>OFDC01000134.1_pt1 | contig 77266 bp, 72 predicted proteins | sample 1520941 | NCBI WGS metagenome assembly OFDC01 (sample SAMEA94258168, study PRJEB24077) | hot springs metagenome | biome: Aquatic biome; feature: Water | place: India | collected 2012-12-06 | depth 5 m | reverse complement strand
TCGGGGGCGACCTGGGTGCAGATTTACGGCATGGCGCTGTTGTGCGGCATTGGCTTCACCATGAGCCTGTTTATTGGCGCGCTCGCCTTTCCGGGGCAGCCATTGCTGGTCGAGGAGGCCAAGATCGGCATCCTTGGCGGATCCTTGCTGTCCGCGCTGTGCGGTTATGCGGTGCTGCGTTTTGCACCGACGCCACGATCGGTCGCGCGGGGCGCGGGGTGGGGTCGCGGTCGCGCCCGCGGCGGCGGGGGCTAGCGGGCGAGGGCCACGCGGATGTACTCGAGCGCGGCATCCGCCTCGATACCTAGGTGCTTGGCGCGCGCCGCGTACTCACTCGCGGCGAGCTGCAGCAACTCGGCCGACGTGCCCGATCGCGCGCTCACGACGGTGCCGTTGCGCCCGCGGGTCTCGACGAAGCCGTCGGCCTCGAGCGCGCGGTAGAGGCGGGCAACCGTGTACGGCGCGACCTTGAGTTGCGTCGCGAGGGCACGCACCGTGGGCAACTTGGTGCCTGCAATGAGCTCGCCGCTCGTGATCTGTTCGATCACCTGGGCGTGCAGCTGGTCGTAGAGCCCGACCTTGGAGGTCTTGTCGAGGGTGATCAATCGTGTGTCCTATGGATGAGGCGCGAGAGCACTATCGCGCTGCGAGTGTGGTCGACGTTGGGGGCGATTCGCACCTTTTCGAGCGCGATCTCGAGCGACGGTATGTCCCGCGAACGCATGTGCACGATGGCGTCGGCCGATCCGGTGACGGTGCCCGCGTCGACGACCTCGGGTACTCCCGAGAGGATGCGTTTGAGCTCATCGGGGGCGACCGTGCCGCGGCAGAACAGCTCGACATACGCTTCGGTCGCGAGGCCGTCGACGGCGGGGTCGACCTGGATGGTGAAGCCGCGGATCACCCCGTCGGCGACGAGCCTGTCCACGCGGCGTTTCACTGCCGAGGCTGAGAGCCCGATCTTCTCGCCGATGTCGCCGTAGCCGGCGCGGGCATTGAGTCTGAGCAGGTCGATGATGCCATAGTCGAGGCTGTCCACCGCCACAGCCTAGTGGCGATTTATTGTGTGACACCAGCAATCTACGCAGATTCGGTGCGCTCTAAGCTCTGACATTGCGGATAGGTGCGTGGAACACTGGGGAACATGACCATCACCGAGACTTCCGCCGCGCTGCCTTCACGCGCGGCAACCCAGCGCACCGTTCTGATGTGCCGCCCCGACTACTTCACGGTGAGCTACCGCATCAACCCGTGGATGCACCCCGAAGACCCCACGGACACCTCCCTCGCTGTGCGTCAGTGGGAGGAGCTCTACCGCATCTACCAGCAGCTCGGGTTCGAGGTGCACCTCATCGACCCCATCGACGGGCTGCCCGACATGGTCTACGCCGCGAACGGGGGGTTCGTGATCGACAACATCGCGTACGGCGCGAGCTTCACTTACCCCGAGCGCCAGCCCGAGGGACCCGCCTACATGGACTGGTTCCGTGAGGCCGGATTCGACGTGCGCGTGCCCAAGGAGGTCAACGAGGGCGAGGGGGACTTCCTGCTCGTGGGTGGACAGCACAGTGGTGGTGTCATCCTCGCGGGAACGGGTTTCCGATCCGCGTCGAACAGCCACGAGGAGGTCGCCGCGATCTTCGGTCGCGAGGTCGTGACCCTCCAGCTGATCAACCCGAGCTTCTACCACCTCGACACGGCGATCGCCGTGCTCGACGACAGCAACATCGCCTACCTGCCGAGTGCCTTCGACGAGGCCTCCCTCGAGATCCTGCGCGAGCGCTTTCCGGACGCGATCATCGTGACCGAAGAGGATGCTGCCGTGCTCGGGCTCAACTCGTTCAGCGACGGCTACAACGTGGTCATCGCATCTCGCGCGAAAGACTTCGAGCGTCAGCTTCGGGAACGTGGCTACAACCCCATCGGTGTCGATCTCTCCGAGCTGCTGCTCGGCGGGGGCGGTGTGAAGTGCTGCACCCTGGAGCTGCGGCGATGACGGGCGGGGGTCCGATGGCGGCGGCGGACAAGGTCTCCGCCCGTATACGCCCGGCCACACCCGAGCCCTTGTCCGCCGCCGCCATCGAACTAGTTGAGGCGAGAACGACCCACAACTACCACCCGCTCGAGGTGGTCGTGGCAAAGGGCGAGGGTGCGTGGGTGACCGACGTTGCGGGGCGCAAGTACCTGGACTGCCTCGCGGCGTACTCGGCGGTGAACTTCGGCCACGGGCATCCGGCTCTCGTGAAGGCGGCGCGAGACCAGCTCGACCGAATCACCCTGACGAGTCGCGCATTCCACAACGACCGACTGGGCCCGTTCGCGGAAGCCTTGGCTCGACTCGCGGGCAAAGACATGGTGCTGCCCATGAACACGGGCGCCGAGGCCGTGGAGTCGGCGGTGAAGGTCGCGCGCGCGTGGGGCTACCGCGTGAAGGGCGTGCCGCAAGGGAAAGCGACGATCATCGTCGCCGACGGCAACTTCCACGGTCGCACCACCACGATCATCAGCTTCTCGACCGACGAGCAGGCGCGCGCCGACTTCGGGCCGTTCACGCCCGGTTTCGTCGTCGTTCCCTACGGGGATGCTGCGGCCCTCGAGGCCGCCATCGACGAGAACACCGTGGCCGTGCTTCTCGAGCCGATTCAGGGTGAGGCGGGCATCGTCGTGCCCCCGGCCGGATACCTGCAGGATGTGCGGGCGATCACCTCCAGACACAACGTGCTCTTCATCGCCGACGAGATTCAGTCGGGCCTCGGCCGCACGGGGACGACGTTCGCGTGCGAACTCTCCGGTGTCGTGCCCGACCTCTACCTGCTCGGTAAGGCGCTCGGCGGCGGGATCGTGCCCGTGAGCGCGGTCGTCGGTAACGCGGATGTTCTGGGCGTGCTGCGCCCCGGCCAACACGGGTCGACCTTCGGAGGTAACCCGCTCGCGGCCGCGGTCGGTCTCGCCGTGGTGGAGCTGCTCGCGACGGGGGAGATGCAGCGGCGCGCGAGTGAACTGGGCGAGCGTCTGCGGGGGTCGCTCGAGAAGCTCATCGGTCGCGGGGTGACGGCCGTGCGCGGTGCCGGTCTGTGGGCGGGCGTCGATATCGACCCGGCACTCGGCACGGGACGTGAGGTGTGCGAGCGGCTCATGGAGCGGGGTGTGCTCGTGAAGGACACCCACGGCTCGACCATCCGCTTCGCCCCGCCGATCGTCGTCGAGGCCCAGGACCTGGACTGGGCGGTCGAGCAGCTCGAGGCGGTGCTGGGGGAGCTCGCCCAGGCGCACCAGCGCTAACCCCGGTCTGAGCATGAGATGACAACTTTCGTGGGTCGCCGACTGATTCACCCACGAAAGTCGTCCTCTCGAGCGAGACGGTCGTGGTGGAGACCGTGGTCGACGGGCTTCCGCCAGGCGAACTAGATTCGTCGGCATGAGCCTGCACCTGCCCGAGCCCACCCACACGCCGCTTCGTGGACACGCCGTACTGCGCTGGGGCGTGCTCGCGCCCGGCGCGATCGCGAACTCGTGGGTGGGTGCGGTGCACGAGCACACCGACCAGCGCGTCGTCGCGGTCGCCTCCCGCAACCTGGAGAAGGCGCAGCAGTTCGCGTCGACGCACGGAATCGAGCGGGCGTACGGAACCTACGAGCAACTCGTCGCCGATGTCGACGTCGACATCGTCTACATCGCCGCCCCACACAGCGAGCACCGGCGTCTGGCCCTGCTCGCGATCGCGGCGGGCAAGCACGTGCTCGTCGAGAAGCCGATCGGGGTCAACGCCGCGGAGGCGCGTGACATCGCGGGCGCGGCCGCGGCCGCCGGGGTGTTCGCCATGGAGGCGATGTGGTCACGCTTTCTTCCCCAGACAACCATCGTCGCCCGCCTGCTCGAGGAGGGGGCGCTCGGCGATCTCTTCCTCGTGACGGCGGACTTCGGTGACCTCTTCCCGTTCGACCCGACGAGTCGCGCCTTCGACCCGGCGCTCGGTGGCGGCGCCATGCTCGACATCGGCGTCTACCCGGGCTGGTTCAGCCATTTCGTGCTCGGTAAGCCCGAGCGCGTGACGGCGTCTGGTTCCCTCGCCGTCACGGGGGTGGATGCCCAGGCCGTGGTGATCCTCGACCACGCCGCGGGTGCGCAGTCCGTCGTCACCACGACGATGCTCGCGCAGACGACGCAGGCCGCCTCCATCAGCGGCACGACGGGCCGCATCGAGCTCGCGGGCGCGTTCTTCGCGCCCGGTTCGCTGCGGTTCACGTCGGGGGGCGAGAGCGTCGAGTGGCATGATCCGACCGGCTTCTCGTGGGGGGAGGGGCTCTGTTACCAGGCGGCGGCCGTGGCCGCGACGATCGCCGACGGCATGCTGCAGTCCCCCCTGCACACGCTCGACGACACCATCGAGGTGCTGGAGATGATCGACGAGGTGCGCTCGCAGCTGGGCGCGAAATGACCGACCCGCTGTCCGGCTACCGCGATCGTTTCGTCGAGTCTCCGGGGCTCGTGGCGTACCTCGACGGCAACTCGCTCGGGCGCCCCCTCACGGCCTCGATCGAGCGGGTGCAGCGCTTCATGCGCGAGGAGTGGGGTGGCCGCCTCATCCGCGGGTGGGACGAGGGCTGGCTCGATCTGCCGCTCACCATCGGCGACGACATTGCGCGCGTCGTGCTCGGCTCGGCCCCCGGGCAGGTCGCGGTGGGCGACTCGACGAGCGTGCTGCTGTACAAGCTCGTGCGCGGTGCTCTAGACGCTCGCCCGGGTCGCGATGAGATCGTCATCGAGCGCGACAACTTTCCGACCGACCGCTACATCGTCGAGGGAATCGCCGCCGATCGCGGTCTCACGATTCGATGGGTGGATGCCGGCGCCGAGCTGACCCCCGATGCGGTGGCCGCCACGGTCTCACCCCGCACCGCCCTCACGCTGTTCTCCTCGGTCGCCTACCGCTCCGGATACCTCGCCGACGTGGCCGGCATAACCCGCGTCGTGCACGATTCCGGGGCTCTCACCCTGTGGGACCTCAGCCACTCCGCGGGCGTCGTGCCCACCCCGCTCGACGCGTGGGGCGTCGACCTCGCGGTGGGGTGCGGGTACAAGTACCTGAACGGGGGCCCCGGGGCACCCGCGTTCCTCTACGTGCGGCGCGAGCTACAGGCGAGCCTCGACCAGCGCATCCACGGCTGGCTCGGTTCGGCGACGCCGTTCGAGATGGGGCAGGGTTACGAACCCGGCGCGGGAATGCGGCGCTACCTCACGGGCACGCCGCCGATCCTGGGGATGCTCGCGATGCAAGACATGCTCGCGCTCATCGACGAGGTGGGGCTCGACGCCGTGCGCGCGAAGTCGGTCGCGCTCACCGAGCGAGCGATCGAGCTCGTCGACGAGCTGGTGCCGGAGGCGCGGCTCGCGTCGCCGCGCGACTCCGGGCGGCGGGGCGGCCACATCACGATCGATCACCCGCGGTTCGCGGAACTCGTGCCCGTGCTGTGGGAGCGCGGGGTGATCCCCGACTTCCGTAGACCGGATGGGATCCGGCTCGGGCTTTCGCCGCTCTCCACGAGCTTCGAGGAGCTCGAGGTGGGCATCCGGGCGATCGCTGACGTACTCGGTGGTTGAGTAGCGCGAAGCGCGTATCGAAACCGAAGGAGGCCCATGAAGCACATCCACACCCGCGTTCGCGCGCGGGACATCCACGAACACGACCGTGCGTCGACACCGCTCGAACTGCTCTTCGACCTGACGTTCGTGGTCGCGATCGGCTCCCTCGTCGCGCAGCTCGCTCACGCCGTCGCCGAGGGACGAACGGCCGAGACGATCGCGCCGTTCATCATGGTGTTCTTCGCGATCTGGTGGGCGTGGAACCAGTTCACGTGGCTCGCGTCTGCCTACGACCCGGACGACGTGCTGTACCGCTTGTGCGTACTCGTGCAGATGGGCGGGGTGCTCGTGCTGGCCGCCGGGGTGCCCGCCGCGTTCGAGCACCAGGACTTCGCCGCCATCACCCTGGGCTACTTCATCATGCGGCTGGGCCTGCTGGGCATCATCCTGCGAGCCATGCGCGACGACCCGGAGACGCGCGGCACCTCCCGCCGCTACTTCGTCGGAATCTCGGTCGTGCAGGTGGGCTGGCTGCTGGCGGTCATCTTCAACCCCGGCGAGTTCCTGGTGGTCGTATTCGTCGTGCTCGCAGCGGGAGAACTCGCGGTCGCCCCGTGGGCGGATCGCGCAGGCGATCTGCACTGGCACCCGCACCACATCGCCGAACGGTACGGCTTGTTCACGATCATCCTGCTCGGGGAGAGCGTGCTCGCGGCGACTCTCGCCATCCAGGTCGCCGTCGCGGACGGGGTGACCGTGGAACTCGTCGCCGTGGGCGTCTGCGGTCTCGTGCTGCTCTTCACGCTGTGGTGGCTGTACTTCTCCGAGCCGGCCGGCGAAGGGCTCGAGGCCCGCCGCGGGCGGTCGTATCTGTGGGGGTACGGTCACTACTTCGTCTTCGCGTCGCTCGCGGCGACCGGTGCGGGCCTCGAGATCGCGGTCGAGGCGGTGGGTCACCACGGCGAGGCGACGCCGCTCACGGTGGGGTATGCGCTCGCCATCCCGGTGGCACTGTTCCTCATTCTGCTGTGGTTGTTGTACGCGCCGCTCCTCGACCACCACGTCATCCACCCGGCGGCGACCGTCGTGGCTTCGGTCCTCGTGCTGCTGATTCCGCTTGCGGCGCCCGCGATAGGAACGGTCGGGACGACGCTCGGCATCACGATCGTGTGCGTGGGGCTGCTTGCCGTCACCATCAGGCGGTGGAGTCGGATGCGCGCGGGGGTAACTACCGGCTAGGTTTCGATACGGCCTTCGGCCTACTCAACCACCGGGGCTAGCGGGGCGGGTTCCACGCGACGCGTAGTGTGCGCCAGAGCTCGTCGGTCATGAGACTCATCGGCACGACCTCGATGGATGCCGCACCGCCGCGCCCCGCCGCCTCGAGCGCCCGCCGCAGGGTGGTGGGGGTTACCCCACCCCACAGCCCCACCGACACGGTGCTGCCCGCGGGGGCGTCGCGCGCGAGCGCCTCGAGGGCGGCCGGATCCCGGCCGGCCAGGGCGAAGTATCCCCAGACCACGAGACGGTCGGCCTCCCCGAGCAGAGCCGCGTAGTCCTGGCCGTCGGCGGTGGTGGGGCCGTCCCACTGCGCGCGCACCTCGACGTGCAGCTGGGCGGCGCGTGCGCGGGCTGCGTCCGCGCAGCGGCGGACCAGTCGAGTCACGGCATCCGACCGCCAGGCTCCGATGGAGGGGTGCTCGTCGTCGATGGCGCCCGACCAGCGGCGCGGCCAGTCGCTCGCGCCCGTGAAGGCGAGGTAGCGAGCGAGGTCGTCGTCGCCGAAGGTCCAGCGGTCGAGAAAGAGTTCGGTGAGGGCCACGGCGTGCGGCCGGTAGCGCGCCGCGACCTCGGCGACGAGGCCCACGATCGCGTCGCCCACGGCCGCGTCGAGGGCGCTGACGCTCGCAAATTCCAGGGAGCGCTCACCGAGGGCGTCGACGCCCGCGATGGCGGGCTCACGCTGGATCCACCGTTCCGCCATCACGTCGACGAGGATGCTCACGCGTCGGCCCCCCGCGGCGGCGATCGCCTCGGCCACGTAGTCCCGCCCGGTCTCGACGACCCACGGCGACCACGCGTCGTCGTGGCCCGGCCACGGGAACGCCGTCCAGTCGACGCGGCCCGCGGTGATGCCGATCGCGTCGGCGGCGACCTCGTCGAAGCGCCCGCTCGGCACGGGCTCGATGACGTCTTCGAAGCCGAGACCGAGCAGTCGTTCCGTCACGGGCCCTCCCTCCTAACTGCGCGCGTCGTAGGCGTCGCGGTGGTCCTGGATGCGCGGATGATTCGCGATCGCCCACTGCGCGAGAGCGGTCACGGGGGGTAGTAGCTCCCTCCCGAGCCGGGTCAGGGCGTACTCGACGCGAGGCGGGACCTCGGGGTGTGCGGTGCGGGAAACGAGCCCATCGCGTTCGAGGTGGCGAAGGGTGCGTGTGAGCATTCGCTGGGAGATTCCGGGCACGAGGTCGCGAAGGGCGGTGAAGCGTTGGGGTCCGGCGTCGAGCATGCCGACGACGAGGAGGCTCCACTTGTCGCCGATGCGATCGAACATGTCGCGTACGACGAGTCCGCGCTCCGACTCGCAGATGCGTTCCATGGTGGGTGCGGCCACTCGGTTACCTCCGTGTTCCTTTTGTAAGCGAATCCGATTGCGGTTATCAATGGTTACTTAGTTACCGATCATAACCAAGGAGCTCATCGTGACCATCGCCGTGTGGGTTGTCTCCGGCATCCTCGCCGCCCTGTACCTGTTCGCCGGTTTCTCGAAGGTGACCCAGTCGCCTGACAAGCTGCGTGCCAACTTTCCCTACGTCGAGACCGTCGGTGTGCGCCAGACGCGCGTGATCGGCGTGCTCGAGATGCTCGGTGCGATCGGTCTCATCGTCCCGGTGCTCACGGGCATCCTGCCGGTGCTCACGCCGATCGCCGCGATTGGTCTCGTGCTCGTGCAGGTGGGTGCCATCATCGTGCACGCGCGCCGCAACGAGGCCGCAAAGAGCCTGCCGATGAACCTCGGCCTGCTGCTGGCGGCGGCGTTCGTCGCGGTCGGTCGCCTGCTCGGGTTCTGAGCCGGACGCCGGGACGCCGGGGCCGCTACTGCTGCGCGTCGGTCTCGCGCAATCTAGCCTGGACCCATGCTCGATCAGCAGACCTTAGAGGGCTTCCGTACCCGCGCCGCCGGTCATGACCGCGACAACACGTTCCCCGATCGCGACTTCGACGAGCTGAGGACCGCAGGCTATCTCGCGCCGCGGTCGCTCCTCGACATGGCGCGCGACCAGCGGATGCTCGCCGCCTACGCTCCCGCGACGGCGCTCGCCGTCAACATGCACCTCGTGTGGGTGGGGGTCGCTCGGGTGCTCGCCGAGCGCGGCGACCACACGCTCGACTGGGTGCTCGAGGATGCCGCGGCCGGCGAGCTCTTCGCGTTCGGCAACAGCGAGCCCGGAAACGACCTCGTGCTGTGGGATTCCCTCACGGTCGCGGAACCGACCGCAGACGGCGGGTGGGCGTTCACGGGAACCAAGATCTTCACGTCGCTGTCGCCAGCCTGGACGCGGCTGGGGGTGTTCGGTAAGGCGGCGGCTCAGGGGGATGCGCCAGCTCGCCTCATCCATGGATTCATCACTCGCGACACCCCGGGCTGGTCGTCGCTCGACGACTGGGACACCCTGGGCATGCGCGCGACGCAGAGCCATACGACGGTGCTTTCGGGTGCCGTGGTGCCGGCGTCGCGAGTCTCCCGGGAACTGCCGGTCGGACCCAACGCCGACCCGTTCGTGTTCGGCATCTTCGCGAACTTTCTGCTGCTCATCGGGTCGGTCTATGCGGGTATCGCCGACCGCGCGCTTGAACTCGCGGTTGAGGCGGTGACGCGTCGAACGTCGCTCAAGACGGGGCTCGGCTACGACAAGGATCCCGACTTTCGGTGGCGAATCGCGGATGCCGCTCTCGCGCTCGACGCCCTGAAGCCGCAGCTCGAGACCCTCGCCGTCGACGTGGACGGGCTCGTCGATCACGGGGCATCGTGGTTCCGCCTGCTCACGGGGGCCAAGCACCGCGCCACCGAGACGGCGCGCTACGTCGTGGATCAGGCGATGCGATCTGCGGGTGGTGGCGGATACCGGTCGTCGTCGGAGCTCGCGCGGCTGCAGCGTGACGTGCTCGCGGGCATCTACCACCCGAGCGATACCGAGTCGGTCCACTCGACGGTCGCCGCCAACCTGCTGGGACCCCTTGAGTGATTCCGTTTTCAGGCTGTGAGCGCCGTCGGCTGCATAGTGGCCTCGACGGTGCCCACAGCCTGAAAAGTGAGTGACACCAGCGCGTCACCGGCGCTGCGCTCGGAGGCGTGATGGCTGACGAGCACGACGATGCGGTCGCGCAGGGCGTGCCGCAGGTCGACCATGAGGCGGTCGGCGCCCTCCGCGTCGAGGTGTGCGGTGGGTTCGTCGAGCAGCACGACGTCGCTGCGCGTGAGCAGGGTGCGTGCCACCGCGAGCCGCTGTCGCTCGCCGCCGGAGAGCCGGTCGCCCGCAGATCCGACGCGCGTGTCGAGCCCGTCGTCGAGCGTCTCGAGTAGTCGGCCGAGTCCGACCGCCTCGAGGGCGTCGAACATCTCCGCGTCGGTGGGGTGGTCGGCTCGGGGCCGCGCGAGCAGGAGGTTTCCGCGGATCGTCGAGTCGAAGAGGTGCGCCTCCTGCGGGCACCACGCGATGCGGCGACGGAGGCTCGCGGGGTCGAGGGCGTCGGCATCCACCCCGTTGATCGCGAGGCGCCCAGTTGTCGCCGGCAGGTAGCCGAGCAGGGTGGCGAGCAGGGTCGACTTGCCGGCACCGGAGGGCCCTTCGACGACGATCCAGTCGCCGCGCGATGCCTGCACGCTCAGCGGCGCAAAGGCGGTGGTCGTGGCACCCGGCCAACTCGCGGTCAGCCGGTCGAGCTCGATCGTCTCGATGGGCGCCACAGCGAGGCCGGCCCGGGGGGTCACGGCGGTGACGGCACGCACTTTCGCGAGCGCGGCGGCGAGGGCCGGCCACTGCTGCACGGCATCGACGAGGCCGAGCAGCGGTTCGATGAGAGCGAGCGGAATCAGTACGAGCACCGCGACGACCGCGGGTGGCAGGTCGGGTGCGCTCGCCGCCACCGGCAGCATGAGTACCGCGGCTGAGCTGCACGCGACGACGACGATGGCGCCGCCGAGTCCGAGTGCCCAGGAGGATGCCCGCGCGAGCCGTCCCGCGCGTTCGTCGAGTTGATCGAGACGCTGTACCACTCGCCGAGCGGTCGCGTTCGCTCTCAGCTCGGGTGCCGCCGCGGTGAGCGAGGTGAACAGCCGCAGTACGCGCGTGCGCACCGCGGCGATGGCCCGGCTCGCGTGTCGGTCGGCGATGAGGGCGACGGCGGGGGCGATGACCCAGCTGACTCCGAGTGCCGCCGCGAGCACGGGTAGGGCGGGGGCGTGGAGCATCCCGACCGCGGTCAGTGCCGCCGCCCCGGTGACGAGTGCGACGGCGGGGGGCAGGATGACGCGGGGTACGAGGTCCCGTACCCGGTCGGCGGCGCCGACGAGGTAGTCGAGCGCGGATCCGCCGGTTGCGAGGGCGCGCGCGGCCGGCCCGCGGGCGGCGAGTCCGGCCCAGAGCCGCTGGCGCAGGTCGGTGACGGAGCCAAGCACGCCGTCGTGGGTCATGAGCCGTTCGGCATAGCGCAGCACGGCGCGTCCGATGCCGAACGCGCGCACGCCGACGATGGCGACGAGCAGGTACATGATGGGTGGTTGTTCGCTGGCTCGCACGATGAGCCACCCGGATACGGCGGTGAGTGCCACGGCGGCGAGGCTCGCGGCGCTGCCGAGCAGCACCGCGGCGGGGGTGCGCCATCCGGCGGGCCGCAGGAACGCGATCAGCTCGCGCAGGGTGCCTCGGATCTCCCCACTGGTCCCGCCCTGCTCGGTGGTCGAGTAGCCGCCCAGCGGCGTATCGAGACCCGCGTCGTCCCCCTCTTCCACGACGCGCGCACCGCCCTGTCGCCCGAGCAGTACGCGGTGGTCGGCGAGACGGGTTACGCCTTCTTCGTGCGAGGCGAGCACGATGGTGACGTGACCGCGGAGTTCGGCGATCGCCGCCTCCACCCGTGCCGCGTTGGTGGGGTCGAGGTGCGCCGTCGGTTCGTCCAACAGCAGCACGGTGGCGCCGGCGGCGACGCGCACGAGTCCGCGGGCGACGGCGACGCGCCTCAGTTCACCGGGGCTCAGCTGTGCGGGGTCGGATGCCGCGAGCGGGGTCAGAGCGAGGCGCTCGAGTGCGGCATCCACCGCTTCGTCGTCGGCCGCGTAGAGGCGTACTTCGTCGTAGACGGTGTCGCCGACGGTGTGTGGATGCTGCGGCACCCACGCCACCCGCTCGGGGTCGATGCCCGTGACTGAGCCGTCGTCGATGGGGACGATGCCGGCGAGCACGCCCAGTACCGTGGATTTTCCGCTGCCGCTGGGTCCCTCGATCGAGGTGATTTCGCCGCGGTGTGCCACGAGGGAGAGACCCGCGACGGTGGGGCGGGTGCGATCGTCGCGTCGCACGATGACGCCGGTGAGGCGCACTTCGCCGCCGTGTTTGCGGATGTCGTGGGGGGCGGGTGCGTCGATGATGTCGCGCGCGGAGCGCATCGCGGCGAGGCCGTCTTGGGACGAGTGGAACGCTGCCCCGAGTTCGCGGAATGGCGCGAAGCATTCGGGCGCGAGGATGAGCGCGACGAGCCCCACCGCGAGGGGGAGGTCGCCGTGCACGAGCCGCACCCCGACGAAGACGGCCACCACCGCGACGGAGATTGTCGCGATGAGTTCGAGCACGAGGGATGAGAGGAAGGCGGTGCGCAGGGTCGCCATGGTCGCTCGTCGGTTGCGGTCGGAGACTTCGCGCAGCGCGGCCGACTGCTCCTCCACACGACCCAGGCCCACGAGTACCGGGAGTCCCCGCGCCAGCTCGACGAGCTGATCGCTCAGTCGCCGCAGACTGGCCGAGGCCGCGTCGGCGTGGTCGCGGGTGTGCATGCCGACGAGCGCCATGAACACGGGCACGAGAGGAACGGTGATCACGATGATGATGGCGCTGATGGGGTCGGCGGCGAGGATCCGCGCGCCCACGAGCAGGGGGAGCACGGCGGCGGTGACGACGGCGGGCAGTGCCGTGCGGTAATAGTTGTCGAGTTCGTCGAGCCCGACGCTCGCGAGGGTCGCGGCGCCTCCCGTGTGTTCGCGCGTGCCCGCGCTGCCGCCGGCCACGAGCCGTTCGGCGAGTTCGCGGCGCAGGGTCTCTTTCGCGCCGATCGATGCGCGCGTCGCGTACCAACCGCTCCCCCAGGCGAGGCCCGCGCGCAGCAGGCCCGCCGCGAGTCCCAGGGTCACGGCGCCCCACCAGGCGTCGGTCCCCGCGATGACGGCGACGATGCCCGTGGCGACCGCTTCTGCGATGCCGACGAGCGCGAGCGCTTTGAGTGCGGCAAGCAGCCCCAGCACGAACACCGTGCCGGGGGTCGCCGCGAACCGGGTCACTTCGCTCCCACCGCCGCCACGACTTCGTGCGCTTCGGGGATGTGGTGTTCGCCGAGGCGCTGACGGAACACCCAGTACGTCCACGCCTGGTACGCGAGCACCACGGGGAGCCCGAAGGCGGCGACGATCGTCATGACCCCGAGTGTGTACTCCCCGCTCGCCGCGTTCGAGACGGTGAGGTCGAACGCGGGATCGATCGTCGACGGTAGTACCACGGGGTACACGGCGGCGAAGATGGATGCTGCGCCGACGCCCCCGAAGACCGCGATCCCGGCGAACGCGCGTCCCTCCCGTCCGGCGCGTGCGCTCACCCAGGCGAGTACCACGGCAACCACCGCGACCCCGACCAGGGCCCACGTCCACCACGTGCCGTGCTGCAGTTGCACGAGGAGAACCCACGCCACGATCGGCAGCAGTGCGACGGGAGCCCACCGTACGAGCATCCGTCGGGCCTGGTCACGCACCGGGCCGAGCGTCTTGAGCCCCAGGAAGGCGGCGGCGTGCGCGAAGCAGAAGCCGACGACGGCCAGTCCACCGAGCACCGCATAGGGGGTGAGCCACGCGAACGCCCCGCCCACGCGGTCGCCGTTGGCGTCGATCGGCAGGCCCGTCGTCGTCAGGCCCAACGCGGCGCCGATGCCGAAGGCGGCGCCGAACGATCCGAGGCCCAGGGCGCGGTCCCACCAGCGACGCCAGCGCTCGGTCGAGCCTTTGCTGCGGTACTCGATCGCGACCGCCCGGAAGATGAGCGAGGCGAGCACGAGCACGAGCGGCACGTACAGGGCCGAGAACAGCGAGGCGTACCAGAACGGGAACGCGGCAAAGGTTGCGGCACCCGCTGTGATGAGCCACACCTCGTTGCCGTCCCAGACCGGACCGATCGTGTTGAGCATGAGGCGGCGCCGCTTCTCGTCACGCGTCGTGGTGAGCAGGTGCATCCCGACGCCCAGGTCGAAGCCTTCGAGCAGCAGGTAGCCGATCCAGAGGGCCGCGATCGCGACGAACCAGACGGTGGGGAGGATCTCCATGGTTACTTCTCCTATCTACCGGTCAGCCGGGCTCAGTATGCGAACGCGAGCACGTCGTCGCGCTTGTTCGGGTCGCGGTCGTGTGGATCATCCGAGCCGGGCTCGTCGTCGTCGCTGCCGTTTCCACCCTCGTCGCGCGGTTGCGTCGCCGCGACCGAGGGCATGGCCCCCGCAACTCCCGCCCGCACGTACTTCACGAGCAGCCGAATTTCGACCACGAGCAGAGCGCCGTAGATGAGGCCGAGCGTGACGAGCGAGAAGATGACCTCTTCGCCGCTCACGCCGGGCGAGACCGCGGCGGCGGTGAACATGAATACCCCGTCGATTCCGCCGGGCGTCGGGTTGGGGGCGACGACGAACGGTTGGCGGCCCATCTCGGTGAACACCCAGCCCGCGATGTTCGCGCCGAAGGGGGCGGCGATGCTCGCGAGCGCAACCCACATTGCGGCTTTCGCGCGGGGCACGGTGCCCTTGCGGGTGAGCCAGAGCGCGAGTGCGGCGGCCCCAGCGGCCAGAGCACCGAAGCCGATCATGAGGCGGAAGCCCCAGTAGGTGACCTCCATGACGGGCAGGTAGTTGATCTCCATGCCAGCACGCTGGCCGTAGAGCGGATCATTGGGCAGGTTCGTGCCGTAGGCCGCCTGATACTCGGGGATGAGCGTCGTCACGCCCTTCACCTCGGTGTCGAAGTCGCCGTGCGCGAGGAACGACAACAGGCCGGGGATCTCGATGATGTCGACGACGTCTTCGCAGTTCTGCGATCCGAGGTTGCCGATGGAGAGCACCGAGAAGCTCGTGCCGTCCTGACACGCGGCCTCGGCTGCTGCCATCTTGAGCGGCTGCTGTTCGAACATGAGCTTGCCCTGCAGGTCGCCGGTGATCGCGACGCCGCCGAATCCGATGATCGCGACGACGGCTCCGATGCGCAGGCTGCGGATCCACACACCGTGGTCGGCCTTGTCGCGGCCCGGGATGTCGACGCGCTCGCCGACGATGACGCGACCCCGAGCATCCACCGTGTCTATGCCGTCGCGGCGTCGCTGCCAGAGCTGGTACCACGAGATGCCGAGCACGATACCGCCGCCGACCGCGAGCGCACCCATGAGGGTGTGCGGGTAGGCCACGAGTGCGGTGTTGTTGGTGAGCACGGCCCAGATGTCGGTCATGACGGGCCGACCGTCGATGAGTTCGACACCGACTGGATGCTGCATCCACGAGTTCGCCACGATGATGAAGAACGCCGAGACGATCGAGCCGAACACCGCGATCGCGAGCGTCGCGAGGTGGAGCTTCTTCGGGAGGCGGTCCCAGCCGAAGATCCAGAGCCCCAGGAAGGTGGATTCCACAAAGAAGGCGAGCAGCCCCTCCATCGCCAGCGGAGCCCCGAACACGTCACCGACGAAGCGGCTGTACTCGCTCCAGGCCATGCCGAACTGAAACTCCTGCACGAGGCCGGTCGCCACGCCCATGATGAAGTTGATGAGGTAGAGCTTCCCCCAGAACTTGGTCATGCGAAGCCACTTCTCGTCGGCCGTCCGCACCCATCGCCACTGCATGAAGACGACGAGGGGTCCGAGGCCGAGGGTGAGCGGCACCATCACGAAGTGGTAGACCGTCGTGATTCCGAACTGCCAGCGTGCGATATCGAGAGGGTCCATCCGTGCACTCCTGATGCTCAATGGTTATTTCTACTTGTTGTAGAACTCAGTTCTACTCTCTTGTAGAAATAATTTCTACTTGGGGTAGAATTAGCGGCATGGCAACACTGGGCGACCTCGAGCGATCGATCATGGAGCTCCTGTGGGCGACGGACGACACCCTCTCCGCCTACGACATTCAGGAGACCCTCGCGCAGGGGGGAGCCCGCACCCTCGCCGCGACCACCGTGCTCACCGTGTTGTCGCGACTCGAGAACAAGGGTTTCGTCGACCGCGAGCGATCGACCCGGCCGCACCGCTACCGCGCCGCAGCCTCGCGCGAGGAGCACATGGCCGACCTCATGCACGAGGTTCTCGGCGGTGCCACCAACCGCACCGCCGTTCTCGAGCGTTTCGTCGGCCAGGTCTCACCCGAGGATGCCGCCGCGCTGCGCCGCCTGCTCGACCGCCGCTAGCCACCTTCCGTTTTCAGGCTGTGGGACGCGGTGGCTGGACTATCCCGTCGTCGAGGCTGAGAGCCTGAAAAGCGACGCAGAGGAAGGTCGATAGGGTCGAGGCATGCTCGCGCCCGCGCTTCTCGCCTTGCTGGCGCTCGCGTTGGCGTGGCCCGTGCCCATCCTGCTGTCGGGCGCTCGCTGGACGCGGCGTAGCCCCGCCGCGGCGCTCGTGCTGTGGCAGGCGATCGCGATCGCGGGTGGCCTGTCGATGATCGGCGCTCTGCTCACCTTCGGTCTCGCACCGTACGGAGACAATCTCTTCACGGGGGCTGTCGGTTTCATCGAGTCCTTCCCAACGCCTCAGCCGGTCGAGATCGTGAACGTGCTCGCGCTCGCCGGGGCGGGTCTGCTCACCGCTCACCTGCTGCTCAACCTCGTGATCACGATCGTGCGGTCTGAGCGGCAGCGCCGCCGCCACGCCCAGCTGCTCCTGCTGCTGAGCTCGCCCCACCCCTCGGGTTCACGGCTCATCGACACTCCTGCGCCTGTCGCCTACTGCCTGCCGGGGGCGCTCTCGTCGGTCACGGTCGTCTCGGCGGGGCTCATCGAGCTGCTCGACGATGACGGCATGCACGCCGTCGTCGAACACGAGCGGGCGCACGTGCGGCAGCGCCACGATGTCGTGCTCGTGCTGTTCCGTGCGTGGCATGAGTCGCTGCCCTGGTTCCCGATCGCCTACCGAGCGCAACGGGAGGTGGGCATCCTCATCGAGATGCTCGCCGACGATAACGCGCGCCGCACGGTCGACGACGCCGTGCTCGCCGACACCATCGCGCGTGTGGGCGCCGGACGCGACGGGTCCCTCGCGGGTGCATCAGACATCACGGATGCCGCAACTCCCGACGCCCTCTCCGCCCGAGTCGAGCGGCTCGGGCCGACCGCCCGCCCCCTCCCGCGCGCCGCGGAGGCCGCGATCGTCGCCGGTGCGGTGACCCTGCTCGCCGTCCCTACCGTGCTTCTGCTCTTGCCCGCCCTCCTCTCGCTCCTCGCGCACGCCTGACGCCCACGGTTGACCCTGCGGCGCGCGCGTGCCTAGGCTCGACACACAACTGCACACGCCATCGACACAGGGTGGGAGAGTCTGCCGGGGGTGAACCCGCGCAGACGCCGTAGGAGCAATCCCCTCCCCAGGAATCTCTCAGGCCCCCGTACCGCCCTGTCGAGGCACCCCTGGAGAAGAGCGACCCCGGCGTCGCTTACCGAAGGTGTAGAGCACGCAGCGTCGCGTGCCCAGACTCTCAGGTACCAAGGACAGGGCGGGGAGGACTCCTGGGTCGACGTCGACCCACTTGCGAAGAGAGCCTCCAATGACCATCAGCGTTTTCGATCTTTTCTCGGTCGGTATCGGTCCGTCGAGTTCCCACACCGTGGGCCCCATGCGGGCGGCGGAACGGTTCATCGAGGAACTCGGTGCACGGCTCACGGATGTCGCGGGCATCCAGGTGGAACTGTATGGGTCGCTTGCTGCGACGGGCGCTGGCCACGGAACCCTCTCCGCCGTCATGGTCGGCCTCGAGGGCTACCGGCCCGAGTCGGTGAGTCCGGAGACCATCGAGGAGCGGGTTGAGGCGATCCGCACCGAGGGCACGCTGCTGGCCGGTGGCGTCGTCGTGATCCCGTTCGCGGAGGCTGACATCGTGCGATCGCCGCGCACCGTGCTGCCGACGCACTCCAACGGGATGCGGTTCACGGCGACGGCAAGCGATGGCGACAGCATCCTCGAACGCGTCTATTTCTCGATCGGTGGCGGGTTCGTGATCGCCGAGGGCGATGTCGGCCCCGTCGAGAAGGTCACGAGTGAGTACGACTTCCATTCGGCCGAGCACCTGCTCGAGCTGTGCGTGCAGCACGGGGTGAGCGTGAGTGAGCTCATGATGCTCAGCGAGAACGCGCGCCACACGCGCGAGGAGGTGGCTGCGCGGATGCTTCACATCCGTGACGTCATGGTCGAGTGTCGCGAGCGGTCGATCGAGCGCACCGGCGATCTGCCCGGGGGCCTCGGCGTGCGCCGTCGTGCCGCCGAGTGGCACCGGCAGCTCAAGATCGACGACCCCGACAGGGCAGACCGGTTCGCGGAGGACTGGGTCAACCTTGTCGCGCTCGCCGTCAACGAGGAGAACGCGTCGGGCGGGCGCGTGGTGACGGCTCCGACGAATGGTGCGGCGGGCATCATCCCTGCCGTGCTCTATTACGCGGTTCGCTACACGGATGCCGGTCGCGCCGACCCCGACGGCACGGCCGTACGTTTCTTGCTGGTCGCGGGCGCGATCGGATCCCTCTACAAGGAGATGGCGTCGATCTCGGGGGCCGAGGTCGGCTGCCAGGGTGAGGTCGGTTCGGCCGCCTCGATGGCGGCGGGAGCGCTCGCCGAAATCTTGGGGGGAACGCCGCAGCAGGTCGAGAACGCGGCGGAGATCGCCATGGAGCACCTGCTCGGCCTCACGTGCGACCCGATCAGCGGGCTCGTTCAGGTGCCGTGCATCGAGCGCAACGCGATCTCGGCGGGCACCGCGATCAACGCCGCGCGCATGGCGCTGCGCGGGGACGGCACGCACCGCGTGAGCCTCGACGAGGTCATCGCGACGATGCGTGCGACGGGAGCCGACATGCACACCAAGTACAAGGAAACCGCGATGGGTGGTCTTGCGATCACCGTGTCGGTGGCCGTGCCGGAGTGCTAGCGTGCGGGCGCCGCAGGCCCCCGTGCGGGCGCGACGAACTCGAACCCGCCCGCTCCATCGCGCGTGATCACCCAGCCGTTGTTGTGCACGAGCAGGTGATGGTGTCGGCACAGCAGGATGCCATTGCTCAGGTCGGTCGCGCCGCCCCGTGACCACTCCTCGAGGTGGTGAGCCTCTGTCCACGAGGGTGGTCGTTCGCACCCCGGGAATCGGCACCCACCATCGCGCGCGGCGAGAGCGCGACGTTGTCGTCGCGTGAACAGTCGATGGGCGCGGCCCACGTCGATCGGCTCGGTCCCGTCGAACAACACCGGTAGCAAACCGCCCGAGCAGACGTGACGCCTCACGGTGTCGAGCGAGACGCTCGCGGTCTGTCCCTCGAAGCGAGCCGACCCGCGATCGCGCTCGAGTTCGCTGAGGGTCACGTGCAGCGTGACGGTGGGTGCCACATCCCCGAATATCCGCCCGTCATCGGCGCGCGTCGCGAGCGCAACCATGTCGACGAGGGCATCGACGGCGAGCTGATCGGGCGTGCGACCGTCGTCGGTGAGGAGCGCGCGCGAAGCATCCACGAAGCGTGGGCCACCGCGTGCTGGCGCCGTCACGCGATCGACGGCGGCCACGACCACCGCGGCGGATTCGGGGTCGAGCAGTCCGGTGATGCGAGTCATCCCGTCGGGCTGAGGGATGAGCCGCAGGAACCGGCCATCCCGCCGCGCATTCTCGCGATCACCGACGCCCTCGGCATCGAGCGTGTCGCGCACCGACCGAGCCTCGGCGGCGATCGCTTCGGGCGTGCGGCCCGGCGCGCTGCGGACGAGTGCCGCCGCAGCATCCGCCAGATCGTCGGCCGCCACAGTTGCACTGGGTGCGCCTAGATTGACCGCAACCGCTTCGGCAGCTGCGATCGCGAGCGACCCAGATGAAAGCGCTGTCGAGACCGCCGCGAGCCACGGCGACTCGCCCTCGAGCACTGAGCCGACCCGCACGAGCGACCGTGCTTCTGCTCGGGACACCCCAGCGACCGACTGGACGAGAGCCTCCGGCGTGCGCGCACCCAGTCGCTGTGCAAGCCCGGATGACCCGAGCGAGTGCGCCGAACGCAGAGCGATCTCACCGGCAACTCGGGCGGCGGCCACATCGAACTGTCGCCGAAGCATCGAGATTCGAGCCTGCAATTGCACGAGCTCGTCGTCGGGCATCTCACCCAGGTACGCAGTTTCCGGCACGAGTAGCGAAGCGCTGCTCATACTCGAAGCTTACCACAACATTCGAAACTATGTTCGAATAAGCAGAACAGCGGGCCGAGACGGAAGCGGGAGCGTAGCGCCTAGCTAGCTCTGGTTGGAGAACGCGTCGTCGAACGACCCCGTGGGCCGGCTCCACAGCAGCGAGCGTACGAACTTCAGCCCGGCAGGGGCGCCCTCGAGGCGATCCATGCCCGCGTCTTCCCACTCCACCGAGATGGGTCCGTCGTAGCCGATCCAGTCGAGCGCACGGATCGCCCCGCCCCAGTCGACGTCGCCGAGACCGGTCGACACGAAGTCCCAGCCGCGCCGTGGGTCGCCCCAGGGCAGGTGGGAGCCGAGGATGCCCGCACGCCCCGACCCCATCTTCATGCGGGTGTCCTTGCAGTCGACGTGGTAGATGCGGTCCTTGAAGTCGACGATGAACTGCACCGGGTCGATGCCCTGCCACACCATGTGCGAGGGATCCCAGTTCAGACCAAAAGCAGCCCGGTGACCGATGGCCTCGAGGGAGCGTTGCGTCGTGATGTAGTCGTACGCGATCTCTGAGGGGTGCACCTCGTGCGCGAAGACGACCCCCTCGTCGTCGAAGACGTCGAGGATGGGGTTCCAGCGGTCGGCGAAGTCCTGGTAGCCGGCGTCGATGACGGAGGCGGGCACGGGCGGGAACATCGCGACGTACTGCCAGATGCTCGAGCCGGTGAATCCGACGACCGTGTCGACTCCGAGCTTGCGGGCGACCTTCGCGGTGAGCTTGAGCTCTTCGGCGGCCCGCTGTCGCACACCCTCCTGGTCACCGTCGCCCCACACCTTCGAGCCGACGATTGCCTGGTGCCGGAAGTCGATGGGGTTGTCGCAGACGGCCTGACCCTTGAGGTGGTTGGAGATCGCGTACAGCTTGAGGTTGTACTTCGCGAGCAGGTCGAGGCGCTCCTGCACGTAGGCGTCATCCTCGGCGGCACGCCACACGTCGAGGTGCTCACCAGAGCACGCGACCTCGAGGCCGTCGTAGCCCCAGCCACTCGCGAGTTTCGCGACTTCTTCGAGGGTGAGGTCGGCCCATTGGCCGGTGAAGAGCGTTACGGGGTGCGTCATGCCAACACCCTAGCCAGTGTGGCGGTCGCCCCGGAATCGACGCCGACTCAGCTCTCGATGACCGCGATCTCCGCGCCTGTCGACACCTCGTCGTCGATCGCGACAAGCCACTCGGTGAGCACACCCGCGAACGGGCTCGGAATCTCGACGATCGCCTTGTCGGTCTCGACTTTGAGGATGGGCTGGTCGACGGCGACGGTGTCTCCCACGGCCACGAGAAACTCGGCCACGTAGCTCTCGTCCACGGTCTCCGCGACGCGGGGGAGTGGGATGCGGTTCGCACTCATGCGGTGGGTCTCCTTACGACTGTGCGGGCTAGTGCTGTGCGGGCGCGGGCGCCCAGACGTTGGTGAACATGGCGTCGAGGCCGGGCGCGGGAAGCGCTTCGACGTCGGCGACGAGGGAATCGAGTCGAGCCGCGATGGCCGTTTCGAGGGCGTCGAGGGTCGCCTCATCCGCGGCACCAGACGAGAGGATGCTGCGGCGCAGGGCCGCGACGGGGTCCCGCTCGGTCCACACCTCGAGTTCGCCTTCCCGACGATACGGGGCGGTGTCGGCGCGCGAGTGCCCGGCGAAGCGGTACGTCTTCGCTTCGATGAAGGTGGGTCCGCCTCCCGACCGTGCACGGGATACGGCGCGAGCCACGGTCTCTTCGACCGCCGCCAGGTCCATGCCGTCGACGACTTCGGCGGGGATCGCGTACGACGCGGCCCGCACGTGGAGGTCTTCGATGGGGGTGGTCTTGTCGATGCGGCTGTATTCGCCGTAGAGGTTGTTGTCGCACACGAACACGACGGGAAGCTGCCAGATCGCGGCGAGGTTGAGGGCCTCGTGGAAGGCGCCGATGTTGGTGGAGCCGTCCCCGAAGACGGCGACGGCGACGCGGTCTTCGCCGCGGGTCTGGAAGGCGAGGGCCGATCCGGTTGCGACGGGGAGTCCTGCACCGACGATCGCGAAGGTGGGCAGCAGACCGACTTCCATGTCGCACAGGTGCATCGATCCGCCGACACCGCCCGCGGCGCCGCCTTCTCTGCCCATCACCTCGGCGAGGAGCACGCGCGGGCTCAGGCCGAGCGCGAGGGCGAGGGCGTGCCCGCGGTAGGTGCCCGTGACGTGGTCGTCGGGCCGCAGTTGTGAGGCGAGCCCCACGACGAGGGTTTCTTGACCGAGCGCGAGGTGCGTCGTGCCGTGCACCTTGCCGGCGGCGAAGAGTTCGTTGAGGCGGTTCTCCATGGAACGAATCTCGAAGGCGCGCTCGTACTGGCGCATGACGCCGTCACTGAGGGCGGCGCGGCGCTCGGTCGAGCTGGCGTCGAAGACGAGCTCGGTCATAGGTCGTATCCTTCCCGAACCCACCACGGTTTCGGCGGTGTGCCGGTGGTGAGGTACTCGGTGAGCTGCTGGGCGATCTCGTCGGCGCGCGGGAGAAAGCGCGACTCGAGGGATGCGGCGTAGGGCACGGGCACGTTGGGTGCCGTGATGCGGAAGGGCGCAGCATCCAACGAACTGAACAGTTCGCGTGTGACGGCGGCGACGATCTCGGCACCCCAGCCGCCCGACTCGGGGGCTTCTTCGACGACGACGAGCCGACGGGTGCGCGCGACCGATTCGAGCACGGTGGTGCGGTCCCAGGGTGCCAGGGTTTGCAGGTCGATGACTTCGATGTCGAGCCCGGCGGTGTCGACGGCACGCAGGGTCTCGGTCACGGTCGTTCCCATGGTCACGACGGTCGCGGCGGTGCCGGGGCGCACGATGCTTGCGACGCCGAGGGGAACGATGCCTTCCACGCCGCGCACGACCTCGCCGCGCACGGCGTGCAGGTAGCGCGGTTCGAGAAGGATCACGGGGTTGTCGTCCCGGATCGCCGACCGCAGCAGACCGTAGGCGTTCTGCGGGGTCGACGCGGTGGCGACGACGAGACCGGGTGTCGCGGTGACCCAGTTCTCGAGCGACTGGCTGTGCTGACTGCCGAATCCGTTGCCGCTGCCGATGGTGGCGCGCACGACGAGCGGCACGGAGACCTGTCCGTTGCTCAGGTAGCGCATTTTCGCGGCCTCGGTGACGAGTTGGTCGAGGGCGACCCCGAGAAACTCCATGAACATGATCTCGGCGACGGGGCGCATGCCCGCGATCGCGGCTCCCACGGCGGCACCGATGAAGCCCATCTCGCTGATGGGGGTGTCGCGCACGCGCAACGGGCCGAACTCGTCGAGCAGGCCCTCGGAGGTCTTGAACGGGCCACCGGCAACCGCGACATCCTCACCGAAGGTGATGACAGAGGGGTCGGCCTGCATTTCGTCGTGCAGTGCGGCGACGATCGCCTGCCGGAAGCGCATCGCGGTCATCGGATGCCGTCCGTGCGGTAGCGAGCGATGTAGTCCTCGTCGAGCTCCCAGCCGAGGCCGGGGGCGTCGCTGAGGGTGAAGACACCGTCTTTCAGCTCGGGGCGGTTGGCGACGAGGTTGTACCAGATCGGGTCGCGCTGCTCGGCGAAGAACTCGAGGTAGGTGCCGTGCGGGATGCTGGTGAGCAGGTGCGCAGCGATTTGCGGTTCTTCGTGGTGTGCCATCTTCACGCCGTAGGTGTGGGCAACGGCGGCGGCGCGGCGCCACTCGGTGGGGCCGCCCGACCATGAGGAGTCGAAGTTGCAGTAGTCGATGGCGCCCATCTCCATGAGTTCGCGACAGGCGGCCGCAGACCACTCGGACTGTCCGGCGCACACGGCGATGCCGGCGCTCAGCCGCACGTCGCGCATGGCGCGGCGGTCGTGCTCCCAGTGGCAGGGCTCTTCGAACCACAGCAGGTCGAGGTCGTCGATGAGTTTGCAGAACTCGATGGCCTGGGCCGCAGACCAGCCCTGGTTGGCGTCGACGGCGATGCGGAAGTCGTCGCCCGCGGCTTCGAAGGCTTGGCGTACCCGGGCGGCATCCTCACGCGGGGTGAGTCCGCCGATCTTGAACTTCATGCCCGCGAAGCCTTTGGCGCGCACGGCCTCGATCTCGGCGGGGATGTTGGCGTTGGCGGTGTAGTAGCCCCCGATGGAGATGACGGGCACGGAGTTGCGGTAGCCGCCCCACAGTTTCCACAGGGGGGTGGCGAGTGCCTTGCCGACGGCGTCCCAGATCGCGGAGTCGACTCCCGCGAGGGCGACGAGGCTCACGCGACGGTCGCGCAGGATGTCGCGGGTGACGGGCTGGCCGAGTTGCCAGGCGCGTTCGGTCGCGTAGGCGTCTTCACCCAGGAGCTTGGGTTCGATCTCGTCCGCGACGATGTGCTGCAGTTCGTCGAGGGCGTGGTCTTCATCTCCGACGTAGGCCTCGCCGACGATTCCTTCCGCCGTGTACACGCGTGTGATGACGGTGGACCGGTGGGTCATCTTGTAGTGGCTGCCCTTGTAGGTCTCATCCAGGGGGACGCGAATCGGGATCGTCTCGATGCGCTCAATGGTGAGCGAGGGGGGCGGTGTGCCGTCTGAGGTAGTCACGGAGCCTTCCGAGTGTTCTGGAAACGTTTCTAAGCTAGACGAGGGCCTCCCGCGTCGTCAAGCGACGGTGTTCGCCGCTACGTCTCGCACCCAATACCCGCGAAACGTCGCGGCAAGCGGCTCGAAGCCGCGGGAATGCGCGCCACGCCGGGCAACTTGACGAAAGCACGCACCCGCCCTAGTTTTCTTGGAAACGATTCTTGAACCGCGTAGCGTTCCAAGAAAGCATCCACGTCAACCGCATCGCCGCGACCGGGAGGACACCTGTGACCACAGCCTCCCCTCGTCGCGGCCTCGACACGGGCCAGGCGCTGCGCATCAGCCTCGTCGGGGCGGGAGCCTGGGCGCGAACCGCGCACCTCACCGCCCTGGCCGAACGCGGGGGCGTCGAATTCGCGGGGGTGTTCGACCCCGATCGTGCACGGGCATCCGCGACGGCCGACGAGTTCGGCTTCGCCGCGACGTGCGATTCGATGGATGCCCTCCTCGCCGTGCCCGCCGACGCGTGCATCATCGCCTCCCCCGCCGCGCACCACGCCGATCAGGCGCTCGCGGCCCTGCGCTCGGGTCGCCACGTTCTGCTCGAGAAGCCCATGACCAACTCCGCGGATTCCGCGTGGGATATCGCGCGGGAGGCCGCCGAGCGCGACCTCAGCGTCATGCTCGCCTTCGGCTGGAACTATTCCGCGGTCTTCGAGGCCGCCACGCGCACCCTCACCGCTCACCCGATCGGCGAGCTCGAGCACGCCGTGCTGCACATGGCCTCGGGCACCCACGATCTACTCAGCGGCACGTCGACCAACTCGTCGGGTCGCGACGACCGCCCCGCTGTCTCCGCAACCTGGACCGACCCCGCACTCTCCGGCGGCGGCTACGGCAACGCGCAACTAAGCCACGGGCTCGGCCTTCTCTTCGGACTCGTGGATGCTGCGGCATCCGATCTGGCGGTGATCACGCGTCCCGGCCCCCGCCCCGGCATCGAGCTCGGCTTGGGTGTGGTGGGTCGCCTGGGCGACGCGGCGACTCTCGCGGTTTCGGCGACGAGCTACCGTCAGCCGGTGCGGCAACAGCTCGACTTGCGGCTCTTCGGCAGCCAAGGATTCCTCGGGCTCGACCTGCGCCGCGACGTGGTCTGGCGCATCGACGCGGACGGTACTGAGGTTGTGGAGCAGCTCGCCGCGGGTGCCGGCGCCTACCCGGGCACGGCTCCCGCGCGAGCGTTCGCCGACCTGCTCAACGGGGTGAGCACTCTCAACGCGAGCGATGCCACGGTCGGCGCCCGCGCGACCGAGGTTCTCGACGCGGTGCGGGCGGCCGCATGAGCGGCACCGGCACTCGCGGCGGCATGAGCGGCACGACCACCTCCGTCGCCATCTACGGCGCGGGTCAGCTCGCGAGCGGGGTCGCCGCGCGCCTCCGTGCTCGCGGCGACATCGAGCTACGCGGCCCCGGTGCTCGCGACGCGACCCTGCTCGACGGCGGCGCCGACCTCGTGATCATCGCGACGACGACGCTGCTCGCCGACGTGCTGGGTGATGTCGAGCGGGCGGTGGCCGCAGGATCCAATGTGCTGGTCTCGGCGGAGGAGTCGGCGTTCCCCTGGAATGTTGACCGGGAGGCTGCCGACCGCATCGACGCACTCGCGCGGCAGCACCGCGTCACCGTGCTCGGCGGCGGACTCAACCCGGGCTTCCTCTTCGACGCACTCGTGCTCACGCTGCTCGGGGCGCACGACCTGCCGAGCTCGATCCGCATCGAGCGGGTCGTCGGCCTCGGGCGTTTCGGCGAGGCCGTCAGGGGTCGCCTCGGTCTCGGTTTCACGGCCGACGAGTTCGCCGCGGGTCGCGCCGCGGGCCGCATCCTCGGTCACGCGGGGTTCGCGCAATCGATGCGCATCGTCGCCGACGCCCTGGGCATCGACATCGACCCGATCGCGGGAGAGTTCGAGCCGGTCTACGACACGAGCGGCGGTGACGACGCTCGCACGACCGGATTCCACCAGACCTACACGGCGACCGTTGCGGGGGAACCCTGGTTCGTCGCCGACTTCATCGGCAATGTCGATCTCGCGGCGGCCGGCCTCACGCCCGGCGACCGCGTGACGATCACCGACGACCACGGCACCCGCACCGTCACGATCGACCCGGGTGTGCCGTCCCAGGAGGGTTCGGTCGCCGTCATCGCCAACTCCGTCGACCGCGTCATCGCGGGCCCGCCCGGCTGGGTCACGATCGCCGCGCTCCCACCCGCCTTTCCCCGAATGACGACCGACAGGAGCACGACATGAGCCAGACGATCGCCCGCGTCGAGGCGCTCTCCGTGGCCTACCCCGAGCCCAACGACAACCACGCGATGCGCTACCTCACCTTCGCCAAGATCACCACGAGCGACGGCATCGTCGGGTGGGGCGAGGCGGTCACGATGTTCCCCGGCGTCTGCCGCGCCACCGAGAAGCTCATCGAGTCGCTCGCCGACGAGCTCGTCGGCCGCGATCCCAGCGAGACGACCGCGATCTGGGATGAGCTCACGAGCAACGCGTGGTGGTACGGATACCGCGGCGGCATCTTCTCCTTCGCGCTCTCCGCGGTCGACATCGCACTCTGGGACATCAGGGGCAAGACGCTGGGGCAGCCCCTCATCGATCTCGTGGGCGGAGCTAAGCAAGAACGTCTTCCCGCGATCGCGTCGACGCACGCGTTCCACGGCGACCTCGCCGTCGAGGTGCAGCGTCACGCGGCCTACGTGCGCGACGAGGGCTATCTGGGCGTCAAGATCGGGTTCGGAAAGCGGGGCGACGCTCGCCTCGGGTACGAGATCGAGCGCGACATCCGCTTCATTGCCGACCTGCGTGCTGCCGTCGGCGAGGATGCGTGGATCATGGTCGACCGCGGCAAGACGCTGCCGTGGTCGCTCGACGACGCCCTCACTCGCGTTCGCGCGTGGGAGGAGCAGGGCCTCAAGTGGATCGAGGAGCCTTTCGAGCCCGAGGCCACCGCCGACTTCCAAGCCCTGCGGTCCGAGACGACGTGCCTCTTCGCGGGTGCCGAGCGCGAGTGGGATATGCGCGGCTACACCGAGGCGATGGCCGACCGCACCCTCGACGTGATCGGGTGCGATGTCGGTCGTGTCGGCGGAGTCACCGGGGCGCTGCGCGTGATCGAACTCGTCGAGACGCGCGGCAAGTGGTTCAACTCGCACGCGTGGTCGAGTGCGATCAACACCGCCGTGTCCGTTGCTCTCTCCGCCGCGACGACGACCGCTCTCGTGCAAGAACTCAAGCCCGACCGCAACCCCATGCAGCACGAAATCGTCTCGAACCCCATCGGCATCGTCGACGGTCACGTCGACATCCCGCGTGAGCCCGGCAACGGTGCGAGCGTCGACGAGTCCGTGCTCGAGCACTACCGACTGAAGTAGGAAGAGGAACACCATGACGGGACCATCTCTCGGAGCCGGACTCGAGGGCCGCGCGGTCATCGTGACGGGTGCCGCGGGCGGCATCGGCGGTGAGGCCGCGCGCCTGATCGCTGAGTGCGGCGGCATCGTGTGGGCGCTCGACCTCCCGGGTGAGCGGCTCGACCAGTTCGTCGCGAACCTCCCCGGTGCGGGCCACGTCGCGCTCGGCATGAACCTCGGTGACACCGAGACGATCGAGCCGACCATCCGCGATCTCGCCGCCTCGAGTGAGGTGCCGCTGTGGGGCGTCATCCACGCCGCCGCCCTCTTGCGTCGCAAAGACCCCGCCGACGTGACGGTCGATGACTGGGATGCCCAGGTCGACGTCAACCTCAAGGGCACGTTCTACCTCAACCGCGTCGTCGGCGACCTCCTCGTCGACGGTGGCATCGGCGGGCGCATCGTCAACTTCTCCTCCGTGGCGTGGATGACCGGACCCATGGTCGGCAGCGACGTGTACGTCGCCACCAAGGGTGCCGTCGTCTCCCTCACGAAGGGATTCGCTCGGCGCCTCGCGGAGCACGGCATCACCGCCAACGTGATCGCCCCCGGCCAGATCGACACGGCCATGCAGCGCGTCGACAACACCGAGGCGTGGATGTCCGCCGCCGCCGCTGGCGCACCCATGAAGCGCATGGGCCTTCCCGAGGAGGTCGCGAATGTCGCGGTCTTCCTCGTTTCCGACAACGCGAGCTTCGTGTCCGGCGCGACGATCAACGTCAGCGGCGCGTCGCTCATGTACTGACCCTGAGACGACAGAGAGAGGCGCGACCGTGGCAACCGTCATGACCCACAGGGGAGAGATCCCCGCCGATCAGCTCGGCATCACACTCCCCCACGAGCACTTCTTCGTCAACATCATGCAGGAGCGCCGCGAGGCGCTGCTCGCCGACGAGAACCTCATCACGAAGGAGGTGCAGACTTTCGTCGACCAGGGCGGTAAGACCCTCTTCGAGCTCAGCAACTCGTCCATCAGCGCCGGAGCGCTGCACACCCACCGGGGCCGCTCAGACGCGATGTTCACGCGCCCCGCAGAGAACGTGCAGGCATGCATCCGTGTCGCCGACGCCGTGGGCCTGCAGATGGTGCTCTCGACCGGCTACTACCGCGACCCCTACCTCGACGACGTCATGCTCAACGAGTACAGCACCAACGAACTCGCGGCTTTCATCGTGCGCGACCTCATGGAGGGCTTCCCCGGCACCGACGTGCGCGCCGGCATCATCGGCGAGGTCGGGGCTAACAAGTGGTACGTGACCGCCAAGGAGGAGCGTTCCTTCCGCGCGGCGGCCCGAGCACAACTACAGACCAATCGCGCCTTGTACACCCACGCCGTCTTCTGGCCGGTTGGGGAGCAGCAGATTGAGATCCTCAAGGAGGAGGGTGTGGACATGTCGCGCGTTGCGATCGGCCACACCGACACCGTACCCACCCCCGGCTACGCGGTTGAGCTGGCCCGACACGGGGTGTTCATCGGGCTGGATTCGATCCAGTCGGCCAATCCCACGGCGGTTGCGAACCGCGTGGAGATGGTGAAGAGCCTCATCGAGGCCGGTTACCTGGAGAAGATCCTCATCTCCCACGACGTCTGCATGCCCGCCCACATGACAACGAACGGCGGTAACGGGTTCGGTTTCATACTCGGCGGGTTCAAGCAGGCGCTGCTGGATGCCGGTGTCTCTGAGAAGGACTTCGACGTCATCACGACCGAGAACCCAGCCCGACTGGCGGCCTACTGACGGGTCGCCGAGCTCTTCCGAGCGTTTCCGGCACAAACCGTTACACGGCTGACACAAATAGCTCCTAGAATCGTTTCCAGCAGGAATAAAATCGTTTCCAATTCCGTGGCGACCCGCCGGTCGTCACACCTTTCCGAAAGGTGGCAAGAGAATGCAACGCCGACTTCTCCGCCCGATGCTCACCGGCATCGCGCTTGTAGTAGCGACGGGACTGACGCTCACCGCGTGCGCCCCGTCGGGCGGATCCGACTCAGGATCTGACCAGACCACGCTCGACATCGGGCTCGCGAGCGAGATATCCGCTCTCATCCCGTGGCAGCAGCAGGGTTACAACTTCTCGCAGAACGCGGGATTCACGATGTTCGACACCCTCATCAAGTTCGACGACAACGGCGAAGCAGTGCCGGTACTCGCGGAGAGCTGGGAGATCAGCGACGATCAGACCCAGACCACCTTCACGATCCGCACCGACGCCGTCTTCCACGACGGTTCGCCCGTGACGGCAGAAGACGTCGCGTACTCGATCGACGTGCGCGCCAACCCCGACTCGATTGCCAAGTACGGTTCGTGGGCGCTCTTCGGCGCCGACATGTACGGCTCGGTCGAGGCGACGGATGACTCCACCGTCGTCGTCACCACGACGGCGCCGTTCCGCCTCATCGACGCCCTCCGCCGCGTCATGGTCGTCCCCGCCGGCTCGGCCGACGACCCCGACTTCGGCCAGGCGCCGATCGGTAGTGGACCGTACAAGTTCGTCTCCTTCGACCCGGGCGTCAAGCTCACGGTCGAGGCATTCGACGACTACTGGGACGGCAAGCCCGCCATCCAGACGCTCTCGTTCAACACGATCGCGGATATCGGCGCCCAGGGCTCGGCCCTGCGTGCGGGTGACATCGACGCGCTGTACGACATCACGTCTGCCCAGTTCTCGCAGGTCTCCGGCATCGAGGGTCTCACCGAGATCCAGACCGGAACCTTCTTCAGCTGGTGGATGACGCAGACGCAGAAGGGCATCACGGGAACCCCCGAGGGCCGTGCCGCGCTGCGCTACCTCTTCGACTCCGAGCAGATGAACGCCGCTGCTTACGGTGGAGAGGGAACCGCGACCTGGAACCCGTTCGACGAGACCCCGGTCGGCATCGGCCAGTCGGTCGACGCGACGTACGACCCCGCCAAGGCCAAGGAGATGCTCGACGCCGCCGGTCTCGGAGGCGAGACCCTCTCGATCCTCGCGCTCGAGGGCTACGAGGACTCGGAGCGCATGGGCCAGCTGCTCGAGCAGGCCGCGGCTGAGGCCGGTATCGCGACGGACTTCAAGGTTCTGAGCGTCGCCGACTACCTCGCTACGACGTACACCGACCCCACCTGGGACGGCATCGTCTACGGCGCCGGCACCCTGCCGTTCCCGTTCTACGACGCCTTCGGCTACATGATCCTCGGCAACGCAGACATGTCGGCTTACATCGCCCAGATGCAGGGAGCCTCTGACGAGGAGCTCGACGCGCTCGTCACCGACGCGCAGAAGCTCATGCTCGATGAGACTCTCGTGCTCCCGGCCTTCGTCGCACCCGTTCGCACACTGATCCCCGACAACCTCACGGGTGTCGAGGCGACGACGTTCGGCGACGTGCGCTGGGGCAAGGCAGCGTTCAACTAGGTAAGAATCGAGTCAGTGGTGCCGCTCACTCGGGCGGCACCACTGACCTCGGTCGCATCATCCACTCACCCGACCACGCAGACGTGAAAGGAGCTGGCAATGGGAGTTCTCACCACCGTTGCTAAGCGGGGCGCGCAAGCGATCGCCGTGCTCCTGGCCGTGAGCTTTCTCATCTACCTGCTGCTCGACCTCCTTCCGGGCGACGCGGCGGAGCAGCTTGTCGGCCCGGCCTACGACCTCACTCCCGAGGAGCGCGCCGAGCGCGTGCGCCAGGAGCAGATCCGGCTCGGTCTCGACCGACCCCTCATCGTGCGCTACCTCTCGTGGCTCGGTGACCTCGTCACCGGCAACCTCGGTCGCTCGGTTCGCGGCAACCCGATCGGCACGCTCATCGGTGATCGACTCGGCGTCTCGCTCGAGATCGCGATCACGAGCGTTCTCATCGCCCTGATCGTCGCGATCGGCATCGCGCTCATCGTTCACGCGTCGAAGGCCGACTGGCTCGCCAAGCTCACCCAGGCGTTCAGCTCGGCGTTCATCATCGTGCCGCAGTTCTATCTGGCGTTCCTGCTCGTACTGATCTTCGCGGTGTGGCTGGGTGTGCTCCCCTCGATCGGCTACACGCCGTTCTGGGATGACCCGTCCAAACATTTCCGACAGCTCGTGCTGCCCATCGCGACTCTCGTGCTCCCCCAGGTCGCGACCTACCTCCCCTATCTCGTCTCGGGGCTGCGCACGAGCAGCACCGCGCCCATGGCAATCGCCGCCGCGGCGCGGGGTATCTCGCAGCGCCGACTGCTGTTCGCGCACCTGCTGCCCAACGGAATTCTCCCTACCATCTCGATGGCCGGAATCGTTATGGGCAACCTCCTTGGCAACATGGTCATCATCGAGTTCGCGTTCTCGATCCCGGGCATCGGATCGTTGCTCCTGCGCGGCATCGGCGATCAGGACCTCGAACTCGTGAGCACGCTCGTCGTCATCATCGCGATCGTGTTCGTCGTGAGCTCGATCCTCACCGACCTGATCTACTCGCTCGTGGATCCCCGACTGAGGAAGGTGTCGAAGTGAGAGCGGCGTTCACACGTCTCTGGGCGTTCTACCTGGGCCTGGGCATCCTCGCGGTCTTCCTCATCCTTGCCGCCTTCCCCGACTTCTTCGCGCCCTACGGCGAGCAGAAGATCGTCGGCGCTCCGTTCCTCCCGGCGGGCGGTGAGTTCATTCTCGGTACCGACGAGATCGGGCGCGATCTGCTCAGCCGCCTCATCTTCGCGGGCCGTCACGAGCTCTTCGTCGCGCTCGGCGGTGCCCTCGCGGCGGGTGTTATCGGGTCGATCTGGGGTCTCATCGCGAGTCTCTGGGGCGGGGTGGCCGAGTGGGTCACGCTGCGCATCATGGAGATCGTGCTGGCCGTGCCGATGCTCGTGCTGGCGCTGTTCCTGCTCACCGTGTGGGGCCGGTCCACGGGCATCCAACTGCTCGCCCTCACGATCGTCATGACGCCCGTCGTCGTGCGCATCGCTCGTGACTCGGGTCGCGTGCTCAGTTCGCGCGCCTTCGTCGAGGCCTCTCTCGTCGGCGGTGCCTCGCGTTGGCGGGTGCTTCGCCGACACATGCTGCCCAACGCCATGCCGACCCTCATCGTCGCGATGACGGTTGTCGCGCTCTCGTCTCTCGTGGTCGTCGCCTCGCTCGCCTACCTCGGGCTCGGTGCTTCGCCGTCGGCCGCGAGCTGGGGCAACATGCTGCGCGTCTCGTTCGGGGTCGTCTACACGAACCCCCTCATGGGTCTGCTCGCGGGTGGCTGCGTCATCCTCGTCGGCACCTCGTTCAGCCTCATCGGCTCGGGCCTCGGCGCCGTCGTCGAGGTCGGCGGCTTCGCTCCGCGAGTGAAGAGGAAGTGAGCCGGATGTCTGAGACCACGTCCGCGATCCTCGAGTACGACTCCCTCAGCGTGAGCTTCGGCGACGTTCCCGCGCTCGCCGGATTCTCTCTCTCCGTGTACGAGGGCGAACGCATCGGGCTCATCGGCGAATCCGGGTCGGGCAAGACCACGGCGGGGCTCGCGGGCATGGGCATCATCCAGAAGGGTGGGCGCGTCGCCGAGGGCGAGGTGCGCGTGGGCGGTTCGACCGCGGTGCGCACGGGCGAGGGCGCGCGGGCGACCCTCTCTGACAAGCGTCTCGCGATGGTCTTCCAAGACGCGAAGCTCTCGTTCGACCCGTTGCGCACGGTCGGTTCTCACCTGGGTGAGGTGCTCGCCGTTCGCGGAGTACCGCGTGCCGAGTGGCTGAAGCGGTCGGTCACCTTGCTCAACGAGGTCGGGCTGCCGCGCGCCGCCGAGGCCGTGAAGATGTACCCCCACCAGCTCTCCGGCGGTATGCGCCAGCGCGCGATGATCGCCGTGGCGCTCGCGGCCGAGCCACGCGTGCTTATCGCCGACGAGCCGACGAGCGCATTGGATGTGACGACGCAGGCCGCCGTCATCGACCTGTTGCACCGGCTGTCGGTCGACCGCTCGATGGCGATCGTGCTCATCAGTCACGACATCGAGTTGGTGCGCTCGTTCGCGACTCGAGTGCTCGTGATGCACTCGGGTTCGGTGGTCGAGGAGGGTGCGACCGAGGATCTATTCGCCGACCCGAAGCACGAGTACACGCGCTCGCTGCTTGCGGCAATGCCCGCCGTGCCGCCCGTGTCGCAGGCGGTCGTTGACATCATCCAGCACGGCGACCTCACCGACGAGGAGAGTCGGGGGTTCGACGAGGATGCGCGCAACGCGCCGCCCATCAACCTGCCCGACAATAACGAGACCTCTCTCATTGCCGTGCGCGATCTCACCAAGGTGTTCTCGAGCGGTCCCCCCATCGGGCGGCTCGCGAAGCGCTTCGTCGCCGTCGACCATGTCTCACTCGACCTGCGTGAGGGTGAAACCCTCGGCATCGTGGGCGCCTCCGGCTCGGGCAAGACGACGATCGCGCGCATGATCGCGGGTCTGCTGCGTCCGACCTCGGGTGAGATCCGCGCGTCGTTCACTACGGCCGGCAAGCGGGTGCCGGGCGAGCTGCAGATGGTGTTCCAAGACCCGTCAGACACCCTCGACCCGCTCATCCGTGTCGTCGACGCTGTCGCCGAGCCGCTGTGCATCCAGCGCGGTGGTCGCGCCTCGGCCTATCGCGACGAGGTGCGGGAGTTGCTCGCGCGCGTGGGGCTCGGGGACGACTATCTCGAGCGCCTCCCGTCGCAGCTTTCGGGTGGTCAGCGTCAGCGCGTCGCGATCGCGCGAGCTCTCTCGACCCGGCCGCGCGTCATCATCGCCGACGAGCCTGTCTCGGCGCTCGACGCGTCGCTGCGCAGTCAGATCCTCGCGCTGTTCGCCGACCTTCAGAAGGACTACGGCGTTTCGATGATCCAGATCACGCACGATCTGCTCACCGCGCGCGAGAGCTGCGATCGCATCGCGGTCATGCACCATGGGCGAATTGTCGAGTTCTCCGGGGCCGACGAGATCTTCTCCAACCCCCAGCACCCGTACACGCAGCGGCTCATCGCGGCGATCCCGGCGATCCGGGCCACGCACCGGGAGTTCGCGGGATGATTCGCTTCTCGTGCGCCGACTACGCCTGGCCGGCGCTCGGCCGCACGACCGTCATGGACGTGGTCGCCGACCTCGGCTTCACGGGTCTCGACATTGCGGTCTTCGGCGACAACATGTCGGTGACGGTGAGCGAGGTGCTCGCCGACCCGGTGCGCACGGCCGAGACGGTGCGCGGCGAGTGCGCTGACCGCGGTCTCGAGGTCGCCGACGTCTTTCTCACGGCTCACTATTACGACCTCGCCCGGCTGAGCCCCACGAGCCGACACGACGACGACGTGGATGCCCTGCGCGCGATCTACGAGGCCACGTCCGTCTTCGCCGCCGCCGCCGGCAGCTCAGGCATCACGCTGCTGCCCGGCATCGTGGAAGAGGGAGTCTCGCGCGACGAGGCCTTCCGCCGCAGCGCCGAGTCCCTGTCGTCGTTCGTCGACATCGCGGGCACTCGCGGGCTGGGTGTGTCGGTGGAGCCCCACATCGGCTCGCTGATTCCGCAGCCCGCGGACATCCTCGAACTCCTCGACCTCGTGCCGGGCTTGGGCATCACCCTCGACCCCGCGCACATCATCGTGGACGGCGGAACCGTCGAAGACATGCTCCCGCTCGTCTCGCGCACGCGGCACTTCCAGGCGCGCTTCGGCGGGCCGTCGGCGATGCAGTCCCGCCGCCAGGACAACGAGATCGACTACCCGACCCTCATCGGGGCGATGATCGCGGCCGGCTACGACGGCTGGCTCGCGAGCGAGTTCGTGTGGATGGAGAAGTGGGACTGCGACCGCGTCGACAACACCGCCGAGTCGGCCGCCATGCTCGACTACCTCACCCGCATCGTCGCCGGTGGTTGAGTAGGCCGAAGGCCGCCCGGTGGTTGAGTAGGCCGAAGGCCCCCCGGTGGTTGAGTAGGCCGAAGGCCGTATCGAAACCAATCCCCGCCCCCGCGTCATAATCCGCGCCCCCGTGTCTCTTCATTAGTGGGAGTCATCTGAATCGCTCCCGCTGAGGGGATTCGCGTGAGGGTGCGTTGGGGGTCGGCCGTGCTGTCGGCCGTGTTCGTGGCAGGGCTGTTCGTGGGGGCGGCTCCCGGTGTTGACGGGGCCCCCGCGGTGGCGGGTGAGGTGATCCCGTGCGGTGAGAACCCGGTCACGGTGTGCGATTCCGATGGCGATGGTGTCACCGATCTCGTCGAGGAGGCGATCTGCGGCACGGCGACGTGCGCGACGGGTGCCGAGGATGCTGACGCCGATGGCACCGCCGATGCGGTGGTCCTGCAGCGGTCGCTGGTGTCGGGCGGACCGGGCGGGCCGGTGCAGTTTCCCGAGTTCGGGGAGGTTCTCGTGGTGCGCCCGGATGGCCGCATCATCCAGCTTGCGTGGTGGCCGATGGCGCTTGCCGTCGTGGCCGCTGCCGCACTCCTGACCGCGAGTGTGATTTTCATTCGTCGGGGGAGGGCCCAGTGAAGTTGTCGGTGATGGGTGTGGTGGCGTTTGCCACATCGTTGGTTCTTGCATTGGGTGCGCCGGTCGATCCGGTGTCTGCTGCGGAGCATGCGCGGTTGGATGCTGCGGCCCGCATGGTCGCGGAGGCTACCGCTGCTGCGGCTGCCGCCGATCGCGCCGCGCTTGCGGTGGCGATGGAGCCGGAGCCGACCCCTGTTGCTTCCGGGTCGATCGACCCGGGTCAACCGTCGACGGTTGCGGTGGATGCGGCCGCCGCGACCGTCGACTTCTCGGGGTTCGAGGTCGACGAGTCGCTGGATGTGACGGTGTCGACCCTCTCCGATGCGGCGGTCACCTCGGCCGAGTCCGAGTTGGGTGCGACGGTGGTCTCGACACCGTTCGACATCGATGCGACGACGTCGGCGGGGGAGGAGGTCACCTCGTTCCCGGCCGATGCGGTGATCGAGGAGGTCAGGAACGGTCCTGACATCGTCACGGAGGTCACTCCGGGTGTTGCTGTGGAGATCGAGGTCGATGATGAGGCGATCGCCGATCTCGACCCGTCGAGCCTGCGCATTGTCACGCGTGAGCAGCCGGGAGAGCCGTGGGTGGAGATCCCCTCGTACTTCGATGCTGAGACCGGCAGTGTGAAGGGTGAGATCGATCACCTGTCTCAGTTCGTGGTGATCGGCACGAAGTTCGTGCCGCCGCCCGGTCCGCGTATCGTGCTCGACCCGGATGATGATGTCGGTCACACGGTGGGTCCGGGCGGGGCGATGACGGAGTTGCCGCAGAATGTGCGTCTGGCCAACGAGTTGGCGGCGCAGTTGACCGAAGGATGCTTGGCGGAGGTGCTCGTCACCCGCACGTCCGCGTCCCCCGCGTACCTGTCGAGTGCGACGCGTGCCGGTATGGCCGCCTCATTCAACCCGAACTTGACGATCACGCTCGCGTTCGACGCGTTCGTCGGTTTCCCGTGGGGCACGGAAGCGGATGGTGGTTCGAAGGTGTACGCCCGCGGTGGTGGGGCGGATGCCTCGCTCGCCGCGAACCTGGTGGCTCAGCTTCCCGGCTACACGGGTCGTCCAGCGCGTGGTGTCTCTTCGAGCACCTACCCGTACTCGTCGTTCGATTCTCTGCCTGGTGCGATGGTGCATCTGGAGACGCTGTACATCGATCACAACTACGACCGCCCGGTGATCGACAACGGGTTCTCGTTCATCACGAGTGGTGTCTTCACGGGTCTCGGCGCTTACCTCGAGACGCAGGGTTTCGATTGCACCGATCCGGTGACGGGTGGTTGGCCTGCCCGCCCCAGTGAGGCGCAGCTCGCGCAGTGGCGCAACCTCGGGTACCAGAACTACCTCACCTACGGTGCTGACCCGGTCTCGTTCTCGACGGGCAACCTGATCGAGGATGAGCCGATCTTCACCCTCCCCGGTGTGGGCGGTCAGAACCTCGACCTGAACCTCATCTACAACTCCCTCGACGGTCGCCTGAACCGCACGGGCGCGGGCTGGAACTTCGGTCTCACCGCGCATGCACAGAAGTTCGATGACGGCTCGGCCCTGGTGGTGCGGGGCGACGGGGCATCCTTCATGTTCGAACCCGACGGCGCTGGTGGCTATGTCGGTGAGGAGGGTCTCTACCTCACGCTCACCGCGACGGAGGACGAGAAGCTGCTGTTGACCGCTGCGGATGGTGAGTCGTGGCTGTTCGACACCTCCGACATTGAGGGCATCGGCGAGCTCGAGAAGCACACCGACCGGCAGGGCAACGCCTACACGCTGGGGTATGCCGAGCCGGATGAGGACATCCACCAGTTCGTGCCGCTCACCTCGATCACCGATCAGGCGGGGCAGACGGTCACGATCGGTAACGACGCCGTCGGTCGCATCACGAGCTTCACGCACCCCGACGGGCGCGTCTGGTCGCTGGCCTACAGCGAGCAGGGCGACCTGGTCTCGATCACCAACCCGGATGGTCGCACCCGCACGTTCACCTACGACGACGCGCACCGGATGCTCACCGCCACCGATACCGCCGGCATCGTGTACCTGGTCAACGAGTACGACGATGAGGGTCGCGTGGTCAAGCAGTGGGACGCGGAGAACAACCTGCGCACCTTCGACTACCAGCTCGAAGCCGGCGAAGGCGGGCACACGGTCTACACCGACAACGAGGGCAACGAGTCGGTGTTCTCTTTCGACGAGAAGTCCCGCATCACGAGCATCACGGATGCCCTGGGCAATGCGCAGTCGTACACCTACGACGACCGCAACCAGGTCACGTCCTTCACCGACGAACGGGGCCAGACGTGGGAGTACACCTACGACGACAACGGCAACATGGCCTCCGAAACCGACCCCACCGGTGCCACCACCGCGTACACGTACACGCCGACGGGTGAGATCGCGTCGGTCACCGACGCCCTCGGCCGCTCCACCACGTTCAGCGTCGACGCCAGGGGGCTTACGACCGGCATCACCCGCGCGGACGGGGTGCAGCTGACCAACGAGTTCACCGCGGCGGGCGATCTGACGATGTCGACGGATGCTGCGGGCGGTGTCACGACATTCGGCTACGACTCCCGCGGCAACCTGGCGTCGATGACCGACCAGCTCGGTCGCACCACGGTCTTCTCGTACGATCTCGCGAACCGGCTCACCTCTGTCACCGACCCCGCGGGCGGCACCACGAGTTTCGTGTGGGACACCGCCGACCGGCTCGTGTCGCAAACCGACGCGGCCGGCGGGGTGACGTCGTTCACGTATGACGGCAACGACCACCCGGTCACCCGCACCGATCCGGACGGCGCTGTGACCGCCTACGTGTGGGATGACCTGTTCCGTGTGGTCAAGGTCACCGACCCGGAGGGTGGGGTGACCTCGTTCGAGTACAACACCGAAGACGACCTCACCTCCACCACCGATCCGCTGGGCCACGTAACCACCTTCGAACTCGATGACGCCTACCGTCCCGTGTCGGTCACCGACGCCGCGGGCGGTGTCTGGTCACGCAGCTACGACCCGGTCGGCAACCTGCTCTCCACCGTCGACCCCCTCGGCGCGGTCACCGGCTACGCCTACGACCCGGTGGGTCGCTTGACGACCACCACGGATGCGCTCGGCGCTGTAACCAGCACCGAGGTCGATGCCCTCGGTCGCACGGTCACCGAAACCGATGCTCTCGGCCAGACGATGCAGTACGAGTACGACGTGCTCGACCGTCTCACCGAGGTCACCGACCAGGCCGGGGAAACCACCTCATATGGTTACGACTCCCGTGGCAACCTGACCACCCAGATCGACCGCCGCGGCAACACCACCGACTACACCTACGACGCAGCCTCCCAGCTCGTGTCGTGGGCGGGGCCGCTGGGTACCGGAGGCAGTTACAGCTACGACAGTCGCGGTAACACGGTGACCTCGACTGATGCGTTGGGTCGCACATCCATTCTCACCTATGACGCGTTGTCGCGCCCGGTCGCCTCGGCAGACCCGCTGGGTAACACCAGCGCCGTCGGGTACGACCCAATGGGCCGAGTAGTCGCCTCCACCGACCCGAACGGCAACACCACCGCCTTCGATTACGACCTCGCGGGTCGTCTGACGGCATCCATCGACCCCCTCGGCAACCAGACAACCCAGGTGTGGGATGCTGCGGGTCGCCGCACCTCGATGACCGACGCGAACGGGGTGAAGACCGCGTACGCGTATGACGCGTTGGGTCGCCTCACCTCCGTGACTGAGGGATCGACGCCGTTGCCGGCACCCGCGGGCGCGGATGTGAACGTCACGACCGCCTACGCCTACAACCCGGTCGGGGATCTGACAACGATCACCGACCCGGTGGGTGCGGTGACCCAGTTCGTCTACGACAAACTCGGTCGCACCCTCTCGGAGACCAACCCGTTGGGCAAGACGTGGCGGTTCGAGTACGACGCGTTGGGCAGGCAGGTGAAGGAGGTCGACGCGAAGAACCAAACGACGACCTACCAGTACACGCCCCGGTCGGATGTTGCGGTCATCGATCACCCGACCGAGGTGAACACCACCTTCACGTATGACGCAGCACAGAACCTCATCGCCATGACGGATGCGCTCGGTGCCTCGGGCTGGGTGTTCGATGCCGCCGGTCGGATGACGAAGCAGACGGACTCGCTCGGCAAGGTGCTGCAGTACACCTACGACACTACGGGCGCGCAGACGGGTCTCAAGCTCCCGGGCGGCGACACCGTCACGTACGAGTACGACGACGCCGGCCGCCCGATCCTGCAGGAGTCCCGCTGGGGTGACTTGGCATATGGATACGACGCCGCATCGAACCTCACGAGCGTGCTGCGCTCCACCGGTGTAACCACCTCGTACGGTTACGACGCCGACAACCGCGTCACCGACATCACCCACACCTCCCCGGGTGCGGAGCTCGGCTGCGACCTCGGAGCCAACGACCTCGAGGTCGGCGCCGAGGTCTCGATCGCGGACCTCATCGGCCTCGACCTCTGCGTGACCGTCGACATCGACATCCCGGTGCTGACGGGTCTGGACTATGGCGACACCATCGACCTGGACTACACCTACGACCCGGTCGGCAACGTGAAGTCCCAGGCCCGCAAGGATGGGTCCGCCCCGAAGGTCACCACAACGTACGGGTACGACAAGCTCAACCGCCTCACCACCTCGGCGGGTCCGTCGTCGAACACGTACAAGTACGACAAGGCCGGTAACCGTACCCAGTGGGTGACGAACAAGGCCCCCGACACGGGCAAAGCGCTCACGGTGAACGCCACCTACAACGGTGCCGGTCAGTTGGTGTCGGAGTCGAAGACCCGTCCCGCCGTCCTGGGCTCGTCCACCGTGAACACGTCGTACACCTACGACGCGAACGGCAACCGCACGAAGACGCAAACAGGCCTGGTCTCGACGACCTACAAGTACACCGACGACAACAAGGTGGCGGAGGTGAACCAGACCGGCCGTAAGGTGACCACCGGATACGACGGCCTCGGCCGCGCCCTCACCAACACCACCTCGTCGCTGTTGATCCTCGGATCGACCACGACGCAGGTGTGGGACGGATACGACGTGGTTCAGCAATCCACTGGCTCCGCCACCACCAACCTGGTGCGAGATGTCACGGGGGATGTGGCCATCCAAACCACCCCCGGCCTGCTGGGAACCACACCCCAGTGGGGTCTCACCGACCGGCTCGGCTCCACCATCGCCCAGGCGTCCGGGTCGCGGGTCGGACAGTTGGCAAAGTACTCCGACTGGGGCATCCCCACCTTCACCTCCGTCGGATTCACCTCCCGCACCGGATACACCGGGGAACTAGGCGACACCACCGCGGGGTTGAATCACTACTACGCCCGCACCTACGAACCCACCTCGGCGTCGTGGCTGACCGCAGACCCCTACCGCGGCACCATGACCGACCCCGGTTCCATGGCCAGGTACGCCTACGTAGAAGGCAACCCCACCACCCTCGAGGACCTCTACGGCTACGCCAGCAGAAGCCAACTCGAGACCCGACAGATGGGTGGCGGTGGAAAGACGCTGGTCAAGGGATCACACAGCGGCGGACCCACCACGCCCAACGGCGACCCTCGTTTCAGGACTGAGCGGCATGGGCCGACGTGCGGGGTAGCTGGTCGTCCCGGGTGCGGTGGCTTCAGTCTCGGTGGCGCGGTGTTCGACAGCATCTTCGGACCCCTCGTCGGTTTCACCCGCGCACTCGGTTCCACAATTCTTGGCGTCTGGGACTACTCACCGATCAACCTCATCGGCCAAGCTCTGTTCCTCGGGCCAGCGGCAGCACTGCAGACCATTCAGCGACAGGGTATGGGGCTCGTCGCCCTAGGCCGGAGCCTTTACGAAGAGCCCGTCGTCGCACCTGTACGAGGTGTAGGGGAAGCATTCGGGGGAAGCCAATGGGCAACCGCCCCCGGCCAAGCAGCAGGAACCGCCGCCTTCACGATCGCAAGCCTCGCCGCTGCGCCGGCAGGAATCGCAGCCAAGAGCGGATCGGTGGCGAAGGCCGCTACCGTTGCCCCTCAGGGCCTCCCGAAGGCTTCGAGCCTTGCAAAGTATGCGAGCGAGCAAGGATGGATTCGGTCTCAGTCCTCGGGTGGCCCGCTGAAGTTTGTTGACGAAAATGGCATTGTTCGGATGACTATCAAACAAGGAAGCGATCGCGCCCCCGGCAGCAACTTCCCACACGTCGAGTTGAGAAACGAGGAAGGTGTTCGAGTGGACCCCGCGGGGAACCCTGTAGAGCGACGAAGCCCCGATAACCACACACGGATCGAATGGGACCTGAACTGATGCACGCGTACACAGAAATTGCGGATCTATCGAAGGTCATCCTCGAGGAGTCTTGGGTTCTAAGTATCGAACTATCGTCCGGCAGCGCCGAGTTTGTTTGCGATTTCGTACTTGCACCGGATCATCCGCTATACACAGAGCCGCGCTCAGGTGAGATCTACTGCTACAGGCTTGGCCAACTTCGTTTCGATGGGGTCGTCGACGTTCGCTGGCGCGGACAGGGGGCGCCTGCCGCACGAGATGCCAGTGGTTCATCAGACTTGGGTCATTTCGACATCTTCCGATGGTCGGAGAGTGCGTTCGAGATCTCCGGAGACTTCGGACTGCTGGATGTCACCGCTCGTCAGCTCGCGATCGTGTTTGGTGACACATCCTCCACTCCTCGGTAGGTCCCTCGCCGCACACTATGTCCGAACTGATTGAGGCTCTCGATGCCATCGATGACGGCCTGCGTACTAACGATGTTCGATCACCCAGATTGCGGGCGACCCTCCGATGGCTCTCGGATCTGACGAGTGGTGCGGCCGCTGGCGTGTTGAGTTCGACGATCGCGAACACGGCAGCTTGGATTCTGCGTTCGCTTGGGTAGTCGATCATTTGGCAACGCCGCTGCGGTATTCGACAAGAACGGAGTATTCAGGTACTTCGGGAATGAGAGCTATTGATGGAGTTCAGCGTCAGCCTTACTGGGCCGCCCAATCGAGAATCTCTGGTTGCGGAACTGAGGTTTCCAGACTCGATCGGTGCTTCGCAGCCCGCAGAAATTTACGTGGATCGGGGAGTTCGCATGATTGCCATCTATCCCCGAGAGCGAACCAAGCACAACACCCCGTGGGAGTTTCCGCTTCACGAATTTCTCCAAGCCGTCAACGAGGGAGTGACAGCGTTGGACGCATACGGCCAACCGTCATGGAGAGCAAGCCGTTCGAGAATCGCTGTCCGCGAATGACGATCGATGAGATTCAGGCCGCCTGCGAGATGGTCTGTGATCAAGCGCTGGTCTTCCACGGATTCACGGAGTACATGCGGGACTACGAGATGGTCATACAGGTCAGCGCCGACCCGCGCACGGGGATCCCCACCGAGTACCTCCGCTACGTCTTCGTCAATTGCGTTCAAGCGAACATCGCCACCGCCTTGAGTTCAGAGATCTGGGCGGTCTCGCTCGACGAGCGTCTCATCGACTACGAGACCGGCGTTGATCTCGAGGGCTATGTATGGGGAGTGAAGTGGCAGTCGCTCTACCCGGGCTTCGAGATCTTGGGCGACTCAGACGCGGCGCGGCATTGGTCGGGCAGATTGAGTTTGCCGTTTTACGAGGCACGAGTGCAGACCAACGGGCACAACTTTGCGCTGGTGTTTAGCGACCTGCGAATCCTTCCCGCACCGGCCGACTATGCCCCGTTTACCGTTCGTGAGCCATTCTGGGATGGGAGGGTGCCGCTGTGACCGTCGGCGCGCAGCCAGCGGTTCTCACCAGGAGGACGTTCGCCTACTTCAGAGCTGCGAGTGGCAGTCTCTCGCTAGCCGACCTGGTGAAGCTACTGGGTGTCGATGCCGACGAGGGGTGGTCGGTCGGAGAAGCGCACCCTCGCGCCAATCAGGGGCGCCCTGTGCGCACGTTCACGAGTTGGCACTTATACCCGCCGGAGCGCGGCGGATCGGTGAGCGATCAACTCAGGTCACTGTACCCGCGAGTTCGTGAAATTCGGGCGGATGCCGTTCGAGCGGCGGGTGGATTGACCCTCGTACTCGAGATCGTTCAGTACATTCACGAGCAGGACAACGTGAACATCGGAATCGCACTGGACGCGGAGTGGGTAGCGCTTCTCGCCGACCTGGGCGCGCACATCGACATCGATCAATATCTGGAGTGACTCCACCTACTTCAGGTCGCGCAGCCGCGCTGAGAAGCCACCGGCAGACTTACCCCTGCGCTCGTACGTGACCGCGATCACGAGCAGCACCGCCCCCGCTGTCGCGAGCGTGATCCACCACGGCGGGAGATGGTCGTTGGTCTGCGAAGTACCCGACGTAAGTTGCTGAGTTCACCGAGGAACCCTGCCATAGGCGGGCCTGGCTCATTCTTGTTATCCACTCTTACGAGCTGCTCGACGGAAACTCCGCTACAGCGTCATAGTCGGCCCGATTCGGACTCATTCATTGTGTGAGCACTGAGCAACCGCGGGTCCAATGGGAACATGCGACGGAATCATTCGGACGCCGTCATCCACCGAAGGATCTTCGCTCGAACCGCCGAAGCACCGCGCGTATGGCGGTGCTTTTCGGGCTCGTCCCGATCGTGCTCGTCATCGAGGGGGTCGCATTCCAGGTGCTTCTCTACTTCGCATATGGCCGGCCCTGGGTGGAGTCGACGATTCCCTGGGTTCTCGATCTTGCAAGAGTTCCGTACCTTGTGTCGACGGCAACATTCGGTCTGCTTGCGCTGCTCTATGCTGTGGACGCTCGCCGATCGACCGATCTCCCACGACCGGGACGCAGCACGGGTGTTGCGGGAATCATCCTGGGCAGCATCCATCTGCTGAATGTCGCATGGGGCCAGGTGACCTACATACTCTTGCCGTTCACCGGCTAGTTGACGCGGCCATCGCAGCCGCCAGACTGCGCCCAGGAAACCCGAGCATTCGTCTGAACTTTTGGTACTGGCGCCGGGGTTTCGGGGTGCGCCATCGTCGTAGGTGGGGCCGCCCCCACCTAATCCCCGCGCAATTCCGTCTCCGGTGATAGGAGCGCGGCGGGGGCGGACCCGCTGGGGCATCCGGGCAGCTAGACGCCCGCCGCGTCCAGAGCATCGCGCAGCTCGGGGCCGCTCGTGACGACGATCACCTCGGTTCCCGGGGAGATCTCGAGCGCCTGATCCCGCATCTCGTCGTCTATGACGAAAAGTGGCTCGCCGCTGCCGGGCGCGAGCAGCCACCGGCCGATGCGCTGCACCTCGACGATGAGGTCCCAGACGGCTTCCCCCATCGGGTCGTTGAGTGTCACTCCCCCGTCCTCGTCGAGTCCCCAGATCCGTACGTAGCTGTCGGGGCCGAAGGTGATCCGGTTGCCGTCGTCGATGAGAGGCATGAGGCGATCGCGCACGGCTTGCTGCCGCTCGGGATGCCCGCGTTCGGTCGCGGCGAGGAAGTAGTCGGTCACAGCATCCGCGCGCCTAGTTCTGCGGCGCGAGCGCCCCGTTCGCCCGGAACATGACGGGCACGGTGACGCTCGTGGGCTTGCCCTTGTCCATGAGCTGCAGCATCAGGCGGGCGGCCTCGCGGCCCATGACGGCGGGGTCGCGCGTGATGACGGCGATGGAGTTGGTGAAGTCCTCGAGGAAGGGCCACTCGTCGAGGGCGATGATCGCGAGATCCTTGCCTGCTTCCTTGCCGACCGCACGACCGGCGCGGAGGGCGGCGACCGTGGCGGGGATTCCGACGGCGAGAACGGCGGTGGGGGCATCCGCTCGCCCCATGACGACGGAGAGGCGCTTCTCGACGCTCACCTCGTCGAGTGCGCCGACGATGACGAGCGAGTCGTCGTGCGGGATGCCCGCCGCGCGCAGGGCGTCGTCGTACGCGCGGCGGCGTTCGCGGGCGGTGCGCACGTCGTCGGGGCCGAGCACGATCGCGATGCGGCGGTGCCCGACGTCGAGTAGCGCCTGCATGGCTTCGGTGACACCCGCGTAGTGGTCGCACAGCACTCCGCTCGCCTCGAGCCCCTCGACTTCGCGGTCGAGCAGCACGATGGGTAGGCCCATGCTTTGCAGGGTGCGGCTGGTGCGCTCCGCGGTCTCGCTCACGAGGGAGACGATGAGGCCGTCGATGCGGCGGCGGCGCAGCACGTCGAGGTTGGCTGCCTCGGTGAGCAGGTCGCCGTCGGAGTTGGTGAGGATCATGGTGTAGCCGGCGCGACGCAGCTCCTGCTCGCAACTCTTGGCGACGTTCGCGAAGAGCTGGTTGGAGATGTCGCGCATCGCGAAACCGACGGTTCTCGTGGAGCCCCGGCGCAGGCTCTGGGCGAGCAGGTCGGGCTCGTAGCCGAGCTCACGCGCCGCCGTTTCGACGCGCGCCTTCATGGTGGCCGAGACGTCGGGATGCCCGGAGAGAGCTCGCGACACCGACGACAGCGCCACACCGGCGCGGGCCGCGACATCGCGGATGGTGGGCGGACGATGAGCACCGCGCGGCTCGCTCATGATCCTCCTCCTGGACTCCCCGACGGCGACCGGGAGGCGACCCTCCGGTAACGTTTTCAGTATGGCAGCAAACAGCGCGATCGCGATTGCGAGATCTTTTCTATACGTGCCCGCAGACAACCCGGGGATGCTCGCGAAAGCGTCCAGCCGCGGCTGCGATGCACTCATCCTCGACCTCGAGGACGCGGTCGCTCCGGCCAACAAGGTGGCGGCGCGGGCGGCGGCGATCGAATACGCGGCGGCTGCATCATCCGACAGCCCCGCCGTGTGGGTGCGCGTGAACGACGGCGACCTGGGGCTCGATGACGTGCGTGCGGTGGCTGGGGCGCCCGGTGTCGCGGGCATCTGGTTTCCGAAGGCCGAGCCGGGGCCGTGGCTCGAGGAGGCGCTCGCGCTCGCGGGCTCCACGAGGGTGGGCTTGCTGATCGAGTCGGCGGCCGGTGTGGCGCGACTCGCGCAGTTCCCCACGCTGCCTGAGGACACGCTCGTGCAGCCCGGCGAGATGGACCTCGCCGCGTCGCTCGGTATCGCCTCGCGGGAAGACCAGCTCCTGGTTTTTCGCAGCATGATCGTCGCCGAGTGTGCGGCGCGCGGGCTTCCCGCCCCGCTAGCCCCCGTCGCTCCCGGCTGGGGTGACCTCCCCGAGTACCGTGCGCAGTCGCAGCGCCTCAAGGAGTGGGGGTTCGTGGGTCGGGCGTGCATCCACCCCGCCCAGGTCGCCGAGGCGAACGAGGTGTGGTCGGTCACGCATGACGAACTCATGCGCGCGCGGGCGATTGTCGACGAGTTCGAGGCGCATGAGGCGCAAGGCGTCGGCGCTTTTCGGGGGGCCGACGGTGCCATGGTCGATCGCGCTACCGTGAGGTGGGCGCGATCTGTCGTTGCCCGCGGAATCTAGGCGCTGGTGACGATTGTGGTAACGTTTCCAGCAGCAGCGCCGCCCGTGGAGAAGCCATGATCGAATCCCCCTCAGCACGCCAGTTCTCGGCGGAGATGCTCGCGCTCGATGTGCCCCTCGACCGCCAGCCCGCGGTCACGATCGACGAGGGACTCGCGGCCGCCTACCTCGCGATCTCGGGCGATCAGCTCCCCCTCGCGATGAGCACACCCCTGTCGCGTGCCGTCACCGCACGCGATGAGCGCCTCGCCAACCCCGCCCTCGCCCTCAGTGTCGCGATCGGCCAGTCGACCGTCGGCACCCGCCGCGTCATAGCGAACCTCTACTACCGAGACCTCACGTTGCTGCGGCAGGTGCACGTCGGCGAGACCCTCACGACAACCGTGACCCCCATCGCCGCCGAGTTCACGTCGTCGGGAACGAGCCGCGCGAAGGTGCTGCTCGACATCGACGTGCACTCAGACGCGGGCCCGGTTGCGCACTTCCAGCGGCTTGCCCTGCTCCCCGTCGACGACGCATCGCGGATGGTGCTGCGCGACATCCCCGCGGCTGCCGCCGAGCCCACCCTCGCCTCCTTCGCCGCGGTGGCACCCGCGTGGTCTGCCGCGGCCGGCATCCCGCGCTTCGCCCTCCCCGTCGGATTCACCGTGACCGACCCCCTGTGCGACACCGTCTCGTCGGCACGCGAGCTTGTGCGCCTCACGCTCAACCTCGCCGCCGCCCACCGCGACGAGCGCCGCGGTGTCGACGGTCGCCGGCTCGCCTACGGCGGTCATACCGTCGCCCTCGCGCAGGCCTCGCTGTCGCGCGTCATCCCGGGCCTGCTCACGGTGGTCGCGTGGCGCTCGTGCGACCACGTCGGCCCGGTATTCGACGACGACCTGCTCGAGACGACCACGATCATCGAGGGGGTGCACGGCCTCGACGCAGGCCTCGCCCTCGTGGATGCGCGGGTGAGCGTCGACGCCGTGCGCGGCGACGAGAACGTGCGAGTGCTCGAGTGGAGACCCGTGCTGGTGGTTGCGGGTGGGGAGGAGAAGGCGTGACCGAGAAGAATCCGATCGAGCTGCTGCGGGGCATCCGCGTGGTCTCGATGGAGCAGTACATTGGCGCGCCCTACTGCACGTCACTGCTCGCCGACGCGGGTGCCGAGGTCATCAAGGTCGAGCACGGCCAGGGAGACCCGCGCCGAGACTACGAGCCGATGCGCGGTGAGGGTCCCGGCAACCTGAGTGGCGGGTTCGCCTCGTACAACCGTGGAAAGCGCTCGGTGACGATCGACATCACGACCGACGAGGGTGCCGCCGACCTGGCGGCCCTGCTCGCGACCGCAGACGTGTTCGTCTCCAACCTGCGTCCGGGAGCGCTCGCCAAGCGCGGATTCGGGCGCGAGCGCCTCTCCACCGACTTCCCACGACTCGTCGTGTGCGAGATCTCGGGCTTCGGTCAGACCGGTCCGTACGCGCAGTGGCCCGCCTTCGATTCGGTGATCCAGGCGATGTCGGGGTTGTCGAGCCTCATCGGGTCCACCCCCGACGAGCCACCGCAGCTAGCACCGATGGGGACGATGGACCTGCTCGGTGGGTTGTACGGGGCCCTGGGCATCCTCTCCGCCCTGGTCGGTCGCGAACGCACCGGCCGCGGCACGCACGTCGACGCGTCGATGTTCGACATCGGCGCCGCCTTCCTCGAGCGCCCGCTCACCCTGCACGAGTTCACGGGCGACGTGCCGACACGCGGTGCCGACGAGTTCAGCCCGGTGGGAACGTTCCGCGCGGGCGACGGCGGGTGGGTCTCGGTCGTCATCCCCACCGACGAGATGTGGCGGCGCTCGTGCGTCGCGATGGGCCGACCCGACCTCGTGACCCACCCCGACATCGACACCGTGGTCAAGCGCGCCCGCCGCATGAAAGACGTCGTGCTGCCCGAGTTCACCGCGTGGGCATCCACCATGACGAGGGATGAGGCGATCGAGGCCCTCCGCGCCGCCGGGCAGCCCGCGGGCGCCGTACTCGACATCGGTGAAGTGCGCGCGGACGCCCACCTCGCCGCCCGCGGACTCTTCGTGCCCGTGCAGCACGACGAGGCGCGCAACGCAGACGGAACCGTCGTGAGCCTGCCGCGCACTCCCCTGCTCTACGACGGCGTGGGGGCCGTACCCGGACCCATTCCACCGCTCGGCGAGGCGAGCATCGACGAGCTGCTGCAGGAGCGACCGTGACCGAAACCCTGCTTGTGCCCGACCGCGTGTTCGACGGTTCGCACACCCGCGAAGGCCTCGTGGTCGGCATCGCGGGCGACCGCATCAGCTACGTCGGGCCCGAGGCGGGAGCACCGGATGCCCCGCGCGTGCGCCTCGCAGGTGCCACCCTCACGCCCGGACTCATCGACATGCACGTGCACGTCTCCCCGTGGACCGCGTACGGCTTCATCGCCGCCGGAGTGACCACCGTGCGCGACCTCGCCAACGACCTCGACCGGGCGCCCGAGATGATGCAGCGCGTGCCGCAGCAGTTTCGCCCGTCGGTGCACTGGGTGGGACCTGCGCTCGACGGGGGTGAAGTCAACTGGCCCACCGTCTCCCGCGGCCACGCGACGCCTGAGGACATGGCGGCGTCGGTGCGCGAACTCGCGGAACGCGGCGTCGAGGCCGTGAAGCTGTACGCCAACGTGACGGGGGAGTTCATGGCGGCGGCGGTGCGCGAGGCGCGCGAGCACGGCATCCGTGTCGTCAGCCACCCCGGCACCGCGCGGCTCGCCGAAGCCGTCGAGGCCGGTGTCGACGAGGTGCAGCACCTCGCGGGTGCCCTCGCTCGCGACCTCGGCTACGAGCCGGGTGACCCCGCCGCGGTCGACGCCTTCCTCGCCCTCGAAGTCGACCACTGCCCCACGCTCATCGTGTGGGAGGGCATGGCGATGATCGGCGCACCGCGCGCCCACCGCGACACCGGTCGCGCCTGGGTGCCCGCCGAGATGGAGCTCGCCTGGTCGGAGTCGCGCCACGCGACCCAGCCGGCGGACGAGCGCAACCTGCGGCTCGCCGACCTCGTCGAGCGCATGCGTCTGGTCAAAGCGCTGTACGACGCAGGCCGCACGATCGTCGTCGGCTCGGATGCCGCATTCATCGGACTCGCACCCGGCTTCTCACTGCACGACGAACTTGGGCTGCTGTTCCTGTCGGGGGTGCCTCCGCTCGACGTCATGCGCGCCGCGACCGCGGGCAACGCTCGAGTGCTGGGCATCGAGGGTGAGGCGGGAGTCATCCGCGAGGGCGCTCGCGCCGACCTGGTCGCCTTCGACGGTGACCCCACGAGCGTCATCACCGACGTCGGCCGCATCCGCGACGTGTGGGTGCGCGGGGCACGCGTCGACGCCGCCGAGCTGCGCGCCGCCGCCGACCTCGAGTTCACCCGCCCCACCGACGGCCCGCCCGACCAGCTCGCGCTGCAGCGATACATCCCCGCCGCCCAGTACTGACCCTGCCGAGGAGACCCATGTTCGAGTACTTCATCCACGCCGATCGCGTCTTCGACGGGCGCCAGGTGCTCGTCGACCACGCCGTGGGTGTCGAGAGCGGCGTCATCACCCGGGTAATCCCGGCGGCCGAGATACCTGCGGGGGCCAGCATCGAGCGCATCGACGGCACGCTCACCCCGGGCCTCATCGACACGCACGTGCACATGACGCCGTGGATGGTCTTCGGCCTCCTCGCCGCGGGCGTCACCACCGTGCGCGACCTCGGCAACGACGTCGACACCGTCTCGGCGATGATCGCAGATCTGGGCGACCTGCCCCTGCCCGCCATCTACTGGTCGGGACCGCTGCTCGAATCCGACCGGGTCAACTGGCCGACAGTCGCCCGTGGGCACGACACCCCAGACGAGATCCGCGCGACCGTCGATGACCTCGCCGCCCGCGGGTTTCACACCATCAAGCTGTACTACAACGCGACGCCCGAACTCATGGCCGCCGCCGCCGACCAGGCCCACAGCCACGGCATGCGCGTGCTCGGCCACGTCGGACGCACCAGCATGCACGAAGCCGTCGCGGCGGGCGTCGACGAGCTGCAGCACCTCGCGGGGTGCCTCGCCCACGACCTCGAGCTCGAAACATGGGCGGATGCTGCGCGCGAGCTCGCGGCACAACCCGTCGACCACTGCCCGACCCTCATCGTCTGGCACACCATGACGCATCTCGGCGAACCCCGCGCGTTGCGAGACGCCGCCCTCGAATGGGTTCACCCCCAGGCCGTGGAGGCGTGGGCGAACGCCCACCACTCCACCCAGCCCGCGGCCGAGCGCGTGCGCCGAGCCAAGGAACTCACCGAGCGGATGGCGTCGATCCCGTACCTCACCGAGGCGGGACGCGGAATCCTTGTCGGATCCGATGCGCCCTTCCCGGGACTCGTGCCCGGGTTCGCCCTGCACGACGAAGCAGGTCTGCTCGTCGAGTCGGGAATGAGCCCGCACGAGGTCATGGTCGCCATGACCTCGGGCAACGCGCACCACATGGGCCTCACCGAGGTGGGGGTGATCGAGGCCGGCGCGACCGCCGACCTGGTCGGCTTCGGCGGCGACCCCACAGTGCGCATCGCGGACCTGAGTCGCGTCATCCGCGTCTGGCGTGCTGGCGACGCCCTCGACCCTGCCGCGCTCGCCACCGGTGCCCGCACCGCCTTCGCTCGCGACGCGGACAGCCCCGTCGACCAGCTCGCGAAGCTGCGCTACATTCCAGCTACTGCCACGCAGTAACCCGCTGCCGCTGCTCGCCGAGCTTCGCGATGCCAAGGCTCACGACCTCGCCGCCGTGCAGGAAGACCTGCGGGTTCAGCCCCATGCCGACTCCGGGCGGCGTGCCCGTGTTGATGAGGTCACCGGGCTCGAGGGTCATGAACTGGCTCAGGTAGTGCACGATGAACGCCGGCGAGTAGACCATTGTCGAGGTCGAGCCGTTCTGGCGGCGCACCCCGTCGACCTCGAGCCACATGTCGAGCGCGAGCGGGTCGCCCACCTCATCGGGCGTCACGAGCCACGGCCCGGCCGGGTTGAATGTCGGGGCCGACTTACCCTTCGACCACTGGCCCTGGCGCTCGAGCTGCCAGGCACGCTCGCTCACGTCGTTGACGACGCAATAGCCGGCGATGGATGCGGCGGCCTCCGCCTCATCCGCGAGGTAGGAGCACCGGCGGCCGATGACGACCCCCAGCTCCACCTCCCAGTCGGTCTTCTCCGAGCCGCGGGGAACCAGCACGTCGTCGTTCGGACCCTGCATGGTGTTGGGCGACTTCGTGAACAGGATGGGCTCCGACGGCACCGTCGACCCGGTCTCCGCCGCGTGGTCGCTGTAGTTGAGGCCGATGCACAGAATCTGGTGGGGGCGCGCAATGGGCGAGCCGACGCGCTGCCCGTCGATCTGTCGGGTGGGGCGCCCCGCGATGATTTCGCCCAGGTCGGCGATGCGACCGGAGGCGAAGAACGCCTCGTCGAAGTCGTCGACCACGTCAGACATGTCGACGTATTCGTCGTCGCCGACGAGCACGGCGGGCTTCTCGGCCCCGGGCGCTCCGATGCGCAGCAGTTTCATGGTTCTCCTTCGAACGGTTTCAGGTGGTGGCTTTAGGCGCGCTTGCGCGGGACCAGTCTTTCGAGCTGGGTAACGTGGCGCGGCTCGAGCTCGGCGACGTTCGCGACCTCGAGCAACTTCATGGTGCGCACGACCTGGTCGGAGAGGATCTGGATGGTGCGATCCACCCCAGCCCGCCCGCCCGCCATGAGCCCATACAGGTAGGCCCGCCCGACGAGGGTGAACTTGGCGCCGAGCGCGAGCGACGCGACGATGTCGGCACCGTTCATGATGCCCGTGTCGACCATGACCTCGGTGTCTGTGCCGACCTCGCGCACGACCTCCGGCAGCAGGTGGAACGGGATGGGCGCGCGGTCGAGCTGGCGCCCACCGTGGTTGGAGAGCAGGATGCCGTCGACGCCGAGGTCGGCCAAGCGCCGGGAATCCTCGACGTTCTGCACCCCCTTGATGACGAGCTTGCCCGGCCACATGTCGCGGATCATCTTCAGGTCGTCGTAGTTGATCGACGGGTCCATCGCGCTGTCGAGCAGCTCGCCGACGGTACCGCCGGTCGAGGAGAGCGACGCGAACTCGAGCGGCGGCGTCGTGAGAAAGTCGAACCACCACCACGGTCGCGGGATCGCATTGATGATCGTGCCCGCCGTGAGCTGCGGTGGAATCGAGAAGCCGTTGCGCTTGTCGCGCAGTCGAGCGCCCGCGACGGGGGTATCGACCGTGAACATGAGCGTGTCGAAGCCCGCTGCCGCGGCGCGCTCGACGAGGCCGTACGAGATTTCGCGCTGGCGCATCACGTACAGCTGGAACCAGTTACGCCCGTTCGGGTTCGCCTCCTTGACCGCCTCGATCGAGGTGGTGCCGAGTGTCGAGAGGGTGAACGGGATGCCCGCCGCCCCCGCAGCACCGGCACCCGCGATCTCGCCCTCCGTCTGCATGAGGCGCGTGAATCCCGTCGGGGCGATACCGAACGGCATCGCGGATGTTCCCCCGAGCACCGTCGTCGTGGTGTCGACCGTGGAGACGTCGCGCAGGATCGACGGGTGGAACTCGACATCCTCGAACGCCTGGCGGGCGCGGGCTAGGGAGAGCTCGCCCTCCGCGGCTCCGTCGGTGTAGTCGTAGGCGGCCTTGGGGGTGCGCCGCTTCGCGATGGCCTGCAGGTCGTAGATCGTGAGCGCAGCATCCAGTCGGCGCTTTTTGCCGTTGAGTTGCGGCTTCTTGAACTTCATGAGCTCGAGCAACTGCTTGGGGTTGGGGAGCTGGCGCTTGGTCATGGGGTTCTCTCCAGATTGCTGAGGAGGCGATCGCGCGCCCCGGCGATGTGGTTGCGCGTGAGGCGCGCGGCAAGATCCGCATCCCCCGCGGTGATGGCGTCGAGGATGCCCTGATGCTGCGCTGACACTTCGGCCGACGTGAGTAGGCTCGCGGCCTGCACCTGTCCGATGCACAGCTCGATCTCGCCCATGAGCATCGCGTGCATGCGTGCCAGGCGCGGGCTCGGCTGCCCGGCGACGAGGCTGCGGTGGAAGGCGATGTCGTGGGAGGCGAAGTTCTCGCTCGTCGCCATCGCGCGGTGGGCTTCGAGCGCCTCGGCGGGGATCGTGCCACCGTGTGCGAGAGCCGACATGGCGGCGGCCTCGAGCAGGGCCCGGTTGTCGAAGAGGTCGACGATGTCGTCGCGGCTGAGTTCGGGTACGCGCGCGGCGTGGTGCGCCTCCCGTCGCAGCAGCCCGTCGGCGACGAGTTTGTCGATCGCGAGACGTGCGGTGGGGCGAGCAACGCCAAAGCGCAGCGCGACGGCCGATTCGGTGATGCTCGAGCCCGGGGCATCCTGCTGCGAGAGGATGCGCGTGCGCAACTCGCTCGCGATGGAGTCAGAGAGCACCGTGTTCGTCTCGCTCACGCCTCCCCCTTCGCAGTCGCTCACCGTCGCGCCGCAGATTGTCTAGCAATCTAGCAGATTGCCAGACAATCCAATATCGCTGGTTGAGTAGCGCGAAGCGCGTATCGAAACCCTCAGCAGTGCTCGAAGACATACTCGGCGGATGATGCGGGCTGCAGCCCCCGATCCCGCAAGATCGTCGTGGCCGGGGTTCCCGCGTCGGCGCAGATCTCCGCGAACGCGCGCGGCAGGTCGTCCACATACTCGATGTCGATCACGCGGTCCCCGTAGACGTCGGTGTACAGGGAGCACTCCTCGAAGCGCGCGCACTCCTCGACCACCGCGAAGTCGAAGCCGACGACGTCGCGGCCGTCCGTGCCCAGGTCGCCGGTGTTCTTCTGCCCCGCCGCGAGCCCACGGGCGTGGGCGGCCGAGACGAGGGCGGTGGCGAAGCTGATCGCGTCGGACTGCGCGAGCGCGGCATCCGATCGCGTGTAGGAGTCGAGGTTGTCGAACTCGACCGCCGCGAAACCCTTCGACGCACACGAGGCGATCACCGGTTCGAGGCGCGCGAGGGCGGCCGCGCGCTTGGCGGCAGTGGAGATGTCGATGATGTTCTCGTCGGGCCAGTTCGGGTCGACGACGCGCTCGCCGTCAGCGTCGAGCAACACAAGGTCGTCAGGCCACTCATCTCCCGGCTGGGTTTGAAAGCCGTTGACGTAGCAGATCGAATACAGGCCGGGCTCCGGCGACTCGGTGCTGTCGCGCGCGACGACCGTGACCCCCGGCGGCGGAGGGTACGCCCCACCCAGCTGGTAGTCGGCGATCGCGTCGGCCGGGAAGGTGGCGATCGCGGGCGGCTGGGCCGAGCATCCGGCAACGAGCGCCGCGATCAGAACGATGCCTGCAGCTTTCACGAGCAGCAAGTGTAGGTGGGCCCGGCTGGGCGCGCGGCAGAATGGATGGATGCCCCTCTCCGGTGAGTACGAACCCTCCAGCCGACCCTCCACCGCGAAACAGGTTGCCCTCTACGAGGCCTCCGACGGGCGTGAGGGCGGCCTCACCCACGGACTCCCCGTCATCATGCTCACCTCGGTCGGGGCACAGTCTGGCAAGCTGCGCAAGAACATGCTCATGAAGGTCGAGAAGGATGGCGTCTACGTTGCCGTCGCCTCGATCGGCGGCGCCCCCACTAATCCGGCCTGGTACGCGAACCTCGTCGCCAACCCCCTCGTCGAGGTGCAGGACTACGCGCACCGGGGCGACTACCTGGCGCGCGAGGTTACCGGCGACGAGAAGAAAACCTGGTGGGCGCTCGCCGCGGCCGCCTTCCCGATGTACGACACCTACCAGTCGAAGACCAGTCGCGAGATTCCGCTCTTCGTACTCGAGCCGGTCGCGAGCGCGTAGCGCGAGGTCACCCGAACTGCTCGAGCCAGCGTGCGCACAGGCCGCGCCAGGCCTCGGCGCGCAGTCCGTCGGCAAAGCCGAGTCCGTGCTTGCCCTCGGCGAACACGTGCAGGTCGTGCGGCACGCCCGCCCGAGCCAGTGCGGCGCCGAGAGCGTACGTGTGATCCACGGGGGTAACGGAGGCGTCTTCGCCCGTGGTCCAGAGGAACAGGGGTGGGGCATCCGCCGTCACCATGCGTTCGAGGGAGAACGCGCGTTTGCGCCAGTACGAGGGCCGAGGTCCGAGCAGTTCATCGCGCGAGCCGCGGTGGGTCTTCGCGAGCATCGACACCACCGGGTAGCACAGCACCGCGAAATCGGGCCGTGCGCCCGCGGGAGCATCGGACGTCAGCGCGGCATGTCCCGCGAGGTGCCCGCCCGCAGAGAAGCCGATGACGCCGACCGTGTCGTGGGTCTCGCGCTCGACGAGTATCTCGCGCTGCACGACAGATAGGGGACCCGGATGCCGCGTCTTGACCGGGTACTCCACGACGCGCGCATCCCAGCCGAGGCCGCGCAGCCATTCGGCGACGGGCTCCCCCTCGTGCGGCGCGAGCCGCGCATACCCGCCCCCGGGGAGGACGAGGATGCTGCGGGCCATCGCACCATCGTAAACTCGCGGGAATTCCCGAAACACCGACGCAACACGGCGGGCCTAGGCTCAAACCATGGCTGACCTGTTCGACGGCTACGGCGCCACCGCCACTCGGACTACCGGCACGCCCGCGTGGGACGAGATGTTCGCGCAGCCCGGCTCGGCGCGAACGAGTTACCGCGAGATCCACGCGGCCCTCGCGCAGATGACGCAAGACGAGCTGCGTGGTCGAACGGATGCCCTCGCGTCGAGCTACCTCGCTCAAGGCGTCACGTTCGACTTCGCGGGCGAGGAGCGACCGTTCCCGCTCGACGCGGTGCCCCGGGTGATCGATCAGGCGGAGTGGGTGCAGGTCGAGGCGGGCATCAAGCAGCGCGTGCGTGCGCTCGAGGCGTTCCTCGCCGACATCTACGGAGCGCAGAACGCGGTCAAGGATGGGGTGATCCCGGCGCGGCTCGTCACGAGCTCGAGCCACTTCCACCGCGAGGCGGCGGGCATCGAGCCGGCCAACGGTGTGCGCATCCAGGTCTCGGGTATCGACCTCATTCGCGACGAGCAGGGCGCGTGGCGGGTGCTCGAAGACAACGTGCGCGTGCCGAGTGGCGTGAGCTACGTCATCTCCAACCGTCGCGTCATGGCACAGACCCTGCCGGAGCTGTTCGTGTCTATGCGGGTGCGCCCCGTCGGCGACTACCCGCACAAGCTGCTGGGAGCCCTGCGCGCGAGCGCTCCCGGCGGCATCGAAGAGCCCAACGTCGTCGTGCTCACCCCCGGCGTGTACAACTCCGCCTACTTCGAGCACACCCTGCTTGCGCGCCTCATGGGCGTCGAACTCGTCGAGGGCCGCGACCTGTTCTGCTCGGGCGGCAAGGTGTGGATGCGCACGACCGCCGGTCCCACCCGAGTCGACGTCATCTACCGCCGTGTCGACGACGAGTTCCTCGACCCGCTGCAGTTTCGCGCCGACTCGATGCTGGGTAGCCCGGGGCTGCTGCTCGCCGCGCGTCTGGGCAACGTGACGATCGCCAACGCGGTCGGCAATGGCGTCGCCGACGACAAGCTCGTCTACACCTACCTGCCCGACCTCACGCGCTACTACCTCGGGGAGGACCCCATCCTGCCGAACGTGCAGACCTGGCGCCTCGAAGACGCGGGAGCGCTCGAGGAGGTGCTCGACCGTCTCGACGAACTCGTCGTCAAGCCCGTCGACGGATCGGGTGGCAAGGGCCTCGTGATCGGTCCCGCCGCAAGCAAAGACGAACTCGCCGAACTGAAGGGTCGCCTGCTGCGCGACCCGCGTGGGTGGATCGCCCAACCCGTCGTGCAGCTGTCGACCATCCCCACGCTCGTGGACGAGGGGATGCGCCCGAGGCACGCCGACCTCCGCCCCTTCGCGGTCAACGACGGTGACGACGTGTGGGTTTTGCCCGGTGGTCTCACGCGTGTCGCGCTCCCCGAGGGCGAACTGGTCGTCAACTCCTCGCAGGGTGGCGGGTCGAAGGACACCTGGGTCGTGGGGCAGGACCCGCTGACGATCTCGCGGCACAGCATCCAGGGCCTTGTCGCCGGTCAGGCGTCGGTGACCCAGTCGATCCCGATCATCAACGTCGGGGAGCACGTGCAAGACCACGGGCCGAGCGACCGCCCCCTCGGCCACGGCCAGCAGGAGCAACAGCAGCAGCAAATCGAAGGCGGTGCCGCGTGCTGAGCCGCATTGCCGAGTCACTGTTCTGGATCGGGCGCTACATCGAGCGTTCCGACGGCACCGCGCGCATCCTCGATGTGCACCTGCAACTACTGCTCGAGGATCCGTGGATCGAGGAGGACCTCGCATGCCGCTCCCTGCTGAGCGTCATGGGCAGCGAGGTTCCCGACGATCGCGTCCTCACGCGTCAGGACGTGCTCTCGATCCTCGCCGTGGATCGTTCGGAACCGGCATCCATCGCCTATTCGCTCGGCGCCGCGCGCGAGAACGCGAGGCGCGCCCGCGAGATCGTGAGCACCGAGCTGTGGGAGTGCCTCAACACCACGCGCGCCCGCATGCCCCGCAAGGTGGCGAGCGACAAGGTGCACGAGTTCTTCGGTTGGGTGCGTGAGCGCTCGGCGCTCGCGGTCGGCATTATCGAGTCGGCGACGAGTCGGGATGAGGCGTGGCAGTTCTTCACCCTCGGCCGCAGCATCGAGCGAGCCGACATGACCGCTCGTCTGCTTGCGACGCGCTCCCTGACCGAGGCGAGCGGACCGAGCTGGACCACCATCCTCCGCAGCTGCGGAGCGTACGAGGCCTACCTGCGCACGTACCGCGGCGTACCGAGCGCCCGCAACGCCGCCGAGTTCCTGCTTCTCGATCGCCTGTTCCCCCGCAGCATCATCTTCTCGGTCTCCCGCGCCGAGCAGTGCATGCGGGACATCGAGCCGCGCGCCGACCGGGTGGGGGTGAGCGATCAGGCTCAGCGGTTGCTCGGTCAGATCCGCAGCGAGCTCGAGTACCGCCCGATCGCGGAGATCCTCGAAGACCTCACGCTGCACATGGACAATGTGCAGGCGGCGACGAGCGCTGCGTCTGAGGCGATCCGTCAGCGGTACTTCCCGACGAACGCCGCGCCCAGCTGGGTGGGGGAGACCACGTGAACCGGCTGCGCATCAAACACATGACGGGCTTCCACTACGGCGGCGATGTCACCGCGAGCTACAACGAGGCCCGCATGCTTCCGGTGAGCTCGGATGGTCAGCTCGTGCTCTTCTCGAACCTCGAGATTCTCCCCATCTCGTCTCAGCACTCGTACGTCGACTACTGGGGTTCGCGCGTGTCGTCGTTCGAGATCCTCACACCGCACAAGGAGCTCTCGCTCAGTGCGACGAGCCTCGTCGAGGTGAGGCCGCGACTACACACCGATGATGCCATTTCGTGGGCGGATCTCGCGGTTCAGTCGGCGCGCACGACCGAGACGGTGGAGCAGCTGGGGCAGACGAGACGCACTAATCCGCCCGATGAGGTCGCCGAACTCGCCCGATCGATCGCGGTGTCGAACGCGGATGCCTGCACTGCCGCCCTCGAGATCTGCACGGCCATCGGCGAGGCCATGGAGTACATGCAGGGCGTCACGGGCGTGCACTCCACGGCCGAGGAGGCGTGGGCCGTTCGCAAGGGCGTCTGCCAGGACATCACGCACCTCGCCCTGGGTGCGTTGCGTTCGGTCGGCATTCCGGCTCGGTACGTGTCGGGTTACCTGCACCCGAAGCCAAGCGCAGCGATCGGGGAGACCGTCGCGGGTGAGTCGCACGCGTGGGTCGAGTGGTTCTGTGGAGGCAGTTGGCGCGGCTTCGACCCCACCAACGGCATCGACATCGGCGATCGGCACGTGCTTGTGGGGCGCGGGCGCGATTACAACGATGTGCCGCCCCTGCGTGGCGTGTACGCGGGCCCGTTCGGGTCAACCCTTTTCGTGAAGGTCGAGATCACGCGCGAGTCGTAGCCGACCCCGCTCAGTCGCGCCATACTTCGACGACAACCTTGCCGCGCCGCTGGGGGTTGCGCAGTCGGCGCACGGCGTCGGCCGTGCGCTCGAGCGGGTACGTCTCGTCGATCACCGGCACGATCGCGCCCGATTCGATGAGAGGCGCGAGGTCGACGAGGTCGTGGCCGCGTGTCATGGCGACGACCGGCACGAGAGTCTGCGGGATGAAGCGTGTGAGGATGCCCGCCCACAGTTGCCGCTGAAAGCCCGCGAGCAGCTTTCCGCCGGCGCCCTCGCCGCCCACGAGTACCGCCGCGCCGCGCGGAGCCAGCAGAGCGCGCACCTCGCGCAGGCTCCGGTTGCCTCCGGTGTCGACGACGACGTCGTAGCCCGCACCGAGCGGCTCGCTCACGTAGTCGACCACGTGGTCGGCGCCATACCGCCTCGCGAGGTCGAGCTTGCTCGCTCGGGCCGCGCCCGTGACTTCGGCACCCCACGCCTTCGCGAGTTGCACGGCGAAGCCGCCGACGCCGCCGGCCGCGCCGAGCACGAGCACGCGGTCACCGGGCTTCACGCGGTCGCGCATGCCCTGGTAAGCGGTGATGAGCGAGGTGGGCAGGGCGGCCGACTCGCCGAAGGTCAGTCGAGCCGGTTTCGGTGCGAGGTTACGAGGCTTGGCGGTCGCGTAGTCGGCGAATGATCCGCTCGCCACTCCGTACACCTCGTCGCCCACGGCGAACTCGGTGACGGCCGACCCCACCGCGCTGACGACTCCCGCGACATCTCCACCGAGGGTGGTCTGCTTCGGGTTGGGGATGCCCATGGCGAGGCGCGCGAGCAGGGGCAGTCCGGTCATGAGATGCCAGGTCGCCTGGTCGACTCCGGCGGCTCGCACCTCGATGAGCAGCTCGTCGCTGGCGGGGGTGGGGATCGGCAGGTCGCTCAGGGTGAGTACGTCGGCCTCGCCGTAGACCGCTTGGGTGATTGCTCTCATGGGTTAGTCCTCGGGGTAGTGGAACACATCGTCGAGCGGTACGCCGAAGACGCGGGCGATCTGAAAGGCGAGTTCGAGCGACGGCGAGTACTTGCCCTGCTCGATCGCGATGACGGTCTGTCGCGTGACGCCGATGCGGTCGGCGAGTTCGGCTTGCGTCATCTCGCCGTGCGTGAAGCGCAGCACGCGGATGTCGTTGGTCACCTGGGTGGGCTTCACCATGCGGGCAGCCCCCTGCGGTAGGCGATGATCTTCGTGATCGAGCTCAGCAGCGCGGAGAGGAAGAAGCACAGGTAGAGCACGTTGGCGATCCAGAAGTACCCGAGTTGGAAGATCGCGAGCAGCATCGCCGCGACTCCCCCGATCACGAGGAACGCGTTGCCGACGTGGCTGCCGAAGCGGTCGATCTCGCGGTCACGCTGGTCGCGTCGGTCGTTCTTGGCGCCCGACACGATAGAGGTGATGATGTGGATGACGATGGATGCCACAATCGAGCCCCCGATCGTCCACAGCAGCGGCGGCACGTAGTCCACCTCGGTGATCGCGGTCGTCGCCGCCTGGCCGAGAACGGTCACGACGTAGATCGCATAGAAGACGACTGACACGAGCCCATAGATCCACGCGCTCTTCTCTTCGTACGCCATGGTTTCCTCCTGTGTAAAACATTCTTGACACCCCAAATGTAAACCATCCCAGACACCATGTCAACAATGTTGTACATCGCCGTCCGTCCGCGGCTCCACCCGCCCTCGAACTGACGCAAATCGACCTATCGGCGCCCGCACAGGTCGATTTGCGTCAGTTCGCCGAGCGACTGACGGGCGGCCCGGGGCGACCGGGCCTAGGAGGTGCGCTTGGCCGTGCCTTCCACGATCGCGATCTCTTGCGTCGCGAGCGCGCGATCGTGCGCGAGGTTGTGGTCGAACCGCAGCCGAAGTCCGAACCGCGTGTGGGGTGCGCGGCCCAGCCTCATCCCTCGACTCGACACGAGCCACACCACGGCGATGCCCGCGGCCGCGAGGCCCGACAGCGTCGCGATGCCGAGCGCCCAGCGCGGCCCGAGTGCGTTCGCGACCGCTCCCACAATGGGCGCGCCGATGGGCGTGCCGCCGGCGAAAATCGCCATGTAGAGCGCCATGACGCGCCCGCGCATCACGGGTGCCGTCGTCGTCTGAACGTAGGCATTGGCGGTCGTCATCATCGTGAGCGACGAAACGCCGACGACGACGAGGGATGCCGCGAAGCTCCAGTACGTCGGAGTTAACGCCGCCACCAGGGCCGCCGCCCCAAACGCCGCCGCGGCCACGACGACGATGCCGAACCGCGCGCGTTCCCGCCGGGCGGCGAGCAGTGACCCTGTCACCGCGCCCGCAGCCATGATCGACGACAGCAGACCGAACTCGGTCGCCCCGCGCCCGAACTCCACCGTCGCCATCGTGGAGATGAAGATGGGGAAATTGAACCCGAAGGTTCCCACGAGAAAGACCATGACGAGCACCACGAGCACGTCGGGCCTCGATCGCACGTACCGCAGTCCGTCGCGAATCTGTCCGCGCGCCTTGGCGAGCTTCTGGGTCGGGCGCAGGCGGGACGGCCGGATGAGCAGCAGTGAGGCGAGCACGCCCACGTACGACGCCGCGTTGATGAGGAACACCGGCCCGGCGCCGATGAGGGCGACGAGCACTCCCGCGATCGCGGGCCCGATGAGCCGCGCACTCTGGAACGAGGTCGAGTTGAGGGCGACGGCGTTGGGGAGGTCGGCGTCGGGCACGAGTTCGCTCACGAAGGCCTGCCGTGCGGGGGTGTCGATCGCGGTGACGATGCCGAGCAGCAGCGCGAACCCGTAGACGTGCCAGAGGGTCGCGGTGCCGGTGACGACGAGGATGCCCAGGCCCAGGGCCAATACGAGCGACGAGGCCTGCGTCCACATGAGCAGCCGTCGCCGATCGAACCGGTCGGCCATGAGCCCGGCCACGGGCATGAGCAGCAGAAGCGGCCCGAACTGCAGCGCCATGGTGACGCCGAGGGCGGCGGCGTCGTGGTCGGTCAACTCGGTGAGGACGATCCAGTCTTGCGCAGTGCGCTGCATCCAGGCGCCCGTGTTGGAGATGAGCGCGCCCGCAAACCACAACCGGTAGTTGGCGACGCGCAGCGATCGGAACATGGCACTCACGAGTCGGCGAGTCTCCTGAGGGTGGGGGCGATCGCGTACAGCGCGTCACGGTCGGCGGGCTCGAGCACGGCTAGCTGGCGGGCGAACCAGGCTTCGCGGCGCCGCCTGGTCTCGCGGGCGATCTCGAGGCCGGCATCCGTCGCCTCGATCACGACTTTGCGTCCGTCGTCGGGTGCGGCCCCGCGCACGACGAGCCCCGCGTCGACGAGGGCGTTGACGGTGCGGTTCATCGAGGGTGGTGTCACACGCTCGTGTTCGGCGAGTGAGGTGAGGGTCTGCGGCCCTTCCTTCCACAACACGAAGAGCACGGAGAGCTGCCCGTCGGTGACATCGGTGCCCGCGCGTTCAAGCCGCATTCGGCGGGCGAGGCGCATGACGGCGATTCTGAGGTCGTCGTTCAGCGAGTCATCCATATTCGCTTAGCATAGCGAATAATTAGTGATGCTAAACAATCAGGCCGGATGCTCCACCCCTCCGGGCGCGAAACTGCGGTCCCTCCCGCGCAGGCGGTGGAATAATCCCCCTGTGAACCCCGACGTCTCGCTCAGCCCCCTGTCCCCCGTATCGCTCGACGCAGATGTGCTCGTGATCGGAGCCATCGCATCCGAGGGCGGTGCAACGCTCCTGTCGTCTGAACCGATCCCCGGCATTCCCGCGGATCTTGCGGCCTTCGGCTTCTCGGGCAAAGCCGACGAACTCGTGCGGTTCCCCTCCCGCGACGGCAAGGCTCCCACCGTCGCGGTCATCGGCATGGGCGCGGTGGCCGACACCGTTGCTCTGCGCAACGCCGCCGGGTCGGCGGTGCGGCAGCTCGCCGGCGCCGCCTCGGTCATCATCGACTTCCCGCTCGACACCGAGGCCGATGCACTCGCCGTCGTCGAGGGCGCCACGCTCGGCGCGTACTCGTTCCCGAACTTTCGGGGTAAGACGAAGTCCAAGCAGAAGGCACCCGTGCAGAAGGTCATTGTCGCCACGTCTCTCACGGTCGATGCCGTCGCGCTCGAGCGCATTGCGGTTGTCGGTGACTCCGTGCGCCTGGTCAAAGACCTCATGAACACTCCGGGTGCGCAACTCTCCCCCCAGGGTTTCGCGGATGCCGCAATCGCTGCCGCCGACGGACTCAACGTGAGTGTGGAGGTCTGGGACGAGAACAAGCTCGCCGAGGAGCGGTGTGGCGGCATCATCGGCGTGGGTCAGGGATCCTCCCGAAAGCCCAGACTCGTCAAGGTCAGCTACGAGCCGAAGGATGCCGCTCAGCACCTCGCCTTCGTGGGCAAGGGCATCACGTTCGACACGGGCGGCTACGCGATAAAGCCGTGGGACGCCATGCTCACCATGCACCACGACATGGGCGGGGCCGCGGTACTGCTCGGCGTCACTCTCGCCGCGGCCAGGCTGGCGCTGCCTGTGCGCATCACCGCGTGGCTGTGCCTCGCAGAGAACATGGTCTCGAGCACCGCGATTCGACCCAACGACATTCTCACGATGCGCGACGGCACGACCGTGGAGGTGATCAACACCGACGCCGAGGGACGTCTCGTCATGGCGGATGGGCTCTCTCTCGCAAGCGAGCAGCACCCCGACGCCATCATCGACGTCGCGACGCTGACTGGTGCAGCGATCGTCTCCCTCGGGCGTCGCACGGCCGGCGTGATGGGCGACCCGGGTCTGGTTGCCCAGGTCGCGGCCGCGGGCAACGTCACCGGTGAGGCGCACTGGCCCATGCCGTTGCCCGCCGAGTTGCGGGGCCTGCTCGACTCCAAGTTCGCCGACCTCGCCAACATCAACGCTGCGGTTCGCGATGGCGGCATGCTCGTCGCGGGCATCTTCCTCAATGAGTTCGTCGGTGCCCAGCGCGACGGTTCGGGGAAGATTCCGTGGGTGCACCTCGACATCGCCGGAACGGGCACGAACAACGGGCCGGGCTACGGCGCAACCGGCGACGGCGGCACGGGAGCATCCGTGCGTACCCTCCTGACCGTCGTGGAGGAGTTCGCGACGATACGATAAGGCCAACAAGGAGGTCCGTTGGCAAAGTCGACTACGACCAGAACCGAGCACTCGTACATCGACGCGTTCGGTGTCGAGATCTTCTACTACGTGTGGCCCGCGGCGAAGCCGAAAGCTGTGCTGCAGCTCACGCACGGTCTCGGCGACCACGCCCTGCGTTACGACGCGGTCGCGAACGACCTCGTGAAGAAGGGCTACACGGTCTATGCCGATGACCACCGCGGTCACGGCAAGACCGGCATGCAGCAGCACGCCGGGGACGCGTCGAAGCTCGGCAAGCTGGGCCAGGGCGGTCTGCGGGCGGCTGAGCAGAACATCCGCGATCTCACCGCGATCATCAAGACCCAGAACCCGGGTCTGCCGGTCGCGCTTCTCGGTCACTCGTGGGGTTCGCTCATGGTGCAGTCGGTCATCAACACGCACTCGGCCGACTACGACGCGGTCGTGCTCACGGGCACCGCCTACCGCACGCTCACCGACATGAACGGCGGCAACCTCAACGCCAAGCACAAGCACCTCGGCACGACGGGCAACGAGTGGCTGAGTCGTGACCCGCAGGTCGCAATCGACTTTCGGGACGATCCACTCACCTTTTACGCCGCGGCACTGCAGCTCTTCGGGCTCGTCGACGGCCTACGCCTCCTGGGTCGCCCGGCCAAAAATCTCGAGAAGGATGTGCCCCTGCTCATCATGATCGGCAGCGAAGACACTCTCGGCGGAGAGAAATCGGTCGAGAAGCTCGCCGCCGCCTACGTGAAGCGCTCGCGACTCAACGACGTCGAGGCGATCGTCTACCCCGGTGCTCGCCACGAGATTTTCAACGAGACCAATCGGGACGAGGTCATCGCCGACCTTGTGTCGTGGTTGGACGAGCGCCTGACTCGATGAGCTCCGTTTTCACGCACATCCTCGAGGGAACGTCCCCGGGGCGCTTCATTTGGGACGATGACGTCTGCTTCGCGATCCTCACGATCGAGCCGCGTCGCCCCGGCCACACGCTCGTCATCCCCAAAGAGGAGGTCGACCGCTGGACCGACCTCCCCGAGGAGGTCGCGATGCACATCTTCCGCGTCGGCCGCGTCATCGGCATGGCCGCACAGGAGGAGTGGGATGCCCCGCGCGTGGGCCTCATGTACGAGGGCTACGTCGTGCCGCACTCGCACCTGCACGTCTGGCCGTCGTGGACCGTGTACGAGTACAGCCACACCGGCATCGACCGAAACGCCAAACCCGTCGACTTGGATGATGCAGCCACTCGTCTGCGTTCCCGTCTGGTAGCCCAGGGCCACGCCCTCCACGTGCCCAACCGGTGATTGAGTAGCCGCGAAGCGGCCTACCCCGGTGATTGAGTAGCCGCGAGTCGGCGTACCCCGGTGATTGAGTAGCCGCGAGTCGGCGTACCCCGGTGATTGAGTAGCCGCGAAGCGGCGTATCGAAATCCGCAGTTAGGCTTACCTTATGCACGGCGAGTTCAAGGTCCCGGGAGGCAAGCTCGTCGTTGTCGACCTCGATGTGGTCGACAACACGATCACGAATTTCCGCCTCGCGGGCGACTTCTTTCTCGAGCCCGATTCGGCGCTCGATGTGATCAACGGCGCCATCAACGGCATCCACGCGGATGCCGAGCCGCGAGCTCTCGCAGACGCGATCCGTCGTGCCCTGCCCGACGACACGATCATGCTCGGCTTCTCGCCTGAGGCCATCGCCACGACGATCCGTCGGGCCCTGCAGAAGGCGACGACCTTCACGGACTACGAGTGGCAACTCATCCAGGGGCCCGCCCTCGACCCCGTCGTGCAGATGGCCCTCGATCAGGTGCTCGCCGAGGAGGTGGGCGAGGGTCGCCGCCAGCCGACCCTGCGCATCTGGGAGTGGGAGAAGCCCGCGGTCGTCATCGGCAGCTTCCAGTCGGTGAAGAATGAGGTCGACCCCGAGAACGCGAAGAAGTACGGTTTCGACGTCGTGCGCCGCATCTCGGGTGGCGGGGCGATGTTCATGGAGGCCGGATCCGTGATCACGTATTCGATCTACGCGCCGAGCGATCTCGTGCAGGGCATGAGTTTCGCGGACTCCTACGCTTTTCTCGATGAGTGGGTCATCGTCGCGCTGAAGTCACTCGGCATCGAGGCCAGTTACGTGCCCCTCAACGACATCGCGAGCCCCACGGGCAAAATCGGCGGTGCGGCTCAGAAGCGTCTCGGCGCGGGGGCCGTTCTCCACCACGTCACCATGAGCTACGACATGGACGGCGAGAAGATGGTGCAGGTGCTGCGCATCGGCCGCGAGAAGATGAGTGACAAGGGCACCAAGTCGGCGGCCAAGCGCGTCGACCCGCTCAAGAGCCAGACGGGCCTCGCTCGCGCGGAGATCATCGACCGCATGATCCAGACGTTCACGACCCTGTACAACCTCACGCCCGGCGCGATCACTCCGCAGGAGATGGCGCGCGCCGAGCAGCTCGTCGTCGAGAAATTCGGCACCGAGGAATGGCTGCAGCGGGTTCCGTGACCGCGGCCGTCAGGGGCCTCGTTCTCACGGTTTGCCTCGCCGTGCTACTCGTGGGGGGCATCATCGCTTCCTCGGTTATCGGCCAGCTCGCGGTCGCACCGGGGGAGGTCGCCGGGTCGCTGTTGCGCGCGCTCGGCATCCCCAACCCGTGGGTTCCGACCGACCCGATCGTCGAGTCCACGCTGTGGGTGGTGCGGTTCCCGCGCATCGCGATGGCCCTGCTCGTCGGAGCCGCCCTCGCCGTCGCGGGCGCCGTGATGCAGGCGATCTTCGGCAACCCGCTCGCGGAGCCCGGCGTCGTGGGTGTGTCGTCGGGTGCGGCACTGGGGGCATCCGTCGCTATCGTGCTCGGCGTGACCGCTCTCGGGTCGGGCGCGATCGCGATCTTCGCCTTTCTGGGTGGACTCGGCGCGACCCTGCTCGTCTACCTGGTCTCGCGCGCGAACGGGCGCACCGAGGTCGTGACTCTGTTGCTCACCGGTATCGCGGTCAACGCCTTCGCCGGGGCCGGCCTCGCGTTTCTGCTCTTCATCGCGGATTCGGGCGGTCGCGAACAGATCGTGTTCTGGCAGCTGGGTTCGCTCAACGGCTCGCGCTGGGGTGAGGTGCTCATCGTCGCGGTCGTTGCCGTCATCGGCACGGTTGTCGCCGTCATCCTCGGTCGCCAATACGACCTGCTCGCCCTCGGGGAGCGCAATGCCCGCCATCTCGGTGTGAACGTCGAGGGGCTGCGCGTCGGATCGATCGTGCTCGTGGCGCTGCTCACCGGTGTCGCGGTCGCGTTCTGCGGCATCATCGCGTTCGTGGGGCTCGTGATACCGCACGTCATCCGCATGATCATCGGTCCCGCCCACCGTGCCCTCATCGTGGCCTCGGCGTTCGGCGGCGGGGCGCTCTTGGTGCTCTCCGACCTGCTCGCGCGCTCGGTCGTTGCGGGCGCCGACCTCCCCATCGGCCTGCTGACCTCCCTCATCGGTGGACCTTTCTTCTTCTACCTTCTGTTCCGCCAGCGCTCGAAGTCGGGAGGGTGGGCATGACGCGCGAAGACGCAGTGCCGCCCGCCGCTCTCATCGAGGCGACCGACGTGACGGTCGTGCTCGACGGATCCCCCGTGCTCGACGGTGTCTCCATCGCCGCGCGCGCGGGCGAGGTTCTTGTGCTCGTGGGACCGAACGGTGCGGGCAAGTCGACCTTGCTGGGCGTGCTGAGCGGTGAACGCGCGCCAGCCGCGGGCAGCGTTCGCATCGACGGGCGCGACGTGTCGGGCATCCGCGGTGCCGAACTCGCGCGGCTGCGCAGCGTGCTCACGCAAGAGAACACGGTGAGCTTCCCGTTCCGGGTCATCGAGGTCGTGGCGATGGGCCGCGCACCCTGGGCGCGCGAACCGGAGGGCTCATTCGACAACAAGGCGGTCGCAGACGCTTTGGATGCCGCTGACGTCGCGCACCTCTCCCACCGCCGGTACACGCAGCTGAGCGGCGGCGAAAAGGCTCGCGTCTCCCTCGCACGCGTACTCGCGCAGCAGTCCCGTGCCGTGCTGCTCGACGAACCGACGGCATCCCTCGACCTCCGCCACCAGGAGGACGTCATGCGCATCGCGCGCGATCTCGCCTCTCGCGGGCACGCGGTCGTCGTGGTGCTGCACGACCTGTCGCTCGCGAGCGCCTATGCTGACCGGCTTGCGCTGCTCTCGGGGGGCCGCCTCGAGGCCGTGGGTACGCCCGCCGAGGTGCTCACCGAGGAGCGGGTCTCCCGCGTCTACGGTCTGCCGGTGGCGCTGCACCTCGTCGCGGGTCGCCCCGTCGTCGTACCGGTGCGCTAACCCGCCGCAGGTGGTTGAGTAGCCGCGCAGCGGCGAATCGAAACCTACCCCGCCGAACTCGCCGCGGCGAACCACGCGACACCGACGAGGTAACCCCCACCGGCCGCGACGGCGAGCACCACGAGGCTCAGCAGCCAGTCGATGCCGCTCGGGCTCACGGCATCCTCGGTGTTCGGTAGCCCCATCGAGAGCAGTGACCGCCGAGCCCTGTCACCCTCGCGAAACTGCGTGCCGGCGGCATTGCGCGATCCCAGGAACACGCGCTGGGCACTCGCGCGCAGTTCGAGCACGAGCGGCACGAGGCCCATGATGACGAACATGATGCCGATGCCCCACCCCACCGCGCCGCCGGCCATGAGGAAGGCGATGCCGAGTCCCACGAACAGGATCGGCCAGCCCCACGTCGTGAGCGGGGTGCCGAACCCCTGCGCGAAGTACAGGGAGATTCCGACGGCGATGAGGCCGCCCCAAATGCTCAACGGGGCGAAGGCGACGACGCTGTCGGGGCACTCGACCGCGATCTCGTACGGACCGCCGCTCGCGCACGATCCGCCGAGGCCCATGACGACCTGGCTCACGCTGTACAGCAGCGTGAAGCACAGGGCGAAGAGGAACCAGGATGCTGCCGAGCCGAGCACCCGCACGAGCGGTGTTTTCCGCCAGTTGTTCGTCATGGTGGAACACTAGTGGGATGCCGGCGAAACGACCCCCATTGCGCGTGCTCGAGGGCCGCTTCATCCGACTCGTCCCCCTCACCCGCGATGACCTGCCGGAGATGTTTGCGACGCTGGCCACCCCCGCGGTGTTCGCGGGTGGTTGGGGCGGCGGACCGGCGGGCTTGCAGGCGACCGAGGCGGAGTTCGTCGAGTGGGGTCGCACGCACTTTCGCTGGGACGACAACGTGTACGGCGCACGCATCCAGGGAGGGCCAGACGCCGACACCCTCATCGGCACGTCGACGATGACCGACTTCGACGAAGTGAACGAGCACACCCACATCGGCTGGACTGCCTGGGATCCCCGCACGTGGGGCACGGCAGTGAACCCCGAGGCGAAGTTGCTCATGCTCACCGAGGCGTTCGATCATGGCTTCGGTCGCGTGCGTCTGCAGGCCGACGACCGCAACGACCGCTCCCGTGCGGCGATCGTGAGGCTCGGCGCGACGTTCGAGGGCATCGTGCGCCGCGACAAGCGCCGCGCCGACGGCTCGTGGCGCGACACGGCACTGTTCTCGATCATCGTCGACGAGTGGCCGAGCGTGCGCGAGGGGCTCGAGCGGCGGCTCAGCGCTCTCGAGCCTCCGCTGGTTCTGGGTTCCGCAACGCCCGCGCGCTGAGCCCGTAGGCGACGAAGAGCGCCCACGCCGCGGCGACCGCCATCGCCCCCGCCTGCACGCCCGCGTGCTGCACCACGAATCCCGCGGCAAGTGCCCCGAGTGGGAAGGCGGCGAGGTAGCCCGCATTCTGCAGGCCCAGCACGCGCGCCCGGGCCGACTCGGGCACGCGCTCGGCGATGAGCACCGGGAACATCGGGTTCAGCAGGCCGTAGCCCAGACCCACGAACACGCCCGCGACCGTGATGACGCCGGGCACTGGCACGGCAGCGAACGCGGCCAGGCCCACGAACGAGGCGACGAGCGCGGCAACGAGGATGCTGCGCCGACGCCACCTCGCACTCACCCAGCCGTACAGCAGCGAGCCCCCGATGAGTCCCACGGCGAAGACCGCGAGCGTGAGCCCCAGCAGCGCGGGGGCATCGATCGACAGGAACACCACGGGCAGCACGACGGCCTGCAGCGGACTGATCACGAGCACCGACCCCACCCCGAGCACCGTGATCGCGAGCGCCGCGGGGGCCGAGCGCAGCGCCGCGAACCCGGCGCGCACGTGTCCGACGAGAGGTTGCGTCGAGGACTCGCGCTGGCCGTCGAGGGTGCGGGGGAGCAACGCCGTCAGCAGGCACGCGAGAGCGGAGCATCCGGCGATCAGCATGAGCACCGACGACGACGGCAGCAGCGCGAGGGCACCACCCGCGAGGGCCGGCCCGGCGAGGAACGATGCCCCGAACAGGGCTTGGCGAATCGCGGATGCCCGATCCGTCGTCATCCCCGAGCTGCGCGCGACCTCCGGCAGCATCGCCTGCCGCGCCGTCATGCCGGGCACATCGAAGAGCGCACCGAGAACGCCGAGCAGGATGAACCAGCCGAGGTCCAGCCCGAGTGTCGCATCCACGACATACAGCAGCACCACCGAGAGCGCGCTGCCCGCATCCGCCGCGACCGCGATCGTGCGTCGCCCGAGCCGGTCGGCGAGGGAACCACCCAGCACAGCCGCGATTAATGCGGGGGCGGCGGTGCACGCCGCGACGATGCCGGCGGCGGCGGCATCCTGCGTTCGCGCGAGCACGAGCCAGGGCAGCGCGAGACCCATCGCGGTGTTGCCGAGCAGGGAGACGAAATCGGCCGCGAACCAGACCACGGCCGTGCGAGACATGCAGCCAGCTTGTCGTAGATTTGCCTTCATGAACGAGATCGAGGCGACCGAGCAACTCACGAGCCTGCGTCAGAGCATCGACAACATCGACGCCGCCCTCGTGCATCTCCTCGCCGAACGCTTCAAGTTCACCCAGAGCGTCGGCCGGCTCAAGGCCGCAACCGGGATGCCCGCCTCCGACCCCGACCGCGAGGCCGTGCAGATCGCGCGCCTGCGGGCGCTCGCCGAAGAGTCGCATCTCGACCCCGCTTTCGCGGAGAAGTTCCTGAACTTCATCGTCGCTGAGGTCATCCACCACCACCGGTCGATTGCCTCCACGGGCACCATTCAGACCGTCGACGAGGCCTGACGAAATTTTTGTTGTGACCGCCGCGTCATAATCGCCGCTCCCCTGTCTTTAACAGGGTGGAGGCAGCGCCGTCTCGGGACCTTCCCGTGGGCGACTGACACATGATGTCCGTACCCGAGTTGCTCATCGCCGCGACTGGCTTCGTTGCCGGGGTGGCGGGCGCGATCGTGTCGCTCCTCATCTTCATCCGCCTGACCCGACCCCAGGGCAGGCACACGAACCCCTCCGCGTCACCTGCCCGAAGCCTCGCTGACAACGAGGATCCACTGCATGGCCCCGTTTCCCCCAGAACACGGCGTGGCACGCATAGTGGATCCGTTGCGGACGTCGTCGGCGGTCGGAACCATGCACGTGACGCGGAGGTCCAGCCTCTGCAGTAGCCCCGTCTGCGGGGATGGGGCTACTGCAGGGTTATCCTCGCTCGCGCAGCCGCTAGCCTCGCAAGGGTGACTTTCACTCCCCGCGAACTCCCCGACCTGACCGCGCGCACGATCGTCATTACCGGCGCTGGTCGTGGTGTCGGCTACTTCACCGCCGAGCGGTTGGCCGAGGCGGGCGCGCGCGTCGTGCTCGGCGTTCGATCCGATGAGCGGTGGGATGCTGCCTCCCGGTCGATCCTCGAGCGGGTGCCGTCGGCGCGGCTCGAGCGGGCCATCATCGACCTCTCGTCGCTCGACTCCATCGAGCGCGCCGCCGCGCACATCGCGACCCTCGGAGTCGTCGATGTACTCATCAACAACGCGGGACTGACGAGCGGAACCCGCACCCGTCGCGAGACGGTGGACGGCCTCGAGCTCATGGTCGGAACCAACCACGTCGGTGCCTTCGCGCTCACGGCGCGGCTGTGGCCGACTCTCGCTCCCGACGCGCGCATCGTGGGGCTCGGCAGCCTCAGCACGAAGCTCGCGCGGGCACGCCTCGACGACATGATGGGGGAGCGATCCTTCTCGCTCTCGCGCGCCTACGCAACCTCGAAGCATGCCGTGCACGCGTTCGCTCTCGAACTCGATCGACGGTTGCGCGCCTCGGGCAGCGCGCGCCGGTCGCTCCTCGCCCACCCCGGTTTCGCTCTCGACGGGCTCGCGTCCCCGAGGCCCGGGGTCACCGATCTGCAGTCACCCCGGCAGCGCGCGATCGAGCGCTCGCTGGGCCTGTTCGCGCAGGGCAAGGACGGCGGTGCGTGGCCGGTGGTGTGGGCATCCACCGATCCGCTGGCCGAGGGCGGTCAGTTGTGGGGGCCGCGTCGGCTCGTGAAGGGTGAGCCCACGCTGCAGCGGCCCGAGGCTCAGAGCGCCGACCCGGCATTCGGTGCCGAGGTGTGGCGGCTGTCGGAGGGCTGGGCGGGCCTGACGTTCGACCCGACCGGTGGTCGAGCGTAGTAGTCGAGACCTACCGGTGGTCGAGCGTAGTCGAGACCGAGACCGGATCCCCTAGTACCCGACAACCGGCCCCAGGAATGACGGCAGCATCGCGCGGTGCGTCTCGCGCAACTCCTCGATGCCGACGGTGAACTGGTCCTGGATCTCGAGCGCTCCGCCGGAGTCGGTAACCCCGATGCGCAGCACGGGGAACCCGCGACCCTCACACAGCCCCACGAACTTCACGTCGTCTTCGCGCGGCACCGACACGAGCATCCGCCCGCCCGACTCGCTGAAGAGTGCTGTCGCCGAATCGACGCCGTCACGTTCCTCGATGCCGGAGAGCCACACCCGGGCACCCACGCCGAAGCGCAGCACGCTCTCCGCGAGGGCCTGACCGAGCCCGCCGTCGGCGAGGTCGTGCGCCGAGGCGATGAGCGACTGCTCGGCTCCCGCCGCGATGAGGGCGGCGAGGCGCTGCTCGGCCGCGAGGTCGACCTGCGGGGGCATCCCACCCAGGTGATCGTGGATGACGCCCGCCCACGCCGACCCGTCGAGCTCCTCCCGCGTCACGCCGAGCAGGTAGATGTTGTTGCCCTCGTCCTGCCACCCGCTCGGGATTCGTCGCGCGACATCGTCGATCACGCCGAGCACCGCCACCACCGGGGTCGGATGAATCGGCACGTCCCCCGTCTGGTTGTAGAACGAGACGTTGCCACCCGTCACGGGGATGTCCATCTCGAGGCACCCGTCGGCGAGCCCCTCGACGGCGCGACTGAACTGCCACATCACCTCGGGGTTCTCAGGGCTTCCGAAGTTGAGGCAGTCGCTCACCGCCACGGGGGTCGCGCCGGTCGCCGCGACGTTGCGGAACGCTTCGGCGAGCGCGAGCTGCGCGCCGCGGTAGGGGTCGAGCTGGCAGTAGCGTCCGTTGGCGTCGGTCGCGACCGCGAACCCGAGGCCGGACTCCTCATCGACGCGCACCATGCCGCCGTCGTCGGGAAAGCTCAGGGCCGTGTTGCCCATCACGTAGCGGTCGTACTGGTTGGTTATCCAGGTCTTGTCGCTCAGGTTGGGGCTGCCGAGCAGCGCCAAGAACTGTGCGCGCAGTTCCTCGCCGTCGCGGGGGCGGGCGAGTTTCGCCGTCGTATCGGCTTGCAGGGCATCCAACCAGGCGGGGTAGGCGACGGGGCGCTCGTAGACCGGGCCGTCGACCGCGACGGTGCGCGGCTCGACATTCACGATCTCCTCGCCGTGCCAGTTGATGATGAGGCGGCCCGTGTCGGTGACTTCCCCGAGCACGCTCGTCTCGACGTCCCACTTGGCGGTGACGGCGAGGAAGCCCTCGAGCTTCTCGGGGGTCACGATCGCCATCATGCGCTCCTGACTCTCCGACATGAGGATCTCCTCGGCCGTGAGGTTCGGGTCGCGCAGCAGCACCTTGTCGAGCTCGATGAACATGCCGCCGTCACCGTTGCTCGCGAGTTCAGAGGTGGCGCACGAGATGCCTGCGGCGCCCAGATCCTGGATGCCCTGCACAAGGTCCTGCGCGAAGAGTTCCAGGCAGCACTCGATGAGCACCTTCTCGGCGAACGGGTCGCCGACCTGCACGGCCGGACGCTTCGTCGGGCCGCCCTCAGAGAACGAGTCTGACGCGAGAATGGATGCCCCGCCGATGCCATCCCCACCAGTGCGCGCCCCGAACAGCACCACCTTGTTGCCCGCGCCGCGCGCGTTCGCCAGGTGCAGGTCCTCGTGGCGCAGCACCCCCACCGCGAGCGCGTTGACGAGGGGGTTGGCCTGGTAGACGGAGTCGAACCACGTCTCACCGCCGATGTTGGGGAGGCCGAGGCAGTTGCCGTAGAAAGAGATGCCGCTCACGACGCCGTGCACGACGCGCGCGGTATCGGGGTCGGCCGGGTCGCCGAAGCGGAGGGCATCCATGACCGCCACCGGCCGCGCGCCCATCGAGATGATGTCGCGCACGATGCCGCCGACGCCCGTCGCCGCGCCCTGGAATGGCTCGATGTAGCTCGGGTGGTTGTGGCTCTCGATCTTGAACGTGACCGCCCAGCCCTCGCCCACGTCGACGACGCCCGCGTTCTCGCCCATGCCGACCATGAGGTTCTTCTTCATGGTCTCGCTGACCTTCTGGCCGAACTGACGCAAGTAGATTTTCGAGCTCTTGTAGGAACAGTGCTCGCTCCACATCACGGAATACATCGCGAGCTCGCCGCTCGTCGGGCGGCGCCCGAGAATCTCCCTGATGCGCAGATACTCGTCGTGCTTGAGGCCGAGCGCCGCGTAGGGCTGCTCCTTCTCGGGGGTGGCGGCAGCATTCGAGACGGTATCAGCGAGGCTCACGGTTCTCCTGGGGAATGGGCGGCCGGATGCCCCAATTCTACGGTCCCTCCCGGCCGCGGCCGCGCCGCCTCCGCCCCGCCCGCCCGCCGCGCCCGCGCG
>OFDC01000132.1_pt1 | contig 78517 bp, 62 predicted proteins | sample 1520941 | NCBI WGS metagenome assembly OFDC01 (sample SAMEA94258168, study PRJEB24077) | hot springs metagenome | biome: Aquatic biome; feature: Water | place: India | collected 2012-12-06 | depth 5 m | reverse complement strand
CTCTCTTAATCGGGGTGCAAAATTCTGAATTTAATTTCTTATCTCCAAATTATTTCGCAATTTTTTTCTAGACTAGTTTACCATGCTCATGCTACGTAACGTTTATCTTTCTCCCCGCTCTCCGTCTCCGTCGTTTGGGAGTGCAAAGGTACTAACTTTATTTTATAACGCAATACCCTACACAAATACATTTTTTAAGCAGTTTTGCCTACTATCCTCACCCTCAGTTACTTATCAATCTTTACCACACAAATAACACAACAACTTCTTCTTATTATCCTATATTTTTTTTGAAATAAATACAAAAGAGACTTAAACGTTAGGTTTAAATTGAGAATTAACAGAAAAGAAACACTATTACATACGGATAATTTGCATTTCTACGCGACGATTGAGAGATTTATCAATTTTAGATATAGGCTGGTCTGGTCCCATTCCTCGTACTTGAATACGATTTGCCTTAATTCCGTTCTTAACTAAATACTCTTTACAGGCTTTTGCACGAATAAGCGATAACTCGATATTACTATTACGGTCTCCCTCATCGGAAGTATGTCCGATTATCTCAATTATCATACTTGAAGATTGATTCATTAAATCCTCAATTCGGTCAAGTTCAGCCATTGCTGTAGTGCTAAGAGCTGATTTTCCTTGTTCAAACTGAATATTCCTTAGTACTACTTTCTCTCCAGTACTTACTTTTCTACCTTCATATTCTATAACCTTAGGTAGATTTGCTTTAGATACTACCTCTAGTTTTGGTTTTCTTGCACTTCTAGTCCATAAAGTAATAGGTACTTTAACTTTTATCCATAGTGCACCTTGGTTAAATTTTAGCAGATTCGTACCCGCTGGAGAATTATTCCGAAAAAAAGTAGCTTCTTGTTTAAGAAAGAAAGAAGTAGGTATGTAAGCCCCAACGCTCAGTTCCATTGGGAGGTCGAACGAACTAACACCAGTAACACCAAATTCAGGGGCAATTATAAAAGTCTTATTCTTTAGAGCCAGTGTAGTACTTGATAAACCATTGCCATTAGTTATTACACCATTACCTGAACTATTATCATTCGTAATGGCTTCTTGTGCGATATTGGCCACATGACTATTTAGCTGAAAAAACTTATCAAAACGATTATATCGAAACCCTAAAGCAATTGATGAATACTTATAAGCATAAATCCAAATAGTATATTCGGTATTATTCGACAGCCTGATTGGGTCTGGGTCATTCAATATATTTACTTGCATAGCTCGATTAAGGCCTAAATTTACTGACCATCGCTTAGCAATTTGATAATTAAAATCCAAACCAATGGAATTAGTCATTTTGTAAATACTCTTAGTTTGCCCCGAAGAAGTGATGATATCACCAATGACGTAATTCCGGAGTATTTTTTTTTCTAAAACTAAACCACTGTTCTGAGGGTCAATACTTGGAGGAAAAGCCCAGCCAATACGGAAGTGAGGGTAGATGCGAAGTTTGGGACGATAAGTATCTGATTGTGAAAAAACCAAAGAACTTATGAAGACACATAATATTAATATAAATGTTTTCATAGATTCTTTGGTTTCATGACTTAGCCTTTCACAGCCTTAATATAAGAAACTATATCTTGGTGTAGGGTCTCTTGCGAGGAATTTTGTAACACTCTAATAAACTGGCTTCCAATAATTGCACCTGCAGCGTACTGGCTTGCCTTAGTGAAAGTCGCATTATCTTTGATACCAAAGCCAATGAGGCGAGGGTTACGAAGATTCATAGCATTTACTCGATTGAAATAAGCTTCCATTGTATCGGTAATACCCGAAGTTCCTCCCGTTACACTGGCACTACTTACCATATATATAAAGCCATTAGAAATTTCATCAATTCTTCTGATACGTTGCTCGGAAGTTTGAGGTGTTATTAGGAAGATATTTAACAAACCATACTTTTCGAAAATAGGTTTGTATTCTTCGTAATACTCATCCATTGGCAAATCGGGTAAGATTAGGCCATCGACTCCAACCTCTTGACATTTTTGACAAAAGGCTTCTAAACCAAATTGGAGAACAGGATTGATATAACCCATTAATATAATAGGTAAAGAGACTTTCGTTCTTGCTCCTTGAAGTTGCTCGAAAAGCACTTTCAAACTCATGCCATTTTCGAGAGCCACTTGGTTTGACTGTTGAATAGTTTCACCATCGGCAACAGGGTCGGAGTAAGGCATTCCGATTTCGGCAATATCGGCACCTGCTTCTTGCAAAGCTTCGAGTACTGCTACTGTATTATTAAGACTTGGAAATCCTGCAGTAAAATATATGTTTAATACATTGTTGGGCTTTTCTTGGAAAAGCTTGGTAATTCTATTCATGATTTTTGTTTAATCTACTGTACTGGAAAATTATTTTACCTGAGCAAACTAAAGTGTTTGCTTATAAAATTATTTCCCTGCCCAATAGTCGAGCACTAATACTTTATCAAGGTGGGGTCCGAGTACTTCAACAAAAGCTTTGTGGGCTGGATGCGGAAGATACACTTCGCGGTCTTTCTCAGATTTGAATGAAACAAAGAATAAATGCGTAAATCCTTGGTTTAGATTTTCTGGACTATTATTTGTTCCCCACTCAAAATCTGCAATTTCTTTAATTTTAGTAGGCAATGCACGAAAAGCATCTTCTACTTTCTTAATATCTTCTGGGCTACTTGTATCTTTAAATTTGAATAAAACGGCGTGACGTAACATTTTTGTTGGTTGTTTTTTGGTTTGAGCATTTGCCATAAATGAAACCGAAAGAATAGCAAGTGCAAGAAAAAGAGTTCTCATTGTTTGGATGGTTTGATGGTTGAATAAAATTACTTGTAAAATAATACGAATGAAATTATAAATACTTCATGTAAGTATCTAAGTCTTTATCGCCTCGTCCAGAAAGGTTAATAACAACCGTTTCGTTAGCCCCTGCTTTTAAATATGGTAAAACTGCCAGTGCATGAGAAGACTCAATCGCAGGAATAATACCTTCAAGTTTGGCTAACTCAAAACCTGCTTTGATTGATTCATCATCGGTAATAGCATAGAACTTTGCCCTACCAGAATCCCATAAGTGAGCATGCATTGGTCCAATACCGGGGTAGTCAAGACCCGCTGAAATAGAATGTGGTTCTACTACTTGGCCATCTTCTGTTTGCATCAAAATACTTTTACTTCCGTGAAGGACACCTTCCTTACCTAAAAAGGTAGTAGCGGCTGACATTCCAGAATGAATACCATGCCCACCTGCTTCGGCAGCAATGAGTTTTACTGAAGGTTCATCAAGAAAATGATAGAATGCACCCGCAGCATTTGAACCCCCACCTACGCAAGCAATTACATAATCAGGTGTTTCTGAACCTATTTTTTCAAGCAATTGGCTACGGATTTCTTCCGAAATAACCGACTGAAAGCGTGCAACCATGTCTGGGTATGGATGCGGCCCTACTACCGAACCTATAATATAATGTGTATCGACAGGATTATTAATCCAGTGACGCATGGCTTCGTTAGTAGCATCTTTGAGGGTTTTTGAACCACTTGTGGCAGGACGTACTTCTGCACCAAGCATTTTCATACGTGCAACATTGGGTGCTTGGCGTTGAATATCTATTTCGCCCATGTACACAATACATTCAAGGCCCATTAAGGCACAAACCGTGGCAGTAGCTACTCCGTGCTGCCCCGCACCTGTTTCGGCAACGATTTTATTTTTACCTAATCTTTTAGCTAGAAGAATTTGCCCAATCGTATTATTTACCTTGTGTGCACCTGTATGACAAAGGTCTTCACGTTTTAGATAAACATTTGTTTGATATTTTTCCGATAAACGATTAGCAAAATATAAGGGAGTTGGACGACCAACGTAATCTTTGAGAAGTGCATGAAACTCAGCCTGAAATTCTGGTTGATAGATAATTTCAAGATAGTTATTTTGGAGTTCCTCAATATTCGGATAAAGCATTTCAGGAATATATGCTCCACCGAACTTGCCGTAATAACCTTTTGCATTTACGGCATAGGATGATTGTTTTACTGCTGTCATTGTTTATGCTTCGACTCTCTCTGGTTTAAGTTTTGTTATGAGTTCGGAGATTTTAGCGATGTCTTTCTGACCTGGTGATGTTTCGAACTTACTATTAACATCAATCGCATAAGGTTTTGGAATAATGGTATCCAACACCTCTATGTTATCTAGTGAAATGCCCCCAGCTAAAAAGTATGGTTTTTGATTATCGTATTTTTTCAAGATACTCCAGTCGAAAGCCACCCCATTTCCTCCATAGCCATCGCCTTTCGCATCAAACAAAAAGAAATCGACATGTGGCTTATAATTATTTACTTGCCCAAAAACAAAGTCATTATCTACACGAAAGGCTTTGATGATGCTTATTCCTTTTTGGCGAAGGCTTCTGCAATACTCTGGCATTTCATTGCCATGCAATTGCACATAATTTAAGCCATACTTTCTAACGTTTTGTATGATGAAATCGACTGTTGCATTGACAAAGACACCTACCTTTTTAATTTCTCTCGGAATTGAGTTGATATAATCAGCACCCATTTCATTACCGACAAAACGAGGCGACTTGTCATAGAAAATAAAACCTATAAAATCGGGTTTCAATTCAACGAGTGCTTTGATGTTCTCGACATCACGCATTCCACAGACTTTTATCTTCATAATAGCAATACCTGCCCCCACAGGCATATTTTATTATTGTATCATACTCGGGGTAATAGTATGAGGTTAGCAAAAGGTATAAAAAACTATCAAAATTAAGCTTTTTATTAGATTTTCGCTATAAATTCGGCCAGTTTTGTTCCCGGATTTGCATCTTTCATGAAAGTTTCTCCAATCAGGAAGCCTTTATACCCCACAGCCTTAAGTTGATTGATTGTTTCGGGCTGGCTAATACAACTTTCTGAAATCTTAATAATGTTTGCCGGAATTTTATCGGCCAATTCTAAAGAAGCATTGACATTATTTTCAGCAAAGTTTTTAAGGTTTCGATTATTCACGCCAACGAGGTCTACATGAGCTAGCGGACTACGGTCTAATTCTTCTTGGTCATGTACTTCGAGTAATACCTCCAAACCAAGTTCATGTGCTTTTTGACTTAAATCTTGAATTTGTTGTGGCGATAGGCTTGCCGCAATTAATAAGATTACATCTGCTCCCCAAGCCTTGGCTTCATATACTTGATATGCATCAATCATGAAATCTTTGCGAAGAATTGGCGTACTCGGATTAGCTAAACGTGCTTTTTGTAAATCTTCCTTCGAACCACCAAAAAAATCTTTATCTGTTAGCACCGATAAACCTGCTGCTCCTGCTTGGGCGTATCCCTGTGTAACTTCTTCAACAGAGAGTTGGTCATTAATTACGCCTTTGGAAGGAGATTTACGTTTATGCTCCGAAATGATTCCAGTAGAGCCTTCAGCCAAAAGACTTGCCACAAGCGAGTTGGTTTTTCTACTGAAGAATTGACTGGCTTTTAAATCTTCAATAGAAACGCTTGTTTTGGCTTCGGCCACTTCGATTGCTTTTTGGGCATTAATTTTATCTAAAATAGTCATGGTGCTATCTCACAATTAAAATGAAAAATGTAGAATCAAGAACGAAATACATTCTTTTCATCTATTGTATTAATTTCTTCATGCTGTTTAAGGCTTTTCCGCTTTCGATTGATTCTTTCGCTCGGGCAATACCTTCTTCTACACTTATATTTTGGGCAATACATAAGGCAAAACCTGCATTGGCCAAAACTACATTTGTTTGAGCTGCAGTTGCTTGATTATTTAAAACATTCAATAGAATTTCTGCCGATTCTTCAATGGTTCCTCCACCATAAATATCCGATTGTTTTTGAGGACCAAACCCGAAGCTTTGGGGGTCAAGCACTTGCTTTATTTTATTTGTATGAGTTGAAATTTGGAAATTATCGGTTAAAGAAATTTCATCATACCCAGCTAAATCATATATAATTGCAAATTTAGCTGCTGAACGCCCAAAAAGCTCTGCATAAAGCTCAAATACTGGTTGGTTATAGACTCCAGAAAACTGTTTTTGCACTTTTGCTGGATTGAGCAAAGGGCCTAAAATGTTAAAGAACGTTTTCATGCCCAGTTCTTTACGAATGGGGGCCACGTATTTCATGGCTGGATGAAAAAGTGGAGCATGCATATAGCAGATACCCGCTGTTTCAAGTTTTTGTTTCAAGAAACTTTCATCATTTGTAAACTTTACGCCCAAATGTTCTAAAACAGTACTCGACCCAACTGAAGATGAAACCCCATGGTTTCCGTGCTTAGCAACTCTTTGGCCAGCTCCTGCCAAAACAAAAGCCGAAGTAGTAGAAATATTGAAGGTATCCTTACCATCGCCACCCGTTCCGACAATGTCCATGGCATCAAACTCTATTAAATTCAACGGCACAGCTAAAGAGAGCATGGCTTCTCGGAAACCTTCAAGTTCATCAACAGTAATGCCTTTTTGTTGAATTCCCATCAAAAATGCCGCTATTTGAGAATGATTAGCTTCACCTTGTCCGATTTGTAAAAGGGCTTCTTGAGCCTGTTCTTTGGTAAGTGATTGTTTTTCTACCAGTAAGTTTAAATATTTTTTCATCTACTTTAAATATTGCTTGGAATTAAAACCGACAACAGATTTCAAAATTTGCCTAACATTTCATCCAATTCTCAACCATTTTTACACCGTGTTGTGTAAGATAGGCTTCTGGATGAAATTGTACGCCACGAATATCATACTTTTGATGGGCTTCGGCCATTACAAAACCTTTTTCATCAATAGCTGTAATTTTTAAGTCGGCTGGCATTGTTTCAGGAACAACAGTCCATGAGTGATAACGGCATACTTCTATTTCAGAAGGAACACCTTGGAATAACACCTCATTGGGGTCGGTAATTATACACTTAGTTGTTACACCATGCAGTACTTCACCCATGTTATGTAATTTTGCACCAAACGCTTCGCCGATTGCTTGGTGTCCCAAACAAACGCCAAAAATTGATTTACTTGCTGCATATTCCTTTATCAAATCGAGCATAATTCCTGCCTCTTCTGGAATACCCGGCCCCGGTGAAAGCAAAATTTTGTCATATTTTTTTACTTCTTCAATGGCAATCTTGTCATTTCTAAATACATCTACATCGCCACCCAAATCTTTCAAGATATAGACAAGGTTATATACAAATGAATCGTAATTATCTAAAACTAAAAATTTCATGTCTTTGCTGTTTTTTACATTCCCTTTCTTGTCGAATAATTCCCCCTTTGAAGGGGGCAGGAGGATGTATTATTGGTTATGTTTAATTAAAAATCTTTATTCTCTGTAATCCAAATTTCAATTTCCTTTAAAACCTTGTTCATCTCTTTTTTTATTTCCAAATCACTAAACCTCAAAAATTGCACTCCATCATTTTCCAGTTCATACTGTCTTATTTTATCATCTACTTCTTTACCAATATGCGAATCTCCATCTATTTCAATTGCCAACATTAGTTCGTGACAATAAAAATCAATAATGTATCTACGAATCGGTACTTGTCGATGAAACTCGACTCCAAAAACTTTACTTTTTATTTTATTCTAAAGTAAAACCTCAGATAAGGTACTATTTTTCCTAAGTTCCCTAGCCAAAAGTTTTAGATGTGGTTCATAAGGAATTATTTTTTTGGGTTTAGGCATTTGTGTTTGTTTTACATCCCCCTAACCCCCTTCGGCATATCCGCACTTACCAACGCACAAGGGGGAATAGTCAGGTGTTAATTTTTAACAAAGTGCTAATTTATTTAAATCTCACCCGCCATTTCGATTGCTTTTCTTAGAGCTGCTAATTTTAGATGAATCTCTTTCATTTCGAGTTCAACATCTGATTTTGCCACAACACCCATTCCTGCTTGATAAAAAAGAGTATTGTTTTTACTCAAAAACGTTCGAATAGCAATGGCGTGATTGAAATTTCCTTTGAAATCCATGAAACCAATAGCTCCACCATAAATACTACGATTAGTTGGTTCAAAACGATTGATGATTGTCATGGCGTTATGTTTCGGTGCTCCCGAAAGTGTTCCCGCTGGAAAAGTATCAGCCACTAATTGTAATGGATTTGTTCCTTCGTGCATTTTGCCCGTTACTTTCGAAACTAAGTGAATTACGTGGCTGTAAAACTGTACTTCTTTGAAAGTCTCTACTTTTACATTTTCAGCACTACGAGATAAATCATTGCGAGCTAAATCTACTAACATCACGTGCTCAGCCGATTCTTTAGGGTCGGCATGAAGCTGGCGAGCTAATTCTCGGTCGTGTTCGTCATCACCTGTTCGTCTGAAAGTTCCCGCAATTGGGTGAATCTCTGCTTGGCCATCTTTGATAAAAATTTGTTTTTCGGGAGAGCTACCAAAAATATGATAGTTGCCGCCATCAAAATAGAATAAGTACGGCGATGGATTGATTGAACGTAATGCACGATAAACATTAAAATCATCACCTTCGAATTGACGAGAAAAACGACGAGAAGGAACAATCTGGAAAACATCGCCACGTAAACAATGACCAATACATTTATGAATAATTTCTCGCATTGAGTCATCATCTATATTGGTTGATTCCTCACCAACAGCTTTGAAATTACTCGTTGAAACTTTAGGGTTTTTCACAAAAAACTCCAAAGTTTCTAAGCCATCTTCCGAAATTTGTGGTTCTTGTCCATCAGGTGTATATGTATGCTCAAAAATATAAAGCTCATCTCTGAAGTGGTTGATAGCTATTACGTAGCGATAAACTCTGTAAAGAATTTGAGGAATTTCGGTTTCAGAGCTTTTATCTTGAATCTCGATATCTTCGAAATATTCTACTGAATCATAAGTAATATGACCGAAAAGTCCATTGGTAATAAATGAAAACTCACTCGATGGGTTTTCAAACTTTGAAGCAAATTCTTGCAAAACCTTTACCCCATCTTTGCGTTTTTCGAGCGGAAAAGTTTCAACTGTTCCATCAGGAAACTTCTGCGTAACAATATCATTATCTAACTGAAAACTCGCTACTTCATCGCAAGCTATATAGCTAAAGCTGTTATGCATGGCGTGGTAATCGGCACTTTCGAGAATCACCGAATGTGGGTATTGCCCACGCAAACGCTGGAAAATACCTACTGGCGTGAGTGTATCGGCAAGTAAGCGTTTATGGCGAGTTGAGATTTTAAAAACTGACTGCATAAGTATATTTTAAAAAATTTTGGTCAAAAAAAAGCGGCTTACTGGATGAACAGTAAGCCGCTTCGCTTAATATTTGATATGTATATTCACATAGCAATTCTGTTCATCCTATTTTGCAGGACGCCACCACCAGAATTTAACTATGTTCGAATATTGAGTCATTTCTACTTGATAAAATTAATTGCATTTGTTGCTCTTGTGATGCAAAAGTAACGGTTGATTTTAGAAATCAAAATTTTTTATCGAAATATTTTTTAAAACAAAAGAAAATATGTCAGACAGAAAAGAATTCGAATAATTACAGAAGCTTTCTATTACTCAACTGGACTTCCATACTGAAACGATACTTCTTTCACCAAGCTGGCAGCATTGAAATAAAGAATCATCGAACGTGCTTGCGTTGGATTTTGAATCATTTCACATTGTGGGCCTTTTTCTAAATAATAGACAAAAACTTTCTCGTTGCGACGACTAAGAATTTGAAAATCATAACGACCCAAATTGTCAACTACTTGATTTTCAGTCAAACCTAGAATATTATTCTTTTGGGTTTTTAAATCTTCTACTAATTTTTCTCTTTTCCCTTCACAACCACCACGGTCAGTTTTGAAACTTTGTAAATCAAACTTCCCAAAATTAGCTTCTTTCTTTTTACAAGAAAAGAAACTAAGACACACCAATAACACTATTAGTTTACGCATTTTTTTGTTCTTTAAAACGAATTTTTCACCTATTCGCTATTATATTTTTACTTCTACCATTTGCTTGCCTAAACGACTCTTCTCGGCCATAAAGCCCATCACATGACTTTCGATTGAAGCTTCGATTGTTGATGTAAGTAACTCTGGTTTTTGTTGAGCTACTGCCTGTACGAAATTTCGAGCTAAACCATAATCTCCTCCGCCATGCCCCGAAGCCTGATTTTTATATTCTGGTTGGTCGGTAGCTCGCCAACTGGTTGTTTGCTTAGTTCGGAAATCATAGGTTTGTATTAAATCCATATCGCCCCAAACTTCACCGTGCGAAAACATCAAACGTGTTTTGCGATGCTCAAATGAGGTAAATGCTTCCATAGCAAAGCTCACGGTTGTTCCACCTTCAAATTCCATGGTAGCGGTGTAATGGTCTGGTTGGTCGTTATCCATTCTATAAACACATCTACCATACTGAGAAGTTTTCAATTTCTCTAAAATTTCATCCCCTTGTTTGCTCAAATCATCGGTTACATCTAAAACATTGATGCGTTTACGCTCTTTATGATAAACCTTAATAGCTGAAAATGGGCACGTTGCTTCTACCTTACACCCATCCGTACAGCGTTCGGTACTTCCCTCGGGTGCGTTTTCTCGCTTAAACCATGTGAGCGAACCATGTGCAGAAACACTTTTACAAGGTTTATTAATTAGCCAACGAAGTATGTCTAAATCATGGCACGATTTTGCCAAAATTATTGGGTTTGTATCTTTTGAAACATGCCAGTTTCCTCGCACGTATGAGTGTGCCATGTGTACATGCTCGATACCTTCAAGGTGACTTACGCTGATGAGTTTACCGAACTGTCCGCTATCTGTAATTTCTTTCAGTTTTCGGAAATACGGCGTATAACGCAAAACATGACAAACGGCTATCACACGTTTGGTTTTTTGAGCCATTTTCAGAATATCTAAGCATTCTTGCATAGATGGCGAAATGGGTTTTTCGAGCAAAACATCGTATCCCATTTCGAGAGCCTTCATGGCTGGGCCATAATGAAGTGTATCTGGCGTAGAAATAATTATTGCATCGGCAAACTTAGGCACTTTAAATACATCTTCCCAAGTTTTAAATCTATTCTTATCTTCTATATTATGTGCTTTGGCATAACGGTCATTTCGAAACGGTATGGGCTCGGCTACACCAACAATATCTAACTCATTAGGGAAAGCCAATGAGAAACGTCCATAAACATTCCCACGATTTCCCGCCCCCAAAACAATGGCCGTTACAGGTTTATCAAGTGCCACATAACGTTCATCGTGCGGAATCTCATATTCATTTGCATCTAATTCTTCCGCCAATGATTCGATATTAAATAAAGAAAGACCTCCAGCGGTCAGACCAAAAGTTTTGAGTAGATTTCTTCTTGAAATGTTTTCCATTGTTAGGTTGAATATTAATGAAGATTATTATATGCAAATATAGTAGAAACTTAGTGTTGAATGATGGAACTTTATCAGTTTCAAGTAAAAGTCTTTTAATAATTTAGTGCTTAAATTTCGAATTTCTTTAGGTTAATGTTCTTAATTATAAAGATTTAACAATACTTATCTTTTGCAAGATATTTAGAATCAATTACTTACCTAAAGTCCGAAATAATTTCGATTCAATAAGGCAATACCGCATCAAGCTTGCTACAGATTGCCAATTATGCTTAGAATCAAATAGGCTTCTTCCAAAGATAATCCTGATGTTTTGATTACATTTTTGCCTATGACCTTTAGTAGAGTTAGGGCGAACCGTAGTCAAACTAAAAGCTAATTGTTAGAAATGAAACTTGGTAGGCAAATAAAATGTTTTCTAAGTAAATAAAAACAATATTATGACAGGAACATTTGAAGAATTAATAGCTTCTGAGAAACCAATCTTAATTGATTTCTTTGCTACGTGGTGCGGCCCGTGTCAGGCACTTACGCCTACACTCCAGCAATTAGCCCAAGATATGGGTGATAGATTAAGAATAGTAAAAATAGATGTTGATCAAAACCCCAAGTTAGCAGCCAAATATAGAGTTTCGGGTGTACCTACCCTAATGCTTTTCCAAAAAAGCGAACTCAAATGGCGACAATCAGGAGCTTTGTCGTTACCACAACTCAAATCAACTGTTGAAAACTTTATTTAAGCCTCGAATGGAGTTATAGAATCGTTTTCAATAATATCAGCAGAAGCACGTTCAAATACCTTTTTCATTCCTTCGAAAGCCCCGCTCACTACGGCAATTGGTAATAACAAGGGCATAAAAATAACCCATTGCATAAACATTGAAGAATTAAATCGTTTCATAGGTGGTTGGTTATAAAATGCACTTTAGAGCTTAGTATCGTAACTAATATAATAGTTAAAAGCTTTAAATATTACAGTAATTTATTATACGAATCTCTGTAAAGTTAAAAAAAATATCCTTTAAGTACAAAACGATTTTTTAAATAAAATGTTTAATTTTTAAATAAAAAATAGACTCCTTATTAGAAAGTCTATTTTTTATTTAAATTTTTTAATATACTACACCGCTTAATTGCCTTTTTATTGTACTTTAACTATTTTAAATTTTCAATCCAATTGAAACGGTCACTCGGCGAAAATTTCCACGGAGCCATATTATTTTCTAAATTTGAGAACATTCCATTCCAAGAAGCAGGTGCTTGTGACTCCTCCATTACCTTATAGCGACGTAATTGTAAGATAATATCAAGCGGACTAATATTAATCGGACACTCTTGTACGCAAGCATTACACGTAGTACAGGCCAAAATTTCTTCCTCAGAAATGTAATCGCCCATGAGGCTTTTACCATCTTCAAATTCAGCAATTGGAGCTTTTCTATCGCTGGCTAACCAACCCTTTTGAATATCTTCGAGGCGGTCACGGGTATCCATCATAATCTTACGTGGAGAAAGCTGCTTCCCTGTCATATTCGCAGGACAAGAAGAAGTACAACGGCCACACTCGGTGCAGCTATAAGCATCCATAAGGTTTTTCCAAGAAAGGTCTTTTACATCCTTTGCACCAAATCTACCAACCTCGGCTGGTTCAGCATCTGCTTCGGCTAAGCCAAGCATTATTTTTACTTCTTTCGTAACAGTTGGCATATTGGTCATTTCACCTTTGGCTTTAAGGTTTGAGAAATAAGTATTCGGAAACGCCAAAAAGATATGCAAGTGCTTAGAGTAAGTTACATAAGTTGCAAACGCCATAATACCTAAAATATGAAACCACCATGCAGTTCGCTCATAAATGGCCAAACCCGAGTCGGACCAACTCATAAATATTGGTTTCAAAAACTGACTTACCCAGAAATCTCCTGTAATTACTTCAGCATAATGTCCAACGGCTCTTTCCTGAAGAATTGTATCTACGGCGTTCATGCTCAAAAAAGCCCACATCAATAAAATCTCAGTAATAAGAATGATATTGGCATCTTTTGTAGCCCAGCCTTTCAATTCTCGGTGACGGCTATCTTGTAGTCGCTCAACTTTTGTAATATTTCTCCTAACCAAGAATGCCACACAAACAAGTACAACCCCAAGAGCTAAAACTTCGAAGAAATTTATCAAGAAATCATAGAAACTTCCGAGCGGTTCGGCAAAAATACGGTGCGTTCCAAAGATACCATCAATCATGATTTCAAGCACTTCAATATTGATAATCACAAAACCCGCATAAATGATAAAGTGCATTAAACCAACAATTGGCCTTGTAAACATCTTTTTTTGCCCAAAAGCAATGAGCAACATTGTACGTAAACGCTCTGAAGGGTTATCAGAACGGTCTTCGGCTCTACCTAACTGAATCGTGCTTTTAATGAGCATTACTCGGCGACTAATAAAATAGGCTGCCACCCCTAAAGCAACTAAGAACAAGATTTGCGAGATGATTTGCATAGTCTTTAATTGGTTGAATGTGCTATTGGTCAGTAAAAACCTCTGACGAACAAATGTTTTTCTAATTTAGATTTTGGTTTGATAATCGAACCAAATTAGTATGCTTGCATAACATTACAAATATCGTAAAAAAGATGCTCATGTCAAGCATGAAAAAAAATATTTAATTTTTTCATGAGATAAATTTGGTATTAAAAAACTTTTGTCTAATTTTGCAGTCCCAAACAACGGGAACACAGTGGTGAAATCACTAAACAAATGGTGATGTAGCTCAGTTGGTAGAGCAAAGGACTGAAAATCCTTGTGTCGGCGGTTCGATCCCGTCCATCACCACTGAAATTAAAAACCTGATAATCAACTGATTATCAGGTTTTTTTGTTTACACCAAAATGACAATTCAACAAAAATCCCTTACCGATTGCTCAGCAAGGGATTTTAAATTTTAGACTTTATGAAGAACCAATATTAGGCAACTACACTGATATTTACCACCAGAATAAATTCGTCCATTTCTATTTCAACTGCATTATTTGGCTTTTCATTCAGAATTTCTAAAGAAAGAGCCTGTACTTCTTGGCTTATGTAATCACGATTTGTTTCTACAGCAGTAGCCAAAACCTCATTATTATTTTGTAACTGAATGCTGATTTTATCTGTCACCTCGAAGCCAGTGTCTTTACGGTAGTTTTGTACACGATTGACAAAATCACGAGCGATACCTTCTTGGCGTAATTCTTCTGAAATATTAATATCTAAGGCAACAGTAATACCTTTATCTGAAGCTACTAACCAACCTGGTACATCTTCAGTTTGGATTTCGACATCAGCTAAAGTAATTAAGAATTGAGAAGTAGCCGTTTTGATTAAAAACTCACCTGTTTTCTCTAAAAGCTTCAAATCTTCATTGGTCATTGAGGTAATGCCATTACCAACCTCTTTCATATCCTTACCATATTTCGGGCCAAGGGCTTTGAAGTTTGGTTTTACTTTCTTTTTCAATACACCAGAATCATCATCGATATATTCAATGGCTTTGATATTCACCTCCGATTTGATAATATCTTCTACGTGACGAATTTGCTCACGAGTACTTTCAGACAATACCGGAATTAAGATTCTTTGTAATGGTTGACGAACTTTAATTTTATGTGTTTTACGCAATGAGTGAACTAACGAAGAAACCGTTTGCGATAGTTCCATCGAAGTTTCAAGATTTGCATCTACCCAAGCGGCATCATACACTGGCCATTCGGTAAAGTTTACAGAATAATGGCGAAGCGGAGAATTATTCGCTTTGGCTTCTTCACGCACTGAATCTGTCATGTTTTTATAGAGCCATTCGCCATAAAATGGAGCAATTGGCGACATCAACTGAGCAACTGTAACCAAACACTTATGAAGCGTTTCGTAAGCCGCTTTCTTATTTTCAGTCATTTCTCCTTGCCAGAAACGACGACGACACAAACGCACATACCAGTTTGAAAGTTGGTCGCAAACAAAATCTTGCACCAAACGACCTGCTTTAGTAGGATTATATTGATCAAATTGCTCGCCAACTTCTTTAATTAATGTATAGAGTTTTGAAAGAATCCAGCGATCCATTTCTGGGAGACTCTCGTAAGGAACTCTGTCAGTTTCAGACATCTTATAATTATCAAGATTTGCATAAAGTGCAAAGAAATTATAAGTGTTGGTAAGCGTACCGAAGAACTTATTACGAACTTCAGTGATACCATCAAGGTTGAAACGAAGGTTATCCCAAGGTTCGGCATTCGTAATCATGTACCAACGGGTTGGGTCAGCACCGTATTTAGATAAAGTATCGAATGGGTCAATGGCATTACCCAAACGTTTTGACATTTTATTGCCATTTTTATCTAAAACCAAACCAGTAGAAACTACATTTTTAAATGCTACCGAATCGTATAACATTCCAGAAATAGCATGTAGTGTAAAAAACCAACCACGAGTTTGGTCAACACCCTCTGAAATGAAATCGGCAGGATAATTTGCATCAAAAATTTCTTTATTTTCAAACGGATAATGCCATTGTGCGAATGGCATCGCTCCAGAATCAAACCAAACGTCAATTAAATCAGTTTCACGCTTCATTAATTTTCCACTTGCCGAAACCAAGAAAACTTCATCAACAAATGGGCGGTGTAAATCGAAGTTATTAGCTTCGTACGAACTAATAAAAGAAGCATTTTTCTCTTTTTGTTCTTCACTTAAAACATCATCATTCAATGCGTGTTTCAAGCCATTGATTAATTCTTGTACCGAACCAATACATACCTCTTCGCCATCTTCCGAACGCCAAATTGGCAATGGAGTTCCCCAATAACGGCTACGGCTTAAGTTCCAGTCAACCAAATTTTCAAGCCAATTGCCAAAACGCCCAGTACCTGTACTTTCTGGATTCCAGTTAATGGTTTTATTTAGCTCTACCAATTTTTCTTTCATGGCAGTTGTGCGAATAAACCAGCTATCAAGTGGGTAATAAAGTACTGGTTTGTCAGTACGCCAGCAATGCGGGTAAGTATGCTCGTATCTTTGTACGTTGAATGCTTTATTTTCAGTTTTCAGTTTAATGGCAATTCGCTCATCGACCGAAAGATATTTATCACGCCCTTGTTTGATACGTTCTGCTTCCTTTTCTTCATCAGACAAATAAGCTTCCTTCACATATTCTAAGGCAAAATCGGTAATTTCTTTCACAAAGCGTCCCTGACGGTCAACCACAGGCACATCTTTTCCATTCTCATCTTTAACCATGATTGAAGGAATACCGTGTTGTTGAGAAACTCTAAAGTCATCAGCACCAAAAGTTGGAGAAGTATGAACAACACCCGTACCATCTTCGGTAGTTACAAAATCGCCAATAATTACGCGGAACGCAGGAACTTCTGGCTGTACATAAGGCAATAATTGTTCGTATTCGATTCCATCTAAATCAGAGCCTTTACATTCAGCGATGATTGTCCAAGGAATAAGCTTTTTATCAGAATCAGCAAAGCCATCGAAATCTCCATCTTTACCTTTCTCAGAAAAATACTTGCCGATTAGGTCTTTTGCCAAAACTACATTTACAGGTAAATAGGTATATGGATTGAAAGTTTTCACCAACACATAATCAATATTTTTCCCTACTGTAAGAGCAGAGTTTGCAGGAAGTGTCCACGGAGTGGTTGTCCATGCAAGAATATATACATCACCTCCTTGAGCAGATTCAAACAAAAAATCTGATTTTGAACTTTTCTTTGCCTTGAATTGGGCTGTCAAAGATGTATCTTTCACATCTTTGTAGGTACCCGGCATATTCAATTCGTGCGAACTCAAGCCAGTTCCCGCTGCTGGAGAATAGGGTTGAATGGTATATCCTTTATAGAGTAATCCTTTATTATAAAACTCTTTAAGTAAGTACCAAATACTTTCAATATATTCGTTTTTATAGGTAATATAAGGATTTTCTAGGTCAACCCAATAACCCATTTTTTCAGTCAATTCATCCCATTGGTCAGTAAAACGCATTACCGTTTCACGACATTTCTGGTTATATTCTTCAACACTTATCTTTTTACCAATATCTTCTTTTGTAATGCCTAATTCTTTCTCTACTTGAAGTTCTACTGGAAGGCCGTGGGTATCCCAGCCACCTTTACGTTTTACTTGGAAACCTCGAAGAGTTTTGTAGCGACAAAAAATATCTTTAATCGAACGAGCCATTACGTGGTGAATACCCGGAGTACCATTTGCAGATGGTGGGCCTTCGAAAAATGTAAAAGTTGGCGAACCCTCACGTACTTCAATTGATTGCTCGAAGATTTTGTTTTCTTTCCAGAAAGCTAAAATTTCATCGGCAATTGCCGCATAGTTGACTGATTTATATTCTTTGTATTGCATGATAATAAAAGATAGACAGAATTGAGCATTTATTAAATATTATAAGATGACTCTCGACTGACATTTTCACAAAAATGCAGCTATCTTATAATCCTTATGTAATTCTGTTTAGTTTGAGGGTGCAAAGATACGATTTTTTATACTTAAATGAATATTATGCTAAAAGTTGAATTTGAATAGTTATAATTTTCAGCCATTAAATAAAAAACAAAATAAATCAAGATTTAATCCATCTGTAATACGTTAATTATATGCATTTTTGTAATTAATATAGGCGAATTACCCATTTATGAATACGCGTTCGAGGATATTTCTACTTTTATTGTTTTCAACAACCTTGTTTGCACAAGATGACTTGTGTACTAAGGCTGGCGTTGAAAGAGGTGGATTTACTTTTGATGGCCCATCAACCGCTTGCATTGGACAAGAAATAAAATTAAGAGATAATTCAGGAGGAACAGGGGTAAAGTATATTTTTGGTTATACTCCTGGGTTGGATATTAACTCAACTCCTTCTCAAACTGACACTAAATATACCTTCCTTGCTGCAGGGCAATATACAGTTCTCCAATTTGGCAAAAAGGGTGGGAGAGATATGTATTATTGTGATGTGGTAAGAATTCTTGCCAATACAGAGCCTGTTTTTACCACCTCGGCTTGCAATGAATTACTCCAAATAATAATTGGGGATGACCCTGCTAACACATTCGATTACTATCAAATTGACTGGGGAGATGCCACTCCAATTGAAACAATTCCACCAGGAACCCCACTTCCAATCAAAAGAACTCGAAACTATATTGTAAGTTCGCCAGTAAGAAACATTAAGGTTGAAGGATTTTATAATACCCCCAATTCTTGTCCGAGAGCATCCTACAAATCTATTAGTATGAATGGTGGTAACAATTATCCCAACATTACAAAATTAGAAACGGGACAAAATGGGTTGACTGCATCAATTACATTTACGGGTGCAATTGATGAATATGACCTTTATCAAAGAAGTGCTACTGGAACTTACACTAATGGGCAACCATTCATGACGGTAAAACCAGGCACGTTCACTGTTAATTTAGTAGATACTCAACAATCCTGCTTTAGGGTGTTTAGAAACTTTGTTGGTTGCAAGGAGGGGTCTGGCGAGGTTTGTACAACAAATCTTAAACTAGACGCCGTTGAAAAAACGAATATCCTTAATTGGAAGTCACACCCCTCAAATTCGAGTAATATTATTTATGATGTTCAAATGGTCACTACGACGGTCAACACTTCTATAAAAAAAGAAGAGGTTGGAGGGCCAACAACAACAATCAATTCTCCTAATAACCCATACATTGACCCCGTTGATTGTACTAAAGAATATTGTTACAGAGTGATAAACACTGTTCAAGGTACCATTGATTATAATAGATTCAACTACCAAAGTACAAGTGTATCTCCAAGAATGTGTATTAATCGGACTAATATTGTTCCTGATGCAATTACAAAGTCATTGGTAACAGTACAAAGCGATAATAAAATTGAAATTAATATCAATGATAACAGTCCTTGGACTTTGCAACGTAAAGAGTATATTTTTTACAAGGTAGATAACAACGGCCTTACATCTATTAATAGCGGGACTCTAAATACCCAATTTATTGATGGTACTGTTGATGCTTCTACACAATCTTTTTGTTATAAAGTTGCCTTTAAAGACATATGTGGTAGTACCTCTACTCCTTCTCCTGATTTATGTACCATTAACCTTAAACAAGCTAATGATGGTGATTTAGAATGGACAAATAATTCTCCGTTTGGGGCAGTACCAATTAATAATTTTGAAGTGCAATTTTTTGATGAACAAACAAATACCCCTAATATTGAAATTATAAAGAATGCTAATGATTTAACCCACACTCCTAATTTAGATAACTTCGAAGTTGTTGCTAAATATAGAATCAAAGCCACTTTGTCAAATGGAGAGAGTTTTTCAAATACTTTTGCAATTCCAATTAAAGTGAGCTTGTTCTTACCTGATGCATTTACACCTAATGGAGACGGTAAAAATGATGACTTATTGGTTAAAGGAATTACCAGAAGAATCGTTAACTTTGAGTTTAAGATTTATAATCGGTGGGGGAACCTCATTTTTAAAACCACTGATGCAACAGAAAGTTGGAATGGCAAATTTCAGAGTGCAAATGCCCCAATAGATAGTTATTCATTTAAAATCTACGCAAAACTTGACGATGGAAAGGAGTTAATTAAGTCTGGACAATTTTTGCTAATAAGATAATTATATATGTTTCGATTTTTACTTGTCATTACTTTTCTATTTAATTTTTCTTACTCTAATTCTCAATCAATACTTGCCAATACAAAGCATGAATTAGAAGCGGGTACGTTCTTCTCAACGGCAAATACTACACCGTTCTGGCTTCGTTCAAACCAGTATGGTATCGTTCCTTTAAGAAATCCTTTTTTTACAATTCGGGCTTCTGCCTACAAGAATTACGACTCAACTATCTATGTTAATAAAAAACTCAAGAAGTTTGACTACGGATATGGATTAGGAGGAGTTATTAATGCAGGTAATCAGAGTAGTATATTATTACCAGAAGCCTATCTAAAAGTTCGTTATGGGGCTTTTGAATTTTATGGTGGTCGTAGAAAAGAAATGTTTGGTTTAGTTGATACTATTCTAACATCTGGTTCTTACATTTGGTCAGGTAATGCACTACCAATACCTAAAATACAGATTTCTATTCCGAACTTTATCCCAATTATTGGTCAAGGTCTTGTTTCTATTAAAGGAGGTATTGCCCATGGGTGGTTTGATAATGGTCTTATAAAACACTTTTTTCTCCATCAAAAATGGCTTTATGGACGAATTGGAAAGCCCAACTGGAGAATAAAATTATATGCGGGATTAAATCATCAAGTTCAATGGGGGGGGTACCCACTTAAACCATATGTCGAACCTCAAACCGGGAAATTAATTTCCAATTTTGGTAATGACTTTACAACTTTTTTAAATGTCGTTACTGGAGTAAGTTTAAATAAAAAGGGGGGAACTTTACTAAATGGTGTACCTATCAATGATGCATGGAACAGGTCTGGAAACCATTTGGGTACATTAGATATAGCTGCAGAAATTACTTTGAGAAATTTTGATATTTTCACTTATCGTCAAAGCATTTACGAAGATGGCTCACTATTTTACCTTAATAATATTACTGATGGTTTGTATGGAATTTCGGTAAAAATCAAAGGTAAGGAGAATGGAATTTCACAATTTGGTTTTGAGTATATTAATACAACCAGTCAAGGGGGAAATACTGGCGGAGACAATGCTATTCCACAACTTAGGGGAAGGGATAATTACTTTAATAATTCTATTTATCTTGATGGATGGACCTACAAGGGGAATATAATCGGCACACCCTTGTTCACAAAGTTAGACCAACTTAACCCTAAATTATTAAATGGTTATGACCTCACTATTATTCCTAATAGCTTTATTTTTAATAATAGAATAGTAGCATATAATTTATCTCTTTTGGGAAAAATTAATAATTTCAAAATTGCAAGTAAAATTAGCTGGTCCCTAAATAAAGGGCTTTATGAATTAGATATACATGCAAAGCAACTATCTTTTTTACAACATATAAGTTACTCATTAGGGAAATATGAAATAAATTTGAATTTTTCTTTCGATAAGGGTTTTTTGTATTATAATAACTTAGGAGGTTACTTGGGAATAAGAAGAGTCTTCCCTTAATTTGAAAAGATTTTTGACCATTTTTATCAATCTTTTTTTACTTGCAGAAGGGCTTATTTATGGTTAAAGTACTTATTATTATATGACATCTTCAAACAATAAAAGCAAAAAACGCACTAATTTTACATTTTCGAGTATTATTCCTAATCATTCTCTAGTCTTCACTAGTGTATACTCTCTCTTCTGCTTAGCTTATATCATAGTTCTTTTTTGTATTTTCTAATAACTACTTTTTCTATGTTACCTTAATTTATAGTTTCATAAATGGAGTTGTTGCTCACATATTCAGGTATTAACTTCTTTAATTCTTTTACAATTTCAATATTATTAATGCTTGCCATTACAGCTTCCAAATGTTTTAAAGAGTTTGAGAGAATATCAAAATCCTCTGTAGCTACTTTAGCAATCATAATCTTATTATGATAAGTGGGTATTGTATTCTCACTGCTGTGTAGTAATTCTTCGTATAATTTTTCTCCAGGCCTTAATCCTGTAAAAACTATTTCAATATCCTTATTTAAAATAAGACCAGATAATTGTACCATTTTTTTGGCTAAATCTACAATTTTTACTGGTTCTCCCATATCAAAAACATAAACTTCACCGCCTTTACCCATTGTTCCCGCCTCCAAAACTAATTGACATGCCTCTGGGATAGTCATAAAATAACGAATAATATCTTTATGTGTTACGGTAATTGGACCTCCATTTTCTATTTGCTTTTTAAATAGTGGTATCACAGACCCATTAGAACCTAACACATTACCGAATCGAGTAATTATAAAGCGTGTATTATTTCCATAGTGTGTATTTAAACCTTGTACATACATTTCAGCTAAGCGTTTAGTCGCCCCCATAACATTTGTCGGATTCACAGCTTTATCAGTAGAAACCATCACGAACTTTTCCACACCATATTTTGAAGAAAGCGTCGCAACGTGCTTTGTTCCAAAAACATTCACTCTCACAGCATTGTAAGGGTTTTTCTCCATTAATGGCACATGCTTATACGCCGCTGCATGAAAAACAACATGGGGTCTTTCTTCATTAAAAATCTTTTCTAACAGCTTTTGATTCGTTATATCTAATACCTCAATGCGGCAATTTGAACTAGACGGTTTACCTCCCATTCGAATAAGCTCGGTTTCAAGGTCATAGAGTGCCGATTCAGCTTGGTCAATTAATATCAACTTACTTGGTGATAATTTTATTAATTGCCTAACTAATTCACTTCCAATTGAGCCCGCTGCCCCGGTTACTAAAACATTTTTTTGGTGTATAAATTGTTTTACTAACTTATTATTGATAGAGATAGTTTCTCTCTCTAAAAGGTCTTCTATTTTAATATTTTGTATCTGATTAATATTCAACTCCCCATCAATCCATTGACCAATTGGAGGTATTGTTTTAATAGTTACTCCAAGAGACAAAAATTCTTCTACAATTTTAGTTTTCTTTGTTGGTAATACTGATTGAATAGCAAAAATAACCTCCAAATTGGGACTATTAATTGAACTGATATAGTTTGAAATAGCTCTTTCTTTAGAAATCACACTAATACCTTCTATTGTTTTATTAATTTTCTGAGGATTATCATCGATGAAACATAAAATTTCATATTTCTTTTTTTTATCTTTTGCTAACGTATTTTTTACCATTAGCCCTAGATAACCGGCTCCATAAATAATCACACTTACATTAGTCTTGAATGAGCCAAGTATATGCTCGTAAATACTTTTAACCAATAAACGACTAAAAATAAGTGCAAAAGACGTGATAAAATAATCAATTAATAAAATTGAAATAGGAATATGTAGGTAATAATATGCTTTTTCCTGCCAACTTATAGAATAAAACATTATCAAGATTGCTGAAGATAAGCTACTAATCTTAAATATTAGTTTAGCATCCTCAATACTTGTATGTCTTATTATTCCAGTATATGACTTTGAGTATATGAAAAGACTTGATTTTACAAGTAAAACAAATCCTAAATGATACTTAAACAGTTGTGGATCAATGTATGTTAGATTAAAATTAAATCTTAAAATTGAAGCAAAAAGAAAGGTTATCGAACAAATTACTATATCAAGACCCAAAACAAGCCATTTTGATAAAAATTTATCTGTATAATTTTGTAGATTTATTGACATACACAATACTAAATATAATATTAATATCAGCCAAAGTTATGAATATTCACTGTTACTACAAGAATTTTTATGGTAATCAGGAGCATAATTTATTATTTGGTAAAAAACTAAAAGAAACACTTATATTTTACCTAGACTATTGACTAAAAATTCAATTATAAATCCTCTTCTTTACACCTAAAGCGTTCTAGACTTTTATAGTCTTGATGTTAACATCATTTTCAAATATTATCGCTACTATTTTTATAGAATTATTAATAGATGCTTTTTTCTGAATTCTATCCTATCATTACCTAGGAATTCAAAACCTTCCATATCCATTCCATTACTCGATATAGAAAAAAGAACCCACTTAAATCATTAACTTAAATGGGTTCAACTAATTGGTTATATTTTAAATAGCTATATCCTGATGATAAATAAAATAATTTGTTTACTCCCGCTTGTTAAAATCGCATGAAGTATTTCTCAAAACCATAAAACTAATGTATTATTAATACTAAATCATTTTCACCAATAAAAAGGCTTTTCTTACTATTAACTGTAAATTTCTCTGCTATTTTCTCTAACATACAACAAACCACCAAAATAGATTTATAGGGGAAATTATTACCAATTTTTTATAATTCTATATCTTTAAATTAGTTACAATTATTGCTGAGTATTATACTTTTTAATAATTTACATAACATCACACAGGGTCATTCGTTGTCATGCACATTACTTTAATATTGTATAAATTGTTTGAAATATAATTTTTAAATCATTAACAAACGACTGTTTTGAAATATATTCCAGCCCCATCTCAATTTTGCTGGGAAGAATTTCTTTTATGTAATATTCTTCTGGATTAACTTGTTTAGATAATATATCACTCTCATTCCGATAAACAATTGAAGCAATATCTGTAATGCCTGGTTTAACATTAAGTATTTTTTTTTGTTGAAAATCGTATAATGAAACATATTTTTCAACTTCAGGTCTTGGCCCAACAATACTCATATCACCTTTCAGAACATTAATAAATTGAAGTAATTCATCAAGTTTATACTTTCTTAACAGATACCCAACTTTTGTAATCCTACTATCTTTATCTCCTACTGTCAAAAGTCCTTTGGTATCTGATTTATCAAACATAGTTCTAAACTTATAAAGTAGAAATACTTTACCTAATTTACCGACTCTTTTCTGTTTATAAATAATATCTCCTTTTGAATCAAATTTTATAATAATTGCAATAATAATTAATATTGGCATGAGCACAATTAAACAGAATAAGGAAAAAATAATGTCAAAAAACCGTTTAGTCACTTGCTTTTTATAGTTTATGTGTATTTATAACTCTACTTTTTATAAAAGTTATAAAATTATTTATGTTACTTTTATTTATTATCTGGCATTTAAAACTGACTCAACACATTCTTTTAAATTTTCTACAAGGAAATCCATCTCGTCAGTTTTGAGTCCATAATAAACAGGTAAAGAAATTTCTCTACTATAATAATTGTAAGTTTGAGGATAATCTGAAATATCATACCCTTTGTTTTTATAAAATGACATCATTGGAATGGGTATAAAATGAACATTTACAGCTATTTCCTTTTCAGATATCAAAGCAATTATTCTATCTCTTTCATCTTCACTTACACTATTTATTCTTAATGGAAACAAATGATAGGAGCTCTCTCTATACCCATCCATCTGAATGGGTAAATCTGCCCATTCAAAACCACTTAATTTTTGCCTATAATATTCACAAATAAATTTCCTTGCTGGTAACGTTTCAAGCTCATACCTTTCTAACTCTACCAATCCTATCGCCGCTTGGATATCAGTCATATTAAATTTATATCCTGCTTCTACTATATCATATCTCCAGGCTCCAGGCTTTGTCTTAGACAAGGCATCCTTCGTCTGTCCATGTAAAGACTTGATAACTATTTCTTTATAGATATCTTCATTATCAAAAGGGTAGGGTAAATTTAACATTATTGCTCCGCCTTCCGCTGTTGTTAAATTTTTTACAGCATGAAATGAAAAAACACTTACATCTGTTAAAGCACCAGCTCTTCTCCCTTTATACTTACCTCCAATTGAATGTGCTGCATCAGATAAGACTAGGATTCTATTTAATTTTTTTTGATTTTCAGTTTGTGGGTTAAACATAGATAAAACGCTATCACTATTTACCAAACTATTAATTGCATCATAATCACACGGTAATCCTCCAAAATCAACAGGCATTATTACTTTGGTTCTGTCAGTAATTACTTTACTAATTTTCTCAATTGAAATACTAAAATCGTTATTTACATCTACAAATACAGGAGTCGCTCCACAATGAATAACAACATTAGCAGTTGCACTATAAGTATATGCAGGAAGAATCACTTCATCACCCTCTTGAACACCAAACCACCTTAAGATTAATTCCAAACCTGCAGTGGCAGAATTAAGACAAACTACATTTTTAATACCACAATATTCGGCTAACTTTTTCTCAAATAGTTTAGTTCTAGGACCAGTAGTTATCCAACCAGATTTTAAAGCCTCTGTAACGCTATTTATTATTTTTTCATCAATTCTTGGTGGAGCAAATGATATTTTCATATTAATGTTTTTTTGTAAAGATTCATCGTTCTTTTTTGTCCCTTCATTTTAAAAGAAAGTTCAATTACATAATCATTTTTTTCATAAAAGCTGTTTACTAACTCATTATTATCTTTCTCGGTTGTTAGTATAATTTCACTACCCTTATTTTTTTTACTTTCAAGCTCAAAAGACTTTAGAATTACATGTCCTAACCCCTTAGATTGTTTTTGGGGATTTACACAAATTGAAAGCAGTGTATGAGTATTAACTTTTGGGGTAAAGTCTACTTTAGTCATCAAATTACTTACTAACCTAAATATCTTTTTGGGGGCTTTAATTAAAGATGGAAAAGCCGCAACTAAAAGAGAAATACCATCATTAGCAATTATCTGCTTATAAAACCCTTTAGAGTTTGTTGTCCCAATAGCGAAGCCCACCAATTCCCCTTCCACTAACAAACCAACCCCCAACCCATCACGATGCTTCAAAACACATTTATAAAACACGTTTAAGAATTGCTTACCTAGTGATGATAAAAAAAAACTCTCAAATGATTTCAAATGAATTTCTGCAATTTTAACACTATCTATAGGACTTAATCTCCTTACTACAAAATTACTCATGATGTTCTGAAGCGTTAATAATTATATTTGACAGTTTTTTAACTCCTTCGAGCATAGAAAATTGTTTAAGCCCATATAAAACTCCGTTTTCACCCATTTTTTTAAGCACTTCTGAGTCTGTGGCGATAATCTCTTTCATTTTTAAGGACAATACGTCTTTATTTTCGGGTTCTACAACCCAACCAGCTCCTGATTCTTTTATGTATTCACTTGTATCACTATCCAAATCTAATGAAGCTAAAATTGGTTTTCCTGAAAATAAATACGAAATCAGCTTTGATGGTACGGAATAATATGCATCTCCTTTTCTTACAGGTAATAATAAAACATCAGCGAAGCTATGCACAGCTGGAACTTTGCCATCAGGAACGGAGATAAATATAATATTGTTAACTCCTAAACTTTCTACTTTACCTATGCATTCTGCTTTCTTTGAACCATCCCCAGCTATTACTAAAAGGGCATCTTTAAGATTAGCATTGTGGAAAGAATCTATCAAAAAATCTACCCCTGCAACAGGTCCGATATTTCCCATGTACATAAATATAAACTTACTTTTATTTATACTTGAGAAAAGCGTATAGTCATCCTCTGTAATTTTAAATTCGGTAAATAGTTGAGAATTCTGCCAATTAAAAACGATTTCAGTCTTTTTTTTATCTAAATCTCTTGTTTTTAAATAGTGGTTAGCCATTCTATCCGAAATCAATATCACTTTGACAGCAGCTTTTATGGAAGATTTTTCTATTAGAAATAATGGAACAGATAAAATCTTCGACAAAAGAGAGTTCATTTTTTTAAGAACTGACTCTGGATAAACATCCTGTATATGAAAAATTAGTGGTATTTTAATAGACTTACAGAACCTAGACAAAAGAAACTGCCCCATCAACGGCCATGTATTTGCGTATATAATATCTGCATTCGCAAAGTTGTTCTTTATATATTTTCCACTATACCAACCAAAGCTTGTACTTTCCCGAAATCGCCCAACAATAGAGGATTTAGGGTGAGTGTAAGAGCCTAACCTATGTATCTTCATTTTCGAATTTACTACCTCAATACTATTGGGTTTAAAAGAAGAATAATCAAAATTGGCAGGTCTAGTAGGAATTGGACATATTACATCAACAACGTGTCCAATTTCAGATAAATAAAGGGCTAAATCGTACCCCATTTTTGCAGACACTACAGGTTCTGGGTGAAATACACAGTTAACAATAATTATATGCTTAGAACTATTCATCTTTATGTTTTAAATCTTTTAAAAAGATTTAATAATATTAATCTAATCTATATACCATTGTTTTTCAAAATTAGCCTTAGTATATTTTTCAACAAAACTAATCTATATTTGATCATAACAATGAATGTGTTTGGAGAACTATTATCTGTGAGTTTTGTTGCATTTTTATCGTGTCGTCTCCAAAATGACAACTTTTCATTAATAAAAGAAACTCTAAAAAAAGTATCACTAACTAAGCCAATCCAGATATCATGCATTGGAATATCTTTAGGAAATGGAATTGCTTTATTTAAAACCTCTTTTCTAAAGGCCATACAATTACCCAAATACGAGTTCTTATACAAATTCTTGAGAAAGCCTTTTCTAGATTTTCTAAATTCAAAATTGCTTATAACACCATTTGCTGTATTCCCGAACCAATAACAATCACTTACAACTAAATCATACATTTCCAACTCTTGAATCATTCTTTTAACCTTATTCTCCATCCATTTATCATCTTGGTCAGCCAAAAAAATAATATCCCCTGTCGCTGCTTTAAGTGCATTTTCAAAGTTAAATATTGGAGATTTGAACTTTTGGTTTTCAAAAATTTTTATTCGACTATCTTTATAAGACCTAATTATGTCAATTGTTTTGTCTGTTGAAGAATCATCAGATATTATGATTTCGTCTTCTGGTCTAAGCTGTATCAAAATAGATTCTAATTGCTCTGAGATAAACTCTTCTCCATTATAGGTGGCGATACAAACTGATATTTTCATAAGCTTTTACATATTATTAATTTCTTTCGACAGTTTTTTATTGTTTTGTCGATGTGTCTTTATTATTGTATCCATACAAAATATTGAAAAAATTATTACAGTAAGTCCAATTGGATTATTTATATATGGATTTGAAACTGAAATCGTGTACACAAATAAACAAGAAAACCAAAATGGTTTACCTTCACTTTTTACATCTTTATATTTCTTATAAATGAATAGTAATAGTAATACCCAAAATGAAAGCCCTAATACACCTTGTTTATGAAAAATTTCAAGGTATGCAATTTCCATATGCACAGGCCTAATGGGTACACCTATTCCTAAACCATTACCCCAGATAGTACTATAAATCGTTGTAGCATCAAATACCTCCTGTAACTGACTTGCTCTAAGTTGGTCACTTTCATCAATTGCGTTTTCACCCCTATCTAATGACACTATGTACAATCCTATTAAGGATATTAAAACAGCACCTGTGATTATTAGTATATTTCTAAGAATTGTTTTTTTAGATGATTTTAGCAAATAATTAATACAATAAATTAACATTACAAAAACAATATACCCCCTCGTTCCTGTTAGAATTGAAGCAATTATCAATATAGTAATTGCTAAATATTTTTGAGTTAAACTTTTACCATATCTCTCCCAAAAAAATACACCAATGGGTAAATATATGTACCCTTTATAGGCAAAAAAACCGTATTCTCCTCTGAAAAAAAACTCTCCACTTATATTCTCTTGATTATTTATTAGCATCCATAGACTCCGAAATTCGATTGCATTCGCCTGAAGAAGTATAAAGACTGTTATATGAATACACCCCATTAACAAGGAGTATATTTTTACAAACGTAATAAGTCGTTGTACATTTTTTATATCAGAGAAACTATATACAGCATAAAAGATAAATAAAATAAAAATTTGTGGTTTTATATCTTCATAAATTGCATCTAAAGATGCATGATTAGCTATTCCAATAATAGATGATAGTAATAGGAGGAAAAGTTGAAATAATACAATCAAAACTAAATTTCTATCAATCGGTATTTTTTTTATATAAACAAGTAAAAGACTAATTGGTAGGATACTTAAAAACATAAGTATTCTCAAAGTGAAGCCACCAACCTCTAAAAGTCTCCCACCTCCACCAAGTATTAACTCTGTGAATATAACAAAGAACAGTATTCTATTTAATAGCTTTATGATATACATCTAATTTCTATTCTTATATTCTTTAAAAACTACAACAACCCATTATACCTCCCAAGTTTTCCACCATAATAATCTCTTATCCCTCTAATTATATATCTAATCCTTGCTATTTTCTCATCTTCCAAAAATACATTCTTTAATATTTCTTTTATCAAACATACCCTTATATGCTTTATAATATTTGTATTTCTCTTATAATTAGAAATTAGCCACAGACCATTTCTTATAAAATAATAGCACCTTATTGGACTATGAGAGATCCATTTCTTCTTTAATACTCCAATATTCAAAAATCTCTCTTCACCAAGTTTATGCACGGGTTTCAACAAGTCAATTTCATAAACAAACTTTGAGCTATTCTCAAGTTTTACACAATATTCATGGTCAACATGATCAATAAATAAATTGTTGTTAAACCCTCCGATTTCATTATATATAGCTAAACTTATTAAATTTCCAGAGGTCATCGTAAATGCAACCTTATAATAAGGTTGAGACACTATATTATTACTATGAGAAACTGAAACTATTCCTATAGACTCTTTCTCAAGTGATTTATTCAAGAAAGAACACATTTCCTCAATAGTATTTTTAGGTAAATGTGTGTCATCGTCCATAGTTAACAGGAAATCATAGCCATCATTAATTGCTTTTTGAGCAGCAAGATTCAAAGCAAAAGCTACGCCACAGTTATCTTTATTTTTCGAATATTCTACATGGGGGTATTGTAACAATTCTTTAACTAAAACCTCATTTATGACTTCTGAATTATCAATTAAATATAGCTTTGATACTTGATGTATATATGATTCTATACAATAATATGTTTCATAATTACTGTTATAAAGTATTACGCAACCCGCAATATTCTGTTTACTTATCATTCTTAAATAATATACTAATTTCTTTATAAGTGACCTCCAATTTATACCATAAAATTACTGTTATCATCATTTGTGATATTAACAAATTGTAACATGCCCCCATTACGCCCCATAATTTCACAAAGAAAAAACAGCTTAATATGCTTATACTTGATACAATTGAGAAAATGTAAGCATATGCTTTATGCTTATTATAAGATAATAAAACCTGATACGGAGGGATATTAAGACAAACGACAATAGGGACAAAAGATAAAACTTTGAGTGCAGAAACTGCTAAATTAATATTATTGGATGATATCATTAACACTATTTCTTTAGCAAAAACATTAATAATTACGGATATTACAACAATCAAGAGCAAGAATGGAACGTAGATTTTCCGTAAAAAACTATGTAACTCATTTTTATCTTGTAGTATATAATTTAAAACACGCGGATACATAGCTTGTGAAAAAACAACCAAAACCTGCCATATTATCATGATAACTTTTTCAGCGATAGAATATGCTCCAGTACTTGAGGAACTCAACATACTCCCTATGATTATCGTATTTGTGTAATTCGCTAAGCTCACAAATGCAATACCCAAAAAAGACGCAAAACTTTCGATAATATATTTTTTAACTATTTTAAACTCTAATAATATTTTTAATTTTAAATTGAATAATGTAAACCACATCATAATTATTCCTGAAGCCGCATTGCTAAAACCATATAATAAAGTCACATATTTATATTGCTCTGGTTTTTCAATAATTGTAAAAATTAATAATAAGAGTATAATTTTTGAAATAAAGTTCGCTGTAGTAATATACCCTAACTTTTCAATACCTTGAAACAGCCACATTTGAGATAAGACTTGACCTATCAAGTATAACACTATTCCCAATATTGAAACCTTATCAAGTAAAATATTTCCTAATATGTAAATAGCTAAAATACCTATACATAGAACTATAAAAATTATAATCTTCGTAAAAATTACAGTACTAAATATAAGACTTAATTTATCATTATTATTTTTTTCTATGCTAGATAGACGAGTAGCATAAATACTAAATCCATAGTCAATACAGGTTGATAATAGAAAAGATATTGATAATGAATAACTTACTATACCATAATTATTTACCCCTACCTTATTAACTAAAAATGGAAATGTAATGATAAGTATCAAAAAATTTGTTCCTTGATTAATAAGAACAAAAAAGAAGTTTTTAAGAAATTGATTAGATATAATCCGTCTTAACTGGTATCTAATAAATATTTTAACTATATTCAAAATAATAATAATTTATTATTTATCTCAATTGTCTATTATTTTTATGAAGATATAATAACATTCGATTGAAACAAAAGACAAAACATTGTTACAAAGGTAAACCTTCAAACTTTATGTATTGATGTAATTATATGGATATTTTACATTTATTTTGTGGACTTTATTTAGAAACTTTTCATACAATTTAGCAAAGTGTGCTGCATATACACTAATACTGTTTAAGATATACGTATGCGAAATCTATTATCACATTCATCTTATGTATACGCTTTTAGCTATTTCTTCAAGTCCACAATCATATTTCATAATAAAACCCAAGTAACCTGTTTTATCATTTTTTTTGTGACACAACAATATATTGATTAACTAAAAACTCTTCTAATAACCCAAATGTTAGCCTATTAATAACTCTTCTTCTAGATTTTTTCGCAGTCATCATTGTAGATGTAACATTTTTAACTGTAAGTTTAGAAGTTGATAAAAGTTTAAGAATATTCTTTTTACAAAAGAACCGAAGATGAGTCTTATCTAACATTCCACTCTCAGAATATTGAAAATCACCTTTGAATAGAATTTTATATAAAACACTAACTTCTCTAACATTTGGAATACTAGCTATTAAAATTCCACCCTTTTTTAAGCTAACTGATAATTTTTCAATAACAAGCCACGGGTCTATTAAATGCTCTAAAACATCTCCACAAATTACAACATCAAAATAGTCTTCTGGCAAAACCACGTCATCTTTTTCAATATCACCAACTATTAATTTATCAATTAATGGGTTTTGCTGATTTGAGTCGGGAAAATGAAACAGTTCTACACCTGTAACACTCTTTGCTAAACCTCCTTCTTTCAACGCCACTAATGTGTCACATGCACCTGCACCTATTTCAATAATTTTTTGGTCAGAATTTTTAGGTATTAAACTTATTATATCGTAACGAACTCTATCAAAATAAGTAATTTGCTTTTCCGTGTAGTAAACTTCCATCTTTAATTTTCTAACGTAAATATTATTTAAAGCTTTTGAGAGCTAATAATAGAGCTCCAAAGACAAAATAAAACATAACTAAAGTAATCGAGGAAAGAAAAACTTGATTGTTTTCTTTCCTCGATTACTTTGGCATTGTCTAATAATTTATTTTTTATTCTTCAATTCTAAAATCTGTTTATTTAAATCAATAATATAAAGAGTTAACTCTTCTATCTTTTCCATCAATTTTGCATTTGTTTTCAAAACATCTAACCCTGATTTAGCCATCTCATCTGCTGAAGGCACATTTGGCAAATGTTGATTCTCTTTAATAAACGCTTCTACTTCATTTAAAGGCATCAGTTTATATTCTTTAGCAAAAACATAATCTGCCCAATCTGCAGTACCTGCTACTGCTACCTTAATTTTTTCTGTTATCATTCCCCCTTTTACTAACAAACGATATCCACCACTTGTAGCTGCTGCACGATCTGCTGCTGCTACTTCTCCAACAGCAAGATACTTTGTACTAAAATCGCCATATACAAGAGGAGTTGCTGTTACTGAGTTTGCAATATATAACTTATCACTACCTGTTTCTGTATAACCAGCACTGTAACCAATAAATACGTTTCTCGACCCACTAATATTAGCATAACCAGCACTTACACCAATAGCAGTATTATCAGATCCTGCATTATTTTGAAATAATGTAGCAGCACCTACCCCAACATTATTTGACCCTGTTACACCAAAAAGAGCATTAGTACCAACAGCAGTATTGTAAATCCCCGATACATTATTCTTTAGAGCTTGTATACCAACAGCAGCATTATCAGATCCACCAACATTTGATTGAAGTGCGGCAGTACCAATTCCCATATTTCTGCTTCCTGTTGTATTTTGAAGAGCAAAACCTCCTAAAGCAACGTTATTTGTTCCAACCGTATTTGAAAGCAATGCATAAGCACCTATAGCTGTGTTCGCAAAGCCTGTTGATGAATTTCCGGCAGCAATTCCAAAAAAGGTTTGACCTGCTGCTGACACATCAATTAAACCAGCACGTGTATTATTAGCCTTAAAGACCAAAGAAACATTATCAATTGTACCTATAAAATTAGTAGCAGAGCTAGTACCAGAATTACCTGTTAACCCCCAGTTATTAGCATCAGCTACTGATTTAGTATTTGTTTCTGAAGTCATCGATTTCCATTCCTTCCCATCGTAGAAATAAAATCCAGATAATAAATCTGTTTGATAAACTATCAAACCAGTAGCTGGATTTTGAATTGCGTTACGCTGTTGTAGACTCATTCGAGGAGTCAACAAACCCTTGTTGCTTGAAGAAATCTCAAGTGCTGCTGATTGATCAGGCTTAGTGGTGCCAATACCTACATTATCTTTTTGTGCCATGGCTCCCATTATGCTCATTAACAAAGCTAAAGAGAGTAGAATTTTTGACTTCATTGTTTCCAAAATTTATTTGTTTGTGTACATTATTCTTATTTTACGTTTATCAAAGATATAAGAAGGTGTTTTTATTAAAAAGTATTTTGTATGTTTTTTATTTAATGGCTTATGATATATCTTTAACTCTTAGTGAATCTAATTCTTTTAATATTCTTTCTGCTTCAGCTTCGAGGTTACTATCAAAAGATAAGTTACTCTTAGCAGTACTATTAAAAAGTTCATCACTAAAGACACTATTTGGGTCAACATATTTTATATTTATATCAAACATTGATGCTATTTTACTATTGATTTGCTCCCCATAGCTTAAAATATCTCTTACATTTGTTATCAAAAAATCCTCTTGTTTTTTATCCTTCACAGTTTCTAATATATCTAAATTAAACCGGATCCAAGATTCTAGGTATTCATTTTGTCTTTTCTTTTTGTTCAGCCCCAACCAGTACCCCAACAACTTTATCCATCCAATTAATTTGTTATCCCTGTTTTTTTGCGATTTCCAATCAGCCCTCATAATAGAGTCCACGACATCCCAATAAGGCCGATATACGACTACCAATTTAGCGTGAGGTACTATTTTATTCCACAAATTTTTCATTAATAAAACAGTTCTAGGGTCTTTCCAACCCCACTGACTAAGTTGTCTTAACTCTATAATTCTCTTTGCTTCTTCAATATCATATTTATCAATCACAACAGTAGATTTGAGCTCTACTTTAAAAGGATTTTTAATTCCACTTTTTACCAATATTTTTTGTTGAAATTCTAGAATATTTTTATCCTCAAAAAAACCTTTCACATTATTATAATTGGGTTGTAGAAGAGCCTCTCCAACATGTAACCCACATTTGTTTAGCCAATTAGCGGTGAAAGATGTTCCTGACCTTCCCATTCCAAGAATTATTACAACTTTATTTTCCATATTTTTTACTCTGTTTTAACACTAAACCAAAAACAATCAAATTTTGTAAAATGACTCGTAAAGAAGTTATCAGAGCAGCTCCAGTAACTCCATATAAAGGGATAAATATAAAATAACTGACTAAACATAGACTAGTAATCACCACAATAATATTTCTTAATAACTTTTCTTGATTACTCATGATTAGAATATTCCCAACTGGGCCAGTTATAATATTTATAAATTGGCCTATTGTAGTTATTATTAAAATATTATTCCCTTGTTTAAACTCTTGTCCAAAAATAACTAATAGTTCCGATGAAAAAAGAATAATCAAAGTAGTAACTGGAATGGAATATAAAAGAAGTAAAACAAAAACTTTTTTTAACAGTAAATTAATCTCAGATATCCTCTTTTGCTCAAACAAAATGGATAGCTGTGGAGTAATTACACTATTTATTGCTACTAATGGCATACTTGTCAATAAAGATATTTTTTTTACTATACTATAAACCCCCGTTTTTTCAAGGCCAAAGTAATAATTGAGTATTATTGTATCTAGCTCAAGTATAGTCATTAATAATCCTATAATATATAGGGATTTACTACTTAGTATTAATGCCTTATGATATTGATATCCATTTACTATAGTAGCTTTTTTTTTACTAAAAAAAATGACAAAAACATTACCAACCAATTGAAGATTAGATAAAGATTAATAGTTTCACTTAGTAACGTGTTTGAGACAAGTAAAACAACAAGCATCAAGCTGGGAGTAATAATCCCTAATAAAATCCAACTCATTTGAAAAAATCCAACCCCTCTTAGGATAGCAGAATTTTGTTCTATATAAACAGAAGGAAAAATTATAAGACTTATTTGAATGGGTAAACCTAAAAAGCTATGTGTCCAATATAAATAACAAAATACAAATAAAGTCGAAATTATTGCCAAAGGATAAGTCTTTAAACGTGAAGTTTTAATAATTAAACTTGTAGAATATGTATCTTTATTAGCATAACTTTGAGCAATATATTTAACAATTGATTCATTATATCCTAAACTACTAAAAACAACACTTAATGCTTGTATAGAGGCCATAACGCCAAAAATGCCAGATCCAGTAGACCCTAATTTAATTGATATTTGTTGATGCAATAAAAATATCAAAAAAGCACTCAAACCTCTTAGAGAAAATGCAGTTAATATATTTTTATTAAAATCTTTCAGAGTTAGCATTATTTCACTACTAATTTAAAATTATCAATCTCGTCCATAAAATAGTTATTTAGACGCTCTATTATCTCCTGAATAGATGTATTCTCAGTTGAGATTGTCATATCAACATTATTTGGCTTTTCAAATGTATTTCGTGCAGAAATCCCAGTAAAATCCTTAATTTCGCCTCTTCTTGCCTTTGCGTACAAGCCTTTCACATCTCTTCTTTCACATTCTTCTAAGGAAGCATCAATATAAATTAAATGAAAATCCTTCTCCCCGATTATTTGCTTTGCTAACTCTCTGAAAGACTCTTTGGGAGTTATTAACGAGACAATTGTAATAAAACCTGTATCAACAAAGGCCTTTGCAAGTTCGGCAGTTCTACGAATATTTTCTTTCCTATCTTCCTCTGAAAATCCTAAATCAGCATTTAAACCACTTCGTAAATTATCACCATCAAGAATTTTTACAGCATATCCATCACCAAAAAGCTTTTGTTCTAAATATCTTGCAATAGTTGTTTTACCTGCACCTGATAACCCCGTCAACCAAATAACACACCCGCTATGATTGTTTTTTTGCTCTCTCATCGAACGATTAACCAACCATTCGTCACTATTTATGATATTATTTTTAGGCTGGGCAAATGAAAAAACTTTTTTTGCCTTATTCCAATATTTTTCTGAAACTTTACTCCAAGCTCTTTCGTGTATATAAAATAGAAGTATTTTGGTAAATACTTCTACTCCTCCAATAGATAATGATTTTATTGTATCGCCTGTAATAATATAAGCAATAAATAGAGTGTCAACTGTACCTACTAACCTCCAACTTATGCCTTTTAAAAGGCTTTTGAGCCTCAATTCATTTTTTAAATGCATAATTACTGGTACTGATGTAATAAATATATAAATTCATAAAAAGCATGTGTATTAGAATGCCAAACAGACTGATAAACACCGATAGATAAATCTAATAATAGAGTATTTAGTTTCTGGAAATAACCACTCATATCATTAAACCAAATTTTACATATACATATAATGTATACGGTTCAAACAGGATTTAGTCACTGTTTAAATTAAAATAATTCTCCGAGACGGTATTTAGGCAAGATATTCAGGTGTTTGTAGGCCTTTTCTGTAGCCTCTCGACCACGAGCTGTGCGTTTTAAATAGCCCTCTTGTATTAAGAATGGTTCGTAAACTTCTTCAATGGTTTCGGCTTCTTCCCCTACTGCCGTTGCAATAGTTGATAAACCCACTGGGCCGCCTTTAAACTTTTCTATGATTGTTTGCAAAATTCTGTTATCCATTTCGTCGAGCCCATCTTGGTCTACATCGAGGGCAGTCAATGCCATTTGTGCAATTTCAACGGTTATTTTACCATTACCTTTTACTTGGGCAAAATCTCTTGTACGACGAAGGAGATTATTCGCAATACGGGGTGTTCCGCGGCTTCTACGAGCTATTTCGTAAGCTCCATCATCATTAATAGGTGTGTTGAGTATAAAAGCCGAACGCTTAACGATTTTAGTTAATAATTCTGCATCATAATACTCCAAGCGTGAGTTAATGCCAAACCTTGCCCGAAGTGGCGAGGTAAGAAGCCCAGAACGGGTTGTAGCTCCTATTAAAGTAAATGGATTGAGACCTATTTGTACACTCCGAGCATTGGGGCCAGAATCGAGCATGATATCTATTCTGTAATCCTCCATTGCAGAGTATAAATATTCTTCCACAATGGGGTTTAAGCGATGTATCTCATCAATAAATAATACATCAAAAGGCTCTAAATTAGTAAGTAAACCTGCCAAATCACTTGGCTTATCTAAAACTGGCCCCGATGTAATTTTGATGTTTGTGCCTAATTCGTTGGCAATAATATTTGATAGCGTAGTTTTTCCAAGTCCTGGGGGGCCATGAAGTAACACATGGTCGAGTGCTTCTTTTCGTTGCTTTGCAGCCAAAACGAAAACTTTTAGATTTTCAAGAATTTTATCTTGTCCCGTAAAATCATCAAAAGAAAGAGGTCTTAAAGCCTTTTCTATCTCCTTTTCTACGGGAGAGAGTCCATCGCCGTCGCCTTTTATGTAGTCTTGTCGCATGAAATTGAGGAAAGATTTTTCAAATAATGCCCAAATATAAAAACTTTGGGCGATTAATTCACCAAAAAGATTCCCCCTCTTTTGGTTATCTTTTCACGATTGGGAAAGTAAGAGCTCTTATAACTTACCACGTAGGCATACATCATTGGAGCCATAACTTCGCCTTTATAGCTGCCATCCCATCTATTATCAGGGTCACTAGACTCAAATATTATTTCCCCCCAACGATTATAAATCCGTAAATCAAAGTCTTTAATGTAAGCATGAGGTATATCAAGGACATCATTAATATAATCATTATTTACAGTAAATATTTCAGGAACAAATAATCGGGGCTCACATCCTTCTTTTACCTCAACATTATCTGTGGCTAAACAGGTGGTTGCATTTGCAAAAACATTAGTAACTTTTACGCTAACAATTCCTGCAGCATTAACTTCAATTGTTGGTGTTGTACGGCTTTCATAGTTCCATAGATACTTAGGATTATCTAAGTTTTGCCCCTTGGGGTCAAGTGTTATTTTTTCTCCATCAGGAATACAGACAAAAGTTTCATCTGGTAGGTTTAGTTCTGGTGTAGGCTTGATATAAATTTCATCATTTACTATAAAATCCTTACATTTCTCTTTTAATGCATTTCCCAATAAATTGTTTAACAAGGGGATATTTATATTCTGACTTACTACTGTCTCAGAATAAACAGTTAACATCAGTTTGATTTTATATTTTCCAGGCTTGGTATAAATATGTGAAGTTGTTAAACCAGTGCCTGTAGTTCCATCGCCAAAATCCCAAGTTGCCTCGGCCTTCATTGGACTACACACACCCTCGGTTTTAAATATAGTTGGTTGATTCTGGCAATTCCCTTCATAAGTTGCCCCTAAACCTTCTCCTTCTTGATTTTGTTTTGCTTGAATAACATTCGGGAACCCCCAGCCACTTGTGCCTAACAAGTCGGCACCAGAACCACCAGTAATAGGTTGATATCCAACAACACTTGCATTACCTAATTCGTTTGGAAATTGAATGTAAGGTATATACCTGCTACCTTCTATAGCCATGTAGATAGATTTATTACCTGGCCCATTTACAGGCCCACTTTGCAAAGCCCCGAATGATAGAATAGCAGATTCATCTATTTTTATTTTTTTATTGGCTATTTCTTTGGGGTCATTCAGAATTAAGTTAAGCTGATACAAGTATGATGTTTCTCCTTTAGTTGGGTCTCCTTTTAGAGTTACATATAGTTTTTTTTCATCATCTGAAAACTCTACTCCATATACATTGGGCGGGGCTGGTATGCCCAAGTCTATCGTAAGTGGAGAACTTCCCAAACGCCCAGTCGCAGGGTCAATATCGAAAACTTCAACATAATTTTTACCCCCTTTTACCACAGCAATCGCTAGTTTCGCTCCAGTACCTGAAATTTTCATATACCCTTGCTGGCTAGTAGCATCATCGTGAACTAAACCCAAATTTTGCGTAAATTCTGTTGTTCCAGTTGACTCTACCTTCAAAATTCTAAATGTATTTGTTCCGGCATCATGTGAATAAACATAAAAACCTGTTTCATCTTGAGTCTTAATTGCTGTAATTCTTTGACTAGTCTGTAAATTAACAGGAACATTTTTCTCAATTATTGCACCTTTACCATTATTTCTACGAATATCTACTACACTATAAGACAATAACCCTGTGTTTTTATTAATAGTGTAGATATAATATAAGTGATGAGGACACTCATTACATGTATTTTTAGGAATGATTACTGCCGATTGAGTGGCGGTGTTAGTGCCATCTAGCTTTCCATCGGTTAATGACGGAATTGCTGGCACGAGGTTATTATCAGCGTCATAGACATCGATTCCGTCAGTGTAAAAAACTAAAGAGCCTTTTGGGTCATAAACCATTGCTACACCTTCAGGCGATTTTACTGGATTACTAGCAGTAGCTGGTGTAGGTACAAACACTGGTTGATTTTGCTGTGGATCTCCAAATAAAGCTCCGCTGCTTGCTAAGGGGTCTCTCGGAATCGGGCTTCCAGTAATAGCCTGAAAATCTAATGTTGCTCCATCACCAAAATACCATTTTTCAGTACCGCCACCATTAGATTCTTGCAGACAAAATTTAACATTTATTTGTGCTATTCTTGAACACCCCCCAGCGGCGTCAAAAACCTCAACCGAATAACACCCTGTTTTTGTTACGTCTATGGTCTGAGTAGTTTCTCCACCTGGAAACCACAAAAACTTTACTCCCGGCGGTGGTGTCTTCTGACTGTACGGGTCGAGCGTTAATGTTTTTCCATCACAAACCGTTGTCTCCCCCTTTGCTTTTCCTAAAAGTAAGGGTTGTTCTGGAGGTTCGCTTATTGTAATTTCTTTAGTAACGGGTGGCTGAACTGTTCCATTTACCGTTCGAATAAGCGTTACGGTATATTTGCCAGGTATTGAATAAAAATACTGGGGATTACGAAGATTCGATACATCAGTAGTAGAGTTAGGGTCTCCAAAATTCCACTGCCAAGCAGTTGCATCTTTATCTTCATCAAAAAATATGGTAGGTTCGCCTGTACAATCTGTGGTAGTATTTGAAGAAGAAGAACCCGATGACGCGGGCGGAGTTGTCGGAGCGGCAGAACCGATACACAACTTGCCTCCTACATAAAACTGTGCGATTGAATCGAAAGATATGTATGTAAATGTGGCAATCAGCAAAAAAATCCGAAGTGAAACACTGATACGACCTTTCATAATTCGTTAATTGTTGGGCTAATTTAATAAACACACAAATAATCAAGGTGGTTTAAATAATTAAACGACTTTTTTTGTTATTTTATTTGAATAGCTCCAATCTAAACCTCATTCAAAATATTGATACTTTATTAATTATATTACCAATTATGCTATAAAGACGTATTTTTACAAACATTCGTTACAAAAAATACGTTAAACACCATTAAATCCGTTTAATAATCACTTATTATCTATTTGGAATGAATTTTGCTAAAAATTTTCACATTGTTATGATTTTAATTTAGGCAATGAAAAAACTCTATTGGGGAATTATCCTTCTGTCTTTTGTGTACTGGAATTGTATTGCTCAAGACGCTCAGTTTTCACAGTTTTATGCAGCACCGATGTATCAGAACCCTGCATTTGCGGGTAGTGCCTATGCACCGCGTCTGATTGCCAATTATCGTAACCAATGGCCATCAATCAATGCTAACTTTGTGACATCTGCTTTCTCTGTTGACCACTACCTTGAGAAAGTAAATAGTGGCATTGGAATGATGGTTGTGAATGACTCTCAAGGGCCTGGTAGATTAAAAAGTACAGAAGTTAGTGGTCTTTATTCATACCAAATTCAAGTAAGTGAAGAAAATTTTTTACGCTTAGGAGCACAAGCTACGTATTCGAATAAAAGCTTAGATTACTTAGGGTTAACTTTTGGAGATCAATATACCAATAAAGGGTTTTCGGGAAATGCATCGACAGACCCTTTTGCAAGTGCAAACAATATCACTCCTATCAATTTTGTTGATTTCAGTGGTGGGGCTTTGTTTTACAATAGTCGCTCATGGATAGGAGTATCTATGCACCACATTAATCGTCCGACATATTCATTTTCTACTACAGCAGCTAATAGCCCAATCATAGGTTGTCCAACAGGAGATTGTCTCCCCCGTAAATTGAGCGTGAGTGGTGGTTTAAAGATTCCGCTAGAGAATCCTTATACTAATGCGGCAAACGTAGATAAAGAGTTTTCATTATCGCCAGCCTTTTTATACAAACGTCAAGGAAAGTTTGACCAACTCGATTTGGGTTTTTATGCAACCTATTCAGCCCTTACTGCGGGTTTATGGTACAGAGGTATTCCAATAAAAAAACCTAATATTACTCGTACTAATCATGATGCCATTGTTTTTCTACTTGGTTATAGGCAAGATAACTTTTCCATCGGATACAGCTATGACATAACCATATCCAGTTTAGGCTTTGCAACTGGTGGCTCACATGAGATTTCTATTGCTTATCAGTTCGACCCTTTCGAAAGAGATAACATAAGAAAAAGAAGAAATAAAAAAGAACTTTCTTGCCCCAAATTTTAATTTTGAGGAGGAATATTTCGTATTTTAAGAAAAAGGTTTGGTTTACCAAGCCTTTTTTGTTTTATATTGCGTTATATTTTCGTAAACAATATAAAAACCAACTCTAAAACCTTATGGAAAGAAGTATTTGGCGTAAAAAGCCAATGTCAGCGTTTGAGGCTGATATGAAGAAATCAGAATTGAAAAGAGTCCTAACCAAATGGGGTCTTACCTCTCTTGGTATTGGGGCAATCATTGGTGGTGGTATTTTTACGCTTACAGGTATTGCAGCCCACGACCATGCGGGGCCGGCTCTTGCAATCGCATTTATTATTGCCGCTATCGGTTGTACATTTGCCTCACTATGCTACAGTGAATTTGCCTCAATCCTACCTGTAGAAGGCTCTGCTTATGCCTACTCTTATGGCACAATTGGAGAGTTTTTTGCTTGGATTATCGGTTGGAACCTAATATTGGAATATATGATGGGAGCTACTACGGTAGCGGTGGCTTGGTCTGGCTATTTTGAAAAATTCTTACACTTATTCGGAATCGAGCTTCCTACTGTATTAATGAATGACCCTTATACGGCTGGTGAAAAACTTGGACTAAACGGCCCAACTCCAGCTTTCAATATAGCGGCATTTTTCATTACCTGGATTGTTACTACTATTCTTGTCAGAGGTATCCAAGAATCAGCTAAAACAAATAATATCATCGTAATTGTTAAACTTAGCGTTGTGATTTTCGTGATTTTAGTTGGAGCTTTCTTCGTTAAAGTTGATAACTGGCAACCATTCATTCCGGAAAGAGTAATTGATGCTGATGGTACAGGCCATTTCGGATGGAGTGGAGTAATTACTGCCGCAACAATTGTATTCTTTGCCTATATTGGTTTCGATGCCGTTTCCACGCAAGCAGGTGAAGCTATTAATCCTAGAAAAGATGTACCGTTTGCTATTATTGCCTCATTAGTTATTTGTACAGTACTTTACATTTTGGTCTCTTTGGTATTGACAGGTATGGTAAAATACGATACGCTTGACCTCAAAGCACCAGTTGCTTCTGCATTTGCAGATGCTGGCCTTCCGTGGGCGGTATTTATCATTACTTTAGCTGCCGTAGCTGGTTTAACTTCCGTAATGCTCGTGATGATGTTAGGCCAAACACGTGTATTCTTAGGAATGGCAAAAGATGGTCTTTTACCGAATTTCTTTAAGGAAATTCACCCAAGCTTCAAAACACCTTGGAAAAGCACATTATTAGTAGGATTGGTCGTGTCAGTTGTATCAGCTTTAACACCTATTGATAAAGTTTCTGAAATGTGTTCGATGGGTACACTCTTAGCTTTTGCAATGATTTCGGGTGCGGTACTATTACTTCGCTACCAAAAACCAGATATAGAACGCCCATATAAAGCCCCTGCAGTATGGTTTGTAGCTCCAATGGGTGTGTTATTCAATGTATTCTTAATGACACAAGTTCGTAAAGAAACATGGCATGCATTTTTAATTTGGAGTGCAATTGGTATAACTGTCTATTTCCTTTATAGTAGAAATAAAAGTAATCTGAATAAATCTGAATCTTAATATAAAGAAAAGAGGCTGCTTCAAATGAAGCAGCCTCTTTTCTTTATTAGTTTTAACCTCCTATTTCACCATTATACTTATACTACTACTTCTTCCTTTATCATCTGTGCACGATATTTTTACCTTCCCTTGTGTTGGTGTAAAGAAAATAGCCTCATTGGCAGGTGTTTTCTGCAATAATTTATCATTTACATACCAATAAACTTCCTTTACATCATTGGCTGGTTGACAAGCCAATTGCATTTGTTGCAAATCATTTTCGCTTAAATAATATTCACTACCATTGTTAGGGTTTGTAATTAAAGGTGCGTTCGTACTTCCGCTGAAAAAACGCGTACAATTAGGGTTATGTGCTGGTATTTTATCATACAGAATATGCTTCTGTTCGTAAAAACTTATTAATTCTGGAGCAAGGTTTGCGTATAATTTTTCTTTGTAAGCATCTGAGGGCAAACATTGCACACAATAACTCATTGATTCTGAAAGGTTTACATATACTTTTTTCAAATGCGAACACTTGTGCGTGTGCGAAATATTTTTTATTGAATAATCTAATATTTTATTGCTGCAATACTCACTAGGTAAATCGCCCGACTCTGCACACACTTGTCGAGAAACGACATCTTGGGGTTGTCGAAACCACTGGCTTGAACTATTATAATCAATTGTATTAAAAATCTGAAATAAGAGTGGGGTGGCTATTTCTGCACCACTTAGCTCTGGCACACCTTCTCCCGAGAAATTTCCAACCCATACACCAACCGTATATTTTTTATTGTAGCCAATACTCCACGCATCTCTTCGCCCAAAGGATGTGCCTGTTTTCCAAGAAATTTTGGGCAAACGATACGTATAGTCAAAATTATTGGGTAAATCGGGGCGTTTGATTTGAGCCAAGATTTCAGTAATTAGATAAGTCGCTGATGAACTGAGTAATTCCACTTTTGAGTTTTGGGGATTCTCAGTAAATAAATAATTAGCTTTTTGCCAATTTCCTTCGTTAGCAAATGAAGCATATAATTGGGTCATCTCTTCAAGAGTCACCCCGCAGCCTCCTAATACAATTGAAAGCCCCAAGTCTTTTTCTTGCTTTCTAATTGTCTGAAAATCAGCTTTTTTTAGCTTCTCAATCAATTCTACTTTTCCTAAATCTCTTATTGCTTTCACTGCTGGAATATTCAACGAATTGGCCAATGCAAACTCAACAGTAACTTTTCCATTGAATTTCTTATCGAAATTTTCAGGCTCAAAACCATTAAAATTGGTTGGTACATCATTAATAATATTCTTAGGTGTAAGGATTCCTTTATCGAAAGCCGTTGCATAAAGCAATGGTTTGAGGGCACTCCCCGGCGAACGAATAGCCTGAATACCATCAACTTGTCCAGCATCAATTTTATCTCCAAAGCCTGCCGAACCCACATAAGCTTCTATTTGCATTGTTTCATTATTGAGCACTAATACTGCTGCATTATTAATATTCATGGCACGTGTTCGGTTCACATAGTTAGCCACCATTTGTTCTACCTTAGTTTGAATGGCTTTACTTACACTGGCCTTGATAATAGCTTCTGTAGGAAAATTCTTCTGTAATCTAATAGAAAGATGAGGAGCTTCTTTGGGAGCCTCGTGCCTAAATGCATTGAGTGGTTCTCTGATAGCATCATTGATGAGTATGGAGTCGAATACCTTTTCACGTTCAAAACGCTTCAGCCATTTATTGCGTTCTTCAGTAATTATTGGATTTCTTGTACCTAATCGTAAACTTGTAGGTCGGTTTGGAATAATAGCCAGTGTTGTCACCTCTGCTAAGCTTAATCTATCGGGTGATTTTTGAAAATATAAATAAGAAGCAGATTTAATTCCTTCGATATTTGAGCCATAAGGCACCAAATTGAGATACATTTGTAGAATTTCATCTTTAGAATAAAAAATCTCCAATTGAATTGCCCTCAAAATTTCTGTTATTTTATTGAGATACGTTCGTTTGTTTGGTCGTAACATTCTCACTACTTGCATCGTAATGGTACTTGCCCCTGAAGTTCTACGTTTTTTCAAAACATTGTTTACCGTTGCACGTATAATTGCCACAGGATTCACACCAAAATGATAATAAAAGTATTTATCCTCTTTGGCCAAAATGGCTTTTCGAAGTACGGGCGTAATTTCTTCAAGCGTTACAAACATTCGCCATTTTTCATCTTTACTCAAAAATGTATGTAGTATTTGTCCATTTCGGTCAGTGATGATGGTAGAAAAGTTTACCTCCATTTTGGGTGGAAATAGTATATTCAATATTAAGATTAGCCCTAAAAGAAATAGGGAAACTTTCACTGAGCGATACTTAATTATTTGCAGTAATTTAGGCGGTATTCTAAGAGACATAAAAATATTGCTACGCATATAACACGAATTAAACGAAATTATACGAATTTTATGCAGAATAATTTACAAGACCTAAACCGTATTTCATGGATATTAAATTAAAATCGCAATTAAGAAAAATCACAACGTTCATTTTTGATGTAGATGGTGTTTTAACTGATGCCACCGTAATTGCACTCCGAGGAGGCGAATTGGCTCGTGTTTTCAATGTTAAAGATGGCTATGCGATTGGGAAAGCTGTTCGTTCTGGTTTTAAAATTGCCATTATTTCGGGCGGAAAAGAAGAAAGTATTAGAGAAAGACTTTCCCCTCTAGGTGTAAAAGATATTTTTCTTGGCGTAGGAACCGACCAAAAACTTGGTGTTTTTGATAAATATATTGCTGATAATAATCTTTCTGCCGAAGAAGTTGTATTTATGGGCGATGATTTACCCGATTGGGAAATTATGAAACATCGTGGGGTACTTTCAGCTTGTCCAGCCGATGCGGTGGAAGAAATCATAGAGGTAGCTAATTATAATGCTACTCGCAAAGGCGGAGATTGTGCCGTTCGTGAAGTCATTGAGTTAGTGATGAAAGAGCAAGGAAAGTGGATGAAGATTTTTTAATTGAAAAATCCGCTGCCTTCGACTTCGCTCAGGCAGCGGATTTTTTCAATCTTCCAAGCAAAACCTTTAACTTATTCACAAATCGCAAATCGCAAATTTCTTCTACGCGTTTCCTCAGAAGCGAATCATAAACTTTTATCTTCATCATTAAAAGAATCATTATAGCCCATATAAAATAACCATTCATGTAAATATTGAATAATTTCTTACCGCTTCACGTACGTTTGCTTCGCTTTTGCTCCTAATAACCAAGCATTTAGCAAAACTATTAACTAAACTATTATAAAGATGTTTTTCTTAACTATCGGAGTCGTTATTTTGCTAGCGGGCTTTGCTATCAATACTCCCTCACTACAATTTTCTCGTTTTGCACGTCCACTTAAATTCATCGGCATTTTCTTAATCCTTTTAGGGCTCACATCGGCTAGTATTAAGCAAATAGATGCTGGTAAAGTTGGTGTTCAAACACTTTTTGGTAAAGTACAAGACGGTACACTGACGAGTGGTCTGAACTTCATAAACCCGCTTGTTGATGTAGCCGAATTTGATACCCGTACACAAAATTACACCATGTCGGGAGTGCATGATGAGGGTAGCAAAAATGGAGATGATGCCATTCGAGTACTTTCTTCAGATGGCTTAGAAGTCGTGATTGACCTAACGGTTCTTTACCGAGTTCAACCAGAGCAAGCTCCTACAATCTTGAAAAAAATTGGTGTCAACTACGAAGATGTAATTGTTCGACCAATTACCCGCACACGTATTCGAGATATTTCGGCCTATTATGAAGCAGTTGCTCTTTATTCAACCAAAAGAGATGAATTTCAGGGTAGAATTTTTAAAGCAATTGAAGCCGACTTTAAAACTCGTGGATTAGTTCTTGAACAACTTTTAGTGAGGAATATCAATTTGCCCGAATCGGTCAAGAAAACTATTGAATCAAAAATAAATGCCGAACAAGAAGCACAAAAAATGCAATTTGTTTTACAAAAAGAAAAGCAAGAAGCCGAACGTAAACGTGTAGAAGCACAAGGTATTTCTGATTATCAAAGAATTATTACAACTACTCTTACAGATAAGCAGCTTCAATATGAAATGATTAAAGCTCAAAAAGAAATTGCTATTTCGCCAAATGCTAAGGTAATTATTATGGGTAGTAAAGGAAATACACCTGTAATTTTAAACGATAAGTAGTTACTGCCAAAACGAGAATAAAAAAAGCCCCGCAATAGATTTGCGGGGCTTTTTTGTGCTACATGATATAAAAACGCCGTAAGTGTTTATTTTGTTTCATACTTGAAAAATTATTCAATTATTTTTCAAAAAAGATTTACTTTTACTTGTCAAAGAAAATTTTGGTTGAAAACTGTATTTCATAAAGCAAATACATCTATCGAAGTCCATAATTTAAATACTTAACTATGCGGCAATCAATTATATATGAAGTAACTATTAACTACATTGGCTCTCTGAGCGAAGTAAGGAAACGAGAGCCTTTTGTTGTTTATTTCTCGAATCTCAAACGTGCCATTGAATGTGTACAAACGAACTTAGCCGTTAATGGCTGGGAGCAAAAAAAGGTAAATTACACAGCCGTTTACCGAACATTAAAAGTAAAGAATAAATTTGTCTGCGATTTTGACGCTATGAAAGTTAAGTTTTTTCAAGTTATCATCACAACTAAAACCCTTAACCCATTATTGACAACCTTAGGAATTGACGAATATCCTACCATTAAAAAGTAAGTTAGGGTGGTTTAAACTATTACTTTCTCTACTATTTATCAATAAAGATTACGAGCCATACTGATTGCACATATTTCTTTCGAAAAATTAAATTTTTTCTTTACTTTGTGCAATTAATACTTAACCTAAAACCTATTTCTGATGCAGTTTTCAAAACCCAAGCTGACATTCTCACAGATTATTAACATGAATGTTGGGTTCTTCGGAATTCAATATAGTTTTGGTCTTCAACAAAGTGCCGTTAATCCGATTTACGATTTTCTTGGAGCAAGCCCCGACGAAATACCTTTACTAAATTTAGCTGGCCCAATGACAGGCTTGCTGATTCAACCTATCATCGGAGCGATGTCTGACAAAACGTGGTCTCCTCGCTTTGGTCGTCGAAAGCCTTACTTCCTAATCGGGGCAATCATGTGTAGTTTAGCACTCTTTGCTTATCCTTTTAGTAGTTCCTTGTGGATGGCAGCAGGTCTCTTGTGGATTCTTGATGTAGGAAATAATACTGCCATGGAGCCTTATCGTGCATTTATTGCCGATAAACTTGATTCTTCTCAGCAACCAACTGGTTTTCAAGCTCAGAGTTTCTTTACGGGTTTAGGCCAAACACTTTCGAATCTTTCTATTGCCATTTTTCCTGCTATATTTGTTGGCACATCTGGCTCTTTGCCTACTTGGGTTTACGCATCATTTTTCTTAGGAGCCATTTGTTCAATTGGTTCAATTCTATGGAGTACTAGTCGAACAGCCGAAATTCCGCCCTCTGCCGAAGAATTAGAAGAAATCCAAAAGCACCCACTCAATGTATTTTCGCCATTTGTAGATATTATTTCAGCTATTAGGGATATGCCAAAAGTTATGTGGCAGTTAGCTTTGGTTTATTTATTTCAATGGTATGCCTTATTTTGTTACTGGCAAAATTCTTCAAAAAGTGTGGCTTTATCGGTTTGGAATGCAACACCCAAAGATAATCCTGACTTATATTCTGAAGCTGTAAGTTGGACTGGCTGGGTTAATGGTTGGTATAATGTTGTGATGTTTTTAGTTGCTTTCAGTTTAGCTCGATTTGCCAAAAAATATTCACCTAAAATGGTACACCTCACTTGCTTAATTTTAGCAGGAATCGGTTTTATAGCATTTTCTATGATTCAGAATAAATTCTTATTATTTCCTGCCATCACTGGCTTTGGTATTGGTTGGGCAAGTATGATGGGAATTCCGTATTTGATTGTTGTAGGCGAAATTCCAAAAGAGCGTTATGGCGTTTATATGGGAATAATCAATATGATGATTGTAATTCCGATGTTGATACAAACACTTACTTTTGGCTATATACTAAAGCATTTTCTTAATAATGACCCTCGTAATGCTATTACTTTTGCGGGCGGATTACTTTTAGTAGCTGCCCTTGCCACTGCCTTGATAAAGGCGAAAAAGGTAGAAGGGGAAGTAAATATGCCTATGGGCGGCGGGCATTGATAGTAATATAAAAGATTGACAATAAATTTAAAAAGCCTTCAAAGTTTACAATTTTGAAGGCTTTTTAAATGGAGTAAGTTGGAAACTTATTCTACAAATTATGGCAAATATTGGCGAATATAGTTTCTACTCTGCAAAATTGCCTTTGTAACATCATCTAAACTACCTTCGTAAGCTTTATCCTCTACTTCTATCACAACTGGTCCACGATAGCGTATGTCTGTTAGAGCTGCAAAGAATTTACCCCAACGCACATCACCTAAACCTGGCAATTTCGGAGAGTGATATTCGAGTGGATTAGCTAAAATACCTACTTTATCGAGCTTTTCACGGTAAATCTTTACATCTTTCAAGTGAATATGATGCAGACGGTCTTTGTAATCATATATTGGTCTGATTTCATCCATCATCTGAAAAATCATGTGTGATGGGTCATAATTTAAACCGAAAAGTGGTGTTTTGAATGTTTCAAACATTCTATCCCAAACTGCTGGACTAATTGCTAAGTTTTTTCCACCCGGCCATTCATCATTCGTGAAGAACATCGGACAATTTTCAATACCAATTTTTATTCCCTCTTGCTCTGCTGTTTCGATAATTGGCTTCCAAACCTTTTTAAATATCTTCAAATTATCTTGAATATTCTTTTTAGGGTCTCGACCAATAAATGTATTCATCACAGGCACACCTAATGTATTACAAGCTCTGATAACTTTCTTTATGTGTTCTACATAAAATTCCGATTTATTCTTATCGGCATCGAGCGGATTAGGGTAATATCCCAAACCTGAAATACTAATTCTTTTTTCAAGAAGATAAGATTTGATGTATTTCACCTGTTGTGGGTCATGTAACTTATCTACATTAATATGCGTAACCCCAGCATATCTTCGAGTTTCGCCCCCTTCGGTTGGCCAGCACATCATTTCGAGGCAAGAAAAATCATGTTTTGAGGCAAAATCTACCACATGTTCAAAGCCAAAATCGGCTAAAATCGCACTTACAAATCCAAGTTTTAACATAGTTCTGTGTCTTATATAAGGTTGTTTAATCAAAATTAAAAAAAAAACATATTTGTTGAAATCTTATTTCCATTTACTATCGTATATATTATTTAGGCAAAAATGATTTTGTTTATTATTTAATGGCATATAGTTAAACACATAAAAGTATGATTAATAATTAAAAGTTGCTATATTTACTAAATAAGAGCATTTTTTATTTATAAAAAGAAATTATGTTTAACATTAAATAAAAAAAACTATACAAACTCTTGCATTTAAATATTTATTTTGTTTAACTTTGTTTCAACAAAATTTCAACAAGCTATGACAGCCCTCGAATTCAACTACGCTATATCAAAAACATCAAAATCATTGAAGCCTTTCGCTATGCGATTGACAAAAGATAATGAAGATGCCAATGATTTATTACAGGACACGCTTATGAAAGCCTTCTTGAATCGTGATAAATATTCGGATGGCACTAATTTGAAAGCATGGCTTTATACCATTATGAAGAATACGTTCATTACGAACTATCAGAGAATGGTAAGAAAAAATACATTTATTGATACAACTGATAATCTCCACTATATCAATAGCATGGAGAGTGTGATTGACAATGATGCTTATTCATCATTTGCAATGGAAGATATCAATAATGCCGTTGAAACTCTTGATGAAGCTTACCGCCAACCATTTATCATGCATTTCAAAGGTTTTAAATACCACGAAATTGCTCAGAAATTAGGTATTCCAATCGGTACAGTTAAAAACAGAATACACATTGCAAGAAAAGAATTAAAGGATAAGCTATATATGTATGCATATTCTTTCTGACATAAATAAGTGACGGCTCAACCGTACTTGTAGTTTTTGGTTAAAAAAGAGGAAGGTTCGAAAAGGTTATTTGCGTTGCGAATAGCCTTTTTTATTTAATGAATACATAACCATATATAGAAAGCGTTTAGACATACTGATGCAAGTAAATTGAGCCACATCGTATTTTTGAAATTGGCTTGAGAAACATTGTTTAATGTTTTAATAAACCATACAACAAAAAATAGTAAAGTTGGTAAATTAAATATCAAAAGTGCCATAAAATCTATTGGACTAAAATAAATATAGAAGCCCCAAAATGCAACTGAAAACACAAGAGCAGTAAATAAGAAAGTACCCTTAACCCCCAAAAGAATACTAATGGTTGTGTCACCACGTCGAGTATCTTCTTCATGCTGATAAATCTGCGACATTGGGTACACCGCCCAAAGCATAAGTGTACTGATGGCAGCAGGTAGGAGATGGTTTTGTAAATCATGTGAATTCTTTTCAAATACCATTATTATCGAGAAATAAGTAAATGCACCTTGAAAAACTCCTACAACAATCCAACTTAAAATTGGGTATTTTTTCAATCGAATTTTATCGTTGCTGTAAGCTTTCGACACTAATCCATAAACAAATATCATTAACCCAAACATATTGTCAACCACCGAGATAGCCAGTAAAACAGCTATGATATCAATTATCCACGAAACCCAAAATAACTTTTTATCAACAGCTGGTGGATTTTCTAGCCCGCCAATACTTCCCTCATCTTTATCGAAGTAGCTGTTGTAGGCATTACTTGCAGGATAAATAAACAAATGTAAAATGATAAAAATCCAAATAGCTTTAGTTTTATCAAGATTTGTCGTTTGGCTAATAGCAAACCAATAAACAGGCATTAGAAAAAACGAAAACGGAATTCGTAAATGAAGAATAATATCGCGTAAATTCATTCGCTTTAGGGTGTATGAGTTGTACAAAAAGAATACTTAAAGTAAAAAATACTATTAGAATAAAATCAGAAATCAATGTTTTTTTTCTTAAATTAAACAGAAGGGTTATATTTTTGTAGCTAAATTGCATGCTCTATAATGTACTTCCAACGATGCTCAAAGCACTTAGAAACACCAATTCAGTATTATTCGTATTCATTCTGATATGTCTTACTCATGGAAAGGCCTTCAGCCAAGAGTATGGACTTGAGTTTTTAGGGCACGAAGTTATAACTGATAAACGTACTTCTTTAGTTCTTGGTCAAGAAAAACCACTTTGTCTGAAAGGTAATTTTGAGCTAGGGTTTGAACTTAAATTTAAGCCTGATGTAAAATCGTACTTTGGGTACGTCTTTCGACTCATCACAACCGATGGTAAGAATCTTGACCTCTTGTTTCAATCTGACCCCCGTGGAAAACAACAAACCTTCAGAGTAATTTCAGGCGATAAAGATATCAGACTTCTAACGCCCAATTCCGACCTATTTTATAGCCATTGGCACAAATTTAAGGTAGTTGTTCGAAATAAAGGCATACAAATATTTGTCAATAATCAATTATTAGGCAAAGGCTCTATTTCTAATACATTAAATAACTGTTTTAAGGTATATTTCGGAGAATGCTCCGATTCAAAGTATCTTACAAGCGACGCCCTACCGATGTATCTGCGAAATATAACGCTGGGCGTTGATTCAAAAATCATACATCATTGGCCTCTAAGAGAGATTTCTGGAAACTCAACCAATGATACATTTAATGTTAACCAAAAAGCATTTACTAAAAATGCACAATGGTTACTAAAAAAACACCATGAATGGAAGCAATTGGCAAAGGTAAAGGTGAAGGGAAATTTAAGTTTTGCTTTTGATAACAAAAATAGAAGAATTATTATCAATACCGACCTACGTACTTTTCTTTTTAACACACGGAATGATTCCTTAACTAGCAAACCTTTTACGCAAAATCACAAGAAATTCACATTTGGTGACTTAGGTATTTTTTTACCAACATCTAATAAACTCATCAATGTAAGGCTCAACGAAAAAAAAATATTTAATTACAACGCACTAAATAATAGTTGGGATATCTCTCCAAATGAAAAGTATGAATTAACCGAATATTGGCATCATAATAAATTTTTATATCCCAATGATACTGCAGTAGTTTTTATTGGTGGATATGGCCAATATAAATATAAAAATACATTCAAAAAGTACTCTTTTCAAAATAATACTTGGACCGAACTTAGACTAAAAGGCGATACAATTTCGCCACGTTATATGTTTGGGTTAGGTTCTAAAAATAAAACTACATCCTATTTACTAGGTGGATTTGGCTCAAAAACTGGCGACCAAGGCCTGAGTCCACAGAATTATTATGACCTCTTTGAGATTGACTGGAAAAATGGAAGTAGCAAAAAAATTTATGAATTAAGAAAACCTGAAACACCATTTTCTGTAGCTTCTTCTTTGATTTTAGATGAAAAAAGCGATAAGTTTTATGGCTTAATTTATAATCAACTAAAGTTCAATTCAAACTTACAATTAGTAGAGGGTTCACTCACAAAACCAGAGTTAAAACCCATATCAAAATCAATCCCATATCAATTTATTGATGTCGCAAGTTATAGCGACCTGTATTTCGACAAAACAAACAAGAAGCTCTATTGCGTTACAAGCTTCCATAATCGTCCGCCCGTTGATTCTACAGAATTAGTCATTTATTCACTTGATTTCCCACCATCTAATTTACCCATTTCAAACCAAAACACGCAGTCGCTCAAAGCTGGGAATTGGATGAAAATAATTTCGGGAACAAGTGTTTTTCTTTTATTGGCTATTATTAGCTACTATTTATTTCAAAAAAACAGACAAAATAAACACCGAACACTATCTTCAAAAGTCTCCGATTTGAATTATCAAATAGTGAAGCCGAATCATGCTCTTGAAAAACAAGTTGAAGAGGAGTCCTTTGAAGCAAGTAAGGCCCCCAAAGGTAAAATCTTATTATTTGGCGGATTTCAGTTTATTAATGATAAAGAAACAGACCTTACCAATATGTTTACTCCTTTATTGAGAGAAATGTTCCTATACATTTTATTACATTCGGTTAGATGGAATAAAGGCGTTAATTCCCAACAGCTAAATGAACTTTTGTGGTTTGATAAATCAGTTGATAGTGCACGTAATAATCGCTCAGTGAATATTACAAAATTAAAGACTATTTTCGAACAAATGCCTTCAATACAAATTAATAAAGATACTGGTAACTGGATGATTAGCTTTGAACCAGAGAAGGTTTGTTTAGATTATTTTGAGTTCTTGAAATTGACTAATTCAAAAAAGACAATCAATCATAAACAAATCAATCAGCTTACTGAAATCATCAATCGTGGAGGTTTTCTTACAAATTTAGAATATGAATGGCTTGATGATTTTAAAGGCGAAATTTCAAATAAAGTCATTGATACTTACTTGGCTTATTCGAAGCAGTTAGATGTCGATATTCATGCCGAAGAAATGGTGGAGATTGCTGATAATATTTTTAAATTCGATTCGGTTGATGAAACTGCAATGATGATGAAGTGCCGTGCATTGGTACAACTAGGAAAGCATTCATTAGCGAAAACATCCTACGAAAAATTTGCCAAAGACTATAAACGGCTTTATTCTGAAGAATATAAAGTTTCGTATAAAAAAGTATTAGAAGACTAGTTTGAACAATTCATATTAAGTTAATATCAAAATTTTGCTTATTTATTAAAAAAAATTAAAAAGCCCTTCAAAGACCATTTGAAGGGCTTTTTTGCTGGTCTTTGAGGCATTTTGCGTTAAAAAACCAAATATCCATTCTAAAGATGTTAATTGAAAATTAATAAAAAATTATTCGGACATTAATAGTTTTATTACCGATAAAATTATAATTATTTAATCATTAACCTAACAATTATTTTCGAGTATGAAGAAAACATTACGACAGTTTTTTACTGCCTTCATACTTTCTCTTTTTATGTTTCAGAGTTTTGCTCAAAACATGAAAATCACGGGGAAAGTAACAGACGACTCAGGAGCTCCTCTCTATGGAGTAAACGTGGCAATTAAAGGTTCTACCAAAGGTACAATTTCTGATGACAAAGGAATGTACTCAATCGAAGCTTCTAAAGGGAATGTGCTTACATTTAGCTATATTGGCTTTGCTGCTACAAATGTTACTGTGGGTTCTTCAAGTGTCATCAACATAAGTTTAACACCAGAAGCAGGTGCATTGAATGAGGTTGTGGTAACTGCCTTAGGTATCTCAAAAGAAGCTCGTAAAGTTGGTTATGCAGTAACAACCGTTAATGGCGACCAAATGACTAAAGCTCGTGAAACAAATGTTGCCTACTCAATGGCTGGCCGTGTAGCGGGTTTGAATATCTCTGGTACAAACGGTGGCTCAGGTTCTTCGGCAAGAATCTTGTTGAGAGGTATGGCAAGTTTTACGGCGAGTTCTCCACTTATTGTATTAAACGGTGTGCCAATTGATAACACTCAAAGAGGTAGTGCCGGAGAATGGGGTGGTGCAGATAACGGCGATGGTATCTCAAACCTTAATCCAGATGATATCGAGAGTATGTCGGTATTAAAAGGTGCTTCTGCATCAGCTCTTTATGGTGCACGTGCAGCGAATGGTGTAATCTTAATTACCACAAAATCTGGTAAAAAAGGTAAAATGTCAGTTGATTATAACCTCAACACAGTTGCTGAACAAGCTATCAACTTCACTGATTACCAATATGTTTATGGCCAAGGCTTAAACGGCAAACGCCCTACTAACACTGTGAGTGCATTAAACAGTGGTATGCTAAGCTGGGGTGAAAAACTTGATGGTGCTTCAACTATCCAATTTGATGGTAAAAGCTACCCTTACTCAGCTGTAAAAAATAATATCAACAATTTCTACCGTACAGGCTCATCAATTACAAACTCATTGGCCATTGCAAGCGGTAACGAAACTGGTAATTTCCGTCTTTCATTAGCTAATCTTGATAATAACTCTATTCTTCGTAATAGTGGCCTTGACCGTAAAACATTCAACTTCACTGGTTCTCAAAAATTCGGTCAAAAATTAAAAGTTGACTTAATGGTGAATTATGTTGATGAACTCAACAAAAACAAGCCACAGTTGAGTGATGGCCCAATGAATGCCAACAACATCAACTTCTTGGCTACGAATGTTAACCAATCAGTCTTGGCACCTGGCTATGACGCTAGTACGGATAATGGCAACGAGATTCAATATAACGATGATATTTACGTAACTAACCCTTGGTTTGTGGTGAATCGTTATAGAAATGATGTAAAACGTAAGCGTATGCTTTCGGCTCTAACAGCTAAGTATGACCTTACAAAAAATATCTATGCTCAAGCACGTTTAGGATATGACTTATTGAATGATGGTACTTTTAAAGTAACACCAACGGGTACTGCTTATTCTAATGGACAAAAAGGTGGTTTAGATGATTTATCAAAATCAACCACAACAGAGTTAAACGCTGAAGCAATTTTAGGCGGAAATTTCAATTTAGTAAAAGACATTTCGCTTGATGCTATTGTGGGTGCTGCAGCTCGTAAAAACAAATACGATATGTTACGCGTAGGTGGTGGTCCATTCGTAATCCCATTCTTCTATAGCCCTTATAACGTATTGTCATTCAACCGTGACTATGGTTATAGCGAAAAACAAACAAATTCGGCATTCTACTCTTTAGATTTCAATTATAAAAACCAATTGATTCTTTCAACGACGGGTCGTTATGACGCCTTCTCTACTTTACCACAAGGAAATTATGGTATCTTCACACCATCTGCTTCTTTGAGCTATGATTTCACCGAATTATTGAATTCTTCGAAATTAAGCTATGGTAAATTCAGAGCATCTTATGCAGTTGTGAGTGGTGAGCCAGCAAACCCTTATAGCACCTCACAATATTATAGCGTGGGTGGTGCTATTCAAGGTATCACAACTGGTTCATTCAGTAGCACATTACCAAACTTATTCTTGAAACCATATACACTTTCAGAATTTGAAGTTGGTACAGAATTGAAACTTTACAAAAATCGCTTAGGATTTGATTTAGCTTACTTCAACCGCAAAACTCATAACGAGATTATCAACGGTTCGTTATCAGAAGCAACGGGTTTCAGCAACCAACAAATTGGTACTGGTTCTACGCAAAACTCTGGTTTAGAAGCTTTAGTTACTGGTGTTCCGGTTGAAACAGGTGGTTTTAGATGGACAACCTCTTTTAACTTCACTTGGATTAAAAACAAAATCGTTGAAATCAATGGTTCTGGCACAGCTGACCAACAATTAGGTTTAGGCACTTATCGTCCATTAAACGCTAATACTGCATTGATTAAAGGTCTTCCTGGCCCACAAATCATGGCTAATGACTTTGTTTATGACGCACAAGGAAGAGTAGTGATTGATGCGACAGGTATTCCGGTGCAAGCTCCTTCACGTACACCAATGGGTTCGGTTTTACCTAAAGTTTATGGTGGTTTCAATAACGAATTCAGCTACAAAAACTTCAATCTTGCTTTCTTGATTGACTACCGTTTTGGAAATAAAGTATTATCGGCAACTAATTATTACACAATCTTCCGTGGTTTACACCAAATGACTCTTGATGGTCGTGAAACTGGTGTAGTTGCGGCTGGTGTAACTAAAGATGGTGCTACTAATACAGTAAATGTACCAGCACAAACTTACTACCAAAACTTAGCTCGCAGAATTTCAGCATTGAACGTAATGGATGGTAGCTTTATTAAGCTTCGTCAGGTTACTTTGGGTTACTCTTTAAATCCTAAGATTTTAGGCAAAACACCTATCAAAGGAGTTGAACTTTCAATCGTAGCAAGAAACCTCTTGACATTATTGAAACGTACAGAAAACATCGACCCAGAAGCTGGTTTCTCTCCAATTCTTAGCTACGCAGGTATCGAAGGTAATAGCTTACCATCTACTCGTACTTACGGTTTGAACCTAAATGTTAAATTCTAATTTTGGCTTTACTCATGAAAAAACTCGGATATATATTTACAATTCTGACAGTATTTTTCACTTCGTGTACTGATAAGTTCGACGAAATAAATACTGACCCAAACAAGACAAGTGCGGCGGTTTTCAACCCCAACTATCTTTTATCGCAGTCGCAGTTTGAGTATGGTAACACTGGTTATTCTCAGTTACTATTCCAAAGTATGTGGACGCAAACTTTAGCTTCTACCTTCTCGTATTATGGCAATGGCGATAAATACGTAGCTTCTGGTAGTTTTGTAGCTTATCAAGGACGTGTTCACGAAGAAACATACCGTGCAGCATCATTATCTTACGAAATGATGAATTTGGTGAAAGACAAACCAGAGATGTCGAACCTTTACAATGTAGGAACAATCATGAAAGTTCTTTGCTTGGCTCGTATCACTGATTGTTATGGCGATGTACCTTACTCACAAGCATTAAAAGCAAAAGAAGGTATCACTTCACCAAAATATGATACTCAATCGAGCATTTATCCAGCAATGCTTACAGAGCTTGATGGTGCAATCACTGCCCTTAGCACTGCAAAAACAAAACCAACGGCAGATTTAATCTATGGTGGTGATGTTGCTAAATGGAAAAAATTCGGATATTCTTTGATGTTGCGTTTAGCGATGCGTCTTTCGAAAGTTGATGCTGCTGCCGCTAAAACTTGGGCAGAAAAAGCTTACGCTGGTGGCGTATTTTCAAGCGTTGATGATAATGCAAAAGTATTGACTGATAATGCCACAAACGGAAACAACACAAGTGGTGCTTTGAGAGTACCTGATGATTACCGTGAAGTTCGTTGGAGCAAAACTTTCATCGATTATATGAAAGCAACTTCTGACCCACGTATCAGTGCTATTGCTGAAGTAGCACAAGCTGGTTATGCCAACAACACTAATCAAAGCTTAGCTGGGGATAACTCAGAAAGCGTTCAAATTGGTCTTCCAAATGGTTATGACCTTAACGGTGGTGCTACTGATATTGCCAAACACCCTCAGTACCCTGGTGCATCTGGCTCAGGTGCAGATGTGGCTCGTGTTGGTAAATATTCACGTCCACGTACGTCTATCTTCTTAGACAGAAGCGGCGTAAACTTTATCATGACTTACGCAGAGACAGAATTGCTTTTAGCTGAGGCAAAAGTAAAAGGCTGGAACGTAGGTGCTACAACCGCTGCTGACCACTACAAAAATGGTGTAAAAGCTGCGGCTGCTTCTTTAGCACAATTTAACAGTACTGCTGCTGGAGATGCTTCAGTTGCTAAAGCTGTAGCGGCAATGGATGATTATTTAACTAAAAATCCATTGAATACAAGCAGTACAGAAGCTTCGTTGAAACAAATCAACGAACAAATTTGGGTTGCTACTGGTATCACATTTAATTTTATAGAAAGCTGGTCAAACTGGCGTCGTTCGGGATATCCTTCCCTTACTCCTGTTGTTTATCCAAACGGATTCTCTAATGGTTCAATTCCAAGAAGAATTCCTTACAAATCAACAGAAGCTTCGTACAATCCAGAAAACTATAAAGTAGCTGTGGCTGCTATTTCGGGTGGAGATACATTCACTGCTCGTGTATGGTGGGATAAATAGTAGATTTGTTTCATATAAAAGTTGATAGAAACGGAGCTATATTTGCTCCGTTTCTTTTGTTTTTCATCAAACCATGATTTTTTCATACGTCAAAACCATGATACGTCGTTATTTCTTTCTTTCGATAGTTTCTTTTTCCACTATTGCCGTATTGGGTATTATTTCGTGTTCATCAAAAAATACTAAATTCGAAAAACTCAGTGCTCAAAAAACAGGCATAGATTTTATTAATAAAGTAGAAGAAAACGACACTCAAAACGTACTCAACTATGAGTATTTCTATAATGGTGGAGGTGTTGCTGCCGCCGACTTTAATAATGATGGCCTTCTTGACCTTTATTTTACAGCTAATCTTTCGAGCGATAAACTGTATATCAACAAAGGAGATAAATCAATTAAATTTGAAGATATTACCGAAAAAGCAGGCATTACTTATAATGGTGAATGGAAAACAGGTGTTTCGGTAGTTGATATCAATAATGATGGCTGGAATGACATTTATGTTTCGGTTTCGGGAAATATTGACAATCCCTCTCTTCGAAAAAATAAGCTTTATATCAATAATAAAAATCTAACTTTTACTGATAAAGCTGCCGAGTATGGACTCGACAGTGATGGCTATACCACACAAACTGCATTTTTTGATTATGACAAAGATGGCGATTTAGACGCTTATGTCATGAATCATAATGTGAAAGACTTTAACCGCTTTGATGTTCAGGCAATTCATGCCATGAGAGATTCTTTGGCAGGCGATAAACTTCTTAAAAATGACAACGGAAAATTTGTTGATGTTTCGGTTGAAGCAGGCATCAAAGGTAATCCAATTGGCTTTGGCTTAGGCCTCCATATTGCCGACTTAAATAATGATAATTGGCCAGATATTTATGTTTCAAACGACTACATTGAATCTGACTATCTCTATATCAACAATAAAAATGGCACTTTCAGTGATAATATCGCTCTAATGACCGACCACACAAGTTATTTTTCAATGGGCAATGATATTGCTGATTTTAATAATGACTTGCTTCCCGATATTATCACGCTTGATATGCTTCCTGAAGATAATAAACGTCAGAAATTGCTTTTCGGACCTGATAATTATGAAGCTTATCTTTCTATGCTTAAAAATGGTTTTCACCCAGAAACCATGAGAAATATGCTTCACTTGAATAATGGTGATGGTACTTTTAGTGAAATAGGGCAAGTAGCGGGTATTTCAAATACCGACTGGAGTTGGGCAGCTCTTTTTGCCGATTATGATAATGATGGATATAAAGATTTATTCGTGACGAATGGTTATCTCCGTGATTATACCAATATGGATTTCATGAAATACTACGCCGATAAGAAAAATAGTGGCGATGTAACGCTCTTGGAAATCATCAAGCAAATGCCAGCCACCCTCAATTCAAATTATATTTTTAAGAATAACGGCGACCTTACTTTTTCAAATTTAACCAAAGAATGGGGAATTGAATTGCCTATCAATTCGAATGGTGCTATTTATGCCGATTTAGATAATGATGGCGACCTCGAACTAATCGTAAATAATGTCAATGCCGAAGCCAGTATTTATAAAAACCTGCAACAAGAAAACGAACCACAAAACTACGTAGCACTTTCGCTCAAAAATGCGAATAAAAGCCTTGAAGGGACAAAAATCTATACTTATTCGGGTGGTTTAAAACAATACCAAGAAGTAAGCAACCTTCATGGTTTCCAGAGTAGTGTTGCAGCTCCTTTACACTTTGGTTTAGGTAAAAATCAGCAAATTGATAGCGTAAGAATCGTTTGGAATGATAATACCACACAGGTTATTCGCAATTTGACTCCCAATAAAAACCATACCATCAGCTACCAAGGAGGAATTGAGTATCAACCATTCGAAAATGACAATCCATTTTTTGTACAAGTGTCAGACCAAGCTTTCAGCCACGCACAAATGCCTCTCAACGACTTTGCTCGCCAAGTACTTCTACCACAAATGTACTCTTATCAAGGTCCTGCTTTGGCCGTAGGAGACATTAACGGAGATAAACTGGAAGATGTGTTTCTTGGTGGTGGAAAGGGTTCTATGGGGAAAATAATCTTGCAAGATAAAATGGGTAATTTTCGTGAAACTAATCAAATGGTATTCAAGCAAGATGAACTTTGCACAGATGCCGATGCAGCTTTCTTCGATGCCGATAATGATGGCGACCTTGATTTATATGTTGTAAGTGGAGGCTATGAATATTTGGTTGATGATTTTCTGCTACAAGACCGCCTCTATTTGAATGATGGTAGAGGAAATTTCTCTAAATCGGAAGACCGTCTGCCTGTATTCCGAAACTCAAAAAGTAAAGTAGTGCCTTTTGATGCCGATAATGACGGTGATTTGGATTTATTTCTAAGTGGTTATGTAGTTCCTCAAAACTATCCAGCCTTCAACCCTTCAGCTCTTCTAATCAACGATAAAGGTGTTTTTAAAGAAAGTCAAAACGAAATTTTCACAAAGCTTGGTTTGATAACCGATGCTGCCGCAGTTGATGTGAACAAAGACGGCCAAAAAGACCTTGTATTTGTAGGAGAATGGATGCCTGTAACAATTTTGAAAAATCAGAAAGGGCAATTCACGAAACAAGAAATTCCGGGAACGAATGGTTTCTGGCAAAGTATCGAAGCTGCTGATTTAGATAATGATGGCGACCAAGATATTGTTGTGGGAAATATGGGGCAAAATACACAATATAAAGCCTCTCTAAACGAACCTTTTACCCTCACCGTAAAAGACTTCGATGGAAATGGAAAGATTGACCCCATCTTATCTTATTATATTCAAGGAAAAAGCCACCCAGCTTATAGTTTAGACGAATTGGCTACACAAGTACCGAATCTACGTAAACAATACACCAATTATCAATCTTATTCTGAAGCCCAGACTACTGATGTATTGAAGTTTTTAGGCGATAATGACTCATTTACGAATAAAATTTTCGAATTATCATCTGGCATTATCATCAATCAAGGCGAAAACTTCATTTTCAATAAATTGCCAATTGCCGCTCAGTTTTCAATGGTTAATACAATTAGTATAAAAGACCTGAATGGCGATAAACTTCCTGACTTATTACTGGCAGGAAATAATACCAAAATGAGGGCGAGAATCGGAAATATTGATGCTAATCACGGTCAAGTATTTATCAACAAAGGTGGAGCCAATTTCGAGTATATTCCTCAACACAAATCTGGCTTAAATTTACGTGGTGATGTAAAAAATATGGCTTGGGCAGGAAATAAATTACTATTCGGACTCAATAATGCTCCGATGAAAATTTACCAGAAAAACCTTTAAATTTTACCAATCTTTCTTGATTAACAAGGCCAATAAGAAACTTCCGCCTAAAAGACCAAAGAAAATAAGGGAAAGGTTAAAATTGTAAATAATCATCGCAACCAAAGCAATAACCGCAATAATTAAAGCTAAAATTGGTGAAAGTGGGTAAAACGGCACATGGAATGGTCGTTTGAGTGAAGGCTCGTTTTTCCGCAAAACTAAAAGAGAAACCATTGAAAAGATATACATTGTCAGAGCACCAAAGGCCGAAAGAATAATAATATCAGCCGTTGAATTGCTCAATAATGCAATAATCCCAAAAAACATGTTTAATAAAAGTGCATTGGCTGGTGTCTTGAACTTTTCATTGACCTTACCCATAAATTTGGGAGCATTTCCAACTCTGCCAAATTCGAAAGTGGCTCTACCAGCGGCCAATACTAAACCATGAAAAGAAGCAATAAGTCCGCAAGTACCAATGCCAACAATTAGTTGATAAACTCCACTCGTATCGCTCATGATATTGCTCATTCCCAAAGGTAAAGGAGAATCTGATGCTAAGCCATCAGCTTTATAAACGATTGTTTCCCAACCTCCAATACCAACGGCAGTAATGAATGTAAGCACGCATAAAACTACCAAAGTTGCCATCGCAGAGCTAAATCCCCAAGTTATATCTTTCTGCGGGTTATTCGATTCTTCCGCTACATTTGCCAACCCTTCAATTCCTAAAAAAAACCAAATCGCAAAAGGTAATGCTGCGAAAGCACCACTCCATCCATTCGGCAAATTTTTGATTGAGAGATTTTCGGTTTTAAAATACGGAAATGTAAAATACCAAAATATTATTAGGCCCAATACGGCCAAAATCGTAATGATAAGTTCGAATGAAGAAGCGAGTTTTGTACCTAAAATATTAAGCAAAGTAAAGCAAAAATATGCCCCAATGGCTACAACTGTAATTGACAGTTGTGGAAAAACCGCATTGAAATATGCCCCAATACCCACGGCAATTGCTGGAGGAGCAAACAAAAATTCAATATTCTGGGCCATTCCTGCTACAAAACCCCATTTTTTCCCCAAAGCTCTATTAGCATAGTCAAATGCACCTCCAGCTTTGGGTATGGCACAAGCTAATTCGGCATAACTCAACGAAAAAGTCACATAAAGCACAATTACCACAAATGTAGCTACTGCCATTCCAAGAGTACCACCTTTTTCAAGGCCAAGGTTCCAGCCAAAATACATTCCTGAAATTACGTATCCAACACCTAAACCCCATAGCAGCGTTGGTGTAAGGCTTTTTTGCAATTTTTGTTCGTTTGTGTTTGTCATTAACTTTAAAATTAGGGTTTCATTTTTTTAAAGTAAATCCATAATTCTCTAAAAATCAAGCAACTAATACTTTCATTTTACAAAACTTATCCCGCTCATCAATTTTTTGACATAATAAATGCCTTAGGTGTAGTGGGTTTTAATAAACGTTCTGTAATTTTGTAAAAAATCTTCTAAAGAATGCTTTTCAAATCTACTTTTCGATGTTGTTGTTGCTGCTAACTATTCTCCCTACAATAGTAGATATATTCTTTTTTTACATTGATAATAACTAAGATTGGTGAGTAAATACGTTATTAACTCACCGAATCATACTTTTCATTCAACATTGTTTCTATGCAAGTTTTAAAAATTTACAATACGCTTACACGTCAAAAAGAAGAATTCCAACCAATTGTACCCAATCACGTAGGTATGTATGTTTGTGGGCCTACGGTTTACAACAATGTTCACCTCGGTAATGTGCGTACATTCATGACTTTCGATGTGCTTTATCGTTATTTATTGCACTTGGGTTATAAAGTGCGTTATGTCAGAAATATCACCGATGTTGGACACTTAGTAGGGGATGGAGATGAGGGAGAAGACAAAATCGGGAAAATGGCTAAACTCGAAAAACTTGAGCCAATGGAGGTAGTACAACGCTACACCAATGATTTTCATAATGTTTTAGAACAATTTAACTTTTTACCACCAAGTATCGAACCAACTGCTACGGGTCATTTAATTGAACAAATTGAAGCAGTTAAAACCTTAATCGACAAAGGTTTAGCCTACGAATCGAATGGTTCAGTTTATTTCGATATTAATAAATATAACCAAGGAGGGAATGATTACGGAAAACTTTCGGGAAGAATCTTGGAAGACCTTTTGAATGAAACCCGTGAATTAGATGGCCAAGCTGAAAAACGAAATCCTTTAGATTTTGCTATTTGGAAAAAAGCTAATCCCGAACATATCATGCAGTGGCCGAGCCCTTGGGGAATGGGTTTCCCAGGTTGGCATTTAGAATGTACTTGTATGAGTACCAAATATTTAGGAGCACAATTTGATATACACGGAGGCGGTATGGACCTCAAGTTTCCACACCACGAGTGCGAAATTGCTCAAGGAGTTGGAATTACGGGCAAAGACCCTGTAAAATACTGGATGCATTCAAATATGCTTACAGTGAATGGCCAAAAAATGTCGAAATCTTTGGGTAATTCATTCTTGCCAGCTGAGCTTTTTGCTGGTAGCCACCCACTACTTGAGCAGCCGTATAGTCCAATGACGGTTCGCTTCTTTATGTTGCAATCACAGTATCGTAGTACACTCGACTTTTCTAATGATGCACTGAGAGCCTCACAAAAGGCTTTCCGAAGAATGATAAATGGCCTTAGAATCGTAAAGACGCTAAATTATGAAGCAGTTGAGGTAGCTATTGATGAAAAGAAAAAACAAGACATCGAAAAATCTATTTCAGCATTCTACGATGCCATGAATGATGATTTGAATACGGCTGTAGCGATTGCTCAGTTGTTCAATCTCTTGAAGTATGTAAACATGATTTACATGAATCAGCTTCAACCTGCCGCTTTGGGTGAAGAAACTTTCAATGCACTCAAAGATAATTTTATACTTTTTATTGAAGGAATTTTAGGTTTGAAAGAAGAAAAACCAGAAAACTCAGAGGCGGTGCTGAACGGTATGCTAAATCTTTATCGTGAATACAAAGCCAACCAGCAGTACGACAAAGTTGACGAGATTAGAGGTTACTTCAAGTCAAACGGTATGAGTATCAAAGATATGAAACATCGCATCGACTGGGCTTGGGAAGAATAAGGCATATCATTTCATAAAAAAGCCACATCCGTTAATAACAGATGTGGCTTTTTTATCTCACCAATTCATCAAAATCCATTACCAACAGTAAGTGTTTGTACACGAAGTAAATACATATCGGCTGTGATGTAAAGCATCGAACCATCATTTCCAAAAGCACAATTGGCAGTTGCTTCTCCAGTATCTATTCTTCCTAAAAGTTTGGCATCTGGCGATAAAATCAAAACTCCACCTGGGCCAGTTGTAAAAATATTACCTTTTTTATCAATTTTTAAGCCATCTGGCAAGCCTTTTAGGCCTTGCTTTACCATTGGAGTCATATCATAAAATATTTTTCCCTTACCAACTTTGCCATCCTTTAAAACAGGGTATGCCATTAAATAGGCTCGGTCGGGGTCTGACTGTGCTACGTATAAAGTTTTTTCATCTGGTGAGAAAGCCAAACCATTAGGACGAGTTAAATCTTCAATAATCAGCGTAACCTTTCCTGCTTTATCAACTCTATATACACCAAAAAGTGTGGTTTCTCTACTTGGGTCATTTTCTTTTAGACGTAAACCATAAGGTGGGTCAGTAAAATAATAATCTCCATTTGATTTCTGAACAATATCATTAGGGCTATTAAACCTTTTACCCATATAATTATCAGCTAATGTTCGTTTTCCACCTACTTTTAGAGGCATCTCTGCCAATCGGCGGTCTCCGTGCTCACACGAAACCAAATTCCCCATTTTATTAATAATCAGACCATTACTGCCCGGCTCATCGCTATAAGGTTCGATACCCGTATAGCCCGATGGTTTTAGAAATACACTAACCCCCTCGCCTTTTTTCCAACGATAAATAGTATTAGCTGGTACATCTGAGAAAAGCAAGTACTCGCCATCTTTTACCCATGCGGGGCCTTCTGACCAAACAAAACCCTCTCCCAAGACTTCAATTTTTGTGTCTTTATCTAAAATCTTATCCAACGCTGCATCATAACGTTCAATTTTACCAATGGTCTTCGACTGAGCTGTAATAATATGAGTTATCATAAAAAATAAAGGTAAGAGTAGAATTTTTTTCATAGTTTGATTGAGTTGAAAACTAAACAAACGAAATTAAACTAAGTTATGATAATAAGTGTTAAGATTTTGAAAATTTTGTTGAGCTACTTTGATAAGCCCTACAAAAAATATATTTTTAGAAAAGGTTTTTACGTTCTTTCCACACCTATTCGTTGAAAAGAACCGAACCATTCATTCGGGAAATGATGGTAGATTACACAATGGCTCCGCATTCAAAGCTTGATTTGCGAGCACTCAAAGAACTTGTTCGCCATGGCGAAAATAAGTTCGTAGAATTTAAACTAAAAACAAACCACCCTGAAAAAATTGTCAGGGAAATGGTTGCTTTCGCCAATACAGATGGAGGGAGACTAATTGTAGGTATCGGCGATGACAAGAGTATAAAAGGCTTGAAATTTCCCGATGAAGATGAATACATTTTGCAAAAAGCTATTGAAAAATATATCTATCCCGCCATTGATTATGACATCGAACGCTTGATTGTAGAGGGTGAGCGAGAAGTTTTGGTCTATAATATTCAGAAAAGTCCATTTAAACCTCATTATGTAGATTTAGATGGCAATCTTGAAAATCGCAAAGCTTATGTACGTGTAGCCGACCGCTCAGTACAGGCCAGCAAAGAAATGCGTGAAATACTGAAGGGAGAGCGAAAATCTTTGAATATTTGTATTAAATACGGAGATAAAGAACGTGTTTTGATGCAATATTTGGCCGAGCACCCAACCATAACGGTTGAAACTTATGCAGAAATTGCCAAGATTCCTCGTAAAATTGCTTCACGCACACTCGTTCTGATGGTCCTTGCCAATGTGATTAAAGTAGAACCTCACGAAGTACAAGATTTTTTTGCGGCGGCTTGAAGGTTTTCCACAAATTTTTCCCTAATAAAGTCTTTTATTGCCTTTTGTCAATATTTGGTGGTTTAATTTGCTGCTTAGTTTTTGTTTTGAATCAAAAACAAGAATATGAAAGCAATTATAAATACTGAATACGGCTCGGCTGATGTACTTAAAATACAAGAAATTGAAAAACCAACGCCAAAACCCAACGAAGTTTTGGTGAAAATTTATGCAACAACAGTCAATCGAACCGATACGGGTTTGCGTTCGGCCGAATATTTTATTTCAAGATTATTCACCGGACTTTTCAAGCCAAGGTTTCATACACTCGGTAGCGAATTTGCAGGAATAATTGAGCAAATCGGTGAGAATGTAAAGTCATTCAAAGTCGGAGATGAAATATTTGGACTAAGCACATCAAACTTTGGCACGCATGCCGAATACCTCGCCATACCCGAAAGTGCTTCGATTGCTCTTAAACCCAAAAACTTCACTTTCTACGAAGCCGCTTGTATTTGTGAAGGCCCATACCTTGCTTTGAATTATTTAGCAAAATTCAAGATTGATAAAAACACCCAAATACTTATCAACGGTACTTCTGGTTCAATTGGAAGTTCGGGCTTGCAACTAGCCAAATATTTTGGTGCGGAAGTAACGGCCGTAACCGATACTAAAAACCTCGCTTTGGCCAAGACTCTCGGGGCTGATTTTGTAGTTGATTATACCAAAGAAGATTTTACGGCCACTAATAAAAAGTTCGATTTGGTTTTTGATGCCGTCGGCAAAAGTTCATTCTTCAAATGTAAAAAACTACTGAAAGAAAATGGCACTTATTTCTCAACCGAATTAGGGTATTTATCTCAGAATGTCTATCTACCGCTTTTCACCAAGAAAATCATTTTCCCGATTCCGAGAGACACGAAAGAACAAGTAGAGTTTTTCAAAGATTTAGCCGAAAAAGGGCATCTTCGTGCCATAATTGATAGAACTTATACCTTGCATGAAGTTGCCGAAGCACACCACTACGTCGAAAAAGGAATGAAAGTAGGAAGCGTTTCTATCAAAGTTGTTTGATTGGGATAAGAAAAACGATGCTGATTCAAGAATATAGAGAAAGTTGGATTGAAGATTTCAAGGCTATCAAAAGTGTTATTACTGATGCTTTGATAAGCCTAAATATATCTGTTGAACACGTTGGAAGTACCGCCGTTCCGAAGTTGGCAGCCAAACCAATCATTGATGTTGATATTGTTTACGGAAAAGATGTGTCTTTTGAAATCCTAACAAAGAGATTGGAAAAAATAGGGTATTATCATAACGGAAATCAGGGAATTATAAATCGAGAGGTATTTAAAAGAGGAATGTGGAGAAGTAAACACCAAGTACTCGACACAATTACACATCATTTATATGTTTGCCCAGTTGATAGCGAAGAATTACAAAGGCATATTAGATTCAGAAATTATCTGATTGCTAATGAAACTGCCAGAGCTGAATATCAAAAACTAAAGTATCAAATTGCTGCTGCTACTAATCAAAATAAGAAACAATATGCAGCACTAAAAGAAGTAGAAGCGAGAGCTTTTATAAATGATATTCTTACAAAGGCTGGCCAATTATAGATTAATCACAAACTTATCTGCATCTAAATAAGCAGGAAAACGTTGGCGGAATTCATCGAGCAAAGAGCGGTCGAGTGTGTGGTGGTGAATAATTTCGTTGTCTATTTCACGGAAAAGAACCTTTCCTGCAAAATCTATTACTGCCGAATTACCCGAATGCGGAAAACCGTTGCCATCTTCGCCCACACGATTGACTCCAACCACATAACTTTGGTTTTCGATGGCACGAGCCACCAAAAGCGAATCCCACGGGTACATACGCACTTGCGGCCAGTTGGCTACATAAATCAATAAATCATAGTCGAGATTAACGTTTCTGCTCCAAACTGGAAAACGTAAATCATAGCAAATAAGCGGACAAATCTTCCAGCCTTTGATTGACTTGATAAGTCGCTTCTTGCCATCGGCATAAACATCATTTTCTTTAGCCATTCTAAATAAATGACGCTTATCATAAGTATCTATTTCGCCCTCTGGCGTAACCCAAAGTAGGCGATTATAATAATTTTCTCCTTCTTTAATAATCACACTACCCGTAATAACCGCACCAGTTTGTGCCGCCATTTGCTTCATCCAACGAGTAGTTGTCAGATTCATCGGTTCGGCAAATTGCTCGGCTTTCATCGAAAAGCCTGTTGTAAACATTTCGGGTAAAATAATTAGGTCGGTTGACTCCGAAATAGAAAAAATCTTTTCTTCAAGCATAGCCAAATTTGCCGTTGGGTTTTCCCAATGGAGATTTGTTTGAACCAACGAAATTCTTAGATTTTGGCTAACGCTTTCTGACATTTTTTTGATTGTATATTTTTGGGTGACTTGTTGGGTGGCTTCGACTTCGCTCAGCCACCGAACAATGTCGATTTACTTCGGAAACTTCATGCGATAATCTACATCTACTTCACCCTTCGTGATATTGGTAAGCTTTTTCTTCAACATTTGCTTTTTTAATGAAGACAAATGATCTGTAAACAAAATACCATCAATGTGGTCGTATTCGTGCTGAATGATACGAGCGGCCATACCTTCATAATCTTCGATGTGCTCATTCCAATCAGTATCGAAATAACGAATCTTTACAAACTCTGGGCGGTACACATCAGCTCTTACACCCGGAATACTCAAGCAACCTTCTTCATATGCCCATTCTTCACCTGATTCTTCAATGATTTCTGCATTAATAAATACTTTTTTAAAATCTATCAACGAAGGGTCAATGTCTTCATCGGTTTCTGCACTTTCATTGATTGGGGTTCCATCAACTACAAAAACACGAATATCCATGCCAATTTGTGGGGCAGCCAAGCCAACGCCCGACGCCGCATACATGGTTTCAAACATATCATCGGCTAATTTCTTTACATCTATCTCACCTTTTTCAATATCACGTGCTTCTTTTCTCAGAACGGGGTCTCCGTAAGCTACAATCGGGTATTTCATTGCTTATTTATTTTAGAATTTTTCGGAGCAAAATTCTATTATCATCTATTTGCTCCTTGGGTTCTACGTTTTCAATTAAAAAATTATTCTTCAAAGCAAAAATTAACATTGCTTTAAAACGATTACGTGTCTTTAGAGTAATTGACTTAAAGCCTTGTTCTTTTGCCCAATTTTCTTGCTTTTCAGCTAATATTGTGGCTATTTTATCTTGGCGGAATTTTGGTAGCACACCTCCCAACCACGTATAGAAACTTCCATCTTGGTCTCGGTCGTAGCCAACCTTAAATCCTGCCAGTTCATTGTTTTTTATCGCAACTAAAATCAAATGCTTCGTGTTAGATAATCGTTGAAGGTAAGTTTCTTCACCATAATTTCCAGTAATAAACTCAGGAATTTTATTAGAAATTTCGATACATTCGGCAATAGTACCTTCACGAATAACTACATTTGTATTGGCATTCATGCTACAAAGTTACGAAACTGATGAATAAAAATCTTAATAAAACCGTACAGTTTATTGATTTAGGCCTAATTGATTATCAAGAAGGTTGGGATACGCAAGAAAAACTCTTTGCCCAAATCATAGATATAAAAGTTGGGAATCGAAATCTGGCACCAGAAGAACAAAAAACAACGCCAAATTACTTACTTTTCTGCCAGCATCCACATGTTTATACACTTGGCAAAAGCGGAAAAATTGATAATCTTCTTCTCGATGAAAATGGCTTAGAAGAAAAACACGCCAAATTTTATAAAATAAATCGTGGTGGAGATATTACTTATCACGGTCCGGGGCAATTAGTGGCTTATCCGATTTTAGATTTGGAGAATTTCTTCACTGATATTCACCGATATATGCGTTTTTTGGAAGAAGGCGTAATTCTGACTTTAGCCGAATATGGAATCGAAGCAGGTCGAATAGAAGGTCTGACAGGCGTTTGGCTTGATTCCATTAAACAAGAAAATCCAAGGAAAATCTGTGCAATGGGCGTAAAATCAAGTCGTTGGGTAACGATGCACGGTTTAGCTTTGAATGTAAATACTGATTTAAACTATTTTCAAAATATTGTACCCTGCGGTATTGATGATAAAGCCGTAACTTCAATGGCTACTGAATTAGGAAAACTATTAGATGTTCAGGAAGTTGGAGAAAAGTTAAAAGGACACTTAGGTCGCCTTTTTGAAATGGAGTTTGCATAAGGATTTACCACAGAGGCACAGACGGTTCGCCGCTGCGATTACACAAATTAACATAGATTTTTTCCGTGATAATCTTGTAATCCGTGCCTCCGTGGTGAAAAAACAGCCTTTGGACACCAAGAAGTACATTTTCATCTCAACTTTTGCATTTTCTAATATTTGAGATTTATTTTACCCTATTAATATACCTATAAAACCCTTCAACAAACATGAAAAAAAACTACTTTCTGAGTTTTTTCCTATTCACTTTGCTCTCAACGGCAGCTTTTGCCCAAAAACTCAACACCGATTTATTCAAGAAAATGAAAGCCCGCAGCATTGGCCCAGCAGTGATGTCGGGTAGAATTACTGCGGTAGATGCCGTTTGGGAAAATCCCAATATCATTTACGCTGCTTCGGCATCGGGTGGTGTTTGGAAAAGTGAGAATGGAGGAACCAAATGGCAACCTATTTTTGATGATATGCCATTACAAAATATTGGTTCGATAGCTATTCAACAATCAAACCCTTCGGTGGTTTGGGTGGGAACTGGAGAGGGAAACCCTCGAAATTCTATCAATTTAGGTGCAGGAATCTACAAATCGCTTGATGGTGGTAAGACTTGGAAGCTAATGGGTTTAGAAAAAACTCGTAACATTCATCGAATTTTGATTGACCCAACCAATCCAAATGTAGTTTATGCAGGCGTAATCGGAAACCCCTACGCCGAACAACAAGAAAGAGGGGTTTATAAAACAAGCGATGGCGGTGAAACTTGGCAAAGAGTTTTGTTTACAAATGAGAAGTCGGGCGTTGCAGATATGATTATGGACGCCAAGAATCCCAACAAACTCTTCGTGGCCATGTGGCAACACAAACGCACCGCATGGGATTTCAAATCGGGAGGAGAGGGTTCTGGTTTGTATGTCACTTATGATGCAGGAAAAAACTGGAAAAAACTATCTAAAACTGATGGTTTACCCGAAGGAGATTATGGCCGAATTGGTTTAGCGAGCTGTCGTTCATACCCGAATCGTGTTTATGCTTTAATTGAAGCTACTAAAAACGGACTTTATCGCTCTGATGATGGAGGAATGAAATGGGAAAAAGTAAATGATGACCCTAAAGACGTGACTAATCGCCCGTTTTATTTCAATGATATTTTATGCGACCCAAAGAACGAAAATCGACTTTATAGCCTTTACCAAGTCATTTCGGTGAGTGAAGATGGTGGAAAATCATTTAAAACTACTGCCTCTTTCGACCAAGCACATGCTGACCACCACGCTATTTGGATTCATCCTGAAGATAATAATTTTATCATAAACGGAAACGATGGTGGAGTCTCGATTTCAAGAGATAGAGGTAAAACATGGACTTTCGCAGAAGCTTTACCTTTAGGACAATTTTATCACGTAAACGTCGATAATGAAATTCCTTATAATATTTATGGTGGTTTGCAAGATAATGGCTCATGGCAAGGGCCTGCTTATATCTGGAAAGAGGGCGGAATAAGAAATTATAGCTGGCTTTCGGTAAATGGAGGCGATGGTTTTGACGTAATGCCCGACCCAGAAGATGCTCGTTATGGTTACGCCATGTCGCAAGGTGGCTTTTTAGGAAGGTATGATACCAAAACTGGACAATCTACGATGATTCGTCCGCCACAGGTAGATATTAAAACGCGTTTGCGTTTCAATTGGAATGCTGCTATTGCTCAAGACCCATTCGAGAAATCTACTATATATTATGGTAGCCAATTTGTACATAAAAGTTCAAATAAGGGTATGACTTGGGATATCATTTCGCCCGATTTGACAACCAATAATCCAGAACACCAAAAGCAAGATGAAAGTGGCGGGCTTTCGCTCGATATTACTTCGGCCGAAAACCATAATACCATTCTTACATTAGCACCATCTCCTAAAGAAAAAGGAATACTTTGGGCAGGAACTGATGATGGAAACGTGCAGCTAACTAAAGATTTTGGTCAAAACTGGACAAATCTCACTTCAAAAATCAAAGGTTTTCCTAAAGAAGGCTGGATTTGTCAGATTCAACCCTCAAAATATAATGCAGCAGAAGCCTTCGTAACTGTAAATAATTATCGTCAAGGAGATTTCGCTCCATATATATTCCGTACTAAGGATTTTGGGCAGACTTGGGAGCGAATCGTTGACGAAAATAAGGTTCGTGGCTATGCATTGTGTTTTCTACAAGATCCAACTACTCCCAATTTAATGTTTTGTGGCACAGAGCACGGCCTTTGGGTAAGTATTGACGAAGCAAAAACTTGGACGCAGTGGAAGGCTGGCTTACCTTCTGTTTCGACAATGGACTTGACAATTCAAGAACGTGAAGCTGATTTGGTTGTTGGTACTTTTGGTCGTGCCTTATATGTTTTAGATGATATTCGCCCACTCCGCAAAATTGCCCAAACTTCTGGGAAGATTTTAGAACAAAAACTCGCTGCCTTCGATACTCCAGATGCTTATTTGGTAGAATTCACTCCACAAATTGGTTACAATACCATCGGTGATGGCATGTATGAAGGTGAAAATCGTGTAGCTGGAGCACGAATCAGTTATTTTGTGAATGTTCCGAAAAAAGAAGAGAAAAAGGCTGAAGATAAAAAAGATGCTCCGATTATAAAAACACCAAGTATTAAGTATGATACAGTTTATGCTAAAATCTATGATGAAGCAGGCAAGCAAATCCGTACATTATTTAGTATTCCTGATTCTTCTGGCCTTCATCGTATCACATGGAATTTGACCGAAAAAGGTTTCCGTTATCCTAATAGCCCGAAGCCTAAAAAAGGAGCTGCCGAACCAAGTGGTATCAATGTTTTACCAGGAAAGTATAAAGTAGTGCTAAGTTTTGGCGACCAGAAAGATTCAACCAGCATAACCGTTAAAGCCGACCCAAGAATTAATTTCGACAGAAATGCAGAAATAGCTAAAAAAGAAGTTTATGAACGTCTCAAAACCAGTATTTCGAAACTTACTGAAGCTACCGATCGCCTCACAGAAGCCAACGATATTACTGAAAAACTTTTGAATCAAGTGAAGGATAATGAAGGAAAAGACATAGACGACCTCAAGAAGCAAATAAAAGCTATTCAAGATACGATTAAAGCTAAAAAGGAGTTGATTGTAGCCAAACCGCTTGAAAAACAAGGTTATGGCCGACCTTACAGAGTAACGCCACTGACTAAAGCACAGGAATTGATGATGTATTTGAGTAGTCGACAATCTGTACCAACAAAAACAGAAAACATGATTTTCGAGCAATTTGATGGCCTAACGAAAGAATCCATTGCAAAAATCAACACATTCTTTGCTACTAATTGGATTGATTTCAGAAAGAAAGTAGAGTCAATGAAGCTCAGTATGTTTAAAGATTATGAAATGATTCGATAATTTTCATTTATCTTAATAATTCTTATTTTAACGACGGCAAGGTTTTGAACCTTGCCGTCGTTGTTTTCGCTAAAAAGGATTTGTGGCACACTTTAAAAGTATGCTACAAATTTCTTGCCCCGCAAACACAAAAAAGCCTCAAATACTGGTAGCATTTGAGGCTTTTTATATATTGATTCTTTAACTGTTTCCAGAAAATTAGAATCTGAAGTGAGAGAACGCCTTGTTGGCTTCTGCCATTCTGTGCGTATCGTCTTTCTTCTTAACGGCTGCACCTTCACCTTTTGAAGCAGCGATGATTTCACCCGCTAAACGTTCTGTCATGGTTTTTTCTCCACGCTTACGAGCGTATCCGATTAACCATTTCATACCTACCGATTGTTTACGGTCAGCACGAACTTCCATCGGAACTTGGAATGTAGCACCACCTACACGACGGCTTTTTACCTCTACGCTTGGCATTACGTTTGATAATGCTTTTTTCCACAACTCAAGACCGTTTTCTTTTGTACGGGTTTCTACTAACTCTAATGCACCGTAGAAAATAGAGTATGCAAGGCTTTTCTTCCCATCATACATTAAGTTATTAACGAATTTCGTTACAGTTACGTCTCTGAACTTCGGGTCAGGTAATACGTAACGCTTTTTTGGTTTTGCTTTTCTCATTTTTTGAAATAAGGTTTCGTTCTTGTAAACTAATTCACCTCTGAATTGCTCCGAGATTACTACCCTGTTGTTAAGCTTTTATTATTTGAAAAACTTGAACGTTTATCTTCTAACCGAAAACTTTCAACTGGAAATTATTTACAGGAAATTATTTTTTCTTTCCTTTAACTGGAGCTGCTACTTGACCTGGTTTAGGACGTTTCGCACCGTATTTCGAACGGCTTTGCTTACGATTATTTACACCTGCAGTGTCTAATGCACCGCGAACAATGTGATAACGTACCCCTGGTAAGTCTTTTACACGACCACCACGAATCAATACGATTGAGTGCTCTTGTAAGTTGTGACCTTCACCTGGGATGTAGGCGTTTACTTCTTTTTGGTTTGTTAAGCGAACACGAGCAACTTTACGAAGTGCTGAGT
>OFDC01000131.1_pt1 | contig 78989 bp, 83 predicted proteins | sample 1520941 | NCBI WGS metagenome assembly OFDC01 (sample SAMEA94258168, study PRJEB24077) | hot springs metagenome | biome: Aquatic biome; feature: Water | place: India | collected 2012-12-06 | depth 5 m | reverse complement strand
TCGACGCCGCCCGCCGGGCCGCCGACCTCTCCGGCCTCCTCGACGACGAGGATGCCGGGCTCGGCGAATTGCTGCGCGCCGCCTTCGACCTCTACGCCCTGGAGGACGACCCGCACGACGCGATCGACGTGGTGAGCAAGGGCGAGCCCGAGCAGCGCCTGCCGCCCCTGCACGGCAGGCTGACCTTCCTCCACCGCGAGGAGAACGACCGCGAGCGCCACATCTGCTACCGCGCCCTGCTCCAGCCCCACCCGATCGCCTTCCAGGCGCGCCTGCGGGCGGCACTCACCGCGTCGGGCATCTCGGCGAAGATTCCGGGCCGGCAATTGGTGCTGGTGCGCCGTGGCCCGGTGCCGGCCGGAACCATGACCGGCTCCCTGGTCAGCCGGTTCGTCGCCGCGGGCGGCAAGCTGATCGACCCGTCAGACGACGACCTGCGCACCTTCGTGGCCCTGCGCACCCTGCATGACGAGGCGGTGCGGGACGGGCGACTGGACCAGTTCGAGGGCTGGATGCGCGAAAGGCTGCCGGTGCGCGGGACGGAGTTCTTCCGCAAGATCGGCCTGTCGGGCGACGGGACGGCGAAGCAACCCGTATGGGGGGGGCGCGACCACGATCCCCTGCCGCCGCGTCTCCTCGAAGATGGCCGCCGTCTCCTCCGTGGCCGGCGCCTTGGTCTTGCGGTCCTTCACCAGCTCGACGGCCATCATCAGGCCCAGCCCGCGGACGTCGCCGATGATCTTGTGCTTGTCCATCAGCGCCTGCAAGTTCCCAAGGCAGTAGTCGCCCATGTCGAGGGTGTTCTGCAAAAGGCCCTCTTCCTCGATGATCTTCATGTTCTCCAGCGCCGCCGCGGGGCCAGAGGTGCAACCCCCGAAGGTAGAGATGTCGCGGAAGTAGCTGAGCGGGTCGGTGGGGTCGTCCTTGAACATCTCGAAGACGGCTTCGGTCGTCACGGTGCAAGAGATCGCGGCGTAGCCCGAGGCGACCCCTTTGGCCATGGTCACGAAGTCCGGCTTGATGCCGTAGTGCTGGTAGCCGAACCAGGTGCCGGTGCGGCCGACGCCGCAGACGACCTCGTCAATCGCCAGCAGGATGTTGTATTTCTTGCAGATTTCCTGCACGCGGTCCCAATAGCCCTGGGGCGGGACGATGACGCCGCCGCCGGCGGTGACGGGCTCCAGGATCAGGCAGCCGACGGTGTCGGGGCCTTCGCGGAGGATCACTTCCTCGATCGCGTCAGCGGCGCGCTGGCCGTAGTTCTCGACGTCCCACTGCTTGCGGTATTCCAGGCAATGCGGCACGCGGACGAACCCGTCGGGGAACGGGCCATACTGCATGGCGCGCTGGTCCTGTCCCGCGCTCGCCAGCGCGGCAATGGTCGTGCCGTGGTAGTCGCGGTCGCGATACAGGATCTTCCACTTCTTCCCGCCGTGGTGACGATGCGCGATCTGGCGCACCATCTTGTAGACCTTCTCGTTCGCCTCGGAGCCTGAGTTGTTGTAGTAGACGCGGGTCAGGCCCGGCATCTTCTCAATCAGGCGCTTGGAGAACATGGCCCCGGGGATCGACCCGGCAGAGCCTGCGAAATAGTTCAGCTTGATCAGCTGGTCGCGCACGGCGTTGGCGATGCGTTCGCGGCCATAGCCCACGTTGACGGTCCAGACCCCGCCCGAGACGGCGTCGATGTGTTCCTTGCCCTTCGCGTCCCAGACCCGCATCCCCTTGCCCTCGACGATGACGCGGGGATCGACGGTTTCGTACTGCTTGTGCTGGGAGAGGTGGTGCCAGACATGGGCGCGGTCGGCCTCGACCACGGCGCCGATGTCGTTCATGCCTGCATAGTCTTCCATAGGGGCGTCCTTTCGGGTTTCGCGCGGCAGTATGAGGCCTGCGGCGGGGAAGGTTTAGGACCAGACGGTGGCGTCCGGTAAGGCCAGTCAGGTCCGGGAGTAGTCGCGGTACCAGTCGACGAAGGGGCGAAGGCCGGTGGCAAGGTCGGTCCGGGGGCGGAAGCCGGTCAGGCGTTCCAGAAGCGAGCAGTCGGCCCAGGTGGCGGGGACATCGCCGGGCTGCATGGGGAGAAGGTTCAGGATGGCCTTGCGGCCGAGAAGCGTTTCCAGCGTGCGGATGAAGTCCATCAGGTGGATCTTGTCGTTGTTGCCGATGTTCACGACCCGCCAGGGCGCGACGGGAGAGAGGCTGTCGCCTTCGACCAGGGTCCCCCGCGCATCAGGTGCGGGGGGCGCAAGCGGGATCAGGCGGCTCAGGCCCTCGACCAGGTCATCCACGGCGGTGAAGTCGCGCCACATGTCTCCGCGATTGTAGACGTCGATGGGTTCGCCCTTCAGGATCGCCTCGGTGAACTTGAAATAGGCCAGGTCGGGGCGGCCCCAGGACCCGTAGACCGTGAAAAAGCGGAAGAGCGTGACGGGCAGGCCCCAGAGATGGGCGTAGGAATGCGCCAGGCCTTCGACCGCCTTTTTGGTCGCGGCATAGACGGTCAAAGGGTGGTCGGTGCGGTCGGTTTCATGAAACGGCATCTCGGGGTTCGCGCCGTAGACCGATGAGGTGGAGGCGATCATCAGGTGGCGGACGCCCTGCGCCTTCGCGACCTCCAACACGTTGAAACTGCCGGTGAAATTCGTCTCGATGTAGGACCGGGGATGGGTCAGGCTGTAGCGCACCCCGGCCTGCGCGGCGAGGTGGATGATCACGTCGGGGGCGAAGTCGGCGGCCACTTGCGACAGCGTGGCCATATCCTCCAGCATCGCCTCGGTCGCGGAAAAGCCGGGCATTCCGCGCAAGATCGCATGACGCTGTTCCTTCAGCCGGACGTCATAGTAGGGCGTCATGCCGTCGTAGCCATGCACCAGATGGCCCGCCTGAAGCAGGGCCCTGGCGAGGTGAAAGCCGATGAACCCGGCCGTTCCGGTGATGAGGATCCTGTGCACGTCCGACTTCCTGACCGGCCCGACATTCCTTCCCGGCTCGGGGCAAGTCAACCCGCTTGGCAATGGCGGGGCCAGCAACGAATGTGCAAGATCAGCGGGATTGAATCAAACCGGGGACCGATCTTGCGTACGAACTGGGCTGGCAACTACACCTTCACTGCTCCGGACCCGCGATCCGCGGCGACCGTGGCCGAGGTCCAGACCATCGTGGCGGCATCACAGCAGGTGCGGGTGCTGGGGTCCGGCCACAGCTTCAACGACATCGCCGACAGCGCTGCAGTCCAGCTGTCGCTTGCGGGCATGAACCGGGTCCTGTCGATCGACCCGGACCGGCGGCGCGTCACGGTTCAGGGCGGCATCCGCTATGGCGAGCTTGCGCCGATACTGCACGCGGAAGGCTGGGCGCTGAAGAACCTGGCTTCGCTGCCGCATATCTCGGTCGCGGGGGCGGTGGCGACGGCGACGCATGGCTCTGGCTCAACGATCGGAAACTTGGCGACAGCGGTAACGGGGCTGGAAATCGTGACGGCAAGCGGCGACACCGCCACCCTTTCCCGCGACCGGGATGGGGACAGGTTTGCCGGCGCGGTGGTCAGCCTCGGCGCGCTGGGGGTGGTGTCCAGCCTGACGCTGGAGATCGAGCCGACTTACCAGGTGCGCCAGAGCGTCTATACCGGCCTGCCTTTCGCGGTGATCGAAGGGAATTTCGATGCCGTCTTCGACGCTGGCACCAGCGTCAGCGTCTTCACCGACTGGCGCGGCGTGGCGGCGCACACGGTCTGGGTGAAGGACCGGGTTGCCGACCCCAAGGCCCTGCCCCGATCCGATTTCCTGGGCGCGGCCCCTGCCACGCGGAAGATGCACCCGCTGCTGGGCGTCGACGGCGCGGATTGCACCGACCAGATGGGCGTCCCGGGACCCTGGCACGAACGTCTGCCGCATTTCCGCATGGGCTTTACCCCCAGCAACGGGGCCGAGATCCAAGCCGAATACTTTGTCCCGCGCGACGCGGCGGCAAAGGCCGTCGCCATCATGCGCAGGCATGGCGACCGCCTCGCGCCGTTCCTCATGACCTCGGAACTGCGCAGTGTCGCCGCCGACGATCTGTGGCTGAGCCCGGGCATCCGGGGGCCCTACGTCGGCCTGCATTTCACCTTCCGCCGCGACACTGCGGGCGTCCTGTCTGTCCTGCCGGGGATCGAGGCCGATCTTGGCCCTCTTGGCGTGGTGCCGCACTGGGGAAAGGTTTCGACGATGCATCCTGCCACGATCCGGGCACGCACGCCGCATTTCGCGGCGTTCCGTGATCTGGCGCGGTCCTTCGATCCAGCGGGCAAGTTCCAGAACGCCTATCTGCAACGCCTGTTCGACGCGGGCTGAGACGCCAGTCATCCACCCGACCCGCGCCCTGGGCCGGGCGACAACCGCCTTGACCCCCCCGGCAGAACTATCTAAGGAACGCTCACCTTCGCGGCGGGTTGGCGGAGAGGTTACGCAGCGGATTGCAAATCCGTGAAGACCGGTTCGATTCCGGTACCCGCCTCCACCCTTCCCCGGTCTTTCGACGCTGGAATGCGCAGCAATGCCGCACTCGACGGTCATCATGTTGACGCTGGCGTGAAAAGGGGTGAAGGCTTCGCAACCGCAGGCTATAATGCGGCTGGCAAAACAACTGCGCCGGGGCAAACCGGCGGCGGGACCGGGCAGGCAACGCAAACAGACCTGCCCCGACGCCCGTGGCGAATGAGCAGGAGGCACAGGTGGTCGGCAAGTTCCTACTCGGCATGGTTTCGGGCGGCCTGATGGTCGTTGGCGGATTGGTCATCGGCTCGGCGGTGGCTCCGCTGCAGCCGGCGAATGTCAATGCACCCGTGGCGGCAGAAGAGCCGATCACCGCCCCAAAGGCCACGACAACTGATGCGGGCGAAGCGTCGGCAGCTGCGGCTGAAGAACCCGCAGCCGAAACCGGCGAGACCGCGGCGGCAGAGGTCGCACCAGAGCCGGACCCTGCCCCGGTCGCTCAGGCCGAGACGGCGGCTGCCCCCGAAGCAGCGCCTTCCGAAACGGTTGAGGCACCGCCCGAGGTTGCGGTCGCCGATGGCCTGCCCGCACCCGAGGCAGAGGCCGGGGCGCTCGCCGAAGCGGAAGCGCCCGCCTTGACCGAAGTGACCGCCCCCGAGGCGATGGCCGCCCCCGACAAGCCCGCCGAGGCGGCCGCCGATGTCGCGGCAGAGGCGGCTCCGGCCCCCCCGGCACCCGAACCCGAAGCGACACCCGAACCGGACACCACGCTGGCCGATGCCGGCACCGCAGCCGCGCCCGATCCCCTTCCCGAGACTGCGGCGGCCACGGAACCGGCAGCGCAAGCCGCAGTCGAAGCGCCCGCGACGGAAGAACCCGTGGCCGAGGCACCCGCGCCTGAAGCCCTTGCACCCGAAGCGCCCGCGACCGAGGAACCCGCGACCGGGGCCGCTGCAGCAGAGGCTGCGCTTCCGGAAGCAACCGCCCCCGAAAGCAGCGCAACCGCCGAGCCCGCCCCCGAAGCAACGCCCGAACCGACGCCCGAGCCCTTGCCCGAGGTCGCGGCAGTGGAGCCTCCTGCAGAACCGGAGGCCGAGGCCGACGTCGTCCCGGCGCAAGAGGTGATGCCCGCTCCGGTAGAGCCAGAGGCAGCGACCGTCGAGATGCCGGGTGAAAAGCCGGCCGCGCTCCCGGGCACTGCCGAGGCCCCGGCTGTCGCCGAGACACCCGAGGCGGGCGGGTCGACCTTTACCCCCACGCCCGGCCTGATCCGCCGGGGCGAGGGCGTGATCATCGGGCGCGGCACGGATGAGGCTCCGACCGGGGATCCCGCCGCTGATCCAGCCGCCGATCCGAACGCGGCACCAGCGGACCCACGCCCGATCTCCCGGTTTGCCGCGACCTTCGAGAACCCCGATGCGAAACCGCCGATGGCCATCGTGCTGATCGACCGGGGCCAGCCCGAGCTTGACCGGGCGGGACTTGCCGCCCTGCCCTTCCCGGTCAGCTTCGCGCTGGACCCGCTGGACCCTGCGACGCCGGGTCATGCGGCGACCTACCGCGCGGCGGGACGCGAGGTGGTGATGCTGTCCACCGGGATTGCCACGGGGGCCCAGGCCTCGGACGTCGAGGTGGCGTTCCAGGCGATGGAACAGGGCCTGCCCGAAGCCGTCGCCGTGATGGACCTGGCCGAGCCGACCTTCCAGAACAACCGCGGCCTTGCGGGCGCGGTGGTCCCGATCCTGAAGGCGCAGGGCCGTGGGCTTCTGACCCGGGACGAGGGGCTGAATGCCGCCGACCAGGTTGCCCGGCGCGAGGATCTTGAGGCGGCGGTGGTGTTCCGCGACCTCGGAACCGCAGGGGCGGACCGGGTGTCGATGCGTCGGCTGCTGGACCGGGCGGTGTTCAAGGCCGGTCAGGATGGAAGGGTCAGCGTGGTGGGCGAGGCGGATGCCGATACGGTGGCGGCGCTTCTGGAATGGTCGGTCGAAGGCAAGGCCGCGACCGTGACCCTGGCCCCACTGACCGCAGTGCTGACGGTCGACTGACCGGCAGGCCGCCAATTTTTCGCAGAAAAATTGTGCCACGGGCCACGATTTTTCTGCGAAAAATCGCCGCCCGGATCAGCCGTTTCCGCGCCCCGAAAAACGTCCCGCATCCTCGGCCGCGCGGCGCAAGGCGTTGGATTTGTTGACGGTTTCCTGATACTCGGCCTCGGGGTCACTGTCGAAGACCACGCCCCCGCCCGCCTGGATATAGAGGGTCTCGTCCTTCAGCACCGCCGTCCGCAAGGCGATGCAGAAGTCCATCTCGCCATTGGCCGCGAAATACCCCACACCCCCGCCATAGACCCCGCGCTTTTCGGGTTCCAGCTCGTCGATGATCTCCATCGCCCGCACTTTGGGCGCACCCGAGACCGTGCCCGCAGGCAACCCCGCGAGCAGTGCCGACAGCGCGTCCTCGCCGTCCGCAATCTCGCCCACGACGTTACTGACGATATGCATGACGTGGCTGTAGCGTTCGATGATGAAGGTTTCCGTGGGCCGCACGGTGCCGACCTTGGCGACGCGCCCCACGTCGTTGCGGCCAAGGTCGAGAAGCATCAGATGCTCGGCCCTTTCCTTGGGGTCGGCCAAGAGGTCCAGTTCCAGCGCCTTGTCTTCCTCGGGCGTCGCGCCGCGCTTGCGGGTTCCGGCGATGGGGCGGACGGTGACCTCGCCGTCGCGCAGCCGCACCAGAATCTCGGGGCTGGCACCGATCACCTGAAAGCCCCCGAAGTTGAAGAAGAACATGAAGGGCGACGGGTTGGTGCGCCGAAGCGAGCGGTAAAGCGCGAAGGGCGGCAGGGTGAACCGCTGCGCCCAGCGCTGGCTGGGCACGACCTGGAAGATGTCGCCCGCGCGGATGTAGCCCTTGGCCTTTTCGACCGCCGCCTTGTAGCCCGCGTGCGTGAAGTTCGACGTGGCGGCACCCACGGGCGAGGCTTCGCCGAAATCCCGCGCGGCGGACGGTGCCCGGTCAAGATCGCGCAGCGCGTCCATCACCCGTTCAGCCGCCTGCGCATAAGCCGCCCGCGCCGACAGGCCCGACGAGACCCAGGCGGGCGCGACCACGGTCACCTCACCCTTGACCCCGTCGAGCACGGCCACCACCGAAGGCCGGATCAGTTCGGCATCGGGCAGGCCAAGCGGGTCGGGGTTCACGTCCGGCAGGTGTTCGACCAGCCGGATCATGTCATAGCCGAGATAACCGAAGAGGCCCGCCGCCACCGCGGGCATCCCTTCCGGCATCTCGATCCGGCATTCGGCCAAGAGGTCGCGAAGCGTCTGCAAGGGGTGGCCGGGCAGGTCGGTGAAGGACTGCCGGTCAAAGCGCGCCTCGCGGTTGATCCGGCTTTTGGACCCATGGCACTGCCAGACCAGGTCAGGCTTCATGCCGACGATGGAATAGCGACCGCGCACCTCGCCACCCGTCACCGATTCCAGCATGAACGTGTCGGCGCGCGCATCGCCCAGCTTCAGCATCAGGCTGACCGGAGTATCCAGGTCCGCCGCAAGCCGCGCCCAGACGATCTGGTTCTTGCCTGCGGTCCAACCCGCTTCGAACTCGGCAAAACTGGGGGACAGCTGCATCAGGGCAGGCTCGTGTGGACAGCGTTGATCGCGCCCTGGTCAATGGCGATCCCGGCCTCGGCGGTCAGGGCGTTGGTGAAGGCGGCGAAAGCGTCGTTGGCAATCGCCTGCCGCGCCTGGGCGGTCAGCGCTTCGCGCAGGCCCTCGGCCTCTTCGCCCTCGGTCTCGGCGGGCAGGATGCGATCAAGCTTGACGACGGCGACAAAACCCTCGGCCTCGATCACCTGCACCGCACCTTCGGTAAGCTTGAAGACATCGGCCAACAGCGTTTCCGGCACGTCGGCGACAAAACCGTTGCGGGCGGTTTCCGGCGTCACGTCGACGATGCCAAAGCTGCCGATGGCAGCCCCGCCTTCAAGCGCTGCCTTGATCTCGGCAGCCCGAGCCGAGAGCGCCTTCGCGACCGCGTCCTTGCGCCAGTCTTCCGTGACCTGATCCTTCGCCTCGTCCAGGGGAATCGGGGTAGCAGGAACGATCTCGTCCAGCCGGATGGCGACCAGACCGCCGTCTTCCAGCAGGATCGCTTCCGAGAAATCGCCGGCCGCGACAGCCTCGGCAGCGGCGCGGAAGGCGGGATAGCCCTCGATCGCCGCATCGCCCTGCTTGCCGGGCACGAAGTCGATGGTCGCAAGCGCCAGACCCGCCTCTTTCTGCAGGTCCTCCAGCGTCGCGCCCCCGGCGAGAAGATCGTCGATCTCTTCCACCCGGTCGGCGATCAGGCGGCGGGCGGCGTCGGTCTGGAACTCGATGGCAAGGGTCGCGCGCGCGTCCTCGAAGCTGGTCTCCTCGGCCGCAAGGACGGCCACAACCCGGAAGAGCGCCGGGCCAAGGTCACTGGCCAGGGGGCCCACGACATCGCCCTCGGCTCCGGCAAAGACCGCGTCTCCGGCAGCACCAAGGTCGTCCCGCGTCACGTCGCCCAGGTCGATGGCGTCCAGCGTCAGGCCCCGGTCGGCCACCAGCGTCTCGAAGCTCGCGCCGGTCGCAAGGCTGGCCTTGGCGGCTGCGGCCGCCGCATCGTCGGGATAGACCAGCCGTTCGACGATCCGCCGTTCGGGGATCACGAACTCGGCGATCCGGTCCTGGTAAAGGTCCTTCAGCATCGCCTCGTCGACCGGCTGGTCCTTGGCAATCGCTTCAGGAAGGAGCGAGGCATAGGTGATCCGCTTCGCCTCGGGCCGGGTGAAGCGGTCAAGCTGCGCGTCGTAATGTGCCTTCAGCTCGGCCTCGGTCGGATCCGGCACCGGCGTGGCCAGATCGGCCTCGGTCAGCCGAAGCATGGAAAAGCCGCGCCGTTCGCCCGCCCAGGCCAGAAGCGTGTCGGTCATCGCCTGCGGTGCGGCAAACCCGCCCGCGACGGCCCCCTGCAACAGACTGCGGCTGCGGTCGCGGCGCAAATTCGTCTCGAACTCGGTCTCGGACAGGTTGTTGCGGTCAAGCGTGAAGCGGTAGGCCTCACGGTCGAACGCGCCCGACGCCCCCTTGAAGGCGTCCATGCCCATCAACTCGTTCGCCACCACCGTGTCGCCGACCGACAGGCCGATCCGCCCGGCCTCGTTGTCCAGAGCGGCCTGGGTGATCAGGCCCTGCAGGACCTGTTTGTCGATCCCGAAGGCCAGCGCCTCTTGCGTCGAGATCGGCTGGCCGAACTGCTGCGACAGGGCATCCACCTGCGTCTGCAGCGCGCGGGCATAGTCGTTGGTGCTGATGTCGACATCGCCCACGCTGCCGATCTTGGTCACCCCGCCCGAGAAACTGGTGACGCCAAAGCCGCCGAGGCCAAGGATCAGCATCCCCATCAGCACCCAGACGGCGGCCTCCTGGGCCTTGCCGCGCTTGCGCTTGCCGGGTTCGGTCGGGGTCGTGGCCATGTCGCTGCCTTCGGATTGTTATGGCACCGGTGAATAGTGGGAAGGCCGCACAGGGGCAAGGTCAAGATGGGCCCTGCCCCGGCCTGATCACACGCCGGTCAGGGCCGGAAGGCCTGAAGCCGCCGGATCACCTCGGCAATGCCCTTGGTGTCGACATTGGCAAAGGCAATACGGATCTGCCTGCGCCCGGCCGCCGACCCTTCGGGCTGGAACATCGTGCCCGGCAGCATGAGGAGCGAGGCCTCGGTCACCAGCCGCTTGCACAGCGCGTCCGAGGGGATGTCGAACGGATGCTCGACATAGGCGAAATAGGCCCCGCACCCCAGAAGCTTCCAGCCCGGCAGCGACTTGAAGCCTTCGACCATGGCGCGGCGGCGCGACAGGATTTCGTCCCGCTCGCCCGCCAGCCATTGCGCGAGGTTCCGCATCCCCCAAAGCGCGCCGATCTGGCCCAACTGGCTGGGGCAGATGGCGACGGTGTCGAGGAATTTCTCCACTTCCGCCAGCCGCTTGGCCGAGGCGACGACCGCGCCGACCCGGTGGCCGGTCAGCCGGTAGGCCTTGGAAAAGCTGTAGAGGTGGATCAGCGTGTCGGCCCAGTCCGGATCGGCAAACAGGTCATGCGGCGCGCCCGTGCGGCTGTCGAAGTCACGGTAGGTCTCATCCACGATCAGCGCGAGGTTTCTTGCGCGGCAGAGGTCACGGAAGGCGGCCAGCGTTTCGGCCGGGTATTCGACACCACCCGGATTGTTCGGGCTGACCAGAACGATGGCCCGCGTCCGGTCGGTGACTAGCGCCGCCGCTGCTTCGGCCGAGGGGAGGAGCGTCGCATCCGTCTCCAGCGGCACGGTCGTGACCGAGGCCATGTCGAGCCACATCTTGTGATTGAAGTACCAGGGCGTGGTCAAGATGACCTCGTCCCCCGGACCGGCGAGGGTTGCCATCACGGTGCAGAAGGCCTGGTTGCAGCCCTGCGTGATCGCGACCTGCGACGGGCTGATGCTGCCTCCGTAAGACGCCGACCACTGCCGCGCGACCTCTTCCCGCAGGGCGGGCAGGCCCAGCACCGGGCCATAGAGATGCGCCTGCGGGTCGTTCAGCGCCGCATCGGCCAGCGCCTGCCGCAGGCCCAGGGGCGGGCTGTCGACCGGGGCTGCCTGGCTGATGTTGATCAACGGGCGGTCGGCGGGGAAGGTGACCCCCTCGATCCAGCGCCGCGCCTCCATCACCGGGGGCGGTTCGGTCGCGGCAAAGGCAGGGTTCAGGGGCAGGGTCATCGGTCGGTCCATTCCAAGGGTCGCGCCAAGTGTCCCCGGATGGCGGGCGGTTGCAAGCCCCCACGACCTCTCGCCGATATTGAATGTTGGTATCTATTGGCATATCATGCTGCCGAACCGTCGAAAGGACCACGGCCATGCCCCGCAACACCTCGATCTCGCTCGGCGACCACTTCACCACCTTCATCGACAGCGAGGTCAAGTCCGGCCGCTACGGATCGGCCAGCGAGGTGGTGCGGGCGGGCCTGCGGCTGTTGCAGGAACATGAGGCGAAGGTGAAGGCGCTGGAAGCCGCGCTGATCGAAGGCGAGGAATCGGGATTCGCTGAAGATTTTGATTTTGAAGCATTCCTCGCGCGGAAACGAGCCGAGCACAGCGGCAAATGAGACAGCTGATCTATACCGTCCGGGCAACGGACGACCTGGATACAATCTGGGAATATACCTATGACAACTGGGGTTTGGACCAGGCGGAACGATATGTTCGGGACCTTCGTGCAGTCTGTCAGGCCCTTGCTCTTCGCAAACGGATTGGCAGGACTACAACCATGCGACGCGGATACCTTTCCTGTCCTTGCGGCTCGCACGTCATCTGGTACCGCGACCTGCCCGACCGGGTGGAGATAATCCGCATCCTGCATTCGGCGCAGGATATGGACCGCCACCTGCACGACTGACGGTCAGTCGGCCCCGCGCATCGGCTGGACGTATTGCAGCGCCATGTCCCAAGGGAAGAAGATCCAGGTGTCCTGACTGACGCTGGTGATATAGGTGTCGGCCTGCTTTTCGCCCTCGGGCTTGGCATAGACGCAGGCGAAATGCGCCTTGGGATACATGCGGCGGATCAGTTCCAGCGTCTTGCCACTGTCGACCAGGTCATCGACGATCAGCACGCCCGAGCCGTCTCCCATCACGTCCGGGTTCGGCGCCTTGATCACCTGGGCCTCCCGGCGCTGATCGGCCTTGCCGCCGCCGGAATGGTAGGACTTCACCGAAATCGAATCGACCACCCGGATATCCAGTTCCCGGCTGACGATCATCGCGGGCACCAGCCCGCCCCGGGTGATCCCCACGACGGCCTTCCAGGTTCCCCCCTCACCCGGCCCCTTGCCGTCCAGCCGCCAGGCGAGCGCCCGCGCGTCGCGGTGGATCTGGTCCCAGCTGACGTGAAATCCCTTTTCATGCGGCAGACGGTCGGCGGACATGGGTCCCTCCTTCAGGTGGCGACGATCTTGACGCCCAGCAGGGCCAGCACGGCCCCGAAGCAGCGGTCGATCAGGGTTTTCAGGCTGATGTAGGTTGCCCGCGTGCGGTCTAGCGAGAAGATTCGGGCGACCAGGCTGTTCCAGGCGGTCTCCAGCACCAGGATCATCGCGATCAGACAGGCCAGAACCCAAGTGGGCGTGCCGGGGCTGACCGTGCCAAGGAAGATCGAGGAATACATCACCACGGCCTTTGGGTTCGACAAGTTGGTCCAGAGACCCAGCCGGAACGCGGCGAACGGAGACCGCGGCACTGGGCGCGCATCATCAGCGATGAAAGGTGCTTTCGCGTCGCGCCAGAGGTGCCAGGCCATCCACAGCAGGTAGGCCGCCCCGCCGATCTTCAGCGCCCAAAGCAGCGAGGGCGCGGCATCGAACACCAGGTGCAGGCCAAACATGGCGGCAAGCGCCCAGACCGCCGCCCCGCTGGCAATCCCGAATGCCAGCATGACCCCTGTCCGGAACCCTTCGCTTAGGCCCGTGCGGGCCGACATCAGCACGGCAGGTCCGGGCGAGACGACCGCAAACAGCACCAGGCCCGCAAAGGCCAGGAAGGCGCCAAGCGTCATTGCCCGCCCTCTTTGCGTCCCTGCAGAAGGTCGATGTCGGGCGCCTCGATCGCCTTCATGCCGACGACATGATAGCCGCAATCGACATGCAGGTTCTCGCCCGTGGTGCCCGAGCCCAGGTCGGACAGCAGATACAGTGCGGCCTTGCCGACCTCTTCCTGCGTCACGTTCCGGCGCAGCGGCGAGTTCAGCTCGTTCCACTTCATGATGTAGCGGAAATCGCCGATGCCCGAGGCCGCCAGCGTCTTGATCGGCCCGGCAGAAATCGCATTCACCCGGATGCCGTCCTTGCCCAGATCCTCGGCCAGGTACTTCACCGAAGCCTCCAGCCCCGCCTTCGCCACGCCCATCACGTTGTAATGCGGCATGACCTTTTCCGCGCCGTAATAGGTCAGGGTCAGAAGGCTGCCCCCCGGTGCCATCATGCCCGCTGCCCGCTGGCAGACGGCCGTGAAGGAATAGACCGAAATGTCCATCGCCAGCGCAAACCCGGCGCGCGAGGTATCCACATAGCGGCCGCGAAGCTCGTTCTTGTCGGCAAAGCCGATGGCGTGGACCAGGAAATCCAGCTGCCCCCATTCCGCCTTCAGCGCGGCAAACAGCGCATCGATGCTGTCATCGCTTGCCACGTCGCATTCGAACAGTTTCGGGCTGCCCAGGCTTTCCGCCAGCGGCTCGACCCGTTTCTTCAGCGCCTCGCCCTGGTAGCTGAACGCAAGCTCCGCCCCCTGCGCCGCCACCGCCTGCGCGATGCCCCAGGCAATCGACTTGTCATTGGCAAGCCCCATGATCAGGCCGCGCTTGCCCTGCATCAGTCCGGTTGACATTCCTGACCCCTCGCCCACTTTTCGTTGGCAATGACGTGTAGGCGAAGCGGGGCCGCCCTTCAAGGCAGGTCCGCCGCCTGTGGCAAGCCAGGGAGCATTCATGGACCGATCCGGCATCTTCGCGGGCAGCGACCCGTTCGCCCTTGCCCAGGCCTGGCTGGCCGAGGCGGAAAAGCAAGAGCCGAACGACCCCAACGCCATCGCGCTGGCCACGGTCGATCCGGACGGGCTTCCCAACGTGCGGATGGTGCTTCTGAAAGACATCGAGGCCGATGCCTTCGTGTTTTATACGAACTATGGTTCACAAAAGGGGCGAGAGATCGCGGCCTCGGGCAAGGCGGCCTTCGTCCTGCACTGGAAATCGCTGCGTCGCCAGATCCGGGTGCGAGGCACCGTCACGCGCGAAGAGGGGCCGAAGGCCGACGAATATTTCGCCAGCCGCAGCCTGAAATCGCGCCTCGGCGCCTGGGCCAGCCAGCAGTCGCAACCGCTCTCCTCGCGTGAGGCGCTGATGGCCGAAGCCGCGCGTGTCGCGGTGACCAAGGGCGCGAATCCGCCCCGACCGCCGTTCTGGGGCGGATTCCGGATTCATCCCCTGGAAATCGAGTTCTGGGCCGATGGCGCATTCCGGTTGCATGACCGTTTCCGCTGGCGCAGAGTTGACGTTACGGCACCCTGGGAGATCACCCGTCTGAATCCCTGAAGCTTGTCCAGTATGCCGCACTTTTTGTTGTTCACTTGTTGAATTGCCCTTGATCCCGGCGGCAGATTTCCTCCATCTGTTCGACTTGGGGCTCATTCTGGGGAGAAGGCTCTACCGATGACGGAAGAAGAAGAGGTCATGCAGGTCGTGCATGGTCGCGTTAAGTGGTTTGATCCTTCCAAGGGGTTCGGTTTCATCGTTTCAGACCAGACAGACGCGGACATTTTGCTGCACGCCAATGTCCTTCGGAACTTCGGCCAGGGCTCGGTCGCCGACGGCGCCGGGATCGAAGTGCGCATCCAGCGCACCCAGCGCGGCGTTCAGGCGGTGGAAGTGTTGCGGATCGATCCGCCCGAAGGCATCACCTTGCCCCTGGGCGAGGATGCCTCGCAGCTGGTCGGGGCCGACATTCTGGCCCTGGCACTGGAACCGGCGCGGGTGAAGTGGTTCGACAAGGGCAAGGGCTTCGGCTTTGCCAATGTCTTCGGTCGCCCCGAGGATGTCTTTGTCCATGCCGAAGTGCTGCGGGTCTCGGGCTTTGCCGATCTTGCGGCGGGCGAGGCAGTGGCCTTGCGCATCATAGACGGCAAGCGCGGCCGCATGGCTGTCCAGGTCGTCTCGTGGGAAGCGGCAAGCCGCGACAAACCATGAAGCCCGTGCTGGCTGCGCTCGTTCTTGCCCTGGCCCTGCCCGGCGCTGCCTTCGCCGAAGCGGCCTGCGCGACGGGTCGGCTGGACCTGCGCTGGGACGGCGGGCGCGAAAGCTTTGCAGTTGCGGTGGCCGACGACAGCGCGGAACGCGCGCAGGGTCTGATGTTCGTCGAGGCGATGCCGCTTTCCGAAGGAATGCTCTTCGTCTACGACGCGCCGCGCAGCGTCAGCTTCTGGATGAAGAACACGCTGATCCCGCTGGACATGGTCTTTGCCGACGCCTCCGGCACGGTGACGCGCGTGCATGCCAATGCCGTGCCGGGCGACCTGACACCGATCGATGGCGGCGACGGCGTGCAGTTCGTCCTGGAAATCAACGGCGGGCTTGCGGGCAAGCTTGGCATCACCCCCGGCGCGGTCCTGCGCCACCCGGCGATCCCGGCGGCGGGCGCGGCCTGGCCCTGCGAAAACTGACTTGCGTCGCCCGCTCGGCCGCGGGCCGGCCTCCTGCAGAACCGGCTGGAAACCGCCCCCGGAACGCGATAGTCCACGGACAGGCTTTGGATGAGGTCCGCCTTGCCGTCGTGACGTCCGGTCTTTTGGTGCTGCACCTGACCCGTTGCCCCTAGCGCTTCGTGCCCGGGGGCGTCCGACTTCGTTCGCAGGGTGGCTTGCAAGAGACCGGATTGGCGTTGCCCGTCGCGCGTCTTGTCGCTGACCTGACACCCCTGCCCTGACCTTCCGCCGATCCGCGCCCCCCTTCACGGGTGATCCTTGCGTCCGTCCTGGCGAACTTCCGCATGGAAGGCCAAGACCGCATGACCGGACATTCGCACTTCACCGTCACGTCCACCTGGCATATCACCCCGCTCTCCACACCCCGGCCGCACCGGCATTGCCCAGCTTGCGGCCAGTCGCGCCCGTTTTCATGCAGCGGCAAGGTCCGGCTGAACGCGAACGGGCGGCGGCTGGACGCCTGGCTGATCTACCGATGCTCCACCTGCGACCGCAGCTGGAACCTGCCGCTCCTTGACCGGGTCGCCGTCACCGCCGTCGACCCTTCGGACCTGCAGGCGATGCAGGTCAGCGACCCCGAATGGGTGCAGCCTCGCGCCTTCGATCTGACGCTCTTGCGGCGGCACTCTGACCGGATCGACCTGCCGACCGACCTTGCCGTGACGAAGTCCGGCACCGGGGCAGGGACCTGGGACGAGATCATCCTCGACCTTCACGCGTCCAGGCCCACCGGGCAGCGGCTTGACCGGTTTCTTGCCGCGGAACTCGACCTGCCGCGGTCGCGGTTGCAGGCGATTGCGCGGTCTGGGGGGCTGGCCCTTGCAAAAGATGCGCGCAAGTCCCTCAGGACGCTTGTGGCCGGCCGCCTGCATCTGCGCCTTGTCGCGGGCCGGCTTGACGACCGCGACAAGGCGCAGCTCACCCGCGCCCTTGTGACGCCCGACCCGCCCACCGACGGCGGCACCCTGCGCACAAGTCGCTGAAAGCGCTTCACTTCGACGATTCTTGTCGGACAAGGCAATGAAGCCCGCCCCCGCCAGACCGGTGCAGCGGACACGACAGAGGAAGGCTTTTCTTTCCCGCGCGATCCCGCTAAAGGGTCGGCTGTCGGGGCGTAGCGCAGTCTGGTAGCGCGACGGTTTTGGGTACCGTAGGTCGAGAGTTCGAATCCCTCCGCCCCGACCATCCCTCCACCGAGCCCTACGATCCTTGCTCCTCGCCCCGGGCTTGCTCTTTTCCCAAATACGTCCGGCGGAGGCGACCCTTGGCATCGGGCCAAACCACCCCATTCCCCTGCCCGGCCTTGCCGCAGGTTTCCGCAAGCCACATATCCAGTTGGAAAGGGTCCTGCACATGACCATCGCCTTCGACCATTCCTACGCCCGCGATCTGCCCGGCACCTACCTTCGCGCGACGCCCGACCCGGCCCCCGCTCCCCGGCTTCTTGTCCTGAACCGGCCGCTCGCAAAGGACCTGGGCCTCGACCTCACCGAAGCCGAGGCCGAGGCGTGGTTCTCGGGCGCAAGCCTCCCCCCCGGAGCCGACCCCATCGCCCAGGCCTATGCGGGACACCAGTTCGGCGGCTTCTCGCCGCAGCTTGGCGACGGCCGTGCGCATCTGTTGGGCGAGGTGGTGACCCCGCAGGGCCGCTTCGACATTCAGCTGAAAGGTTCGGGCCGCACGCCCTTTTCGCGGGGCGGCGACGGCAAGGCCGCCATCGGCCCGATGCTGCGCGAAGTCCTGATCTCGGAATTCATGGCTGCGATGGGCGTGCCCACCACCCGCTCGCTCGCCGTCGTCGCGACGGGGCAGGAGATCTGGCGCGAGACGAAGCTGCCCGGCGCTGTCCTCGCCCGTGTCGCCGCCAGCCACCTGCGCGTCGGCACCTTCCAGTTCTTCGCCGCCCGGGGGGAAGGCAACAAGGTCAAGGCGCTCGCCGACTACGCCATCGCCCGCCACTATCCCGACCTCGCGCAGGCCGAGAATCCCTACCTCGCCCTCCTCGACGCCGTCATCGCCCGGCAGGCTGCGCTCATCGCCCAATGGATGGGTCTGGGCTTCATCCACGGGGTGATGAACACCGACAACATGGCCATCAGTGGCGAGACCATCGACTACGGCCCCTGCGCCTTCATGGAAGCCTACGCCCCCGGCACCGTTTTCTCCTCGATCGACCACCAGGGCCGCTACGCCTATGCCAACCAGCCGCTGATCCTCGGCTGGAACCTCGCCCGCTTTGCCGAGACGCTGGTGCCGCTCCTAGATCCCTCCCAGGAGAAGGCCGTCGAGATCGCAAACGACCGCCTGACCGGCATCGCCGCGATCTACCGCGCCGAATGGCTTACCGTCATGCGCCGCAAACTCGGCCTTCTGGGTGAGGCCCCCGAAGACGCCCACCTCGCCGACGATCTGATGCAGGCGATGGAGGGCGCGGACTGGACCCTCACTTTCCGCCGTCTTGCCGATCCAGCCGCCCTCCGCCCCCTCTTCGACGACCTCACCCGGATGGAGGCCTGGCTTCCCCGCTGGCAGGCCCGGGCAGGCGACGGCTCCGCCCAGCGCCTCGCCGCCGTCAACCCCGCCGTGATCCCGCGGAACCACAAGGTCGAAGAGGCCCTCACCGCCGCCACCGAAGGCGACATGGCCCCGTTCCACGCCCTCCTCGCCGCGATCCAGCAACCCTACGTGGAGAGCGAGCCCTACACCCTGCCCGCCCCGACCGGTTTCGGCCAATACGTCACCTTCTGCGGCACCTGACTGGCGGCTCCTCGCCAGGCCATCGACACGCGGGCAGATTGACGCCCCCCTTGATCCCCGCCACCATGCCCATATGGCCGACCGCTCCGACATCCACGACCGCCTTGCCGCCTCGCTCCGCGCCGCCCGCAAGGCCCGTGGTCTCTCTCTCGACGCCGCCGCCAAGCTCTCCGGCGTCTCGCGGTCGATGGTCAGCCAGATCGAACGCGGCGAATCCTCGCCCACCGTCGCCACCCTCTGGGCCCTGACTCAGGCGCTCCAGCTCGACTTCGCGGGTCTCCTCGAAGACCGCCCCGCCCCCGGCATCGAGGTCACCCGCGCCGGCACCGCCCCCGTGATCCAGCGCCATGGCGTCACCATCCGCATCCTCTCCGCCCCCGAATCCGTCGGAAGTCACGAAGTCTACGAACTGGCCTTCGCCCCTGACGCCAGCCTCACCTCCGACCCCCATTCCCCCGGCTGCCGCGAGCACCTGACCGTCCTCGAAGGCCGCCTCACCGTCACCTCCGGCGATGCCACCGACACCCTCGCCCCCGGGGACGTCGCCCGCTACCCCGCCGACCGCCCGCACCAGATCGCGGCCCAAGGCCCGGCCCGCGCCATCCTGATCGTCCAGGACAGCTGACTTCCACTATGGCGGAGGCACATCCGCCAAGTTGACACGCGCCGCGCAACCTGTCATTTTCCGCCAAACCGGAAAGGGTTCTGCCATGACGGATACGGCCTTCCTCGACCACATCACCCAGACCCTCGCCCAGATCGAGGCCGATGGCCTGATGAAACGCGAACGCCTCATCACCGGCGCCCAGGGCGCCCACGTCCAGATCGCCGGGCGCGAAATGCTGAACCTCTGCGCCAACAACTACCTCGGCCTCGCGGACGACCGCCGCCTGATCGCCGCCGCGAAACAGGCAATGGACGACCACGGCTTCGGCATGGCCTCGGTCCGCTTCATCTGCGGCACCCAGGACCTGCACCGCCGCCTGGAGACCCGCCTCGCCCAGTACCTCGGCCAGGACGACACGATCCTCTTCGCCGCCTGCTTCGACGCGAACGGCGGGCTTTTCGAACCGCTCCTCGGGCCAGAAGACGCGGTCATCTCTGACGCGCTGAACCATGCGTCCATCATCGACGGCATCCGCCTCTGCAAGGCGAAACGCTACCGCTATGCCAACAGCGACATGGCCGACCTCGAAGCGCAACTCAAAGCCGCCAAGGCCGACGACGCCCGCTTCATCCTGATCGCCACCGACGGCGTCTTCTCGATGGACGGCTACTACGCCAAACTGTCCGAAATCCGCGCCCTCGCAGACACTTACGGCGCCATGGTCATGGTCGACGACTGCCACGCCACCGGCTTCACCGGCCCCAAGGGCGCAGGCACCCCCGCCCGCGCGGGGGTCCGCGTCGACATCCTCACCGGCACCCTCGGCAAGGCGCTCGGCGGAGCGCTCGGGGGCTACATCGCCGGCCCGCAACCCGTCATCGACCTCCTGCGCCAGCGCGCGCGGCCCTACCTCTTCTCCAACGCCCTTCCCCCTGCCGTGGTGGGCGCAGCGCTGGCCGCGCTCGATATCGTGGAACAGGCCGACGACCTCCGTGCCCAACTTACCGCCAACGCGCAATACTGGCGCGAGGGCCTCACCGAGGCCGGTTTCACCCTCCTCCCCGGCGACCACCCGATCATTCCGGTCATGTTGGGCGACGCCAAGCTGGCGCAGGCCATGGCCGCCGACCTCAACACCCGCGGCGTCCATGTCGCGCCCTTCTTCTTCCCTGTCGTCCCGAAGGGCCAGGCCCGCATCCGCACCCAGATGAACGCGGCGCTCACCCGCGAAGACCTCGACTTCGCGCTGGACGCCTTCACCGCCGCCGGAAAAGCCACGGGAGTCCTGAAATGACCCACCCCAACGAGATGACCGTCCTCGCCAAGTCGAAGCCCGAACCCGGCCTCTGGATGGAAACCCGCCCGGTGCCGGAGATCGGCCCCGACGACGTCCTGATCAAGATCCACAAGACTGGCATCTGTGGCACCGACATCCACATCTGGAACTGGGACGCCTGGGCGCAGCGCACCGTCCCCGTCCCCCTCGTCACCGGCCACGAATTCGCGGGCATCATCGTCGACAAGGGCCGCAACGTCGAAGGGCTGGAGATCGGCCAGCGCTGCTCGGGCGAGGGCCATCTGATCGGCAAGACCAGCCGCCAGAGCCGGTCCGGCAAGTTCCACCTCGACCCCGAAACCCGCGGCATCGGCGTCAACGAACCGGGTGTCTTCGCCCAGTACCTGCGGCTCCCGGCCTTCAACGTCGTCCCCCTGCCCGACGCCATCGACGACGAGATCGGCGCGATCCTCGACCCCCTCGGCAACGCCGTCCACACCGCCCTCAGCTTCGACCTGATCGGCGAGGATGTCCTGATCACCGGCGCAGGCCCGATCGGCATAATGGCCGCCGCCGTCGCCCGCCACGTGGGCGCACGCCACGTCGTCATCACCGACATCAACCAGGCGCGCCTCGACCTCGCCGGACAGGTTGCCGACGTGGTCCCGGTCAACGTCGCCACGACCGACCTGAAATCCGTCTACCCCGCCCTCAAGATGACCCAGGGCTTCGATGTGGGGATGGAGATGTCGGGCTCGCAAGCAGCCCTCGACCAGATGGTAGACCACATGGTCATGGGCGGCCGCATCGCCATGCTCGGCATCCCGCCCGGCAAGTCCCCGGTCGACTGGTCCCGCATCGTCTTCAAGGCCATCACCATCAAGGGCGTCTACGGCCGCGAGATCTTCGAGACCTGGTACAAGATGATCGCCATGCTGGAAAACGGCCTCGACATCCGCCGCGTCATCACCCACCGCTTCAAGGTCGCCGACTTCCAGGACGGCTTCGCCGCCATGCGCTCCGGTCTATCGGGCAAGGTCGTGCTGGACTGGACCTGAACCAGCAACGGCTTTCTCTTCCTCAAATATCCCCGCCGGAGGCATCCGCCGCTGCCACCCTCGCCGCGCCTGTGCAAAGGACCGAACGGCACGGCAAGCGCCTCCCCTCCCCCTGCGTGGGGAGGGGCCGGGGGTGGGGGGCACCCGGCCGGCAAGGTAAAGACCACCTGAATCGCCCCGCGCAACCCTTTGATTTTACTGCCTCGGAAGACCCGCCCAGCGTGGACAGCCTACTCCGCCAGCTCCCAGCCATCCGGGTAGAAATCATGCTTCAACGCGATCTCCGTCGCCGCATGCTCCCGCTCCCAGATCGCCTCCGGCGTGACCGGCATCGGCCCAAAGGACGCGATCAGCGTCTCCCCATCCTTCAACCGCCGCGTCAAAAACCCCGCCAGTCGCAGCGCGCGTTCAAAGGCCGGCCACGAGGCATCCAGCTCCTCGACAAAGAAGGCGAACTCCACCACCGCCGTCTTCGGCAGGCTCACCCCCTTCGACATCTTGAAGGTCTGGAACGTGTCCCGCCGCTGGGCGCCGTAATCATGGGGCATCTCGGTCTCCTAGGCGGCCAGCTTACCCCGCGCCCCCGGCCAGCAAAAGCCCTACCCTGCCAGCCGAGCCGCCAGAGCCCGCTGACGCTCCACCACGCGCCCCAGGTCGACCGTCGCCAACTGCCCCTCCCGCACCACCCGCCGCCCCTCGACCACCAGATCCCGCACCCGCGACGGTCCACACAGGATCAGCGCCGCCACCGGGTCCCAGGCCCCCGCCGCCTCCACCCCCGAGACATCCCACACCGCCAGATCCGCCCGCTTCCCCACCTCCACCGACCCGACATCATCCCGCCCCAGCACCCTTGCGCCCCCCAGCGTCGCGACCTCCAGCGCCTCCCGCGCGCTCATCGCATCCGCCCCCCGCGCCACCCGCTGCAACAACATCGCCATCCGCGCCTCGGCCACCAGGTTGCCCGCGTCATTCGAGGCCGAGCCATCGACCCCCAGCCCCACCTTCACCCCCGCATTCCGCATCACCCGCACTGGAGCAATCCCAGAGCCAAGCCGACAATTCGAACACGGGCAGTGCGCAACACCCGTCCGACTGCGGCCGAAAAGTTCAATTTCCGAACCTTCCAGCTTCACGCAATGCGCATGCCAGACATCCGGCCCGGTCCAGCCCAGGTCCTCGGCATACTGCCCAGGGCGGCAACCGAACTGGGCCAGCGAATAGGCCACATCCTCGTCGTTCTCGGCCAGATGGGTGTGCAGCATCACCCCCTTGTTCCGCGCCAGCAGCGCCGCGTCCCGCATCAGCTCGCGGCTGACCGAGAAGGGCGAGCAGGGTGCCAGACCCACCCGCACCATCGCGCCGGGGCGCGGGTCATGGAACCGGTCCACCACCCGGATCATATCCTCCTGGATCGCAGGCTCCCTCTCCACCAGACTGTCCGGCGGCAGGCCCCCGGCCGACTCCCCGATCGACATCGCCCCGCGCGTCGGGTGGAACCGCAGCCCCACCTCGCCGGCTGCCGCGATGGTGTCGTCGAGGCGCGACCCGTTCGGATACAGATACAGGTGATCCGACGTCATCGTGCACCCCGACAGCGCCAGTTCCGCCAGCCCGACCTGGGCCGAGACAAACATCTCCTCGGGTCCGAAGCGAGCCCAGATCGGATACAACGTCTTCAGCCAGCCGAACAAAAGCGCGTCCTGCCCCCCGGGCACCGCGCGAGTCAGCGTCTGGTATAGATGGTGATGCGTGTTCACCAGGCCCGGCGTCACCACGCAGCCCCGCGCCTCGACCACCTCGGCCCCGGGCGCAATCAGACCCCGTCCCAGTGCGACGATGACCCCGTCCCGCACCAGGACATCGGCCCCGGCCAGTTCCTCGCGTCGCGGGTTCATCGTGACCACGACATCGGCATTGCGGATCAGAAGATCGGTCATGGGTGCATCCTTCGCACACCCTTCGGTTTCAACGGAAACCAGCGCCGGGCGTCAGAAGGGAGAAGGACACGCCCGCGCGCCCGCCAAGCCTTAACGATGCCTGCCCAGGCGGGCAAGCGCTAGCCGTGCAAAAGCGCCAGCGCTTCGGCATGGATATCCCGGTTCGCCGCCGCAAGGATCCGTCCGCCCTCCAGTGCCGGGCGGCCCTGCCAGTCGGTCACGATCCCCCCTGCCGCCTCGATCACGGCAATCGGGGCCTGCACGTCGTAGGCCTGCAGCCCCGCTTCGATGACAAGGTCGATCTGGCCCGCCGCGACCAGCGCATAGGCGTAGCAGTCCGTCCCGTAGCGGGTCAGCCGCGCCTTGGCTGCGACCTTGCGGAAAGCTGCGCCTTCCTCGGGCGTGCCGACCTCGGGGAAGGTGGTGAACAGGATCGCCTGATCCAGCGGTCGCGCGGCGCGGGTGGCAAGCGCGGCCTCGCCCATCGGCCCGACCACGCGCGCCCGGCCCAGGCCGCCCTCGAACCGCTCTCTGATATAGGGTTGGTCGATGATGCCATACAGCACCCCTTCCGCGTCCCGCACGGAAATCAGCACGCCCCAGGTGGGCGTGCCGGACAGGTAGCCGCGGGTTCCGTCGATCGGGTCCAGGACCCAGGTCAGGCCGCTGGTTCCGGGGACGCTGCCGTATTCCTCGCCAAGGATGCCGTCGTCCGGGCGACGGCGGGCCAGAATTTCCCGCATCCGCGTCTCGGACAGACGATCTGCTGCTGTCACCGGGTCGAACCGGACCGTTTCCTTCGTCTCAGCGACAAGGGTCGGGGTCCGGAAGTGCTGCAATGTCGCAATGCGCGCGACATCTGCCAGTTCATGCGCCGTGGCGACCAGTTCCGTCGCAAGCGCAGAAGATACCCGCATCATCACCCCCAGGACCTTCAGGGCCGGGAAGGCCCGTGTCCCCGGCGCTACCCGCGCACGGGGACAAGGTCAAGGCAGTCAGGCCGCTTCCGACAGGACGCGGGCGAGGTCGAACAGCCGACGACGCTGCGCTTCGGGGATCGCATAGTACGACCGCACCAGTTCCAGCGCTTCCTTGTCCGACATCATGTCGCCGTGGGCATAGGCCGCATTGGCCTGGCCTTCGGCGAGACCCTCGAAGAAGAACGAGATCGACACGCCCAGCGCATCGGCCACGTCCCAGAGCCGCGAGGCGCTGACCCGGTTCATGCCGGTCTCGTATTTCTGAATTTGCTGAAACTTGATGCCCACCTTGTCGGCAAGCTGCTGCTGGGTCATGCCCACCATCCAGCGGCGGTGACGGATGCGCTTACCAACATGTGCGTCTACAGGATGCTTCATTCTATACTCCAAAACGTGTGTCCGTTCCCCTCGCTGATGTATAAGCAGATTCCGTGCCAGTTTTGCCCAGACGTTCATTTCCCATTAAAAAAACTTTCGGCCCCCCAAAACCTGTCTTTTTGGATAAGTCCAATTATCCATGCGTATAACACACGGTGCGGTTGTCCTGACCACCTTCCCAGGTCGAGGGAAACGAATCGGCACTCGCCCTAGAGTGGTATTGCATTTCGCGTTGCATTTTGCACATAGCCAGGCAGATGCATTGCATTTTGCGAAGATTCTTGATCATTGCGTTGCAAGAAACTGTGGACGGTGTAAATGATTAACACTGTAGGTAGTAGAAACAACTGCAGGATTAGGGCCGCAGGATGCAGGTTTGGCAAGTCTCAGATCCCGGCGGAACGCCACAACTTGCCCAGATTGACCCGATTTTTCCCGTTAAAGGCGAAATCGTTGTCCGCGTGGAAGCAGTCGGGCTCAACTTTGCGGATATGCTTGCTATTCAGGGCAAGTACCAGGTCCGGCACCCCTTTCCCTACATCCCGGGAATGGAGCTGTCGGGCGTGGTCGAGGCCTTGGGTCCCGATACGGACGGCCCTGCACCCGGGACGCGTGTGCTTGCCACCGGCCCGGCGGGGGCGCTTGCACCCCGCGTCGCCCTGCCAGTCGGGCGGGTTTGCCCGATCCCGGACAGCATGGGCTTTGTCGAGGCGGCAGGGTTTCCGATCGCCTATGGCACCTCGCATCTGGCGCTGACCCACACGGCACGGCTGCAACCGGGCGAGACGCTGTTTGTCACCGGGGCTGCCGGGGGCGTCGGGCTGACGGCGGTCGAGATTGGCAAGCGCCTTGGGGCACGGGTCATCGCCTCGGCCCGTGGACCTGACCGGCTGGAGGTCGCGCGGGCGGCGGGGGCGGACGTTCTGATCGACAGCAACGCGCCCGACCTGAAAGAGGCCCTGAAGGCCCAAGGCGGCATTGATGTCGTGTACGACGCCGTGGGCGGCCCGGCCTTCGACGCCGCGCTGCGCGCCTGCAGGCCGGACGGCAGGCTCCTTGCCATCGGCTTCGCTTCGGGCGAGGTGCCACAGATCCCGGCGAACCTGCTACTGGTCAAGAACCTCACTGTGTCCGGCTTCTGGTATGGCGGGTACGAGACCCACGCCCCGCACCTCGTCGCCGCCAGCTTGGCCGAACTCTTGCGCTGGCGGGAGGAAGGGCTGATCCGCCCGCACGTCAGCCACGTCCTGCCGTTCGAGGCTTTCCCCGAGGGCCTGCAGCTCCTCCGCGACCGCAAGGCCACCGGCAAGGTCGTGATCCGCGTCGGTCAGGCCCCCGATCACACCCCGTAGGCGCAGCGCAGTTCGCTGACCAGCAGGTCAATGGCCTCGTCATTGCGGCGGCCCGCGCGATAAAGCCCCAGCTTCATCTCGCCCACCGGCGGCAACTGGTTGTCCCCAGAGATTGGGACCATGCCTTCAGGAATGCTGCCGATCATCCGCACCGAAACCGCCAGGTCCGCCGCCACCGTCGCCTCGACCGCCTGCTCGCTTTCGCCGCCCGTGGCCATCTCCCAGGGGATGCCCGCCGCCTCCAGCGCCGCCTGCGCCCGGGGCCGGAAGATGCAGGTGTCCTTGAAGCCCAGCCGCAACGGCCGCCGCTGCCAGGCATTGCCGTCCTCGGCGCCCACCCAGACCAATGACCGCGCCGACAGCACCTCGGCCCCTTCGTCCGGTGTCTCTTCGGTCGTCAGCATCACGTCGAAGGCCCCCCGGGCAAAGTCCTGCTTCATCAGGATCGTGAAGGACGACACCAGATTGATCCGCACCCGCGGATAGGCCTGCGCCATCCGTTTCAGGATGCCCGGAATCGCCGGATAGACCACGTCATGCGGCACGCCCAGCCTTATCTCCCCCGCGCAGGCCTGCGCAGATAAAAGCGACAGCGCCTCGTCGTTCAGGGCCAGCATCCGGCGGCCGTAGGACAAGAGCTGCTCCCCATCCGGAGACAGCGCCAGCTTCCGCGCCGCCCGCAGGAACAGGGACAGGCCCAGCGACTCCTCCAGCCGCTTGATCTGCATCGAGACCGCGGATTGGGTCAGGTTCAGATAGCCCGCCGCCCGCGTCACCCCGCCGACATCGGCGACCGTCACGAAGGACCGCAGGGCAGATAGGTCGAGGTTGCGCGGCATATCACAGATCCTGATGGTTCAAGTCACAATCATTCGTTTCCATCATGACGCGGATGGGCGCATTCTTCAAGCATCCTGATGCAAATGCATCGCACCATCACCGCAGGAAATGAAAGGATGCCCCCCATGTCCACCCGTCCGCTTGCCCGCCGCCACGCAGCCGCCCCCGGTTTCCTCCACGCCCTTCCCGCCCGGCTTTTCGCCCTGGTCGCCGTCGCGCGGTCGCGAAAGGGTCTGACGCGGCTTGACGATCACCTCCTGCGTGACATCGGCCTGACCCGGGAAGATGCGCGAGCCGAGGCCCGGCGCCCGGTCTGGGACGCCCCATTGCACTGGAAGGGCTGAAAAGTTGACAGTTTTCGGGCCCCTCGCGCGCGCGTGGTGCTTGAAATGCTGCCACCTGTCCCCAATATTCCGTGCATGAGGTCGCGCCGGTCCCCCCGGCGTTGCCCTTAGGGACAACATCGGAGGCTTCAATGGCTCAATTTGATACGGTCCGCAGCGTCGGTGTCGGCACTGGCGCCCGCGCTGCGACCGACGAAGGGCTTCGCGCCCACATGAACAAGGTCTACGGGCTGATGTCCGTGGCGATGCTGGTTACGGCCGGCGTTGCCTGGGCGGTCGGCACGTCAGACGCCCTGCTCGCGATCTTCCGCGACCCCCTGACCCTTCGGCCGAACATCCTCGGCTGGGTGGTGATGTTCGCCCCCCTGGCGATGGTCTTCGCATTCGGCGCACTGATCAACCGGATGTCTGCGGCTGCGGCACAGCTCTTCTTCTACGTCTTCGCCGCAGTGATGGGCCTGTCGCTGGCCTGGATCTTCCAGGTCTTCACCGACACCTCGATCGCGACCACCTTCCTGGCTACCGCCGCCGGTTTCGCCGGTCTGTCGCTCTACGGCTACACGACCAAGCGTGACCTGTCCGGCTTGGGCCGCTTCCTGATGATGGGTCTCATCGGCCTTCTCGTCGCGATGGTGGTCAACATCTTCCTCGGTTCGCCGGGCCTTGCCTTCGCGATCTCGGTGATCGGCGTGCTGATCTTCGCAGGCCTGACCGCCTACGACACGCAGAACATCAAGAACAACTACATTGAGCACGCTCAGGCGATGGATCAGGAGTGGCTGGCCAAGTCGGCCATCATGGGTGCGCTGAACCTGTACATGAACTTCATCAACCTGTTCATGTTCCTGCTGCAGTTCCTCGGCAACCGCGAATAGCTCGCCTGACGGGACGACGAAAGGGCCGGTCAAGACCGGCCCTTTCCCTATTCGTCCACCCTCACGCCCGCAGATCGGCCACCATCCGCATGACCGGGAACACGATGCCCGGCCCCAGGGACAGCTCCTGCGGATGCACCGCGCGGAATCCCAGCGACCGGTAGAACGGTACAGCCGTCCGCGTCGACAGGCTATTCAGCCACTGAATCCCCGCCGCGCGTGCATCTGCCATCACCCGTTCCATCACCAGCCGCCCCAGGCCGCGCCGCACGGCGTCGGGGTCGGTGGCCACATGCCGGACATGTGCCGTCGTCTCACCCACCGGGCCGCCGGATGGATTGCGCCGCGACCAGCCGCCTGCGGCAAGGATGCGCCCCTGCGCGTCCTCGGCCACGTAATAGCGGCCCGAGCGCAAAAGTTCCGGCTGCGCCCGGGCAAATCGCGGAACGGCAAGGACCAGCACCGAGGGCGGATAGTCCGGTGCCAGAAGGCGCGGATAGCTCCGCCCCAGCAACCGGTCGATCCCGGACAGGTCTGATGGCACTGCCGTGCGAAGGGTGATCGTCTGCGCCATGCCCCCGATGTGGGGCGCTGGCAGGAAAAGGCCAGACCACCGTGCCGAAGAAATGGCCCACGGCCCAGGTCACGGCCATCGCGGCTGCACCGCTGAAGGTCACCAGAAGGCCACCAGGGACGGGCCAAAGAAAAAGGCCGCGTCCCGGCGGACACGGCCCCGAACCTTGCAGTCAAGCGCGATCTTACTTGATCTTGCCTTCCTTGTATTCGACATGCTCCCGCTTGACGGGGTCGTACTTCTTGATGACCATCTTTTCGGTCATCGTGCGGGCGTTCTTCTTGGTCACGTAGAAGTGGCCGGTGCCCGCGGTCGAGTTCAGGCGGATCTTTATGGTGGCGGGCTTTGCCATGGTCGTTCCCTCTGCATCGGGGAATCCCTGCGGCCCCCGGTCAAATCCTTGAAGCCCGCCTTTTAGCCACGCGCGCGGCAGAGTCAACCGGGAAAGCGACGTCTGCCGACCACGAGTTTTCTGCGAAAACTCGCAAACGATTTTTCGCAGAAAAATCGTGCCCGGATGCGGAACTGCGCGGAGAGCCTGTAAGCCGGATTCTGTCCCGCCCCGGACCGTGATCCGGGGCATGGATGACCATTCCTCTGCCAACCGTGTCGCCACGGCGGTCAAGCTGCCAACCCGGGCCTCTCGGGCGTTGGCGTTCCTGCGGGCGGTCTCCCCGGCCTTGCGGCCCAGGACCAGCCCCCGCGCGAGGCCCCTATTTGGCATTGCTCCGGGTGGGGCTTGCCGTGCCGGTCCTGTTGCCAGTCCCGCGGTGGGCTCTTGCCCCACCGTTTCACCTTTACCCTCGCGATCAAGGGCAGTCTCTTCTCTGTGGCGCTTTCCCTGGGGTTGCCCCCGCCGGGTGTTACCCGGCACCCTTGCCAACGGGAGTCCGGACTTTCCTCGACCCCGGGCTTGATCCGGGACCGCGGCCATCCAGCCCTCCGCGCGGGGGTCAGTTAGGCATCGGCTACGGTTCCGTCAACTGCAAACCGCCGCAGGCCCCACGCCAATGCGCAGTCTGCAGCGTCCAGCGGACCCTTGCCCCAGGGACGGAACCGCAAACGGAAAGCGGTCAAAAGCGTGTCCGGCGCAGCGTCGGGATAGCCGAAGGCCCTCAGGTCGGCCAAGAAGCCCGCCATGTCCGGCTTGGCGCCTCCCTCCCCCCGCGTGGGAAAGGGATGGGGTGGGCCCCCCCCCGCCAGGTCGGGCCAGACCGCCAGCTCCAGCAAGGCCAGCCGCCGCCAGTCGAACCGCGCGCCCGGGTCGCCCTTCCGCTCCGGCGCCATGTCGGAATGCGCAATCACCGCCTCCGGCCCCAACCCGTGCCGCTTCAGCACGTCCGAAAGCAGTCGCTCCAGCGCTGCCATCTGCGCCTCGACAAAGGGCTCGCGTCCCGTATTCGCCAGTTCGATCCCGATCGAACGCGAGTTCACATCCCCCGCGCCCCGCCACTCTCCCGCCCCCGCGTGCCAGGCCCGCGCGCCCTCGTCGACCAGCGACAGCACCGTGCCATCCCGGTCGATCAGGTAATGTGCCGAAACCTCGGCTTGCGGGTCGCACAGCCGCGCCAGCGCCTCAGGGCAACTGACCATCGCCGTATAGTGCAGCACGACCAGGTCGACCCGGCCCCTGCCCCGCCGCTCGCCAAAGTTCGGCGAGGGATGTGTCAGGCTCACTGCAGCGCGGTGCGGAACGGGCGCGGGTCCCAGGAACAGGCAAAGCCGTCGCCATCCGGATCGACACCGGCGCGGTCACGATCTGGTCCGCCCTTGGCCAGGAAGTCCTGCTGCGCCAGGTCGGGCGAAGAGTACTTGGCGCAGGCCGAATCGGCGCTGCGGACGCTCAGGCCCGACCGCTTGTACATCTGCACGCCCGGGGCATGCTTGGTCGCCAGCGCGAATTCGACGATGTTCGGCCCGGTATCGCCCGGCCGGGTCGGCAACGCTCCGGGCTGGACCACGACATACTCTGCCCGGTTCCGCGCAATCCGCTCCTTGTCGCTCTCGATCGTCTCGCGGGCCGAGACCGCATTGAAATCCTGCTCATCCGAGATGCCGGCGTTGCTTGCCACCTCGCCCGATTCCTCCTTGATCCCCGCCGGGGCGCCACCACGCGGCCGGGTAGAGCTGTTGTCGGCAGGCAATGTCGCCACAGCCGTGGGCGTGGGCGTCGCGGGCGGCAGCGTCGCAACCGGCGTCACGCCCTGCGCCCGGTCGATCGCGGCCGCTGCCGCCGCAGGGTCAAACGCCCCCCCCGGCGGCGGAACCGTGACCGGAGCCCCCGCCGGCGCCGGAGCCGCGCCCCGGATATAGCTGTTGTAGTCCTGGAACCCCACACCGGCCCCCGAGTCGGTGGAGGTCGGCGTGCAGGCGGCCAGCATCAGCGCAAGGGCGGTCGCGCCAGCGGCGGGAAGGAAGGTACGGCTCATCGACTGCCTCGAAAGGTGCTTTTTCGGCCCCTTACCACCATTTTTCCGCTTTGGCCACAAACCCGGCGCGGCTTTCCAACACATGTGCGTAATTCAGCAACTGTGCTTCCTCCCAGGGCCGCCCGATCAGCTGCAGGCCCAAGGGCAGCCCCTGGTCATCCAGACCCACCGGGACCGAGATCCCCGGCAGGCCCGCCAGGTTCACCGTCACCGTGAAGATGTCGTTCAGATACATTTTCACCGGGTCCGCATCCGCCATCTCGCCCAGCCCGAAGGCCGCCGAAGGCGTCGCCGGGGTCAGGATCGCATCCACCCCGTCGGCAAACACCGTCTCGAAGTCCCGCTTGATCAGCGCCCTGACCTTCCGCGCGCGGTTGTAATAGGCGTCGTAGAACCCGGCCGACAGCACATAGGTCCCGACCATGATCCGCCGCTGCACTTCGGCCCCGAACCCCTCGGCCCGGGTCTTTTCGTACATCTCGGTGATCCCGTCGCCCTGCGAAAGCTTCGCCCGGTGCCCATAACGCACCCCGTCATAGCGGGCGAGGTTCGAGGACGCTTCCGCCGGGGCGATCACATAGTAAGCTGGCAGCGCGTATTTGGTGTGCGGCAGGGTGATATCCCGCACCTCCGCGCCCGCATCGCGCAGCATCTCGATGCCGCGTTGCCAGAGCGCCTCGATTTCCGCAGGCATCCCGTCCATCCGGTATTCCTTCGGAATGCCGATGACCTTGCCCCGGATATCCCCGATCAGCGCCGCCTCGAAATCCGGCACCGGAATGTCAGCTGACGTGGAATCCTTCGGATCATGCCCCGCCATCGCCTGCAGCATGATCGCCGCATCCCGCACCGACTTGGTCATCGGCCCGGCCTGATCCAGCGAGGACGCAAACGCCACGATCCCCCAACGGCTCACCCGCCCATAGGTCGGCTTGATCCCGACGATCCCGGTAAACGCCGCCGGCTGCCGGATCGACCCGCCCGTATCCGTCCCCGTCGCCGCCAGGCACAGGTCAGCCGCCACCGCTGCAGCCGAGCCGCCCGAAGACCCGCCCGGCGTCAGCTGCACGTTCGACCCCTTGCGCTGCCAGGGGTTCACCGCATTGCCGTAACACGAGGTCTCGTTGGACGAACCCATCGCGAACTCGTCCATGTTCAGCTTGCCCAGCATGACCGCGCCCGCCTCGAACAGCTTCGAGGTGACGGTGGACTCATACTCCGGCTTGAACCCCTTCAGGATGTTCGACGCGGCCTGCGACGGCACACCCTTGGTGCAGAACAGGTCCTTGATCCCCAACGGAATCCCGCACATCGCCGGGGCATCCCCGCCCTTCAACCGCACATCCGCCGCCCGCGCCTGTTCCAGCGCAAGCTCCGGCGTCTTGTGGACAAAGGCGTTCAGCCCGTCGCCCGCATCAATCGCGGTCAGGCAGGACATCGTCAGATCGACCGCCGAAATCTCGCCCTTGCGCAGCGCATCCCGTGCTGCCGCGATGGTCCAGCTATTCGCGCTCATTCCACCACCTTCGGCACCGCAAAGAACCCCTCGCGCGCGTCGGGCGCGTTCTTCAGCACCTGGACCTGGATGTTGCCGTCCGTCACCACATCCGCCCGCCGCTTCAGCCGCATCGGCGTGACGCTCACCATCGGCTCCACGCCCGTCACGTCCACTTCGTTCAGCTCTTCCATGAAACCAAGGATGCCCGAAAGCTGACCCGCCAGCTTCGGCAGGTCCGCTTCCTCGACCCGGATCCGGGCCAGCTTTGCCACCTTGCGGGCGGTGTCGATGTCAATGGCCATGGCGGCTCTCCGATGGGTTCGGCCCCGTTTAGCGGCCCCTGCCCCGCCCCGCAAGCGGGTGAAGCAGCGGCCGCGACTTGCGCCGCCGCGCCACCCAAGCGCGCAGAACCGGCAGCAGGCCATCAGGGTGCTGCCCAGGTCCAAGGCCCAAACATCACGGTGCAGTCCCGGCGATGGCGAACTCCCGGCACTTTCCGCTCCGGCCCCGGTTGGCTGCCTCCGGCAAGACGATGCCCTTCCCGAACCAAGGCCCATCGGCGGCTGTCCGCCCGCGCAGGGCCGTCATCTGGGCATCGCGATTGTCACGGATACAGTCGTCCCGGACGTTACCCGCCGACCCATGACCCCAGAAGGAGAGACCCATGCAGATCACCTGGCTCGGCCATTCCGGCTTTCGCATCCAGATCGAAGAGACGGTGCTGCTGGTCGATCCCTGGCTGACGGGCAACCCGGCCTTCCCCGCCGGGCGCGAGGATGAAGCGGTGGCCGGTGCGACCCACATCCTTCTCACCCATGCCCACGGTGACCACGCCGCCGATGCCGCGCGACTGGCGTCGAGGCTCGGGATCAAGGTCCACTGCATCCATGAAGTGTCCGAGTGGATGAATGCGAACGGCCTTTGCGAAACGGTGGGATTCGGCAAGGGCGGGACGCTGAACCTTGGGGGCGCGAAAGTGACGATGGTCAATGCGGTCCATTCCGCCTCGATCGACTATCTCGGCGGTCCCCTGCTGCCGGCCGGATCGGCTGCGGGCTACATGATCACGGGCGAGGGTCATGTGATCTACCTCTCGGGCGACACCGACATCATGGCAGACATGGCCTGGATGGCCGAGCTTCACCAGCCCGACATCGGCATCCTGTCCTGCGGCGGGCACTATACGATGGACATGGAACGGGCGGCCTGGGCAGCGCGGAAATGGTTCAACTTCCGCTGGGTGATCCCCTGCCACTACAAGACCTTCCCGATCCTCGCCCAGGATGCCAGCGTCCTGCGTGCCGGTCTGCCGCCGGGGATCGAGGTCATCGAACACGAGGTCCTGGACCCCATCGGGATCTGAGGCAGCGCTGTCCACGCTGGTCGCCCATGCCGATCCCTTTGACATCAAGGGCTTTGCCGTGGGCGTTTACCCCCTGTCAAGCATGACCGCCGCAAGACCCCGCCTGCCCCGGCCTTTCATCTTTGCCCAAATATCCCCGCCGGAGGCTCCGCACGGTCCACCCGCGCAACTCCGACAGACCGGGTGCCGCCCTTCCCGTTCGTGGGGTGGGGACGGGGTGGGGGGCCTTTGGAATGAAACCTTTCCAAATCCCTAACGTCCGCGAGCAAGCTATTGGAATCATTGGATCATCAGCGTTTGTCCACCGTGGACACTATCCGCGCCTGACCTCGAAGAACCCCTTCAGCAGCGCCTCCGCCTCCCCCGCCCCGATGCCATCGTAGACTTCCGGAACATGGTGGCACTGCGGGTGACTGAAGACCCGCGCCCCCACGGCGACCCCTCCCGACTTCAGGTCCGCCGCCCCATAATAAAGCCGCCCCACCCGCGCCGCCGAAATCGCCGCCGCACACATCGGGCAGGGCTCCAGGGTCACGTAGAGGTCGCAGCCGACCAGCCTTTCCGACCGCAGCACGCGGCAGGCTTCCCGGATCGCCAGCATCTCGGCATGCGCGGTCGGATCGGAAAGCTCCCGCGTCCGGTTGCCCGCCCGGGCCAGCACCTCGTCCCCCCGGACGACCACCGCCCCCACCGGCACCTCGCCCCGCGAGGCCGCCGCGCGGGCCTCCTCCAGCGCCAGGGCCATGAACGACCGGAACCCTTCGCGTTGCTCTTTCATGCCCGCTTCGATACCCTGTCCCCCCGGCCAACAAGGCCCGAAGGATGTGCCCCATGGCCGGAAAAGAAAAGCCCCCCGCCCCGCAGACGACCCCAAAAGACGCGGACACCCCCGAGGGCGAGCGCATCGCCAAGGTCCTGTCCCGCGCCGGCATCGCCTCGCGCCGCGAGGCCGAGCGGCTGATCGAACTCGGCGAGGTGAAGGTCAACGGCAAGGTCATCAGCTCCCCCGCCTTGAACGTGACCGCGAAGGACAAGATCACGGTCCGTGGCGAACCCGTGGGCCAGCCCGAACCCCCGCGCCTCTGGCTTTACTACAAGCCCGAGGGGCTGGTGACCTCCGCTTCGGATGAAAAAGGCCGCGACACGGTCTTTGACCACCTGCCCGAGGACATGCCCCGGGTGATGTCGGTGGGCCGTCTCGACCTGAATTCCGAGGGACTGCTCCTGCTGACCAACGACGGGGAACTCAAGCGCCGCCTCGAACTCCCCTCGACCGGCTGGCTGCGCAAGTACCGGGTGCGGGTGAAGGGCAACCCGACGGACCCGGATCTGGAGCCGCTGCGGAAGGGCGTCACGGTCGAGGGCGAGAAGTTCCAGGCGATGGACGTAAAGCTCGACCGCCACCAGGGCGCGAATGCCTGGCTGACGGTCGGCCTGCGCGAGGGGAAAAACCGCGAAATCCGCCGGGCGATGTCCCATATCGGGCTGACAGTGAACCGGCTGATCCGCGTGTCCTATGGCCCGTTCCGGCTGAACGAGATGAAGCCGGGCGAGGTCGAAGAGGTGAAACCGCGCATCCTGCGCGACCAGTTGGGGCTGGCCGAGGACGCGACCGCGCCGAAACGCGGTCCTACCAAGCCTGCGGCCGATTCCAAGGCGAAACCAGACGGCAAACCCGCGGCCAAGCGGCTGAAACCCGGCGAAGGGCTCAAGCAGTTGTCGGAGGCCTGGCAAAAGGCCACGCGTCCGCCTGCCCGGAAAGCTGCCGACCGGGCGACCCCGGGTGGTCGGCCGACGCGGACCCCTGGCCCCCGGACGGGTCCGAAAAAGGGCTAGCTTCGACCTTTCGCTTCCAGCGCAGACAGGCTGTCGGGCAGGAACCGTTCGGAGAACCCGGCGATGAAGCACCAGACGATCAGCTTGGCGAAGTTCGCCGAGGGGCCGGAATAGCCATAGGATTCATACCAGACCCACAGCGGACCAAATCCGCCGCCTTCGACCGGGCTTGGGAACAGATCGCCGCCCAGCAGACCAGCCGCGATGACCAGATAGAGGACCAGCGCAGAGAAGGCACCGACCAGGAGCCGGACCAACAGAAAGTGCCATGCATAGCCGCCTTCGAGGTCCTCGAACGAAAGCTTGCCGGATGTACTGTGAAACGCCATGAGCCGTGACAGGAACGCACCGAGAAAGCCGAAGAAGATGCAGACGACAAAGTTGTATTTCTGCAGGGCGAAGTGACCGAGCCCGATCGAGAGCGGACTGGCAAAGATGATCTCTGCCCCAAGCGCGAGGAACATCCCGACGAACACAGTCGCCACGCCCGCGCCGAGTAGCGCCATTCGCCAGGCCACGACCCGACGTTCGGCCCTTTCTGACCTCCGTTCGGCGTATCTGTTGTGGGTGTCGCGCAAGAGCTTGGCGAGAAGCGCCTGCTTGGCCTCGTCCGTCGCCTGGGGGTCGCGCCGCTTGGCCAGGATCACGATTGACGGGACGCCGATCTTTTCAGCCGTCAGGAAGGCGCTATCAAGCGCCACGTCCAGGTCTGCGCCGGTCTTGAGCTGGACAAGAAGGATTTCGATCTCGTTCGGGATTTCCCAGTTCCGCCAGTTTTCGTGCTGATCGACCACTTTGGGATCGAGAAGTGACTCGATCTGCTTGTCCTGCTTGGTGGGATGCTGAACAAGATGCCGGTGATAGCTGGCCCGCAGTCCGGCCATATGGGCAGCCCAGGCACGCTCTTCTCCGCGGCGACCCTTGCTGTCGGTCCTTGCGGTGCTTTCCGATTCCTGCATGTCGGTGTCTCCTGCAAAAGAGCACGTGATCAAAAAAGCCATATCAATTCGCAAACCCTGCGCGCTTTGGCGATTCCCTGCAAGTCGGGCAGCCGCGACCGCCCGGAATGCACGGGGAAGAATGCCGCCGATTCCCCCCTGCCGCCGCTGGCATGGGGCAAAGGCATCGGTTAAGGTCTGACCCGAGGCAAACCGCAGGAGTATCGCCATGTCGGGACCCGGGCTCAGGAACCTGTCATTGGCCTTGCTCGTTGCCCTTCTGGCCTATGTGGCCTGGTCGGGAGGCGTCTGATGGCGGAACGGTTTGGCGGGAAATACTCGCCGCAAGGGTCATCAGCGGGATCGCCGTCGGAACGGATCGTGCCCGATCTGAGTGCCGAGCGTCCGGTCGGGCTTTGGCGCTGTTCGGTCCTGTTCCTGACGGCGTTCCTGTTCCTGTTCCCTGCCTTTGGCGATGGTCCGCGCGAGATGCTGCTGGGGCTGGCCGCCGGGGGGCTGATCGTTTTGTCGGCTTGGCTGACGCGCGAAGGTCTGAAGGCCGAGGCCGCCTACAACGCCCGCAAGCTTGCCCGCCGTCCGGCCCGGCCGCGCAAGGCGCTGGGGGCGGTTCTGACTGGGGCCGCGCTGGCCCTGGGCGGGGTGATTGCGGACCAGGGGCTGGTCTATCCGGTGCTTTACGCCTTGGTCGGTGCCGGGCTGCATCTGGGGGCCTTCGGGATGGACCCGAGCGCGGACAAGGGGATGGAAGGGATCGACGCCTTCCAGACCGGCCGGGTGGCCAAAGCGGTCGAGGAGGGCGAGGCGCATCTGGCGGCGATGAAGGACGCGATCCTGCGGGCGCGCGACCGGGCGCTGGAACGCCGGGTGGACCAGTTCGCGGCGGCGGCGCGGGGGCTGTTCCGCACGATCGAGGGCGACCCGGGCGACCTGACGGCGGCGCGGAAGTACCTGTCGGTCTACCTGATGGGTGCCCGCGACGCGACGGTGAAGTTCGTCGACCACTATGCCCAGACCCGCGATGCCGGGTCCCGCGCGGAGTACGAGGCGCTGCTAGCCGATCTTGAGACGACCTTTGCAGAAAAGTCGAAGAGCTTCCTTACCAATAGCCGCAGCGACCTGGACGTCGAAATCGCCGTCCTGCGCGACCGGTTGAAACTTGACCATTAGCGGGAGACCCCGATGTCCGAAACCGTCCAAGCCGATGCCCAGGCCCTTCTGACCGAAGTCGAGAAGGTGACCGCTGTCATCCTGCCCGAGCCGATGGCCGAAGTCGTGCCGCTGGAGGCTGCTCCTGCCGAGAAGGCGGAGGAGATCAAGAAGCGGATGGCCGAGGTCGATTTGACCAGCACGCAGTCGATCATTGCATTCGGGTCCTCGGCGCAGGCCGAGCTGCAGGTGATCAGCCAGGCCATGCTGCAGGATGTGAAGAACAAGGACGTGGGGCCGGCGGGCGATTCCTTGCGCAAGATCGTCACCACGATCCGGGGGTTCGCGGCCGAGGAGCTGGACCTGCGACGCGAGGCAAGCTGGTGGGAAAAGCTTCTGGGTCGGGCGGCTCCGTTTGCGGAATTCGTCGCGCAGTACGAGGACGTGCAGGGTCAGATCGACAAGATCACGGGCGAGCTTCTGACGCATGAACACACACTGCTGAAGGACATCAAGAGCCTGGACGTTCTCTATGAAAAGACCCTGACCTTCTACAACGAGCTGGCGCTTTACATCGCGGCGGGCGAGGCCAAGCTGACCGAGACGGACAGCACGACGATCCCGGCCAAGGAAGCCGAGGTCGCCAAGGCCCCCGAGGCGGACCAGGTCATCAAGGCGCAGGAGTTGCGTGACCTGCGCGCCGCGCGCGACGACCTGGAAAGGCGCGTCTATGACCTGCGGCTGACGCGGCAGGTGACGATGCAGTCGCTTCCGTCGATCCGGCTGGTGCAGGAGAACGACAAGTCGCTGGTCACCAAGATCAACTCGACCCTCGTCAACACGGTGCCCCTGTGGGAGACGCAACTGGCGCAGGCGGTGACGATCCAGCGGTCGAAAGAGGCGGCCGAGGCGGTGCGCGATGCCAGCGACCTGACGAATGAGCTTCTGAAGGCCAATGCCGAGAACCTGCAGGACGCCAACAAGGTGGTCCGCGAAGAGATGGAGCGCGGCGTCTTCGACATCGAGACGGTGAAGGCGGCCAATGCGACGCTGATCGCGACGATCAACGAAAGCCTGGCGATCGCGGACGAAGGCAAGGCCCGGCGCGCGGCAGCCGAGACGGACCTGGTCAAGATGGAGGCCGAACTGCGCGACACGCTGGCCGCCGCGAAGGCGCGGCAGATGGCACCCACACCCGCGACCTCGGCCTGAGCGACGGCGCGCGGAATGGGACAAGGACGCATCACCCGGGCAGCGCTGGCCATCGGCTTCGGCCTGGTCCTGACCGGGTGTATTGCGTCTTCTCCCGGCATTGCCCCCGTGCCGGCGACGCCGCCCGTGGTCCCGGCAGCGCCGACCGCAAAAAGCGCCGCAGCGGCGGCCTATTTCACTCAGGTCCAGCAGGCGCTGCTGACCCAGGGCATGTTGCGGTCGGATGGCGGGGAGGAGATCCCCGTGACCGACCGGATGCTGGCCGAAAACTTCATGCGGATCGCCTTGCGCGATGAATACCGGCGAAGTGGCGGCGGCTTTGTCCGGCAAGAGACGGAAAGCAACCTCCGCCGCTGGGAGATCCCGGTCCGCGTCGGGATCCGCTTTGGTGCCAGCGTCCCGCCGGACCGGCAGGCCACGGACCGGGCGCGGATCGCCAGCTTCGTCGCCCGGCTGTCGCGGATCACCGGCCATCCGATGTCGGTCGACGAGCGTGCGCCGAACTTCTTCATCCATATCGTATCCGAGGACGAACGCGAGGCTTTGGGGCCGACCGTCCGCGCCACCCTGCCCGGCCTTGGCGCGGCAGAAGTGGCCGAGATCACGAACATGCCGCGCACCACCTATTGCCTGGTCTATGCGCTGGCCGATGGCAACACCGGGTCCTACACCCGGGCCTTTGCGGTGATCCGGTCGGAACATCCGGACCTTCTGCGCCTGTCCTGCCTGCACGAGGAACTGACCCAGGGCCTTGGCCTGCCGAACGACAGCCCCCGCGCGCGCCCGTCGATCTTCAACGACGACGAGGAATTCGCGCTGCTGACCGACCACGACGAACTTTTGCTGCGCATGCTTTACAGCCCCGAGCTGCGGCCGGGGATGACGCCCGAGGAAGCGCGCCCGATCGTCTTCTCGCTTGCACGCCGTCTTCTTGGCGGCGACAGTTGATCCCAAACGGAGGGTGACCCCATGGTCTTCGATTTCCTCAAAGGCGAATTCATCGACGTCATCTCGTGGCTTGATGACACGCGCGACACGATGGTCTGGCGGTTCGACCGCCGCGGCCAGGCGATCAAATACGGTGCCAAGCTTACCGTGCGCGAAGGCCAGGCGGCGGTCTTCATCCACGAAGGCCAGTTGGCGGATGTGTTCCAGCCCGGTCTCTACATGCTTGAAACCAACAACATGCCGGTCCTGACCACGTTGCAGAATTGGGACCACGGGTTTCAGTCGCCCTTCAAGTCCGAGATCTATTTCGTCAACACCACCCGGTTCAACGACCAGAAATGGGGCACGAAGAACCCGATCATGGCGCGGGACCCGGAATTTGGCCCGGTGCGCCTGCGCGCTTTCGGGACCTATTCGATGCGGGTCACCGATCCCGGCAAATTCATCCAGGAAGTCGTCGGGACGGATGGCGAATTCACTTCGGATGAGATCAGCTTCCAGATCCGCAACGTCATCGTGCAATCAGCGTCCCAGGTGCTGGCCAAGGCAGGGATTCCGGTGCTGGACATGGCGGCGAACCTGGCCGATCTTGGCAAGATCATCGCCAATGCAATCGCCCCGCAGGTCGGCGAATACGGGCTGTCGATCCCGGAATTCTACATTGAAAACATCAGCCTGCCGGAGGAGGTGGAGAAGGCCCTGGACAAGCGCACCTCGATGGGCGTGGTGGGCGACCTGAACCGCTACATGCAGTTCAACGCGGCCGAAAGCATGAGCCAGCCGGGCTCGGCGATGGGGTCGGCAATGGGGGCGGGCATGGGCATGGGCATGGGCGCCAGCATGGCGCAGAACATGGGGCCCTGGGGGGGCTCGCAGCCCGCCGCCGCGCCGCCGCCCCCTCCCCCGCCACCACCGCCGGAAGGGAAGGCCTGGCATCTGGCGGTGGACGGGGCGACGACGGGGCCGTTCCTTGAGGCCGACCTTGCCCGGGCCGCGGCTGAGGGCAGGCTGACCCGTGCGACGATGGTGTGGACCCCCGGTCAGGACGGTTGGAAGATGGCCGCCGAGACGGAATTGGCGCGGCTGCTGGACAGCGTCCCTCCGCCACCCCCGAAAGCCTGACGCCGGATCATGCCGCAGGACGAATACCGCTGGCCCTGCGCCCAATGTGGCGCGCAACTGCGCTATGCGCCGGGCCAGACCAGTCTGACCTGCGACCATTGCGGCCATGTCCAGACGATTGCGCCCGAGGCCCCGCGCAGCCGGGCGCGGGCGTTGCAAGAGCTTGATCTTGCGCGCGGATTGCGGGACGACCTTGCGGCTTCGGACATGGTCGAGGTGCGCACGACCTCGTGCCCGAACTGCGGGGCGCGGGTCGAAATCAGCGGCGAGACGCATGCCACCGAGTGCCCGTTCTGCGACACGCCGGTGGTGCTGGACACCGGCACGGAACGTCACATCAAGCCGCAGGCGCTGATCCCCTTTGCCTTGACCGAGGCCGAGGCACGGGGGGCGATGGTCAAATGGATGGGCAGCTTGTGGTTCGCGCCGGGGACCCTGCTGGAATATGCCCGCAAGGGCCGGGCGCTGACCGGGATCTACGTGCCGTTCTGGACCTTCGACGCCGAGACCTCCAGCCGCTATACGGGCGAGCGGGGGGAGTATTACTACGAGACGCGGATTGTGAACGTCCGGGTCAATGGCCGGATGGAACGGCGCGAGGAACGGGTCCGCAAGACGCGCTGGTATCCGGCTTCAGGCCGGGTAAGCCGCGATTTCGACGACTTGCTGGTGATGGCCTCGCGCAGCCTGCCGGCACGTCTTGGCAATGAGCTGACGCCCTGGGACCTGGGGGCGCTGGTGGCCTATGCCCCTGAATATCTGGCCGGTTTCCGGGCCGAGGGCTATACGGTCCCGCTAGCCGATGGGCACCGGGAGGCGCGTGAAAGGATGGCGGACGTGATCCGCAGCGACGTTCGCCGCGACATCGGCGGAGACGAACAGCGCATTCACGACGTGGACACAGACTGGTCGGACGAGACCTTCAAGCACATCCTGTTGCCAGTCTGGATGGCGGCCTACAAGTACAACGGGAAAAGCTACCGCTTCCTGGTCAACGGCCAGACCGGGGAAGTGCAGGGTGAACGGCCCTGGTCGGTCTGGAAGATCGCGCTTGCGGTGCTGCTGGTGGCGGCGCTTGCCTTCGGGGCGATCTATCTGTCTGACCCCGAGGCCGTGGGCCTGCCGCAGCCCGAGTGGATGGACTAGGCGTCCCGCTGGAAGAACAGCATGTAGCCGGCATAGGCCCCGGCGGCGAGGAAGAGAAGTCCCCAGAAGGGCGAGCCGAGCCAGAGAAACTCTACCAGCCCCCAGCCGATGGGCAAAAGCACCGTCAGCCAGCGGACCCAAGCGTGCCGGAAGAACGGGTCGTTCGGGTCGAGAAACTTCATGGCCGTGCGCCCCTGTTCGTGGCATCCTTGCGTTGCACAGGGAGGACGACATGCCCCAGATTGTCAAGGATTTCCAAGGACAAACCGTCATCACCACTTTCGAAACGACACCCGCAATGGCCTTCGACCTGGTCGAGGCGCTGGAGGCTGCCTACCGCGACTGCATCAGCCACCAGCCCGGGTTCATCGCGGCAGGTTTGCACATGAACGACGCGCGGACCCGGATTTGCAACTACTCGCAGTGGAAACGGCGCGAGGATTACCAGGCGATGCTGCGGACGCCCGAGATGCGGGAGAGGAACCGCAAGATCAACGAGCTGTGCCGGGGGTTCGAGCCGGTGATGTACGAGGTGACCGGGGTTTTCTGAGCCTCAGGCCGAGGGGACCACGCCGCAGGCGCGGAAGGCCTCGACCGCCGGGCGGGCTCCTGTCAGGTCGATGGGTACGGTCAGGTCGCCGGCCAAGGCCGTGGCAGTGGCGTTGTAGGCCAGCCCATCAAGCACATTGCCAAAGCCGGTGTCGGTGACGGTCAGCGTCCGGCCATCCTTTGACAGCTGATGGCGACCGGTGCCGATGGTCATAGCAGCCGGTCCAGTGAAGCCCAGTCCGAAGGTCTCGGTCACCGGCCAGGGATCGGGGCGGGTCAGGGCGATGGCGTAGGGCTCGGCCTGGGCGGGGTCATAGGTCACGCGGACCGACAGGCCCGGCGCGTCGTTGAAGATCGTGCAGACCGGGGTTGCGGTGAAGTCCCAGGCCAGGGCCGGTCGGGCAAGCAGGACAAGGGCGATCAGAGCGCGCATGACTTGGACATGGGGTGCAGGGCGGCAAGGTCAAGCCAGCCGCCGGATCAGCGCCTGGGCGGCGGCCGGGTTGGCGGTTTTATGGCCCGAGATGACGAAGGCAAAGACCTCGCGGTCCTTCGCGATCCGACGCAAGCGGGCGGCCCAGCGGTCGAGCTTTGACGTGGGATAGCCCAGGGCCTCACCCTCCTGCGTGCCCATCAGACGCAGATAAGCGAAGGGGGCGCTGGGGACGTCGATCTCGGGATAGGGTCCGTCGGCGGCCTGGACGGCGGCAATTCCGCGGTCGGAAAGGAGGGCCGCAAAGGCCGGCGCCTGAAAGCTGTCGTGCCGCGGCTCGATGGCATGGCGCAGGGGCAGGCCATTCAGGCTGGGGGGCAGCAGGTCGAGGAACCCCGCCACATCGGCGCTGTCGAAGGCTTTCGTCGGAGGGAACTGCCAGTTGATCGGGCCAAGCCTGGGTCCCAGTTCCTCCAGCCCCGAGGTCAGGAAGCGGGTGATGGACGCGCCGGTGCCAGAAAGTTCACGCCGCGTGGTGACATAGCGCGGGGCCTTCAGGGTGAAGACGAAGCCCTCGGGCACTTGCCTGGCCCATTTGCGGAAGGTGGCGGGGGTCTGGGTGCGGTAGAAGGTGCCGTTGACCTCGATGGCCGTCAACGCGCGGGACGCGAAGCGGAGTTCATCCGCCTGGCGCAGGCCTTCGGGGAAGAAGGTGCCGCGCCAGGGCTCATAGGTCCAGCCGCCGACGCCGATGCGGATGGGGTGGGGCATGGGTCTTCGTCCTCCTGACGGAGTAACGCCCGGGCCTCAGGTCCTGTTCCGGCTGGCGTTAACCTTGCCGCAACCTGGGTGGGTGAAACTGGGGGCAGGATGGGAGGCGTCGATGGACCCAGTGGACGAATTCGCCCGGCTGAAGGCCGAGATCAAGCGCTTGCAGGACCGCGCCGAGGTGCTGCGCGAGGGTTTCCTGCGCCCGGGGGCGCGGCTGCGGTCGAACCGGTTCGAGGTGACGGTGAAACGGCAGAAGCGACGGGTCTTCCAGAAGGAGCGCCTTCCGCAAGCGGTGCTGTCCGACCCGCGCTATTGGGAGGAACGGGAAAGCGAGGTGGTCATCTGCCACGAGATCACTACCTTCCGCGCGGGCGATCCGGACATCGTGCTGGTGGAGTGAGGCAAGTGAGGTGGGCTGCGCGCCCACCGCTTACCTGCCCCGCCGCGAACGTTTGCCGCCCCGCTGCCCGGCCCGTCCCGCCGTCGAGCGCCCGGCCATCTTCACCGCCTCGGTCACCGCCTCTTCGATGACCTCCTGCCGCGCGAAGGGGTCGTCGGCGACGGCCAGTTCCACCGCCTCCAGCCGCTTGACTTCGTCGCGCAGACGGGCGGCTTCCTCGAATTCCAGGTTCTCGGCGGCCTTGCGCATCTGCAGGCGCAGCGCGTCCAGGTGGGCGGCCAGGTTCGACCCAACCATCGGCTTGTCGACCTTGGTCGTGACGCGGCTCATGTCGGTGTCGCCCTGCCAGAGGCCCGCCAGCACGTCCTCGACATTCTTCTTCACCGTTTCGGGTGTGATGCCGTGAAGCTGGTTGTAGGCCATCTGCTTTTCACGGCGGCGGTTGGTCTCGGCCAACGCGCGTTCCATCGAGCCGGTGATCCGGTCGGCATACATGATGACCCGCCCCTCGCTGTTTCGCGCTGCGCGGCCGATGGTCTGGATGAGCGAGGTTTCCGACCGCAGGAACCCTTCCTTGTCCGCATCAAGGATCGCCACCAACCCGCATTCCGGAATGTCCAACCCTTCACGCAGAAGGTTGATCCCCACCAGCGCGTCGAAGGCGCCCAGGCGCAAATCCCGCAGGATTTCAATGCGTTCTATGGTGTCGATGTCCGAATGCATGTAGCGCACCCGGATGCCCTGTTCGTGAAGGTAATCGGTCAGGTCCTCGGCCATGCGCTTGGTCAGCACCGTCACCAGGGTTCGCAGGCCCTTGGCCGAGACCTTGCGGATTTCGTCCAGAAGGTCGTCGACCTGCATCTCCACCGGGCGAATTTCGACCTGGGGGTCGAGAAGGCCCGTCGGGCGGATGACCTGTTCGGTGAAGACGCCGCCGGTCTGCTCCATCTCCCAAGCCGCCGGGGTGGCGGAGACGAAGACGGACTGCGGGCGCATGGCGTCCCATTCCTCGAACTTCAGCGGGCGGTTGTCCATGCAGGAGGGGAGCCGGAAGCCGTGTTCGGCCAGCGTGAACTTGCGGCGGAAGTCGCCGCGGTACATGCCGCCGATCTGGGGGACCGAGACGTGGGACTCATCCGCGAAGACGATGGCATTGTCGGGGATGAATTCGAACAGCGTCGGCGGCGGTTCACCAGGGGCTCGCCCCGTGAGGTAGCGCGAGTAGTTCTCGATCCCGGCGCAGGAGCCGGTGGCCTCCAGCATTTCGAGGTCGAAGTTGGTGCGCTGTTCCAGGCGTTGCGCCTCCAGGAGCTTCCCCTCCTCCTGCAACTGCTTCAGGCGGTGGAACAGCTCGTCCTTGATGCCCTTGATCGCCTGCTGCAGCGTCGGGCGCGGCGTCACGTAGTGGCTGTTCGCGTAGATGCGGATCTGCTTGAAACTGTCGGTCTTTGCCCCGGTCAGCGGGTCGAATTCGGTAATCGACTCCAGTTCCTCGCCGAAGAAGGAGAACCGCCAGGCGCGGTCTTCCAGGTGGGCGGGCCAGACTTCGAGGGAATCGCCCCGGACGCGGAAGGCCCCGCGCTGGAACGCGGCCTCCAGGCGGCGGTATTGCTGGGCGACAAGGTCGGCCATCACCTTGCGCTGGTCGTAGAGCTGGCCCACGATCAGGTCGACGGTCATCGCCGAGTAGGTCTCGACCGAGCCGATGCCGTAGATGCACGACACCGAAGCCACGATGATCACGTCGTCCCGTTCCAGAAGCGCCCGGGTGGCCGAGTGGCGCATCCGGTCGATCTGTTCGTTGATCTGGGATTCCTTCTCGATATAGGTGTCGGTGCGGGCGACGTAGGCTTCGGGCTGGTAGTAGTCGTAGTAGGAAACGAAGTATTCCACGGCGTTTTCGGGAAAGAAGCCCTTGAATTCGCCGTAAAGCTGGGCCGCCAGCGTCTTGTTGGGGGCAAGGATGATGGCGGGGCGCTGGGTTTCCTCGATCACCTTGGCCATGGTGAAGGTCTTGCCGGTGCCGGTGGCCCCCAGAAGGACCTGGTCGCGTTCGCCGTCGTTGATCCCGGCGGTCAGTTCCCGGATCGCGGTCGGCTGATCGCCGGCGGGCTGGAAGGGCGTGGACATGACAAAGCGGCGGCCGCCTTCCAGCTTGGGCTTGGTCAGGACGTCGGGGCGTTCGCTCAGGGCGTTCGAGTTGTTGTGGGGCATCGCGCGCCTATGGGAATCGGGGACAGATCAGATTTGATCCTTTTTTGTTCCGGTTCAAGCGGCGATCCGTGAGGATGGGGCGAAACCGTTGCCGAAGTGGGGCCAAGCGGTTAAGGCAGCCGCCAGAGGTGACAGATGGCTGAAAAGATCGATACGCAGGCCGTGGGGCTGGATGTGGGGCTGGCCTTCATCCGCTGGCTGACCGGGGCCGAGAACCTGCACTACGGGCTGTGGACGGGGCTGGAGGTCGCGGCGGGGAACCTGCGGGCGGCGCAAGACGCATATACGGCGAAGCTCTTCGGCTATCTGCCACCCGGTCCCTTGCGGATTCTGGACATCGGGGGCGGCGCGGGCGAGACGGCGAAAAAGCTGCTGGCGCTGGGGCATTCGGTCGAGATTGTCGTGCCCTCGCCCTTCCTGGCTGCCCGTTGCCGCGAGACAGCGAAGGGGGCGGTCGTGCATGAATGCACCTTTGAGGCCTTTTCGGGCGAGGGACCATTCGACCTGTGCCTCTTCTCCGAAAGCTTCCAGTATATCCCGATGGCCGAGAGCCTGCCGAAATGTGCGCGCCTTCTGGCGCCGGGCGGGCAGGTGCTGATCGCCGACTGCTTTAGGACCGACGCTTACAAGGGCCGCGCGGCGATTGGACCGCAGCCGGGCGGCGGGCACAATGCCGGGGCCTTCCGCGAGGCGGTGGCTGCGTCAGGCTATTCGGTTGCGGCCGAAGAGGACATCACCGATGCCGTCGCGCCCTCGATCGACCTGGAGCAACGGCTGTTCAACGTCTTGGGCCACGGCGTCACGCGCGTCTCGGACGAGATTCGCGGCAAGCGTCCGATGGCGCACTGGGCGCTGGACCGGATCATCGGCCTGTTCCTGTCGCGGACCCGCCGCGAGAATCTGATGCAACGACTGACCGGGACGACGCGCACCTCCGAGGCGTTCCGCATCTACAATCGCTATCAGATCGTCAGACTGTTTCGCGGCTGAGCTGGGCAAGGCAGCAGGACCAGATTCTCTGCCCGATTATGCAACTTAAGGTTGATTTAACGCTTGGCTTCCGCCAAACTAAGCGGGCAAGCAGCAACTGACCCTGCCGGTCGGCGCCAGAACCCACCCCACCCACACTCCCTGGCCCCGACCGGCAGATTTTTCGCCGCACGACGCGCTTGCGCTTTCCCGAAAGCTTCGGAATAAGCAAGGAAGCCAGTCAGGAGCAGCACATGCGCGCCCGCATCTACCAGCCCGCAAAGACCGCCATGCAGTCGGGAACTGCCAAGACTCAAAGCTGGGTGCTGGAATTCGCCCCGGCGTCGGAACGCGAGGTCGATCCGCTGATGGGCTGGACGTCGTCGTCGGACACGCAGGCACAGGTCCGGCTGCGGTTCGAGACACGCGAAGCGGCCGAGGCCTATGCGGCGGAAAAGGGCATCGAGTATGACTTGGTCGAACCGAAGCCCCGCAAGCCAGTGATCCGACCGCGCGGCTATGGCGAGAACTTTGCCACTGACCGCAAGGGTGCCTGGACGCACTGAATGGCGGTCTCGATCTCTGAAGAGCACCCGCTGACCCCGGACCTGGCGCTGCTGTTTGAACGCCATACTGCCGACATGCACGCCGATACCCCGCCGGAATCGATCCACATGATGGACAAGGGAGCATTGGCCGCGCCGGGCATCCGGTTCTTTGTCCTGCGCGATGCGGGCCAGCCGCTGGCGATGGGGGCCTACAAGCGGATCGATGCGACCCATGCCGAGATCAAGTCGATGCATGTCCTGGCCGAGGCACGGGGGCGCGGGCTGTCGAAGGCGATGCTTGACCATCTCGTCGCATCAGCGCTGGCTGACGGGTTTTCGCGGTTGAGCCTGGAGACGGGGGTTCAGCCGACTTTCGTTGCGGCACGAGCCCTGTATGGACGGGCGGGGTTTGAGGAATGCGGACCGTTCGAGGGCTACTGGGACGACCCGAATTCCGTCTTCATGACAAAGGCGCTTGCCTGATCCTTGTCCCTGTCGCAAAAGGCGGTGGCGCGGGCTCATAGCTCAACTGGATAGAGCAAGGACCTTCTAAGTCCGAGGTTGAGGGTTCGAGTCCTTCTGGGCCCGCCATTTCTGCCCGCCTTTCTTCAGACAGCGAGCCGTCCTTGCGGCATCGAGCCGCGCGGACGGCGTTGCCACGGAAGGTGGTCAGGTCTTGACGCTTGGCGCGCCACCCTCGAAGCGGTTGCCGTGGCGATAGTCGCAGGGGGCTTCCTGCATCTGCAAGTGCAGGCCTGTGCCGGTGAGGGGGTGGGCGCGGGCGACGTCCTCGTCGAAGTTGATCCCAAGACCGGGGGCTTCGGGGGGGATGATGTAGCCGTCCTCCCATTTGATCGAGTTCTTGATGAGCTTCTGGTGGAAGGCCCCACCCGTTTCAATGGTCTCGGCGATGAGAAGGTTCGGGATCGAGGCGGCGAAGTGGACGTTGGCCGCCCATTCGACAGGGCCCGCGTAAAGGTGCGGGGCCATCTCGGCGTTGAAGATCTCGGCCATGGCGGCGATCTTCTTCGCTTCCCAGATGCCGCCAACCCGGCCCAGCGCGGGCTGCAGGATCTTGACACCCCCGGCGCGCAGGAGGGTGCCGAATTCGGCCTTGGTGGTCATCCGTTCGCCGGTGGCGAGCGGGACCCGGACGGATTTTGCAACTTCCGCGAATTCCAGCAGGTTGTCGGGCGGGATCGGTTCTTCGTACCAGAGCGGGTTGTAGGGTTCGAGTTCCCGGCCCATGCGGATCGCGCCGGGGGTGGTGAACTGGCCATGCGTGCCGAAGAGAAGATCGACCCGGTCCCCCACCGCCTCGCGGATTGCCTTGCAGAAGGCGACGGAGCGGGTGATGTCGGACATCGCGGGTTCATGTCCGCCGCGGATGGTGTAGGGGCCGGCAGGGTCGAATTTGACTGCGGTGAAGCCCAGGTTCATGAAGCGGACGGCGGCGTCGGCAGCGGCGGCAGGGTCGACCCAGAACTCGGCCGATTCCTTGCCGGGTTCGGGGTAAAGGTAGGTGTAAGACCGGATGCGGTCGTTCATGCGACCACCCAGAAGGGCGTAGACCGGCCGGTTGCGCGCCTTGCCGAGGATGTCCCAGCAGGCGATCTCCAGCCCCGCGAAGGCGCCCATCACGGTGGGGTCGGGGCGCTGGGTGAAGCCGGAGGAGTAGGCACGGCGGAACATCAGCTCGATGTTTTCCGGGTTCTCGTTCTCCATGTGGCGTTCGAACACGTCCTCGATCACCGCCTGCATCGCCTTGGGTCCGACGGTCGAGGCATAGCATTCGCCATAGCCCACGATGCCATTGTCTGTGGTGAGCTTCGGGAAGATCCAGTAGCGGCCGCCCCAGCCGGGGAAGGGCGGCGCGACAACGAAGATTTCGAGGTCCTTGAGTTTCATGGCGCGCGCCCCCTGGTTAATGGCGGAGCGGGGGTTTCACACCCCCGCTCCCCCGTGGTTTGTCGAAGGGAAAGGTAGGAGGGAAGGCCCGGCGAAACCGCTCCATCTGCGACAGATCATGACGCGTATGGGATAGGGCGTGCTGACCACGCAGGAGTATGCGGCAAGGGCTACCGTGTTTGAAATCGGTTAGTCAGTCCCCGTTTTGCGGCAAAATTGGGCGCAGGTTGTGGGAAAACTGTAATTCAGCAGTGCGCGATTCCAGCCAGGAACGTCAACAGCGCCGCGGCAAAGCTGTCCGCGTGCGTCAGCATCGCCAGATGGCTGCCGCCGCGGACCAGCTGGAAGGTCGCGCCCGGCACGAGGTCGGCCAGCTCGCGCTGGAGGTCGGGAGGGGTCTTGCGGTCGTCGGCTCCGGCAAGGACCAGGGTGGGCAGGCGCAGCGTGGCACTGGTCTGGTAGAAATCGGCGGTGGCGACGGCGGCGGCAAAGCCGGTCCAGCCGTTGAGGGGCGTCTGAGCCAGCATTGCGCGGACCGGGCCGGTTTCCGGCAGAGCGCGCCAGCGGGGTCCGAGAAGCTGGGCGCATTCGGCGTCGAGGTCCGGGCCTTCGGCGGCAAGGCGGGCGAGGCGGCGTTCCCAGACCCCGGGATTGGCAAAGCGGGTGGCCGAGCCAGTCAGCACCAGCGCGCGGACAAGGTCGAGCCGCTTGACCGCCAGCCCTTGTGCGATCAGGCCGCCTTCGCCCGCGCCGAGGACCACTGCGTCTTTCAGCGCGAAATGGTCCATCAGGCGTTCGACATCGCGGATCATCGCGCCCATCGCGTAAGGCGGCGCCGGTCTGTCCGAGGCCCCATGGCCGCGCAGGTCGAGCCGCAGGGTGCGCGTCTGAAGCTGCGGGAGAAGCGCGTCCCAGAGGCGAAGGTCAAGTCCAAGGCCGTGGATCAGCACCAAGGGCGGCGCGGTCGCAGGGCCGGTAAGGTCGGCATTCAGGCGCAGGTCGTCCAGCCAGACGAGGGTCACGCAAAGCGCTCCAGCGCCGTGGCGAAGGTGGCGGGGTCGACGTTGCCGCCGCTTGCCACTGCGATCACCGTGTCGGGCAGGTCCTGGCCAAAGAGGGCCGCGGCCAGGGCCACCGCGCCCCCCGGTTCCAGCACGATCCGCAGATGCGCGAAGGCAAGCGCCATCGCCTGCAGGGTCTGGTCGTCGGTCACCACGGTTCCAGGACCGGCGAGCCGCGCCAGAATGGGGAAAGTGAGTTCGCCCGGGCTGGGGGTCAGGATCGCGTCGCAGATCGACCCGGAAGCCGCGGCATTCCGTTCCCGCCTGCCCGAGGCCAAGGACCGCGCCATGTCGTCGAAACCGGCCGGTTCGGCAGTTCGCACCCGTAGGCCGGGGGCGCTGGCCTGCAGCGACAGCGCGACGCCAGAGGACAGGCCCCCGCCACCGCAGCAGACCAGAACCTCGCCCGTGGTGACCCCAGCCTCGGCCGCCTGTTCGGCGATCTCAAGCCCGACGGTGCCCTGCCCGGCGATGACCTCCGGGTCGTCGTAGGGCTTGATGAGCGTCAGGCCGCGATCCTGGGCCAGTCCAGCGCCGATGGCGTCGCGATCCTGGGTCGCGCGGTCGTAAAGCACGACCTCGGCCCCATAGGCGCGCGTGTTGGCGATCTTCACCTGCGGCGCGTCCGAAGGCATCAGGATGACGCAAGGCGCGTCGTGGCGCGCTGCGGCATAGGCCACGCCCTGCGCGTGGTTGCCGGAGGAATAGGCGATGACCCCCCGCGCCCGCGCCTGCGGGCCCAGTGCCGAGACGGCGGACCAGCCGCCGCGCGCCTTGAAGCTGCCGGTCAGTTGCAGGCATTCGGCCTTGACCAGGATGCGCCGCCCGGCAATCCGGTCGAGAAGCGGGGCGTGGAGAAGCGGTGTGCGGCGAACATTGCCGTGCAGGCGGCGTGCCGCAGCCTCGATCAGGGCAAGATCGGTCATGCGAGACCTGCAAGAAAGGCGCGGATCAGGGCCACGGCTTCGGGTTCGTCAAGGAACGGAATATGGGCGCGGCCTGGCACCTCGGCGAAAAGCATGTCGGGGCGGCGATCAAGCATCCTGTTGGCCGTCACTTCGCTGAGAAGGTCCGAGTTCGCGCCCCGGATCAATGCCAGCGGCAGGCCCTGCAGCGCGTCGAACAGGGGCCACAGGTCGACCGGCGGACCGTCAAAGGCGGCCAGGAAGGCCTCACGCAGGGCGGGGTCGTAGGTCAGGCGCAGGCCGTCCGGGGTCTCAATGGACAACCGACGGGCTTCTTCCAGCCAGCGCGACATCGGCACACCATCGAAACCGGGGCTGCGCGACAGAAGCTCGGCAAATCCGGTATGGCTGCGACCGGCGGGGTTGCGCCCGACATAGTCGGAGATGCGGGCAAGGCCGGGGCGGTGGATCTCGGGCCCGACATCGTTCAGGCAAAGGCCCAGCACGCGGTCGCGCGCGACGGCACCAAGGACCATCCCGATCAGGCCCCCGCGCGAGGTGCCAAGGATTGCGGCTTTCGCCACCCCGAGATGGTCGAGCAGCGCAAGGGCGTCGCGGCCCTCCTGCTCGATCGTATAGCTTGCGGCACCGGTCCAGGCGCTTTGCCCGCGACCGCGATAGTCCATCCGGATCAGGCGCAGCGGCGGCAGGTGCGGGATCAGATAGTCGAAATCCTGCAGGGTGCGGGTAAGACCGGGCAGGCAAAGGAGGGGCAGGCCCCGGCCTTCGTCGCAATAGGCAAGGCGGGCGCCGTCCTCGGCGGAAAAGTGCTGGATCTGGGTCATGCGGGCAGGGTGACACGGGGCGCGGGCGGGGGAAAGGGGCGGCGCACGGCTTTCATTGCGCCGCCCGACGCTTGCAGGGCAGGCCGGGTCCGACTAGACCCTTGGCCAAAGCGGGAAGAGGCAGGCGCATGTCGGACAGCGGGACAGCCGAGGATCGGCCGAAGTCGAAGCGGGTGGGCGCGCTGCGCGGACTTGTGCCGTTCCTTTGGCCCTATCGCGGCCTTGGGGCGCTGGCGCTGGTGGCCCTGGTCCTGACGGCGGGTGTAAGCCTTGTCCTGCCCCTGGCCGTGCGCCGGGTTGTTGACGGGTTCAATGATGCCAATGCCGCGCTTCTGGACCAGTATTTCGGCGCGGCGCTGGCGATTGCGGCGCTGCTGGCCGTGGGCACGGGGCTGCGGTACTACTTCGTGTCGCGGCTGGGCGAACGGGTGGTGGCCGACATCCGCCGCGCGCTGTTTGACCGGGTGCTGGGCATGTCGCCCGCCTTTTTCGAGCGCATCCTGACCGGCGAGGTGTTAAGCCGGATCACCACTGACACCACGCTGATCCTGTCGGTGATCGGGTCCTCTGTCTCGGTCGCGCTGCGCAACGTGCTGATCCTGTTCGGCGGGCTGGTGCTGCTATTCCTCACCTCGCCCAAGCTGACAGGGCTGGTGCTGCTGATCGTCCCGGCGATCGTGGTGCCGATTGTTGTTCTTGGCCGACGTCTGCGGTCCCTGTCGCGGGAAAACCAGGACAGGATCGCCGCCTCGTCCGGGGCGGCGTCCGAGGCGCTGTTGTCGGTGCAGACGGTGCAGGCCTTCACGCATGAGACTGCCACGCGGGCCGAGTTCGCCGAAGTGACCGAGAAGAGCTTTGTCTCGGCCAAGACGCGGATCAAGACACGGGCGGTGATGACGGTAATCGTGATCTTCCTGACCTTTGCGGGGATCGTGGGCGTCCTTTGGGTCGGTGCGCGCGATGTGCGTGAGGGCGCGATGTCGGTGGGCGCGCTGATTCAGTTCGTGATCTATGCGGTGATGGTCGCGGGGGCGGTGGGCGCGCTGTCGGAGATCTGGGGGGAACTTCAGCGGGCGGCGGGCGCGACCGAACGGCTGGCCGAGCTTTTGGGCAGCGAGGATTCGGTGCAGGACCCGATGCGCCCGGTTGCCCTGCCCCGGCCGGTACGGGGTGAAATCGCGTTTCAGGACGTGACCTTCCGCTATCCCGCGCGGCCCGAGGCTTCGGCGCTGAACGGGGTGTCCTTGCATGTGAAGCCGGGTGAGACGGTTGCCCTGGTCGGGCCTTCGGGCGCGGGCAAAACCACGATTCTGCAGCTTCTGATGCGGTTCTATGACCCTCAGGCGGGGCGGATCACGTTGGATGGGATCGCGCTGCCTGACATGGCCCGCAGCGACTTCCGCCAGGCGATTGCGCTGGTCCCGCAGGACCCGGTCATCTTTGCCACCTCGGCGCGCGAGAACATCCGCTTTGGTCGGCTCGACGCGACGGATGCCGAGGTCGAGGTCGCCGCGAAGGCCGCCGCGGCGCATGACTTCCTGACCGGCTTGCCCCAGGGCTATGACAGCTATCTGGGCGAACGCGGCGTGATGCTGTCGGGCGGGCAGAAGCAGCGGGTGGCGATTGCCCGCGCCATCCTGCGCGACGCGCCGATCCTTCTGCTGGACGAGGCAACAAGTGCCTTGGACGCCGAAAGCGAACGCGCGGTGCAGGCGGCGGTGGAAAAGCTGGCCGAGGGGCGGACGACACTGGTCGTGGCGCACCGGCTGGCCACGGTCAAGCGTGCCGACCGGATCGTCGTCTTCGACCAGGGCCGCATCGTGGCGCAGGGCAAGCATGACGCGCTGGTGGCCGAAGGCGGGCTTTACGCGCGGCTGGCGCGGCTGCAGTTCACCGAAGGCGCGCTCTGACGTCACGTCCCCAACGACGAGGTTCAGACAAAGCGGCTTCACAAACGCGCGGTCGTCCCCCATCTTTCCCTGAAGCCTGCGGAAACAGCGGGCATCAGGGGAGGAACCGATGACCACATTCGCCACCGCTGCGGACCTGCGCGCCATTGAAGCCGAAATGCCTTGGACAGAACGCGGTCAGGCGCGTTCGATCTACGACTACCTGACACGCGCGAAGGTCGCGCACGGGCCGCGTCCGGCGATCAGCTATCAGCTTCTTTCGGGACCCGAGACGAAGAAGGTCTCGCTGACCTGGGCCGAATTGCACGCGCAGGTCACGCAGGCCGCAAACCTGTTCCGCAGCCTGGGTGTGGGCGAAAAGGATGTCGTGGCCTTCGTCCTGCCGAACGCGATGGAAACCGCGGTCACGCTTCTGGGTGGGATGGTCGCGGGGATCGTCAACCCGATCAACCCGCTCTTGGAGCCGGAAAAGATCAGCGCCATCCTGCGGGAAACCGGGGCCAAGGTCGTCGTCACGCTGAAGGCCTTTCCGAAGACGGACCTCGCGCAGAAGGTCAGCGAGGCGGTGCAGTTCGCGCCTTCGGTCAAGACCGTGCTGGAGGTCGATCTGGTGCCCTACCTCTCGGGGCTGAAGAAGATCATTGTTCCCCTGATCCGGCCGAAGAACCCGCCGCAGCACACCGCGAACGTCAAGGATTTCCGGACCGAGATGGCCCGGATGCCCGCTGACAAGCTGACATTTGCCGACCGGACGGAAGACCACGTCGCGGCCTATTTCCACACCGGCGGCACGACGGGGATGCCGAAGGTCGCCCAGCACAAGGCCAGCGGCATGATCTACAACGGCTGGCTCGGCTCGACGCTGCTGTTCAAGCCGACCGATGTCGTGATGTGCCCCCTGCCCCTGTTCCACGTCTTCGCCTGCTATCCGATCCTGATGTCGATGATCGGCTCGGGCGCGCATGTGGTCTTTCCGACGCCACAGGGTTACCGCGGCGAGGGCGTCTTCGACAACCTCTGGAAGCTGATCGAGCGCTACAAGGTCACCTACCTGATCACCGTACCGACTGCGCTGGCTGCCCTGATGCAGCGCCCGGTCAATGCCGACATCTCCAGCCTGAAGAACGCGTTTTCAGGGTCCTCCCCCCTGCCGGTCGAACTGTACAACCGGTTCAAGAAGGAAACCGGCATCGAAATTGTCGAAGGCTACGGCCTGACCGAGGCGACCTGTCTCGTTTCGATCAACCCGCCGGACGGGGTGAAGAAGATCGGCTCGGTGGGGCTCATGTTCCCCTATACCCAGGTCCGGATCCTGACCAGCGAAGGCGCCATCGGCTTCCGCGAATGCGCGGTGGACGAAGTGGGCGAGATCTGTATCTCGAACCCCGGGGTCTTTGAGGGGTCGACCTATACCGAGGCCGACAAGAACCGCGAGCTGTTCGCCGATGGCCGGTTCCTGCGAACGGGCGATCTGGGCCGGATCGACGCGGAGGACTATCTGTTCATCACCGGACGGGCCAAGGACCTGATCATCCGGGGCGGCCACAACATCGACCCCGCCGTGATCGAAGAAGCGTTGATGGGTCATGAGGCGGTGGGCTTTGTCGGTGCCATCGGCCAGCCCGACGCCCATGCGGGTGAGCTGCCCTGCGCCTATGTCGAGCTGGTCAAGGGATCTTCCGCCTCGGTCGACGATCTGATGGCCTATGCCACCAGGCACATCCATGAACGCGCCGCGGTGCCAAAGCATCTGGAAATCCTGGCCGAACTGCCGAAAACCGCCGTGGGCAAGGTGTTCAAGCCCGACCTCCGCCGTCTGGCGATCACGCGAACCTATGACTCCGCGCTGTCCGAGGCAGGGGTTCCCGCCCGCGTCTCTGCCGTGGTCGAGGACAAGAAGCGCGGCCTTGTCGCCCAGTTGCAGAAGTCGGCACCGGTGGAAGATGCCGCCGTTGCGGCGGTGCTGGGACAGTTTTCCAACCCTTGGGAATGGGCCGCCTGACCCCGCAATTTCCAGAATCTGCCATCCGGATGACAACAAGTTTCATTTGCGTGAATCGTCGACAGAAGCGACAAGATTCGCAGATTGAGCTGAGGGATTGGACGATGAAGGCACGGATGGGATGGGCCGCCGCTTTGATGGTGGCGATGGTCGGGGGCGTGGGCGCGCAAGAGTCGGAAGTCCTGTTCTCGCACAAGCACTGGCAAGTCTCGATCGTGGGCTGGGATGACGGGTCGGTCGGCTGCGTGGCCGAAGTGAAGGCTCCGGGCGAAAGCTTTTCGATCTGGACCTTTCCGGATGGCGCGGTGCAGCTGCAATTCTATTCGACCGCATGGGAGTTCGGCGAAGGCCAGACCGCCGACCTTGGCGTGCAGATCGACCGCCGCGCGCCATGGAGCCTGACGGGGGCTGAGCTTTACCAGAACTCGGTGCTGTTCTACCTGCCTGACAGCGATGCTGGCAGCAATTTCATCGGGGAAGTTGCGCGCGGCAACCGGCTGTATCTGCGGTCGGACGACGGGTCGGACGTGCAGAACTATTCGCTCGCGGGGTCCAGCGCCTCGATTGGCGCGCTGGTCGACTGCAGCGATGTGATCACCAAGCAGTCGCCGGGAAACCCGTTCAACTAGGGCTTACAGGTCGTCGGTGTCCATCCAGATGGTCACCGGCCCGTCATTCACCAGGCTGACTGCCATGTCGGCCCCGAACTGGCCGTTGGCGACCGGAACACCTTCCTTTTCAAGCGCTTGGCTGAAGTGGCGATACAGCCGCTCGCCCTCTGACGGGGGCGCGGCCGTGGAAAAGCCGGGCCGGTTGCCGCGCAGGTCGGCGGCAAGGGTGAACTGGCTGACCACAAGCGCACTGCCGCCGATGTCGCGGACCGACAGGTTCATCTTGCCCTGATCGTCCTTGAAAACCCGCAGCTTGGCGATCTTGGCCGCAAGCTTCTCGGCCTGCGCCTCGTTATCCCCGCCCAGCGCACAGACGAGGATCAGGAAGCCCTTCCCCGTGCCGCCGATCAGGGCGCCGTCGACATGAACGCGGGCCTCGGTGACGCGCTGCAGGACAGCCCTCACAGCTCGTGCGCCCAGGGCGGGTTGGCCCCGGCACGGCTGACGGTGACCGCGGCAGCACGGGTGCCCAGGGACAAGGCTGCCTTCAGGACAGCATCATCCAGCGCAGCCAACCGCGCTTTGCTCAAGGCACCGGCCTGATGCAGCGCCGCCAGAACGCCCGCATTGAAGGTATCGCCCGCGCCGACGGTATCGACCACGGCAACCTTCTGCGCAGCCACAAAAATATCCTGGGTGGCCGTCACCGCGCGCGCCCCGTTGGCACCTTCAGTGATGAACACAACCTTCGGCCCCTTGGGCAGGATACCCCGCGCCAGCGCGGTCAGATCGCCCTGCCCTTCCAGCCAGTGCAGGTCCTCATCCGACAGCTTTACGATATCGGCCCGGGCGATCATCCGCTCGATCCGGGCGCGGTATTCGGCCTCTTTCCCTGCGATGAAGCCGGGGCGAATGTTCGGGTCGACCATCGTGACGCGGGTGGCGCATTCGCGGGCCTGCAGCGCCTCATATGTGCTGGCGGCAGGGTCGTTCACCAGACTGATGCCGCCCAGGAACAGGGTGTCGATGTCGGCTGGCAGGGTCGGAAGCTGTCCGGTCGACAGCATCCGTCCCGCCGTCGCCTCGTCATAGAAAGCATAGGTCGCCTGGCCGTTCACCAGCTTGACGAAGGCCACCGTCGTAGGCCGGTCCGACCGCGCCAGATAGCGGGTGTCGACCTTGGAAGCGGTCAGGGTGTCGGCGAGGATCTCCCCCAGCATGTCATTGGAAACGCCAGAGAAAAACGCCGATGGTGCGCCAAGTCGCCCCAGGGCGATCGCCGTGTTAAACACCGCGCCCCCGGCATAGGGGGCAAAGCAGGGTTCGCCTTCCGTCGAGATGCGGGGGAGCATGTCGATCAGGGCTTCGCCGCAGCTGAGAATCATGTCTTGTCCCCCCTTTGTTGGATCAACTGTTAGCGCAAACAAGTCAGGCGGTGAAGAAGGGCGTCAGGTTTGTCCGGATGCGCTCCAACGGCGTGGCCCCGGAGGCGTCGGGGGCGAAGGTCTGGCCGGTGATTTTTTCAAAGGCGTCGATGTAGACCATCGCGGTTTTTTCGATCATTTCCAAGGGGATATCCGGGATGGCGTCCTTGTACGGATCGCAGCGCGCGACGACCCAGGACCGGATCACGTCCTTGTCGAAACTGGGGGGCCGGGTGCCGGATTTCAAAGCATTTTCATAGCCTTCCGCGATCCAGTAGCGGCTGGAATCGGGGGTGTGGATTTCGTCGGCGAGGAGGATGTTTCCGGCCTCGTCCGTGCCGAACTCGTATTTGGTATCTACAAGGATAAGTCCTTGTTTTTCGGCCATTTCCTGGCCGCGAGCGAAAAGTGCCAGGGCCTTTTGGCTGACTTCGTCCCACTGGGCGCTGGTTAACAGGCCGGACGACAGGATTTCGGCCGCTGTCAGGGGCTCATCGTGGCCGCCGTCGAAGGCCTTCGACGTGGGGGTTATGATGGCTTGAGGCAGGGCCTGATTGTCGCGCAGGCCGTCCGGCAGGGTGTGGCCGTACATCACCCGCGCGCCGGTCTTGTACTGGGTCAGGATCGAGGTGGAGGTGGTTCCGGCGAGGTACCCACGGACGACGATTTCGACGGGCAGGATCGTCACGCGTTTGCAGTGCACCACGTTCGGATCGGGGTAGCCGAGGACGTGGTTCGCGGCGATGTCGGCGGTGTGGTCGAACCAGTAGCGCGCCAGTTGGGTCAGCACCTGGCCCTTCCAGGGGATCACCGCAAGTATCTGATCGAACGCGGAAATCCGGTCGGATGAGATCAGGAGACGCGTCCCGTCGGGCAGGTCGTAGCAGTCGCGGACCTTGCCGAAATAGGGGTTGGGGAGTTCCGCAATCCGCGCGTGCGGCAGAGTGCGGGAAAGGTCGATCTGGCGCATGGTGGCCCCCCGGTTCGGTGCCTGCTTCTTCGGGGTTTTGCCTGTTGAGTCAAGGGCAGTCGAGGGACCCACGCATCTCGCCACTGTCGCCCTGCAGCGTGCTTTCGCGCAGCTTGCAGCCGGTCACGCGGGGGATGAGTTCGATCATCGTGGCGCGGATTTCCTGATGCTCCCCACGCTTGGCGTAGCCGAGGCGGATGACCTCCACCCGCTCCCCCTTCTGGAAGACGGTGTAGTCCCGCCCGTTAAGGTTAACGTCGGTCCGGGTCGCGCCGAAGAATTCGGGGTGGGGAGAGGCCCCGCAGGCGGCGAGAAAGACAAGCGGGATCAGGGGGATGAGGTGTTTCATGGCCGGAAGGATGGCAGAGGTTGGTTAACAGGGGGTTAAGCGTCTGGCATCTGTCGGGCACCCGTCGGGTTTGCGTCGGGCGGGGCGATGGCGTCGGCGGGTGTTAACTTTTGGGTGGTCTGGTGGCAGGAAAGGAGCCTGATCCATGCCCGACCTGAAGAAGCAGACGCCCCGGCAGCGGGCGCAGATGAGCTACATGATGGACGTGATGCGGCGCCTGGAATGGGACCTGCACAACAGTATCGAGATGACGGGGCGCATCCCGGAGGAGTGGCACGAAATCGCACAGAAGCGGCCGATGAGCAGCAAGGAGAAGGTGACGCTGCGGCTGGAGGCCGATGTGCTGAAGTTCTTTCGGTCGATGGGGCCGGACTATGGGCCGCGGATCAACGACGTTTTGCGAAGCTACATGCACGCGCGGCTGGCCGGGGTGATCCGGGGGGCGGAGACAACTTCCCATTACCGGAACCGGGAGGCCTATGAGGGGCCGAAGCCGGGGTTCGAGGGGGAGGCGGGGAAGCCGGTACAGGCAGAGCGGGTGGTGATGCAGGAGGTGCTGCAGCAGAGGTATGCAGAGGAGGGCGCGCCGGAGCCGGAGGCGTTGCGGCCGTGGGTGCGGTGAGGTTGATTTTCGTACAGATATGACGTATGTTACGTTTTGTACAAAATGGGGGCGGCGATGATTGAGGTTACGGTATCGGAAGCGCGGGAGCGTTTGGCGGATTTGCTCGGGCAGGTCGAGCATGGGCATGAGCAGGTGACGATCAGCCGGCATGGGAGACCGGTGGCGGCGATTGTCACGATGGAGGACCTCGCCTTCATGGAAAGCGCCGAGGATGCGTTCTGGCGCAAGCAGTTGGACGAGGAACGCGCCCGCCCGGATTATGACCCGAACGAGCGGTATTCGGCGGAAGAGGTGTTCGCGGAACTGGCGAAGGGTGAAGCCGCCGAATGACGCGTTGGACGGTGGAGTTCGACCGGCGGGGGAAGAAGGAGTTCCTCGCCATCAAGGACATGCGTCTGGCGCGACGGATACAGGCGGCGATCTACGCCCTGGCCGATGACCCGCGCCCGCCGGGATGCCGCAAGTTGGAAGGTCGGGAGAATGAGTGGCGGGTGCGAGTCGGGACCTGGCGGGTCATCTACCAGATAGAGGAGGATCGGGTGGTGGTTCTGATCGTCAGGGTCGCGCCGAGGGGAGAGGTTTATTGGTAGGATGTGGGTGCGCAGTGACTGCGCACCCTTCGCTTGCTAAGCGGCTGCATCAAGCAGTTGGTAGTGCTTGGGGTCGCTCCCGTCGATTCGGATCGGATCGCGGCGGGGGCCGAGCGTTACTTTCGACGACACCGCGTCCACGCCCATTTCCACATTGAGCTCCAGCCTTTCGATTGCCATCAACCGCACGAGCATTTCAGCTGCGTCTTTGATGGAGTTTTCCTCGCGCTCCCAGCGGCTTACCGTCAGAAGCGTGACCTTGAGCACTTCGGCGAGCTGCGCTTGCGTCATGCCCATTTCGGTGCGCAGGAACCGAAGTTCCCGCCCACTCATCTTGGTTGGCAGGCACACGATACCCTCTGCGATGACCTGATGAAGCAGGCCAATCGCCGGGATCACCACCGTTTCCTCGCCAGCATGGTCGTTCACGACGTCCAGTCCTTCGATCATTACGTTGTCCAGACCACACTCTGTGTAGTGATAGACAGCCATATCCACTCCTTCATTTCTCGTCGCGCCACATTATCGTTATAACTTTGATTTGGCACGATTTTCCATCCGGTACTACTACTGCCCTGAGAAACCGGGCACCTGAGTTCGGCGACTGGCTCTCGATCTTGTACCTATACAAACCGGCTATCGTAGACTCTTCAGGTTCTTCATAGACGTATCCGTTCTTGAGCACGAAAAGCAGGTCCGACATAAGTAGACCTCGCTCGGTCAGCCGCTGCGTCGCATGAACCTTTAACGCAAGATCGCACTGCCTGTTCCGCGCAATGCCGTTTATGCGCGTCGTAGCGACCGCGGGCTTCCAAGGTTGGTCGTCTGCGGCCATTGCCTTCCCAGATTCGTTTCATCACCCCCGTCATTTATCACCACGATAAATGTGCACAAGTGTGTTGACGAATACTTGACGCGACTGCGGCAAACTTGCGTCACACGCAACGCCCCCTCACCCATCCATCTTCAACGCCGCGATGAACGCTTCCTGGGGGATCTCCACCTTCCCGAACTGACGCATCTTCTTCTTGCCGGCCTTCTGCTTCTCCAGCAGCTTCTTCTTCCGGGTCGCGTCGCCGCCGTAGCACTTGGCGGTCACGTCTTTGCGCATGGCGGACAGGGTTTCGCGGGCGATCACCCTGCCCCCAATCGCGGCCTGGATCGGGATCTTGAACATGTGGCGGGGGATCAGGTCTTTCAGCTTCTCGACCATCGAGCGCCCGCGCGCCTCGGCCCGGTCGCGGTGGACCATCATTGACAGGGCGTCGACGGGTTCGTCGTTCACCAGGACCTGCATCTTCACCAGGTTGTCCTCGCGGTACTCGCTGATCTGGTAGTCGAACGACGCGTAGCCCTTGGTCACCGATTTCAGGCGGTCGTAGAAGTCGAAGACCACTTCGGCCAGCGGCAGGTCGTATTCGACCATCGCCCGCGTCCCGGCGTAGGTGAGGTTCGACTGGATGCCGCGGCGGTCCTGGCAGAGTTTCAGGATGTCGCCCAGGTAGTCGTCGGGGACCATGATCGTGGCCTTGATCCGCGGCTCCTCGATATGGTCAATGTAGGTGAGGTCGGGCATGTCGGAGGGGTTGTGGAGGTCGCGGACCTCGCCGTCCTTCATGTGGAGCTTGAAGACCACCGAGGGCGCGGTGGTGATCAGGTCGAGGTCGTATTCGCGTTCCAGCCGGTCACGGACGACCTCGAGGTGGAGGAGGCCGAGGAAGCCCATGCGGAAGCCGAAGCCCAAGGCCGCCGAGGTCTCCATCTCGTAGGTGAAGGAGGCGTCGTTGAGGGCCAGTTTCTCGATGGCGTCGCGGAGCGCCTCGAAATCGGCGGCGTCGACGGGAAAGAGGCCGCAGAAGACGACGGGGACGGAAGGCTTGAAGCCGGGAAGCGGCTGGTCGCAGGGTTTCTTTTCGTGGGTGATCGTGTCGCCGACCTTGGTGTCGCGGACCTGTTTGATGGATGCGGTAAAGACGCCGATTTCGCCGGGGCCAAGCTCGGGGATGTCGACCATCTGCGGTTTCAGGACGGCGAGCTTGTCGATGCCGTAGATCGCGCCGGTCTGCATCATCTTGATGCGGTCGCCCTTTTTCACCACGCCGTCGACAATGCGGATCATGACGACGACGCCGAGGTAGGCGTCATACCAGCTGTCGACCAGCATCGCCTTCAGCGGCGCGTTGCGGTCGCCCCTGGGGGCGGGGAGGCGGTGGACGATGGCCTCCAGCACGTCGGGGATGCCGAGGCCGGTCTTGGCGGAGATCGGGATCGCGTCGGAGGCGTCGAGGCCGATCACGTCCTCGATGTTCTGCTTGACGCGGTCGGGTTCGGCGGCGGGGAGGTCGATCTTGTTCAGGACCGGGACGATCTCGTGGCCCGCGTCCAGCGCCTGGTAGACGTTGGCGAGCGTCTGGGCTTCCACGCCCTGGGAAGCATCGACCACCAGCAGCGAGCCTTCCACGGCGCGCATGGAACGGGAGACCTCGTAGGCGAAGTCGACGTGGCCGGGGGTGTCGATCAGGTTCAGGACATAGGCCTTGCCGTCCTTGGCCTTGTAGTCGATCCGGACGGTGTTGGCCTTGATGGTGATGCCGCGTTCCCGCTCGATATCCATACTGTCCAGCAGCTGGGCCTGCATGTCGCGTTCGGCGACCGTGCCCGTCGACTGGATCAGCCGGTCGGCCAAGGTGGATTTGCCGTGGTCGATATGCGCCACGATGGAGAAATTGCGGATGCGGTCGAGCGTGATCATGGGCAGGGCATATAGCTGACGGCGGGGGGGCCGGAAAGGGCCTCATGCGCAAGGGTTTTGCGTCATCTGCGTTTGTCCGCGCTCCTGTGAGGCGGGCGCGACAGTTCGGGTTGCCCGCCACTTCATCTTGTAGGAGCGCGAGGGTGAGGCGCGATGGCTTGCGGGGTGCGGCAAGAATCCGCCAAGCCTCTGAGCCACTTGAAAAAAACGCTTGGAAGCGGCATGATGCATGGCAGAAAACGACCGGCGAGGGAGGGTGCATCCTGCAGCCCCCGGATCGGCAAAGAGGCAGAGCGAATGAAATCCTTCCTGTTTGCGGCCGCCACGGCTGCGTCTTTTGCGGTCTTTCCAGGCGCGGCTGATGCCGGTCCGATTGAGAGGGCCTGCATGGCCAGCGACCGGGGCGGGAACCGCAGTCTGTGCGGTTGCATCCAGCAGGCAGCGGACATGACGCTGTCGGGCGGCGACCAACGGCGGGCGGCGAAGTTCTTCAAGGACCCGGAGGCGGCGCACGCGACCTGGACATCGCAGTCGAAATCCGACGATGCGTTCTGGGATCGCTACAAAAGCTTTGGCCAGACCGCCGAAGCCTATTGCGGCGGCTGATCCGGAACGAGTGGCGTGCGGATCGCCCCTGTATCGACGGCTGAGCCACGAATTGCGTGAGCGGGTTCTGCCGATCGCCAGGGGCCTAGAAGAGTCGCGCCAGAGTCTTGATGACTCTGGCCAAAGCAGAACGCGTTACTAGCGTCCCTGCAAGACCCCCCTCGAACCCTGCGGACTGCAATCGCTCAGGGATCTTCGTCTGAGGTAGACCTTCCGCATATTCACCTCCCCCGCGGTTTCGCCCGCAGTGTCGGTTCGGCATTGGTCGGGTCCTCGGGCCAGGGGTGACGGGGATAGGCCCCCCGCATGTCTTTCCGCACGTCGGCATAGGATGTTGCCCAGAATCGCGGCAGGTCGGTCGTGACCTGCACCGGCCTTTGTGCAGGGGACAGCAGCGTCACCCGCACCGGCATCCGCGCCGCGCCCACGACCGGGTGCACCGTCACGCCGAACATCTCCTGCAGCCTGACCTCGATGGCCGGGACCTCACCTTCGTAGTCGATGGGCACCCTTCGGCCAAGCGGTGTCTCGAAATGCCCCGGCACCAGCCGGTCCATCTCGGCCAGCCGGTCCCAGCGGATCAGGCCTTGCAGCGCGGGCACAAGGTCCAGCTCCCGGATGTCGCCTTCCGTCTTCACCCCGGAAAGATGCGGCAGAAGCCAGTCCTCCGCAGTCTCCAGAAGGTCCGCATCCTCCACCCCCGGCCAACCCTCGCCCCGCGCCAGCCGCGCCCGCGCCCGAAGCCGCCGCGCCGCTGCCGACCAGGGCAGGCCCAGCGCCCGAACGCCGTCAAGCGCGGCCTTGGCAACTGCCTCCGGGGTTGCGTCCCAATGCCGGTCGTCCAGCACCAGCGCCCCGAGCGTTTCCTGCCGTCGAGAGAGGACGCGTCCCTCACGCCGAGACCATTCGCAGACCTCGACCCATTGGATACGGTCGCCGTAAAGGCCCCGCACCTCGGCCTCTGAGATCGCCACCGCCTGCCGCACCGTCGCTTCCCGAGCATCCCCGTCCAGGTCCGTCGCCACGATCAGCCGCGCCCCCGACAAGGCCAGCCCCTGTGCCATCGCCGCCCCCTTGCCGCCCGACAGCACCCAGCGCGGCGCCTCGCCTTTGCGGCGCAACCCGATCCGGTCCGGATAGGCCAGCGCCGCCATCTCGGCGAGCGTGAAGTCCCCCGCTGCTCTTGGCGCACCGCCAGTCACCCCACGCCTCCCCTCCCCCCCGTGGGGAGGGGCTGGGGGAGGGGGGCTCCCGGCCAAACCCCGCGCCGCCGCCGCCAGCCGCTTCGCCTCGGTGCGCACCCGCTCCACCACGCCCCGATCCGCCCCCGGCCCAAGTCGCGCCACCGCCTGCATCCGCAAGGCCAGGTCCGGCCCCGCCCCCCGCAGCGGGTCGCGCTCGGCCAGCAAAGCCGCCAAGGTCGCCGCCCCCGGGCCCGCCACCGCCAGCATATGTCCCAGCCGCGGATGCAGCGGCAGCCCGGCCAGGACCCGCCCATGCGCCGTGATATGCCCCCGGTCGTCCAGAGCACCCAGCCCCTGCAACAAGGCCCGTGCCTCGGCCAAAGGCCCGGCGGGCGGCGGCGTCAGGAACGGCAGCTCCGCGCCGCCCCACAGCGCCAGCTCCAGCGCCAGCCCGGCCAGGTCCGCCACCTCGATCTCGGCAGGAGCGTGGGGGGCCAGCCCCCCTTCCTCGCCCTTCGTCCAAAGTCGGTAGCACACCCCCGCGCTGACCCGACCCGCCCGGCCCCGGCGTTGCTCGGCCTCGGCCCTGGTTACCCGCTCCGTCACCAGCCGCGACATGCCCGAATTCGGATCGAACCGTGCCCGCCGCGCGCGACCCGCATCCACCACCACCCGGATGTCCGGCAAGGTCAGCGAGGTCTCGGCGATCGAGGTCGCCAGCACCACCTTCCGCCCCTCCGCCGGGGCCAGGGCCGCCCGCTGCGCTGCAAAGTCCATCGCCCCGAAGAGGGGCCGCACCGCCACCCCCGGCAGGCCGTCCAGCAGACCCTCCACTCGCCGGATTTCGCCCTCGCCGGGCAGGAAGACCAGCATTCCGCCTTCCGTCTCCTCCAGCGCCACCTTCACCGCGCCCGCAACCACCGCTTCCAGTCGCAAGGACGCATCCGGCGGCTTCGGCAGCCAGCGCGTCTCCACCGGATAGGCCCGCCCGGCGGAGGTCACGACCGGCGCCCCGCCCATCAGCGCCGCCACCGGCCCCGCATCCAGCGTCGCCGACATCACCAGAAGCTTCAGGTCTTCGCGCAGCGCCCCCCGCACCTCCAGGCAGAGCGCCAGCCCCAGATCGGCATTCAGACTGCGCTCGTGGAATTCGTCGAAGATCACCAACCCGACACCCGTCAACTCCGGGTCCGATTGGATCATCCGGGTCAGGATGCCCTCGGTCACCACCTCGATCCGCGTGGCACCGGAGACCTTGGCCTCCCCCCGGATCCGGTAGCCCACCGTGCGCCCCACGGGCTCACCCAGCGTCTCCGCCATCCGCTCGGCCGAGGCGCGCGCCGCCAGCCTGCGCGGCTCCAGCATCAGGATGCGTCCCGCGACCACCCCCCGCGCCAAGAGGTCCAACGGCACCAGCGTCGTCTTCCCCGCGCCCGGCGGGGCCTGCAACACCGCCATCCCGCGCGCGGCCAAGGCCTCGGCAAGTTCAGGCAACACATGGGACACCGGCAGGTCGATCATGCCCCGCTTATCGCAAGCGTGCCCTGCCAAGACCACTCCCGCCTTTCACATTTGCCCAAATATCCCCGCCGGAGGCACGCCGAGCCAGTTTGCGCGCCCCTTCGCGCGCGAACTGGCGAGACAAAAGGTCTTCGCGCGGCACGCGCTCCTTTTGACAGCCGTCCCGACCCGCGGTTCCCTCTCGCCAAGCCCGCCCCGATCCGGCACAACACCGCCATGGACACGACAGAACGCGCCGCCCTCATCCGCCAAGGCGACCGCCGCGCCCTTGCCCGGGCGATCACATTGGTCGAAAGCGCGCGGCCTGACCACCGCGTGCAGGCGCTCGCGCTCCTCGACGCGCTCCGTGACGGACCCCAGGCCCTGCGCATCGGCCTGTCCGGCACACCCGGCGTCGGCAAGTCGACCTTCATCGAAAGCTTCGGCCTGATGCTGACGGGGATGGGCCTGAAAGTCGCCGTCCTTGCCGTCGATCCCTCCTCCGCCCGCTCCGGCGGCTCGATCCTTGGCGACAAGACCCGGATGGAACGCCTGTCGCGCGAGCCCCTTGCCTTCATCCGACCATCGCCCAGCCAGTCCCAGCTCGGCGGTGTCGCCCGCCGCACCCGCGAAGCCGTCGCCCTGTGCGAAGCGGCAGGCTTTGACGTCGTCCTGATCGAAACCGTCGGCGTCGGCCAGTCCGAAACCGTGGTCGCGGAACTGAGCGACCTCTTCCTCCTCCTCCTCGCCCCGGCCGGTGGGGACGAGCTCCAAGGCGTCAAACGCGGGATCATGGAGATGGCCGACCTGATCCTCGTCAACAAGGCCGACGGCGACCTGAAGCCCGCCGCCATGCGCACGGTGGCCGACTATACGGGCGCGCTCCACCTCCTCCGCCGCCGCCCGCAGGACCCCAAGGGCTTCCCGACGGCGCTCCCCGTCTCCGCCCTGGCCGAAGAAGGCCTGGCCCAGGCCTGGGCCGACATGCAGACGCTTATCGCCTGGCGGAAAGAGCAGGGCCACTGGAGCCGCACCCGCGCTGCCCAGGCCCGCCACTGGTTCGAGGCCGAAGTCCGCGACGGCCTCCTCTCCGGGCTTGCCCGCGAACCGCAGAAGGGCCTGATGACCAGCCTCGGCGACCGTGTCGCTGCAGGCCTCCTTACCCCCGAGGCCGCCGCCGCCGAGATGCTGACCCTCCTCGGAAGGGCTTAGGCCGGGCCCACCCCCGACCCACGTCAGCGCGTGAAGATCAGCGCCAGCCCCGTGACCGCCAGCGCCGCCCCTGCCCAGCTTTTCGCGCTTGGCCGCTGCCCGGTCCTCAGCCAGAGAAGCGGCAGGATGATGACGGGCGAGGTTGCCGAAAGCGTCGCGATGATCCCGGTCTGCGATCCCTGCAGCGCATAAAGAAACAGCGTCATCCCCAGCAAAAGGCCGATCAGCGCTGTCGCCGCCGTCAGAGCCAGCACTTTCCGCGAAACCTCCACCGGGCGGGGCGGCGCCCAAGGGAGACCCGCCAGCACCCCCATCGCCAGACCCGAGGCCCCGACCCGGATCAGCGAGCCGAGATAGGGGTCCAGGCCTCCCGCCATATAGGGCCGCGCGATCAGCGTCCCGGCCGCTTGCCCCAGCGCCGCGCCCAATCCGAAAAACACCCCGATGCGCAATCCGCCCCAGACCTGCTCCAGCCGATGCGCCCCCGAAGCCGGACGCCCCAGGATTGCCAGCGCCACCCCCGCGACCGTGACCGCGATTCCGGCCCAGGCCTGCCCGCCCAGCCGTTCTCCCAGCAGCGCCCAGCCCAAGACCGCCGCCATCGGCGCGTTCAGTGCAAAGATCGCCCCCGCCCGGCGCGGCCCCAGGCGACCTACGGCCGCAAAGTTCAGCGTGTCGCCCAGAAGGATGCCGACCACCCCCGACACCGCCAGCAGCGCCACCCCCTGCCAGTCAAGAGCCGCCGTCGCCCCCGTCGCCAGCACCACGGCTCCAAGGATCAGCGATACGAAGACCTGCCGGATCAGATTGAAGTGAAACGCCCCCAGCACCCGGATCGCGTCCGCAGCGATCAGCCCGGTCATCGCCCAGCAGGTCGCGGTGCCCAGCGCCGCCAGTTCGTGGATCGGAACGGCCATGTCGTCTCCTCTGCCGGGCCTTGCTGGCATGCCGCCCCGTCGCCCGCAACCCTGCCCGACCTGCCTGCCGCCACGGTTCGGCCCGCCCCGAACCCTCTTGCATCGCGCAGTCGACCCGGCTCTGCTATCCTGCGCTCATGACCGAGGCTCCGAACATCGCCCGCCTTGCCGCGCCGCTGGCCGATGCCGCCCGTGCGCGGATGGTGACGCTTCTGATGGACGGCCGCGCCCGCACCGTGACCGAGCTTGGCACAGCCACCGGCCTGACCAAAGCCAGCGCCTCGGAACATGCCACCCGGCTTCTGGACGCAGGGATTCTGTCGGCCGAACGGCAGGGCCGCCACAAATACCTCCGCCTCGCCAGCCCTGCGGTCGCCCGGCTGGTCGAGACGATGATGTCCCTCGCCCCCGCAGCCCCGGACCAGCGCTTCGGCCCCCGCGACCCCGCCCTGCGCGAGGCGCGGCTCTGCTACAACCATCTTGCGGGCGCGCTTGGCGTGCAGCTCTATCAAAGCCTTTCGGCCCGCGGCTTCCTGGCCCATATCCCCGGCGGGCTGGACCTGACCCCGGCGGGCCGCAGCTTCTGCCTTGCCTTCGGCCTGCCCGAACCCGACCTCGCGCCCGCCCGCGCACCCCTTTGCCGCGACTGCCTCGACTGGTCGGAACGCCAAAGCCATCTCGGTGGCCGCCTCGGGCGTCTCCTCCTCGCCCGGATGGAATCGCAAGGCTGGCTCCGCCGCAGCGAAGGCTCTCGCGCTCTGGCCGTCACGTCCGCCGGCCGGATGGCTTTCGCCCGGGCTTTTCCATGCGCCTGACCTGCCCTTTCCCAAGTACCCCCGCGCCGCCTGCCACCCCGCACCGCGCTGCGGAGCCCTGCGCCACAGCCGCCGCACAATCCCGCCTGACCGCTTGACGTCGCCGGGGATTCCCCTTACACGCCCGCAATCGAATTCGAGGGCTGGGGATTCCCCGCCTTCCCCTGCTTTTGACGAATCGAAGGAAGACCGAAATGTCGCGCGTCTGCGAACTCACCGGCAAGGGCCCGATGACGGGTAACACCGTCTCCCACGCCAACAACAAGTCCCGCCGTCGGTTCCTCCCGAACCTGAACGAGGTCACGCTGATCTCGGACGTGCTTGGCCAGTCGTTCAAGTTCCGCGTCACCGCCGCAGCGCTGCGCTCGGTCGACCATCGCGGCGGGCTTGACGCCTACCTCGCCAAGGCCAAGGACGACGAACTGTCGGCCAATGCGCTGAAGATCAAGAAGGACATCGCCAAGGCGCAAGCCTCGGCCTGATCCGGCTGTCCGTTACAGCAAAGGCCCCGCCTTCGAACGAAGGCGGGGCCTTTTCGCTTTTCCGGTCTTTGCTGACGCTGATCCGTGCCTTGGACAGGGTCTACCCCTGCTGCAACGATCTGAGTGACCGCATTAGTCAGCACGGTCTTGCCTTAGGAATTCAGGCGCCGTTCCTTTCAGCGCTGCAATACGGTTTGAACGTCCTCCTCTTTCGTCCGCATCAGAAGCCGCATATGACCGGCGCTGACAATCGCAGGGGCGGATGATGCAGGTGGAACTTCAGGCGGCGCGGGCGCGGTGGGCGGTGGCGGCGATGTTCCTGGCCAACGGCTTTGTCATGGGGGCCTGGGCGCCGCAGATCCCTCTGCTCATGCCGCGCCATGATGTAACCGAGTCAGTGCTGGGGCTGTTGATCCTGGTCCTCGGGCTTGGCGCGGTGTCGGCCATGCTGTTCGCTGGCCGCCTGATCAGCCTCTATGGCGGGCGGCGGGTGCTGTCCTTGTTCTCCCTGGCGCTGATCCCGGTGCTGCCGATGGTCGTCTATTCGCCGAACCTGTGGATCCTGGCGCTGTTCATGGCGGTCTTCGGGGCGATGGCGGGCTGCATGGACGTTTCGATGAACGCCCAGGCTGTCGAGATCGAGCGGCGGCTGAACCGGGCGATCATGTCGTCCAGCCATGGGTTCTGGAGCCTTGGCGGCTTTATCGGCGGGTCGGCCGGGGCCTGGGTCATCGCGCATTGGGGGTCGGAAGTGCAGTCGCTGTTGACCGCGGCGGTGGTGGCGGTGGTGGTCATCGCGGCAATGCCCTTCCTGTTGCCCGACCCGCCCAAGCCCATGGTGGCCGAAGTGGTTCCCGCGCCGAAGACGAAGCTTTTCCCCAAGGATTGCCACGTCTGGCTGCTGGGCTTTCTCGCGCTCGCCTCGATGGTGCCCGAAGGCGCGGTCCTGGATTGGGCGGCGATCTACATGCAGAAGGAACTGGGGTCCGACGTCTTCGTCTCGGGCCTGGGGTTTGCGTTCTTTGCCGGGGCGATGGCGGTGATGCGCTTTGCGGGCGACACGGTCAGGAACCGGTTCGGCGCGGTCCGGACGCTGCGGATTTCGGGCCTTCTGGGCGCGGCGGGGCTGATGGGCGGGGCGCTTGCACCCTTTGACTGGGTGGCCATCGTCAGCTTCTTCGTGGCGGGCCTTGGGGTGGCGAACATGGTGCCGATCCTGTTCTCGGCCGCCGGGAACCACCCGCGCCTGCCCTCGGCCAATGCGATTTCCATCGTCACGATGGTCGGCTACTGCGGCATCCTCGTTGCGCCCTCGACCATCGGGTTCGTGGCTGAACACGTGGGCTTCCGGCCGACCTACGCCGGTCTGTCGCTGGTGCTGGTCCTGGTCGCGCTTCTGGCGGCGCGGGCGGCGGATGCGGACGGGGCGAAATCCCTGGCCCCGGCCGAAGGTCAACCGGCGTGAGGCTTGTGGCCCTGGCGCTGGTTGCGGCCGGACCCGCCTGGGCCGAGGGCCCGCTGCCGCCGGGAGCCCTGGCGGATTACCAGCTGGGCGGGGGCTATCCGCCCGCGCCGGGGGTGACGGTCGTGGTGCGGGACGCGACAGATTTGCCTGAACCGGGGCTGTTCAACATCTGCTACGTCAACGGGTTCCAGACCCAGCCGCGGGCGGATTGGCCAGCTGATCTGTTGCTGCAGGCCCCGGACGGCACCCCCCTGGCCGATCCCGACTGGCCGGACGAGTTCCTTCTGGATATCGGTTCGGACCGGGCGCGGGAGGCCAATGTGCAGCGGCTGTGGACGACGCTGCAGCGCTGCGCCGACAAGGGCTTCGATGCGGTCGAGTTCGACAATCTGGACAGCTATACCCGGTCCGGCGGCAGGCTTAACCAAGGCGATGCCCTTGCGTTTGCCCGCCTTCTGGTCGCAGCGGCGGACGCGCTTGGCCTGCCGGCCGGGCAGAAGAATACCGCAGAACTGGGGGCACTTGGCCGGGACGAGGCGGGCTTTGCCTTCGCGGTGACCGAGGCCTGCCACCGCTGGGATGAATGCGCAGCCTATACCCGGGTCTACGGCAAGGATCAGGTGTTGGGCATCGAATACGCCGACGACCTGCGCGGGACGTTCGCCGAGGCTTGCGCCGACCCCGACCGGCCGGGAAGCCTGATCCTGCGGGACAGGCTGCTGACAGGACCGCGACACCGGGACTATCTGTTCGACGCCTGCCCGTAAGCGGGCGCGTCAGGCCGCAAGCGCCCCGACCGTGGTCAGCGTGGCAAAATCCGCCCCGAGGAGCGACAGGGTCACGCGAAAGACCGTTTCCGCGTCGATCCGGCCGCCGTCATGGGCGGGCAGGTCAAAGCCCAGAAGCGCGTCCTGCGGCAGAAGCACCCGGTAGCCAAGGTCCGAGGCCTGCCGGACGGTCGAGGTCACGCAGAAGGCCGCGACAGCCCCGGCGACGACGATTTCGGTGATGCCCTGCGACCGAAGGTGCGCATCCAGGGCGGTGCCGTGGAAGGCAGAAGAGCCGTGTTTCCAGAACACCACCTCGTCCGCCCGGGGGACGGCACAGGGCATCGGCATTGCCCCGGGTGCGCCCTTGCGGAAGGGCGAGGCCGGGTTCAGGTCATCGTGCAGGACGTGGATGACCGGAGTGCGCGTTGCCCGCGCCCAGGCCAGAAGTGCCGCGAGCCCGCCTGGGGCGTCGCGGGTGGCCATGGGTCGACCCGCGCGGATGCGGTCAGCCATCCCCTCTTGCATGTCGATGACGAGAACCGCCCTCATGGGACCGCCCTCACGGCGCGCCCATGTAGTCGCGCTTGCCAAGCTCGACCCCGTTGGCGCGCAGGATGTCGTAGGCGGTGGTGACGTGGAAGAAGAACTGCGGCAGGGAATAGAAGGACAGGAACTCATCCCCCTTCAGCACGATGTCGCGGCCACCCGCCTTGAAATGGACGTCCCGCGTGTCGGCATGGGCAAAGTCGGCGGCCTGGAAGCTGCCCATGTAGCCGCGCGCTGCCGCGATGCGGTCCCGCAGCTCGGCGAAGCTCGTCTCGGTGTCGGGGAACCCTTTCGGCTCGACCCCCGCAAGCCGGGCGGTGCCGCGGGCAGCGAAATCGCAGGCCAGCTGGACCTGGCGGGTGAAGGGGAACATGTCGGGGAATAGCCGGGCGGCAAGGATCACTTCGGGCTTGATTCCCTTGGCGGTGCAATGCGCCTCGGCCTTGTCGAGGATGGTGGACAGGGCGGACAGGAAGCGGTCGAAGACGGCGACGGAACGGCGGTGCATGGGAGGCCTCGTGCAGGGGTTCGGAGCGATGTTCGCCTGTTTGCGGCGGAAGGAAAAGGGGGGACGGTTTGCCAGCCGAAGGGCGCTCGCCTAGGCTCGGGTGAACTGGAGGGATCACCCATGCCAAAGCCCCGCGCCCGTGAGTTGGGCCTGCCTTTCCCCGGCACGCCGGGACCGTGGAACGCGATCACCGATGTCGCGGGGGTGACGGTGGGCTTTACCACGCTGACCGATCCGGTCCAGGCGATGCGCACCGGGGTCACGGCGATCCGGCCCCGCCCCGACAGGGGCCGCCCGCAGCCGGTCTGGGCCGGTGTTCATGCGCTGAACGGCAATGGCGAGATGACGGGGACACACTGGATTCGCGATGCGGGCTATTTCCTGGGGCCGATCCTGATCACCAACACCCATGGCGTCGGCGCCTGCCACCACGGCGCGGTGGAGTGGATGATCCGCCACTACGACACGCATTTCCGCGAGGAACACGCCTGGGCCATGCCCATCGTGGCCGAGACCTACGACGGCGTGCTGAACGACATCAACGCGCTGCATGTCCGGCCTGAACATGCTGTTGCGGCACTGGAGGCTGCGGCGTCCGGCCCGGTGGCCGAAGGGTCGACCGGCGGCGGGAACGGCATGATCGCCTATGGCTTCAAGGCGAGCACGGGCACGTCGTCCCGGCAGGTGACCGTGGGTGGGCAGGTCTATACGGTGGGCGCGCTGGTGCAGGCGAACTATGGTCGGCGGGACTGGTTCACGGTTCTGGGCGTGCCGGTGGGGCGTTTGATGCCGCTGCCAGGGCCGGAGGAAGCGGAGCGGGGGTCCGTCATCCTGATCCTCGCGACCGACGCGCCCCTGTCGGATGCGCTGCTTCGGGGGCTTGCCAAACGGGCGACCCTGGGGATCGGGCGGTCGGGGACGGTGGGCGGCAATTCCTCGGGCGATCTGTTTCTGGCCTTTTCGACCGCCGACCCGATGCCGGAACCGATCCACGCGGGGCCGATCATCACCCGGCGCAGCCTGAACTGGAACGGGATGGACCCGGTCTACGAGGCCGCCGTGCAGGCGGTGGACGAGGCGGTGATCAACTCCATCGTCCAGGGCGAGGATGTCCCTTGCGTCAAGCCGCGCGGGGCGGTTTGCCCGGGGATAGACACGGGTGAACTGTGCCGTCTGGTCATAGGCAGCAGCTGAACCCGTGCCGCCCCGGTGCGTGCTAAGCTGTGACCTCGGCCATCAGGGTGGCAGGCTTTCAGTCAACCTAAAGGATGAATGACGCCGGAGGGTCGGGTTTGCGGCACCTGCCAGCCAGCGCTGGGAATTTGGAGAAATGCGACAATGGGTGTATGATTTCCCCATTGTTTCCACCGGCGGTGGCATCCGCCGTCTTTTTCAAATGAGGTTTTGCAATGGAATCCGTCTTCAAGGCGATCGAGACATCGCTTGGCATCAACCGGCCTGCAACTGTCCTAACCATCGGCGGCTTTGTCGTGATGGCTGCAGTCATTGGCGTGATGCAACTTATCGACGACGACACGCTGACCTTCTGGCAGCTTCTGGTCGGCCTCCTGGGGCTGATCGTGATCATGATGGTGCTGACGCAACTGCCGCTTATGGCGCGGCGGGTCATCGCCTGGGTACTGACCGCCTGCTTTTCCTTCGTCGCGATCACTGCGACGGGACAGGCGATCACCTTCAACGCCTGCCCCCGCCTGGCCAGCGCGACCTGCATCCTGTCCTTCCACATGGCGGCAAGCTGCACCATCTCGCGCCCCGGGGCGACCGAGGCGGTCACCGGCGCGGTCGCAAGCCCCGCACCCGGCCAGATATTCGCAGCCGGGGTCATGGTGACCGGCATCGCCTTCGTGCAAGCGACGGACGAGCGGGTTTTCATCCAGTTCGCGGGCTACAAGCGCGACTGGGTCGTGGATGTCGCCGAAAAGCTGGCGGCGGCGGGCTGGCGGGTCGAGGGCGGCGACCGGGGCGGCGAGCGGATCGCGGCGGCGGCGGGCCTGAACGAGGTGCGCTATTTCAATCCCGCCGACGCCGACCGCGCCAAGGCGCTGGCCGATGCATTGGCCATTGCGGTGCCGGGCACGACGGCTTCGGTGGTCGATCTGTCGCAAAGCAAATACGGACAGGCCGCGCCGGGACTGCTGGAAATCTGGATCAGCCAGTAGCGCCCAGCACCCGCCCATGCCGCAGGACTTCGTCGACCAGAAGGTCTAGGTCCTGGACCTTTGTCCGGTGGTTGGTGATCGCGGCGCGCAAGGTGTGACGACCTTTGAGCGTTGTGTCCGTGGGCAAGGCCAGGCCGCTTTCCTGGATGCGCAGCATGATCTCGGTGTTCAGCGCGCGGTGCCCGGCCTCGGTGCCGCCGGGGGCGATGTGGCGGAAGCAGACGATGTTGACCGTGGCCGGGGCGGTCAGCTCCAGCGCAGGCTCACGCCGGACGCGGGCCGCCAGGTGATTGGCCAGGGCGACTTGCCGGTCGACCAGCGCGCCGAAGCGGTCAACGCCGTTTTCCTTGAACGACATCCAAAGCTTCAGCGCCTTGAAGCCGCGCGTCAGTTCGAACCCGTAGTCACCCAGGAACTCGGCGGCGGCGATGCCGCGCGGCTGGACCTGCAGATAGTCGCCGTGCAGGTTGAAGGTCTCGAACAGCTGACGCCGGTCACGAAGCAGGGCGCAGCCGCATTCGAAGGGCGCCTGCAGCCATTTGTGCGGGTCAAGTGCAAGGCTGTCGGCCAGGTCCAGCCCCGCGACAAGCGCCCGGCGCGCCGGGGAGAGGCGCAGGAAGGCCCCGATGCAGCCGTCGACGTGGAACCACAGCCCGTTCTGCCGGCAGAAGGCGGCGATGGCCGACAGATCGTCGATGGACCCCGTGCTGGTCGTCCCTGCCGTGGCGATGACGACCGCAGGCTTCAGACCCGCCGCACGGTCTTCCGCGACCATTGCGGCGAGGGCGGACAGGTCCATCCGGAACTCTGCGTCGGTCGGCACGTGGCGCAGGGCGCGCTGGCCGAGGCCCAGCGTCTCGACCGCCTTCTGGTGCGCGGAATGCACCTGGTCCGAGGCGTAGAAGCGCAAGGGCTGCGGCAGGTTGGTGATGCCTTCGGCCCGGACATCGACCCCCGCCATGGCGTTGCGCGCCACCGTCAGCCCGACCATGTTCGCCATCGACCCGCCCGAGGTCAGCGTGCCCCAGCCGGTGTCCGGAAAGCCCATCAGGTCGCGCAGCCAGCTGACGACCTGCCCGTCCGCCGCCGCAGCTGCCGTATCGCCGCCACCGAGGTTCGAGCCTTCGATGGCCGCCAGGAAATCGGCCAGCGCGCCGGTCAGGTTGCTGCCGCCCATGTACCAGCCGAAAAACCGCGGATGGGTGTTGCCCATCGGGTAGGCCAGCACCTGCGCGCGAAAGTCGTCATAGACCTGCGCCAGCGGCGTGGGATGGCGCGGAACCGGGGTCTGGAACACCGCCCGGGCGGCCATGGGCATCGGCTGCCAGACCGGACGCTGCCGGATCGTGCCCAGGTGGTCGATGGCGTCATCGACGATCCGGTGCGCCAGGGCGCGGGCTTCGGACCAGTCGTCGGGATCAAGGCCGGGGTGGGTTCCGGTGGTGCGGTCCAAGGCCAGCCTCCCGCGTATCCGTGGATGGATAAGCGGAAGGCTGCGCCTCCTGCCCCGGCCTGTCAATCGCGGAATGCCCGGCCGTCAGACCCCAAGGCACCAGCGCATGACCGCCTTCTGCGCGTGGAGGCGGTTCTCGGCCTCGTCGAAGATCACCGAATGCGGGCCGTCCATCACCGCGCTGGTCGCCTCGTCGTTCCGGTGCGCGGGCAGGCAGTGCATGAACAGGCTGTCCGGCTTGGCGCGGGACATGAGCTGTTCGTTCACCTGATAGGGGCGCAGCTGGTTGTGGCGGCGTTCCTTGGCGGATTCGGGGTCGTGCATCGAAACCCAGGTGTCGGTGACGACCAGATCTGCGCCCTCGATGGCGGTGAACGGGTCGCGCTGGATGGTGATCTTCGAGCCCTTTTCGCGGGCGAAGGCCACGAACTTGTCTTCGGGGTCCAGCGTTTCCGGCCCGGTGAAGGTGAAGTCAAAGCCGAACTGCCCGGCGGCGTGCAGGAACGAGGCGCAGACGTTGTTGCCGTCGCCGCACCAGACGACTTTCTTGCCCGCGATCGGGCCGCGATGTTCCTCGTAGGTCATGACGTCAGCCATGATCTGGCAAGGATGGGTGCGGTTCGTCAGGCCGTTGATCACCGGGACCGTGGCGTGTTCGGCCATCTCCAGAAGCGTTGCTTCCTCGAAGGTGCGGATCATGATCAGGTCGACATAGCGCGACAGGACGCGCGCGGTGTCGGCGATGGTCTCGCCGTGGCCAAGCTGCATTTCCTTGCCGGACAGCACCATCGTCTCGCCCCCCATCTGGCGGACGCCCACGTCAAAGCTGACGCGGGTGCGGGTCGAGGGCTTCTCGAAGATCAGCGCGACCATGTGGCCCTTCAGGGGTTGGTCGTCGTCGGGCGAGCCCTTGGGGCGGCCGTTGCGGGCGGTCTTCATGGCTTGCGCCGAGTCGATCATGGCCCGCAGCTGCGCGGGATCGGTCTTGTGGATGTCGAGGAAGTGGTTCATGTCGTTTCGCTTTTTGGACCCGGTTAGCCGGGGGTTTCACACCCCCGGACCCCCGTGGGATATTTGGGCAAAGATGAAATCAG
>OFDC01000130.1_pt1 | contig 79166 bp, 79 predicted proteins | sample 1520941 | NCBI WGS metagenome assembly OFDC01 (sample SAMEA94258168, study PRJEB24077) | hot springs metagenome | biome: Aquatic biome; feature: Water | place: India | collected 2012-12-06 | depth 5 m | reverse complement strand
GCCGAAGAAATCGCAATGGCTGCCAACGGTGTTGCAGTTGGAACTTGAGTTAACCCCACCCTAACGCCCACGATCAAGCCATTGATCGAAAAGCGCTAATCGAAAATGTCCACCGTGGACACATCCCCCCTGAAGCCCGAGGCCCCCTCAAATCCCCATCCCCACCATCCGCCCCTCATGGAACGCATAGGCCGCGAGCCGGGGCGCCGCGCAGTCCCCGACCCGGTGCAGCACCTTCCCCGGCAGGCTCTCCGGCAGCACATCGAAGGCCCGGTTCGTCGTCGCCATCACCAGGGCCGAGGCCGAGATCACCTCCTCTTCCCCCGTGAGGAAACTCCGCACCGTCACGCCGTTCCCGTGCCAGCGGACCAGCCGATGCTCCGCCAGCATCCGTACCCCCAGCGCCCCCAGCCGCCGCCGCACCACCCCATCCGCCGCCGTCCGCGCCAGTTCGGCCCCCACAAATGCCCCCGGCGTGACGATGGTCACCTTCTTCCCCTGCTCTGCCAGCGCCCAGGCTGTCCCGACCCCGCGCCAGTTGCCACCCTCATCATAGACCACCACCGCGTCCCCCAGCCGAGCTTCCCGCCGCATGACTGCCTCGGGCGACCACACGCCCCCCGCCTCGATCCCCGGCAACGACGCCTCCTGCGGCACCCACCGCTGGAACCCCGTCTCGTCCGGCAGGGACCCCGTCGCCACCACGACGACTTGGGCCGGATACCCCGCCACCTCCTCCGCCTCCAGGAACGTGTTCAGCCGCAGCTTCACCCCCAACCGATCAAACTGCCGCTCATACCAGTCCAGCAGCTCCAGGATCTGCCCCCGCCGGGGCTGCATACCCGCCAGCCGGAACTGCCCGCCCACCACGCCAGAGGCCTCGACAATCTCCACCCGATGCCCCCGCTCGGCCGCCGCCCGCGCCGCCTCCAGCCCTGCTGGTCCAGCGCCCACCACCAACACGTCCTTCGGTTCCGGCGACACCACAAACCGATCCCCGCCCCACTCGAACTCGCGCCCCGCCGAGGGGTTGATGAGGCAGGAAATCCAGTAATCCCGCGACCGCCGCCCCCAGCACATCTGGTTGCACGAGATACACCCCCGCACGTCGTCGGCACGCCCCTCCGCCACCTTCCGCGCCAGATGCGGGTCGGCGATCTGCCCGCGCACGATGCTGACAAGGTCCGCCAGCCCTGACGCAATGATCGCCTCGCCATTCTCCGGCGTCCGCACCCCCGCCTCGGAGGTCACCACGGCATGCTTCAACTCCCGCTTCAGGACCTGAGTCAGGGGCGTCGTCAGCTTCTCTCCATGCGTGAACGGAGGGATGATCGACTCGAATTCCAGATACGACCCAGCCCCCACCGTCACGTAGTCCACGTGGCCACTGCGGTCATGCAGCGCCAGGATTTCGGTCAGCGCCTCGGCCCCCAAAGTCACCTCATAGGCCTCGGAGTAACTCACCGCCAACCCCACCACGAAATCCTCCCCATAGGCCCACCGTATCCGCTCGATCAGCTCGCGTGAAAACCGTGTCCGGCCCTCCAGGGACCCACCCCACTGGTCGGTCCGCTGGTTTGACCAGGGCGTCCAGAACTGATCCAGCAGCGAGTGATAGGCCGCCCAGACCTCCACCCCCTGGAACCCTGCCGCCTTGGCCCGCACCGCTGCCGCGACATGGGCGTCCAGCAACTCCTCGACCTCCGCCCCCGTCATCGCATGGGACCCGTCCGAGTCATGATAGGACGGCCCCCCGGACGGAGACCAATGCGGCGCAAAGCTCAGGTCGGCATCGCCATGCGCGCCGATGTGGTAGAGCTGCTGGAGGATGACCGCGCCTGCGTCCTTCACCTCGTCGGTGATCTTCCGGAAGGCGGGGATGACCGCGTCATCGGAATGCAGGAAGTTGCCCCGCGTCAGCACGCCCGTCCGGTGCACCGGCACCGGTTCCGCCACGACCATCGCCGCGCCACCAAGCGCGCGCTCCAGAAGATACTTCCCGAAGCGCGGTCCCGGCATCCCCTGGTCCGACATGTTCGCGGTATGCGCGCCAAAGACGATGCGGTTGCGCAGCGTGTGGCCGCGCAGTTTCAGCGGGGACATCAGGCGGGGATGCTGGGTCATGGCGGCCTCCATTCGCCACCATGTCAGCCAATCTCGACACTTGTGTCAAGTTTTTGCAGAACGGTGCGCCCGGGACCAATTTTCTTCGAAGAAAATTGCAAATTCCTTCGAAGGAATTTGGCCCCGGCCGGACCGTCGCGCCCTATTCCGCCGCCACGTCCCAGCCCGAGATCGCCTTGACCTCCAGGAACTCCTCGATCCCCCAGACGCCACCCTCGCGCGCCCGGCCACTGGCCTTGACGCCCCCGAACGGAGCGCCCGCCCCGCGCGACTTGCCGTTCATCTCCACCATCCCGGCCCGCAGCTGCCGCGCCAGCCGGTTCCGCCGCGCGCCATCCGCCGACTGGACATAGTTGGTCAGCCCGTAGGGCGTGTCATTGGCAATCCGCACCGCATCCTCTTCGCTGTCGAAGGGGATCATGCACATCACCGGCCCGAAGATCTCTTCCCGCTCGATGGTCATGCCGGGCTTCACGTCGGCAAAGATCGTGGGGCGGACGTAGTAACCCTTGTTCATCCCCTCGGGCAGGCCAAGACCCCCGGCCACCAGCCGCGCGCCTTCGTCGATGCCCTTCTGGATATAGCCCTGGATCTGGTCCCACTGCCGCTTGTTCACAACCGGCCCGATATGGTTGCCCGGCTGGCTGGCGGGACCGACCTTGATCCCGTTCGCCACCTCGGCGGCAATCTCCACCGCCCGGTCATAGAAGCCGCGCTCCACCAGCATCCGCGACGGCGCGTTGCACGACTGGCCCGAGTTGTTCATCATGTGCCGCACACCGCGTTCCACCGCCCGCGCATCGGCATCGGCAAAGACCAGGTTCGCGCCCTTGCCGCCCAGTTCCAGCGTGACCCGCTTCAGCGTTTCCGCCGCCGCCTTGCTGATTGCCCGACCCGCCCGCGTGCTGCCGGTAAAGCTGATCATCTCTACATCCGGGTGGCTGGACAGGCGCGAGCCAACGCCCACCCCGTCGCCGTTCACCAGGTTGAACACACCCGCAGGCACGCCCGCGTCATGACAGAATTCTGCAAAGAGCATCGACGAAAGGGGCGATTCCTCGGACGGTTTCAGCACACAAGTGCAACCGGCCAGCAGCGCCGGGATCACCTTCAGCGTCACCTGGTTCATTGGCCAGTTCCACGGTGTGATCAGGCCCACGACCCCGATGGGTTCCAGTGCGATCATCGTGTCGGGCGCATGGGGGCCAAGCGGGCGCACCCATTCCATGTGGTCGAAGGCCTTGAGGAAGTTCTTCAGGTGCCAGGGCAGGCACTCCGCCTGGTCATTGCGGCTCATGTCGATCGGCGCGCCCATCTCGATGCTGATCGCCTGCGCCATCTCTTCCTTGCGCAGCTTGTACTGCTCCTGGATGCCCTCGACCAGGCGCCGCCGTTCCGCCGGGGGAGTGGCCGCCCAGGCCGGGAACGCCGCCTTCGCTGCCGCGACGGCCCGGTCGGTATCGGCCTCGGAGCCAAGCGAGATCACCGCGCAGACCTCTTCGGTCGAGGGGTCGATCACGTTGCAGTCCTTTGCCTCCAGCGGCGCAACCCATTTCCCGTCGATGTAGAACTCGCGTCTGGTAATCATGGCTGGCCTCCCGGGCATAGAATTTGATCATATTCTGACAGGAGCCGGCCCGCTCCACAAGGGCGGGGGCAAAGCTTGCCAAATCCCTAATGCCCGCGCGTAACACCTTGATTTCCTAATGCCTGGAAAAATGTCCACCGTGGACAGGTCAGTCCAATGGCCGCACCATGGTGGTCGAGGACGCGAATCCGAACAGGAACCGCAGCACCCCAAGCTCCTCGGTCCGCACCGCCTCGAACCCCTGCCTCTCATACAGCGCCCGGGCGCGGAAGTTGTCCTGGATCACGTCCAGCCGGACGGCCTGATACCCCCGCTCCGCTGCCTCCTGATACAGCGCGGCGAGCAGCCTCGACCCCACACCCTTCCCCCGGTGGGCCTTGGCCACGCAGATGCCGTCGATCAGGAAGCGGTCGTTGTCGACCTCCCGTCCCAATGCCCAGAGGACGCTGCCCCGCAGCCGACCTCCGACCCTTCCGTAGACCTCGGTCAGGTCATCCCACGACCCGCCCGCGAAGCTGCCGGAGGGGGTCTTGTAGCCCGCGATCCCGATCAGCTCGCCCCCGTCCCCCACGGCCGAGAAACAGAGGTCCCCGCGGATCACCCGCTCGAAGAACCGCAAGGCCCGCTCATCCGGCCCGAGGACCCGCCCCAGCTTGCCCCCGAACGCCTCCCAGTAGAGACGCGCCGCCTGCGGGCGCAGCTGGGGATGCAGGCCCCTGAAGACGGTCACGGCCATGTCAGGGCCTCGGCGAGGAGGGGGGCGTGGTGGGCACCAAGAATCCACCCCTCTTCGATGGCCTGCGGGGGTGCGTCGAACAAGGGCGCGATCCGGCCCGCCTGCGCCAGCCGATGCAGCGCCCGCGACAAAAGCCGGACCTGTGCCTGGTCCGCGGTCAGTCCCGCCCCGTTTGCCAGGATCGCGACCGGCCCGGCGAGGAGAGAGGGGTAGACCTCGGCCAGCACTACCGGGGCGTCAGGGGCGGCGAAAGGCCAGACCGAGACATCCGGAAGCTGCGCCAGCCGGTGGATCATCGGCAGGCCCAGCAGGCTTTGCGAGCCGACAGAGCCGGGGTTGAACAGCATCCATGGGCTTTTCGCACGGGGGACGGCCGCCTCTGCGGCGCGGGTCTCGGCCAAGCCGAGGGCGGCGTAGTCGATCCCGGCGCGGCGGGTCGGCAGGCCAGGCCAGGATTGCCCCGTCGGGTGGCTCCAGAAGGGCCCGGGGCTTTCGGGGAAGGCGGCGTTGATCCGGGTGGCGACCTCAAAGCGGATGTTGCGGTTCTCCACGTCGGTGACCGCATCGGCCAGCCAGCGCCAGACGGCGGGGGCGGAGGCCTCGCCGGTCAGGCGAGCGGCAAAGCCCGCAGGATAGCCCATCGCGAAGTCGAAGCCGATCAGGACCCGCTGGCCGGAGGCACGGGCGGTGTCGATCAGGGTGACCAGCTGCGCCTCGGCCGACGTCCGGGTACGGTGGTGCCATTCCGCCCCGCCCTCGGCGTCGTGGCAGCCGATCCAGACGGCATTCGCCCGGTTGGTGGGGCTGGTGGGCAGGTTGGCCGCCGACCAGTCGACCACGATCACCCGGTCAAACAAGCCCCACCTCACGCAGGATGAAATCTGCCACGGCCTTTGTGTCGTTCAGGTCGAGGACCGGCACCGGCAGGGACAGCGCGCCATCCGTGGCCACGGCCCGCACCAGGGGATCGCCTGGCTGGATCAATGACTGGCCGGTCTCCTGCCGCCAGACCTCGATCTTGGGGTGGGCGTCGCGCTTGTAGCCCTCGACCAGGATCAGGTCGACGGGGGCCATGCGAGCCAACACGCCGGGCAGTTCCGGCTCTGGCCCCCGATGCTCCACCAGGATCGCCAGCCGGTCAGCCGAGGCAAGCACCACCTCGCGCGCGCCCGCCTGACGGTGGCGGTACGTGTCCTTCCCGGGTTGGTCCAGATCGACGTCGTGGTGGACATGTTTTACGGTGGACACCGAAAACCCCCGCCCGGTGATCTCGGCCACCAGCCGTTCCATCAGGCTGGTCTTGCCGGAGTTCTTCCAGCCGATCACGCCATAAACCCTCATGCGGCACCCTTAAGCAGCGCCTCGGCGGCGGCAAGGTCTTCGGGCGTGTTCAGGTTCAGGAAAGCGCGGGGGTCGGGAAAATGGGCACGGGCGGCGCGATGGGCATCCGTGAAGCGGGTCACCTTTGCCCCACCCTCGGCCAGAAAGGCCGCCAGTGCCGGTGCCAGCCCCACGGGCCACAGCGCTGTCGCGGCCTGGTCGCCATCTGCGGTCGCGGCCATGGCAAGTCCCTCGGCCGAGGTCTCCGATGCCAGCAGCAGCTGCGGAACCAGATCCCCCGGCAGTAAGGGCGTGTCGCAGGGGGTCGAAACGACATGCGACGCCCCCATCCCCGCAGCCGCTGACAGGGCCGCAAGAATGCCGGAGAGCGGACCCTGGGGCGCAGCATCCGGCACGACCAGGCAGCCAAGGCCTTGAAACCGCAGCGGGTCGCCATTGGCCGAGATCAGCACCCGTTCAACCTGCGGTTCCAGCCGGTCCAGCACATGCGCGATCAGCGGACGCCCAGCCAGCGGCAGGAACGCCTTGTCCGCCCCGCCCATGCGCCGCGCCTCACCGCCCGCAAGGATCACCCCGAAAATGCGCACGCAATCGCCCTTCCATGCCGCAGGGGAGCACCCTACCGCATCCCGCGCCCGGTTCAAGAAGCGGCGTCAGAGCGGCGTGCCGTCCCGCTGCACCAGAAGGACGCCATGGTTGTCATCGGCGTCGTCATCGGTGATCACCCGCGTGCTTACCCCGGGCAGCTGGCCGAAAGCCTTCGACAGCACCTTGGGAAAGAAGGTCTGCGGCATGCCTTCGAAACCCGGGACGCCGCGCAGGATCGACGAATTGGCCTTGGTGCACATCCCCTTCGGCACCGCGCCATAGGCCTTGACCTTCTGCAGGACCAGTTCGGCCACTTGCGGCGAGACATAGATCTTCTGCTCGATCGTGTCGTAGGTGATCCGCGTGTGGTAATCGAGGTAGAAGGCCACGGCCTTGTCGGTCATGCCGAAATGTACGTCGTTCCGTTCCGGCAGCTTCGGATGATACCAGGTCCCCGCCGGGTCGAAGATCACCCGTTCCGACGCGTTGACAAGGATGGCCGAATGCGCGCCCGACCCGGTGCGCTTGTTCACCACGGTGTAAAGCGTGATCGACGGCGGCTCGGCCGAGACGAAGCGGGCCGCATCGACCTGCTCTTGCGGCGCCCATTTCGGCTCGGCCCCGCAGGCCGCAAGACTTAGAAGAGCAACCAGGGCCAGGATCAGGCGCAGCGCCAGCATGGCCTTAAGCGTTAACCAGGCCCATGAAGATCAGGACGCAGATCACCACGACGACCACCCAGGTCGCCATGCGGACAAAACCTGCAAAGGTCTTTTCCTGCGCGCGGATGTCCATCGAGCCGTGGACATATTCACTGTGGTTCTGGTCGGCCATGTTCGGGTTCCCTTGTCTTTTTTCGTGTTGCCTAAGCGCATAGCCGATTCACCCCGGTCTGTCACGGGGGCAACCTGCCTCAGGCTGACGCGTCGCCCGAGTCGCCGCCGGTCCAGCCGGGATCGAGGTTGAACCCGATGCGGCGCGGCGGGTCGGCGGGGGTTTGCTTCGGCACGACGCGCAGCGTCACCGAAAGCTGGCTGACATGCTGGATCAGCTGGGTCTTCGCCCCGTCCTCGTCGCGCCCGTAGAAGGTGATGATGTCGGGGTCGAAATAGCCCAGCCCCTCGATCCGCAGCACGCCGGATTCGTCCGAAGCAAAGCCCATCGCGATTTCCTGCTGCGCGTCGAGCTGGCTTTCGAACTGGCGGATGTACATGACCAGCCGGTCATGCGCCCATTCGGCCGGGCTTTTCGGCTTTGCGGCCTTGCGGGCTGCGGGCTTCTTCGGGGCAGCAGTCTTTGCGGCGGGCTTGGCCATCGGGCGTCCTTCCTTCCGGCGCGTCAGGCCAGTCCTGCTTCGGCCTCGATCTGCGCCTTGGATTTGCGCGCCCGTTCCGTGGCCGATTTCAGCTGCCCGCAGGCCGCCATGATATCCTCGCCACGCGGAGTGCGGATCGGCGTCGCGTAGCCCGCATGGTAGATGATGTCGGCGAAAGCATGGATACGGTTGCCCGACGACCGCTTGTAGGGCGCGCCGGGCCATTCGTTGAACGGGATCAGGTTCACCTTGGCCGGGATGCCTTCCAGCAGTTTCACCAGCCGGTGTGCGTCTTCCTTGGTGTCGTTCACGCCGTCCAGCATCACGTATTCGAAGGTGATCCGCTCGGAATTCGACAGGCCCGGATAGGCCTTCAGCGCCTCCAGGAGGGTGGCGATGTTCCAGCGCTTGTTGATCGGGACCAGGACATCGCGCACCTCGTCCGTGGTGGCGTGGAAACTGATCGCCAGCTGGCAGCCGATCTCCGTGGCGGTCCGCGCGATCTCCGGCACGACTCCGCTGGTCGACAGCGTGATCCGCCGCCGCCCAAGCGCGATGCCTTCGCCGTCCATCACGATCTGCATCGCGTCGCGGACGTTCTCGAAGTTGTAAAGCGGCTCGCCCATGCCCATCAGCACGATGTTGGAGATCAGCCGCACCTCTTCCTTTGGCGCGCCCGGCACCGGCCATTCGTCCAGGTCGTCGCGGGCCATCATCACCTGGCCGACGATCTCCGCCGCCGTCAGGTTGCGGACCAGCTTCTGCGTGCCGGTGTGGCAGAAGGAACAGGTCAGCGTGCAGCCGACCTGGGACGAGATGCAGAGCGTGCCCCGGTCGGTCTCCGGGATATAGACCACCTCGACTTCGTGCCCGCCGGCGATGCGGACCAGGTACTTGCGGGTGCCGTCCTCGGAAATCTGGCGGGTGACGACCTCGGGGATCTCGATGGTGAAGTTCTCGGCCAGCAGCGCGCGATAGTCCTTGGCGAGGTTGGTCATCAGCGCGAAATCGCGGACGCCCCAGTGGTAGACCCATTGCCAGACCTGGCCCACGCGCATCTTGGCCTGCTTTTCCGGGGTCCCGCCTGCGATCAGCGCGTCGCGGAGCGCGGTGCGGGTCAGGCCGACGATGTTGGTCTTGTCCGCCGCGGGCAGCTTGCGGGGAATCGTCAGCACGTCTTGCGTGATCGGGGCGCTCATGGGCGGCAGATCCTTGAGTGGGAGCCTTGCGACAGGCGATCTGGATGTCGGGCGGATATAGGCGAGCCCGCGCCAAAAGAAAAGCGCCCCGCGAAGGGGGCGCCCGTTCTGTTGTGCAATGGACTACTGGCAGCGCTTCTCGGCGTCTTCCATCGCGGCGGTGAACCCGCGAAGCGAGAAGGTATCGACCGTCTGCGTGCCCTTGCCCGACCGTGCGCTCAGCGTGGCGGTGGTCCCGGCCTTCAGCGCGGCCAGAAGCTTGGCATCCTCCTCCGCGCTGCCCGGCCAGGCCCATTCGCCGTCGGTGAAAAGCTGGTAGGGGGTGCCGTCCACGTTCACCTCGACCGTCGAGCCGCCCGCAAAGGGGTAACCGCCGGTAAAGCTGATCTCACCGGGCTTGCCGGGGCGGAAGGTCACGAACAGAAGGATGTCGCCGCGCCGGACCGAGACCGGTTGGCCGTCGCGGGTGTTGACCGTCTCCTTCGGCTTCGAGACGCCCCAGCATTCCTTGGGGCTTTCCTCAGTGAAGACGTTCCAGTCTGTCATCGTGGCGACGCGATTGGTGGATTCCTGCGCCTGGGCAGCGGCCCCGGCAAGCGTGATCGCGGCAACCGCAAGCATGCGACCGAAAAGGGATGTCATCGTTGACGCAGCCTCCAAGCTGTCTTCGTGCCTCTGCCCCGGGGCTTTCACTTCTGCCTCTGGTAGGGGCGTTCTGAACCCGATATCTGGTCCTTTAGCGAAAAAGGCCCTGCGGTAAAAGACCCACAGGCCTTACCTTGGCGCAAAATTGCGGAACTGTGAATGGAGGCGGCAATGGCAAAGGTCAGCGAGGGCGCGGTCCCGATGCTTGAGGTTTGGCGCGGCGGCCTTCTGGAGTGCGTCCACCAGGGCCATGCGGTGATCTGCGACGCGAAGGGCGTAGCCCATGCCTGGGGCAACCCGGACGCGGTGATCTTCCCACGTTCATCCGCAAAGATGATCCAGGCGCTGCCGCTCCTGGAAACCGGCGCGGCGGATGCTCGGGGCCTGTCGACCCAGCACCTCGCCCTGTCCTGCGCCAGCCACCGGGGCGCGCATGTCCATGTCGACCTCGCGGGTCGTTGGCTGGCTGACCTGGGCCTTGGGGAATCCGACCTGCGCTGTGGGGCGCATGAACCCGGAGACAAGGCCGAGCGTGACCGGCTGATCGAGGCGCACGAAAAGCCCTGCCAGCTGCACAACAACTGCTCGGGCAAGCATTCGGGGTTCCTCACAGTGACCCAGCACCTGAAGGCCGGGCCGGAATATGTGGAAATCGACCACCCGCTGCAAAAGGCAATCCGCGCCGCCACCGAAGAGGTGACAGGGGAGACGGTCGCGGGCTGGGGCGTCGACGGCTGCTCGGCCCCGAACTTCGCAATGTCGGTGACCGGACTTGCCCGGGCCATGGCGAAATATGCCAATGCCCGCGAAGGCCACGGCGCGCGTGAGGACGCGATGCACCGCCTGACGCGCGCGATGGCCGCCCATCCGCATCTGGTGGCGGGCGAGGGCGAGACCTGCACGGAACTGATGCGCGCGATGGGCGGCAAGGTCGCCATCAAGGGTGGGGCCGAGGCGGTCTATGTCGGCATCGTGCCGGAAAAGGGCCTTGGCATCGCGCTGAAGATCGTCGACGGCGGTTACCGCGCGGCCGAGGCTGCGATTGCGGCATTGCTCGCCAAGGTCGGGGTGCTGGACCCCGCGCATCCGGCGGCAGTCAAGCGGATGTCGGGCGTGCAGCGCAACTGGCGCGGGCTGGAAACCGGCTTTCTGCGCATTGCCGACGGATTCGCCGCCTGATCACGCCGGTTGATTTGGCGCCCAAAGCGGGTAAGCTTTCCCGATGAACGCCGAAGCGCCGATCCCGTTTCCGACTTCTGCCCACGTCCCCGATGAGGTCAGTTTCGACCGCAAGGAACTGGGCCAGATCCTTCGAGTCTATGGCCGCATGGTCGCCGCCGGCGAATGGCGCGACTATGCCATCGCCGCAATGCGTGATCTTGCGGTCTTCGCAATCTTCCGGCGTACGGCGGAAACCCCGCTCTACCGGATCGAAAAGCGCCCCAGGCTGCGGAACCGGCAGGGACTTTATGCCGTGGTCGGCATGGACGGCCACGTGCTGCGCCGGGGCCACGACCTGGACCAGGTGCTGAAGGTTCTGGAAAAACGGCTGATCGGCCCCGTCTGAAGGGCGGTCTGACCCGGCTAAAGCCGCTGCCGGGTCTGCACCAGCCCGCCGCCGCCTGCCGAAATCCGCGCCACCGCGTCCTTCATCCCCTCATAGGACACCGACATCGTGTGGCCGTTGGCGTGGATCAGCCGGTCCCGGTCGACGACAAGCGCCGCGTGGCCCTTCCAGAAGATCAGATCGCCCCGCTTGATCGGCTCGTTCGGGTTTAGCTGGCGACCAAGCGCCATCTGCAGGTCGCTGTCCCCGGGGCAGGGCCGGCCGCAGCAATGCAGCGACAGCTGCACAAGGCCCGAACAGTCCAGACCGAAGCGCGAGTTTCCACCCCAGAGATAGGGCGTCCCAAGCAGGCTTTCCGCGACCGAAACCGGGTCCTCGTGCCAGTCGCCCAGCGCGCGCAGGTGGCGCAGGGGCACGAACCCGTGCGGCGTGTTCGCCCAGGCCCCCCATTGCCCGACCACCGCCAGCCGCGACCCAAGGCTTAGCGCCATGCGCTCCGGGGCCTGGACCTGCGGTTCGGAATAAAGATGCGTGCCGGGGGACGCGACCCAATGCGTGGGCGCCGGGCCCTGGCCAAGATCGCTTTCCGCCATCCAGCCGCAATAGCCGTCCTTGGCCGACATCACGAAGACAAAACCCTGGTCCCGGTCGATCACGGTGACCGCCTCGCCCAGCAAAAGCTGGCGGTCGCGCATGCCGCGTGGGGTTTCGCAGAGGTTGGCCAGCGGCACGATCACCTGCGCCTGCAAGCCTTCGGTCAGGGGTGCGTCGACGACGCCCGACAACGACACATGCGCCACCCGGCCGGAGAAAGGTGTCAGCCGTCTGTCCATTGGCAGCTCCTCCCGTCTTCCCGTCCCTGCATACTGGTCACCATACCCGTTCCGCCTCCCCGACGGATGCTTTACAGCTTCATCATTTCGGGCAGCGCTTCAAGCACCGCCCTTGCCCCCTGGCCCACCCCGCCCTTGGGCCGCGCCGGTTGGTCGCTGGGGCTATGGCCGTAGATGTCGAAATGCATGTAGCGCGTGCCGGATACAAAGCGGCGCAGGAACAGCGCCGCCGTGATCGACCCGGCAAAGCCAAAGCCCGGCGCGTTGTCGAGATCGGCGATCCCCGGCTCGATCACGCTTTCGTAGGCGTCGTGGAACGGCATCCGCCAGACCGGGTCGAAACCGGCCATTGCACCTGCCTCAAGCGCCGAGGCGAGGCCCGCGTCATCGGTGTAGTAGGGGGCGAGGTCCGGCCCCACCGCCACCCGGGCAGCACCCGTCAGGGTCGCCATGCTGATCAGGACGTCCGGCGCGTCCTCACAGGCAAGGGCCAGGGCATCGGCGAGGACAAGGCGGCCTTCGGCATCGGTGTCGTTCACTTCGACCGTCAGGCCCTTGCGGCTGGTCAGGATGTCCTTGGGCTTGATCGCGTTGCCGGCGACCAGGTTTTCCACCGCCGGGATCAGGACGCGCAGCTGGACCGGCAGACCCAGCGCCATGATCATCCGCGTCAGACCCAGCACCGTCGCCGCGCCGCCCATGTCCTTTTTCATCAGGTTCATGCCGGATGAGGGCTTAAGGTTCAGCCCCCCCGTGTCAAAGCAGACGCCTTTGCCGACGAGCGTCAGTTTCGGGCCTTGGGTCCCCCAGCGCAGGTCCAGAAGCCGCGGGGCGCGGGGGCTGGCCCGCCCGACCGCGTGGATCATCGGGAAGTTCTGGGAAAGCAGATCGTCGCCCCGGATCGCGGTGAAGATTGCACCATAGCTTGTCGCCAGCGCCTCGGCTGCAGCCTCAAGTTCGGCCGGACCCAGATCCTCGGCCGGTGTGTTGATCAGATCGCGGGTCAGCGCCTCGCCCTCGGCCATCGCGATCAGGCGCGCGGGATCAAGCCCTTCAGGGCAGACGAGCCGGGGCAGGGTTGCGGGCTTGCGACCCGGGCGATAGCGGTCAAATCGGTAACCGGACAAAAGCCAGGCCAGCGCCGTCTCGGTCGCCTCGGCCTGGCTCAGGGTGCCGCTTAGCGCCCAGTCGCCCGCCGGAAGACCTGTGACCGCCTTCGCCAGCCCGAACCGCAGACGCCGCCGCGCCTGATCGGTGCCAATTCCGGCCACCGCCCCCGCAACGCCCCCATCCGGCGCGGGCAGAAGCCGCAACTCGCCAAGGCCGCCTTCAAAGCCTGTGGCGGTCAGCCAGTCAGCCCAGGCAGCGCCCGGCCCGGCCAGAAAGGCGGCGATTTCGTCGGGACGCAGCACGTACAGCGACCTGGCAGCAGAGGACGCTTCGGCAAATGCAAAGGGCGCGCGGCTGGACATCATGGGGTCTGGTCAAAGGGCATTGCCGTCCAATTGCCCCGCTTCCCGACCAGAAAGCAAGCGTTTCCATGGGATTGCGTAGATTTGCGGAGGATTCGCCGCAAATCTGCGTCAGCCGGACCGCACTGTCGCATAAGGCGACCCGCGTCGCCTGCCGGTTGATTGTGCTGCCTTTTCGGCCTGCAACCCCACCTTGTGCGAGTCGGTCCCGAGCGCACGATGCAAGACAGATGCGCCCGGTCAGCTCGACTGGTCGGCAACCCCGGACGAGGTCACCAGCGACCGTTCCGCCACCCGCAAAAGCCGCGCCCAGACCGCCGAGAATGCCGTGGCATCCGCGCGTTCCAGGCAGATTTTCGCATCCCCCGCCACTGTCGACAGCGAGGACAGCCCAAGGTCCCCGGCAAGCCGCACCAGAAGCCCCAGCTGGCGCGCCAGATCGCGCAGGTCCTGCGCGCGGACCTTTTCGGCCAGCCCTGCCATGGTCAGCGCCAGTTCGCCAAGCGCCCGCGTCACCATCTGTTCCGCGACCGGAGCGCCCAGATTGCGGTAGATGACCGCGATAGCCTCAACATCCTGGCGCACGATTTCGCGCGGCCTGAGAGCGGTAACCTCTCCCATTGCATACACCCAAATTGCAACACACCCGCAGCCAGACTGCAGCACCATGCTGAAGAATTGGTTGCCCGCACTCGTCCGCCCCCGGATTTTGCCTCTCGAATTTTCCGCAAATGCCGCTTAGGGAAGGTCCAGCAAGGATGACGCCATGACCCATATCCGCCCGCTTCCCGCCTATCTGGTCCAGCGCTTTCATGGCTGGCGCGCGACGACCTACCAGGACAACCGCGCCTGGTATCGCCGTCTGGCCGAAAGCGGCCAGCATCCCCGCGCCATGGTGATCTCGTGCTGCGACAGCCGGGTCCATGTGACCTCGATCTTCGGGGCAGATGAGGGCGAGTTCTTCATCCACCGCAACGTGGCGAACCTGGTGCCGCCCTATAACCCGGATGGCGAATACCACGGAACCTCGGCCGCGGTGGAATATGCGGTCACCAGCCTCGGCGTCGCGCATATCGTCGTTCTGGGTCATTCCAACTGCGGCGGGGTCAAGGGCTGCCACGACATGTGCCGCGGCCATGCCCCGGCGCTTGAGGCGAAGTCCAGCTTCGTCGGTCGCTGGATGGACATCCTGCGTCCTGGTTTCGACAAGGTCGCCCACCTGCCGGAAGCCGAGATCCTGCAGGCGCTGGAAAAGCAGGCGGTGCTGACCAGTCTGGAGAACCTGATGACCTTCCCCTTCGTCAAATCTGCGGTAGAGGACGACCGCCTGACCCTGCACGGCCTGTGGAACGACACCGGGGAAGGCGGGCTGGAAACCTACGACCCGCAGCGGGGCGGCTTCGTTCCGGTCTGAAACGACAAAGGCCCGGCGGATCGCTCCACCGGGCCTTATCTTTACTTAAGCGGGATCAGCCCGCTGCCGTCACCGCGCGCCCGGTCAGCACCTTGACCAGGTTCGCCCGATAGGCGGCGGACCCGTGCAGGTCGGTGTTCATGCCGCCTGCATCAACCGTCAGCCCCGAGATCGCCGAGGCCGAGAAGTTCGCCGACAGCGCGGCCTCCGCCTCGGTCCAGCGGAAGACGCCGTCGTTGCCTGCGCCGGTCACTCCCACCCGGACCCCGTTCGCAAACTTGGCGACGAAGACCCCGGTCAGGGCAAAGCGGCTGGCGGGCTGGTTGAACTTCACATAGGCCGCCTTCTGCGGGATCGGGAACACGACCTCGGTGATGAACTCGCCCTCCTCCAGCGCCGTGGAGAACAGGCCCTGGAAGTAGTCATCCGCCGCGATCTTGCGCTTGTTGGTCACCACCGTCGCGCCGGAAGCCAGCACGGCAGAAGGATAGCAGGCCGCCGGGTCATTGTTGGCAATCGACCCTCCAATGGTGCCGCGGGACCGCACCGCCGGGTCGCCGATGCCCCCGGCCAAGGCCGCGAGCGCCGGGTAATGCGCGGCGGCTTCCTTGGCGACCACGGCATGGGGCGTCGCCGCCCCGACATGCAGTCCGCCGTCACCCATGCAGACGCCTTGCATCTCGGCGATGCCGGTCAGGCTGACCAGCACTCCCGGGGCGGCAAGGCGCTGTTTCATCGTCGGGATCAGCGTCTGCCCGCCCGACAGGGCCTGCGCCCCATCCGCCGCCAGCGCTTGGGCCGCATCCGCGATGGTCGAGGGTTTTGCGAAATCGAAGTTGTGCATGATGGCCCCCCTTACCCGTTCAGTGCCTGCCAGACCCGCGAAGGCGAGACCGGCATGTCGATATGCTTGACGTGAGAATGCCCCCCGCGATGCAGTGCGTCGATCACCGCGTTGACCACTGCGGGAGGTGACCCGATGGCCCCCGCCTCGCCGCAGCCCTTCACCCCCAGCGGGTTGTGCGTGCAGGGCGTCTGGCAGCTGTAGTCGACGTTGTAGAACGGCACGTCCTCGGCCCGCGGCATCGGGTAGTCCATATAGGACCCCGTCAAGAGCTGGCCGTTTTCGTCATAGGCGGTGAACTCGCACAGGGCCTGGCCGATCCCCTGGCCCACGCCGCCATGCACCTGACCTTCGACGATCAGCGGGTTCATCACGTTGCCGAAGTCGTCGGCGCAGTGGAAGGCCACCACGTCGACCTTGCCGGTGCCCTCGTCCACCTCGACCTCGCAGATATAGGCGCCTGCAGGATAGGTGAAGTTGGCCGGGTCGTAGAAGGCGGTCTCCTCCAGCCCCGGTTCCAGCGTCTCCAGCGGGTAGTTGTGCGGGACATATGCGCTGAACGCGATTTCGCCGAAGGTCTTGGCCTTGTCGGTCCCCGCCACGCTGAACTTGCCGTCGGCGAAGGTGATGTCACCCTCGCTGGCTTCCAGCATGTGGGCCGCGATCTTCTTGCCCTTGGCGATGATCTTGTCCACCGCCTTGGCCATCGCCGTGCCGCAGACCGCCAGGGACCGCGACCCATAGGAACCCATCCCGAACGGGATCTTCGAGGTGTCGCCGTGGACGATCTCGACCGAAGACTCCGGGATGCCCAGCTTTTCCGCCACGATCTGCGGGAACACCGTCTCATGCCCCTGGCCGTGGCTGTGCGCGCCCACCATGACACTGATGTTCCCGGTCGCGTTCACCCGCACTGTCGCCGCGTCATACAGGCCCACGCGGGACCCCAGGATCCCCACGAGATGCGACGGCGCGATCCCGCAAGCCTCGATCCAGGTCGACAGCCCCATGCCGCGCAGCTTGCCGCGCGCCTTGGACTCCGCCGCCCGCGTGGCGAACCCGGCGACATCTGCCATCGCCATCGCCTTGTCCAGCGTGGCCTGGTAGTTGCCGGTGTCGTAGACCAGCCCAACCGGAGTCGTGTAAGGGAACTGGTCCGGCGTCAGCAGGTTCTTCCGCCGCACCTCGAACGGGTCAAGGTTCAGCTCCCGGCACATCTTGTCGATGACGCGTTCCAGGCTGAAGGTCGCCTCGGGGCGGCCTGCACCACGGTAGGCATCGACCGGCGCCGTGTTGGTGAAAACGGTTTTCACGTTCACATAGACATGCGGCACCTTGTAGGGCCCGGCCATCAGCGTGCCGTGCAGGAACGTGGGCGTCGCGGTCGAGAAGTTCGACAGATACGCCCCCACGTTCGCCAGCGTCTCGGTCCGGATCGCCAGGATCTGCCCGTCCTTGGTGCAGCCGAGTTCAATCTTCGTCACATGGTCACGACCATGCGCGTCGGTCAGGAAGGACTCGCTGCGCTCCGCCGTCCAGCGCACCGGGCGACCGAGCTTCTTCGCAGCAGCCAGCACCAGCGCCTCTTCGCCGTAGTGGTAGATCTTCGAGCCGAACCCGCCGCCCACGTCGGGCGCGACCACGGTCAGCTTGTTCTCGGGCATCCCCAGCACGAAGGCCGCCACCAGAAGCCGCGTCAGGTGCGGGTTCTGGCTGGTCGTCGTCAGCTTGTAGTCGCCCGTGCCCGGGTTGTACTCGCCAATGGACGCGCGGGGTTCCATCGCGTTCGGCACCAGCCGGTTGTTCACCAGCTCCAGCGTCACCTTGTGCGGCGCGGCCTGCATCGCCGCATCGACCGCCGCACGGTTGTCCTCGATCCAGCCCCAGTCGAAGCACAGGTTGTCCGGAATCTCGTCATGCACACGGTTCGAGGCATCGGCCACGGCCGCCTTCATGTCGATGATCGCCGGAAGCTCCTCGATCACCGAATCCTCGGCCAACTGTTCGGCTGCATCCTTGGCCTGAGCGTAGGTCTCGGCCACCACGGCGGCATAGGCGTCGCCCACATGCCGCACCTTGCCATGCGCCAGCACCGGGCGCTTCGGTTCCCGCATGGGCGTGCCGTCGCGGCTGTTGATCAGCCAGCCCGCCGGGTTGCCACCAACGTCCTTGAAGTCCTCGCCGGTGAAGATGGCCAGAACGCCCGGCATCGCCGCCGCCGTGGCCGTGTTGACCTGCTTGATCCGCCCATGCGCCACGGTCGAGCGGACGAAGACCGCATAGGTCTGCCCGTGCAGCGCCATGTCATCGGTGTATACCCCGCGTCCGGTCAGAAAGCGGACGTCTTCGCGGCGCTTGCTGGATGCGCCAATCCCGGTATCCTTCGGCATCTCGCCCCCCTATTCCGCGGCCAGAGCCGAGACGTCCTGCCCCGAGGCAGCCATCACGGCCTTGACGATGTTGTGGTAGCCCGTGCAGCGGCAGATGTTGCCGTCAAGGTAGTGGCGCACCTCTGCCTCGGTCGGCTTGGGGTTTTCCGCCAGCAGCGCCGCCGAGGACATCACCATGCCCGGCGTGCAGAACCCGCACTGCAGCCCGTGATGATCCTGGAAGGCCTGTTGCAGCACGGAAAGCGAGCCGTCCGCGTTGGCCATCCCCTCGATGGTCTTGACGCTCGCCCCCGCCACGTCCGCCGCAAAGACGGTGCAGCTTTTCACGGGCTTGCCGTCCACATGCACCACGCAGGCACCGCACTGGCTGGTGTCGCAACCGACATGGGTGCCGGTCATGCCCAGCCCCTCGCGCAGGAAGGAGGACAGCAGCGTCCGCCCCTCCACCTCACCGGAAACGGACTTGCCGTTCACGGTCATCGAGACCTTCGTCATCCTTGTTCCTCCCTGGGTAATCCTAGGTATTCGCGTATCGTAGTCGCGGGCCGCCGGTTCAGCCGAGCAGGCGTTTGAACCAACCCTTCTTCCTTTCCCCCGAATCGGCAACTTCTTCTTCAGCGGCCACCGTCTCCTCCGGTTCCTCCACCGCTGCCTGGAAGCGGGTGAAGAACTCGTCCGCCAGCTTCTTGGCGAAACTGTCGATGATCCGGCTGCCCAGCTGCGCAATCTTGCCGCCGACATTGGCTTCGGCCTCGTAGGTCAGACGGGTGCCGCCCTCCATCGGTGCGAAGCTGACATTGGCCCCGCCCTTGGCGAAACCGGCGACGCCGCCCTTGCCCTCGCCGGAAATCTTGAGCGACGTGCCCTCGACGATGTCCGAAAGCTGCACGAGCCCAGTAAAGGTGGCCGAAACCGGGCCGACCTTCTGCTTCACCACCGCCTCATAGCCTTCGGCGACGGACCCGGTCAGGCTTTCGCAACCGGGGATGCATTCCTTCAGCACATCCGGGTTCAGGATCGCGTCCCAGACCGTCTTCGGATCGGCCTTGATCTCGCGCGTGTCGCTCAGCAGCATGGAAAATTCCCCCTCTTGGGCCGGAAGTCTAGGGGGCAGTGGGGCAGGGCGCTATGCTGCCTAAGTCGTATGCGCCTGCAACTGGCCGACTGCTGCCTCCAGCGCGCGGGGGTCGATGGGTTTGTACAGGATCTCGATCCCCGCCATAGCAGCCATTTCCTGCAATTCCCGGCCCCGGTCCGCCGTGATCAGGCGGGCAGGCACCCGACCATGCGCGGCGCGAAGCTTGCCCAGAAGATCGTTCCCGGTCATCCCCTCGCCCAGCTGATGGTCGACGATGAAGATGTCGGGCAGGATGCCGATCTCCTCGATCAGCGCCAGCGCCTCTTCGCCCGAAGCGGCCTCCAGCACCGTCATCCCCCACTTTTCCAACAACAACCCCAGCGCGCGCCGCAGTTCGGCGTCGTTTTCCACCAGAAACGCGATCTTGTCCGCCGCGACGGGCCCGCGCCTTCTGTCAGAGGTCTCCACCCGGACGGTCGCATCAGACTGGTCCGACAAAGGCACCTGCACCATGAAGCAGGTGCCCCGCCCGACCTCCGACGTCAGCCCCAAGGGATGCCCCAACAGCGCGCAGGCCCGTTCCACGATGGCCAGGCCCAGCCCCATCCCCTCGCTCGCCGAGGCGCGGGCGTTCAGGCGGTGGAACTCCTTGAAGATGTCGTTCTGCGCGTCTTCCGGGATCCCCGGCCCGGTGTCCCAGACCTCAAGCCGCACCACGCCCCCTCGCCTGCGCGCACCGACCAGCACCCGGCCTTGCGACGTATAGCGGATCGCATTGCCGATCAGGTTCTGAAGGATGCGCCGCAGATAGGCCGGGTCGCTCTCCACCGTTACCGAACAGGGCACGACCACCAGCCGCAAGCCCTTCGCCGCCGCCAGAGGTGTGAATTCGTCAGCCATCGTGCGCAGCAAACGCTGCAGACTGACCGCCCCGACGCTGACCGCCGCCTTCCCCGATTCAAGCTTCGAGATGTCCAGCAAAGCGTCCAACAACCCCTCGACCGATATCAGCGCATTCTGCGCCTTCTCCAGCGCCTCCTGCGCGCCGGGGGCCAACCCCTCGCCGCCGATGGAGGAGATGAACAGCTTCGCCGCCGACAAGGGTTGCAGCAGGTCATGCGACGCCGCCGCCACGAACCGCGACCGGCTGGCGTTGGCGCGTTCGGCATGGGCCAGGGCGTCCTCCAGCTCCAGCGTCCGCTCCATCACCCGGGCTTCCAGCGTTTCGTTCGCCCGACTTAAGCCGCTCAGCGCCGCCCGTTCCGCCGTGACGTCGGTGAAACTTAGCACAAACCCCCCGTCCGGCATCCCTTGGGCGAAAACGTCCAGGATCAGCTCCTCGCCGCGCCTGACTGCAAACTCAAGTGGAGCGCGCGCCGACCCCGCCACCCAGCCCAGCAGCGCGGCCTGCGTCGTCCCCTCGAACTGCATCGGCAACCGCCCGAACACCGCCTCGAACGAGGCCCCGACCCGCAGCCGCCCCATGGGCAGCGACAGCAATGACCCCAGCCGCCCGTTCCAGCCCACCAGCCGCGCCTCGGCGTCGAAGATCGCAACCCCCTGGTTGATGTGGTCCAGCGTCGCCCGGATCATCCGCGCCTGGTCGTCCAGCAGCTTCCCCCGCTCATGCCGTTCGGCCAGGATGATCTCGGTCACCTCGGTCTGCAGGATCACCGTGCCGCCGTCCGCCGTCCGGTGCTCACTGACCTGCACCCAATGCTCGCGCCCAAGCTGTACGTTGAAGATCACGTGCCGGTCCTTGTGCCGCCGCATCCGCGCTTCGGCCCAGGCCGCCCCGTCCTCTCCCTCCAGCACAAGGTGGGGCGAGCGGCTGACCATCGCCACATAGTCCGCAAAGGCCAGACCCGGGCGCAGTTCGGCGTGGACATCCGGCATGTGCATCGCAAAGCGGCTGTTCGACATCACCAGCCGGTCATCCCGGTCGAACAGCGCAAACCCTTCCTGCACCGTCTCGATCGCGCTCGACAGGTTCTGCCGTGCGGTTTCCGCCTCGCGCATCGCCTCGGCCAGTCGAGCGTTGGATTCGTTCAGCAGGTCAAGTGCCCGGCCCAGGTCTTGCGTGCGCTCGCGTACCTGGTCCTCCAGCAGCGCCGCCCGCTGGAACTGCGCATAGGCCGCCCCGCTGTCATCTGTCGCCTGCTCCACCCGCCGCATCAGCGCCTCGGCGATGGTGAGCAACTTCTCCGCCCGCCGCTCGGCACTGTCTGCCGGGTTGATGAGCGTTTCGATCATGCCGCGCCCTTCGGAGGATAGATTGCCACTCCGGTCATCGTCTGGTTGACGTGCATCGAATTCAGCTGTTCGCCATAGGTGGAAAAGCCCACCACCCCATGCGCCTTGAGCAGCGCACTGACCGCCCCATAGCGTTGGTTCTCCTCAGCCGCGATCCGGCGCAGGATGCAGTCGCAAGCCAGGATCGCCGGACGCCCGCCGTCTGAAAGCCCGGTCAGCGCCACGTCCAGATGCGCGGCCATGTCCAGGGGTTCGGCCAGGGTCAGGACCAGCCCCTCGTCGATGGCGGAAAAGAACACGAGGTCCCCGTTCGGCGCCATGCGCTGGATCGCCCGGACATGGTGACTGCCCCCGATCCGCACCACCACCGGGTGCGCCGCGAAAGTGAAGGTCGTCAGCTGCCCCGGGTCCTTGCCCAGAAGCCGGGCATATTCCTGCGCCGCCGGTTCCGCGTTGATCTGGTGCACCACCCGCCGCGCCGGATCGGCCCCCGTCACCACCATCCGCCGGTTCGTCGGCACCAGATGGTTTAGACTGAAGACCTTCACCTTGCAGGCTGTCCGGACCAGCATCAGCACCGCCCGGCCCTGCAGGAACTCTCCATCCTGCAAGACGAAGGTCGCCCCGAACCGCGTCCCGTCCCCGGCCGAGCCGCCAAACAGCGGCACCGGGCCCAACCCCGGCCCCAGGGCCGCCGTCAGCTCGTCCTCGCGGATCGACAGGCCGTCGACCATCAGGAAGGCAAATTCGTCTTCCCAGGCCCCATGCTTCCGCGCCAGTCCCGCCCGCGCGCGGATCAGCCTCCCGATCAGTTCCTGTCCGTCCAGAGAGGACAGATCGATCCCCAGGCAATCCACCGCAAAGACTGCCGCAGGCAGGGCGACCGCCACGATCTCGCCTTCCGCATAGCCGTCGGGCGAGATCTCGCCAGCCGTCGTGCAGCCGATCACCGTGACCCCCGGAAAGGCCCCCGGAAGCCCCGCCTCCAGCGCCGCGCGGTCAGCTTCGGGCGACACGAAAAGGATCACCGCCGCAAAAGGCCCCGGCCCCAGGCCAAGCGCAAGTTTCGCCAAGGCAGCCGGATCGCGCGCCCCGGCATGGGCCCGCGGCATCACCTGCAGCGCATCGGCAGGGGCCAAGCTCTCGGGCGCGATCATCTGGTCCTTCTCCCCAAGGCCGATGCTACGTTGCGCCGTCTTGCGGCCGCAAGGGAATAGCGTCTCAGCCGTCCTCGGGCATCAGGCTTGAGAAATTCGTCTCCCCGGCCAGCAGCACGGCCTGGGTCCGGCTTTGCACCCCAAGCTTGCGCATGATCGCAGTGACATGGGCCTTCACCGTGGTCTCGGCGATGGACAGCTCATAGGCGATCTGCTTGTTGAGCAACCCCTCGCAGATCAGCTGCAGGATCTTTGCCTGTTGCCGGGTCAGAAGCGACAGTCGACCGATCGCTTCTTCTTTCGCGGTGCCTTTTGCCGTTCCTTCCGGCACAGGTTCATAGCCCTCGGGCAGAAAGCGCCGCCCCTCGCGCAACGCGTCGAACGCCGCACGGAACACCTCGCGGCGGGAATGCTTCGGCACGAAGCCCGCAGCGCCCGCCGCAAGGCAGGCCCCGATCACCCGGTTGTCGGTCAGCGACGACACCACCAGAACCGGCACTTCGCCTGCCGCCTGCCGCAGCCGTATCAATCCGTCGACCCCGTTCACATCCGGCAGGTTCAGATCCAGCACGATGGCATCGGGCACCGGCGTCAGGTCGATCCGGTGGATGGCCGTCTCCAACCGGTCGGCGGTCTCGATCTCCTCGATCCCCGCCACCGATTTCAGCGTCATCGACAAGGCGTCGCAAAACAGCGGATGGTCATCGACGATCAGGGCCGAATTCAGGGGCCGTGTGTCGCTCGCGGTGGCCGTCATCATGTGCCTTCAGGGTTGGTGCGGGTCCAAACTACTCCAGCCCGACCCGGGCGGAAACAGGCCAATAGTCCTACGGTTCCGGGGAAACGGCCGGTCTCTGCCTCTGCGCCCTTGTCCCCGGGCCCCGCAAAGCGGCCCGCCCGCATGCAACCGTGGCTTCCCCTGCAGGACCACGGGCTGTAGGATGACCGGGATTTTCCTTGGTCATTGAAAGGTCGCTGATCATGTCCCGCACGACAAACCGCCGCACGGTCCTCGCCGGATTGGCGGCACTGCCGCTTGTGCCCGCTTCCGTCCTGCAAGCCGAGGCCGGACCAGAGCGGCCCTTCAACCTGCGCGTCGTCCTGTCGGGCCACAGCCTGACCGACCCCGTGCCGCATCCCCTGTCGGTCTTCGTCAAGGCGGCCGGGGGGGCGGCCAGCCGCGGGATGCTGATCGACGCCTCCACGATCCCCGGCAGCACCGCCCGCCTGCGGTGGGAGCCGGACATGAACCTCCCCGTCGACGCTCGCCGAGACATCGCGAAATACGACACTCTCGTGCTGACCGAACGCGTTCCGGTCCGCTCGGCTATCCAGTGGGAAGATGCGCCCGAGGTCGCCCGCAAATGGGTCGAGCTTGCCTGGACCGAAGGCAACGGCGGCAAGGGGGCCTCGACGATCTATTACGCCAGCTGGATCGGCATCAAGAGCGGGCCCGGCAACACCGACGAATATGACCTTCCCGACGAACGCCTGATCCCGTTCCGCGAAAGGCTCGATCTTGAAATGGGCAGCTGGCAGCAGATCGCCGACCATGTGAACGCAAACCGCCCCGCAGGCAGCCCGGCGATGCGGGTGATCCCCGGTCCAAAGATCCTGGCGGCAGTGTTCGACGCGATCCAGGCTGGGACGGCCCCGGGCCTGACGGACATGCAGGACCTCTTCGAGGATGAGATCCACCCCAACGCGAAGGGCGCCTACCTGATCGCCTTGGCGCATTTCGCGGTGATCTACGGCCGCGACCCGCGCAGCGTCCCCAAGCTGCACGGCCAGGCGGGCTGGCCATCGCCGGAACAGGCGGAATGGATGAAGACCCTCGTCTGGGACGTGCTGCGCGCCTATCCGGACAGCGGGCTCGCCTGACCCCGGCGCCCTTAACCCCGGCGCTTCGCCTCGATCACTTCCCAGATGCGCTGGGCGGTGTTGGTGCCGTCGAACCGCTCCAGCTCCTGGATGCCGGTGGGCGAGGTCACGTTGATCTCGGTCAGCCAGTCGCCGATCACGTCGATGCCGACGAAGACCTGACCCTTTTCGCGTAAAGTCGGGCCGATCCGGCGGCAGATCTCCAGGTCGCGCTCGGTGAGGCCGACCTTCTCCGGCCGCCCCCCCGCGTGCATGTTCGACCGCGTCTCGCCCGCCTGCGGCACGCGGTTGATCGCGCCCACCGGCTCGCCATCGACCAGGATCACCCGCTTGTCGCCCTTTTCGACGGCGGGCAGGAACTTCTGCACGATCAGGGGCTCGCGGTTGATGCCCATGAACAGCTCGTGCAAGCTGGAGAGGTTGCGGTCGTTCGGGTCCAGCCGGAACACCCCCGCGCCGCCGTTGCCGTACAAGGGCTTCAGGATGATGTCGCCATGCCGGTGCTTGAAGGCGCGGATGGTGGCCAGGTCGCGGGCGATGGCGGTCGGTGGGGTCAGATCGGGAAAGCGCAGGACCAGAAGCTTCTCGGGCGAATTCCGCACCCAGAACGGATCGTTCACCACCAGGGTCTTCGGGTGGATCATCTCCAGAAGATGCGTGGTGGTGATGTAGCCCATGTCGAAGGGCGGGTCCTGCCGCAGCCAGACGACGTCATAGTCCCCCAGATCGACCTCGGTCTCCTCGCCATAGGTCACATGATTGCCCTGTTCACGCCGCACCTCGATGGGCCAACCCCGCGCCATGACCCGACCTTCGACAAAGGCCAGCCGGTCCGGCGTATAGAAGAACAGATGATGCCCCCGCGCCTGCGCCTCAAGCGCGATGCGGAAGGTCGAATCCGCGTTGATGTTGACCGACCCGATCGGGTCCATCTGCAGGGCTATTTTGAGGGCCATCTCTTGCTCCATCGCTCAGCCGAGTGATGACCCATGCGAAGCGAAGATGCAATTCAGCCCGCGAAGGCGTTTTCCAGCACCTCGATCCGGCCCTGCCCATCGACAAGCGCCAAGTCGATGCGGACATCGGTCAGAAGCCCCTTCGGTTCGCCGGCCACGAATTCATCGACCGTCGCGAAGATGCGGCGGATCTGCGCATCCGAAACATGCGTTGCGGCCAGATCATGCGTCCGGCTTTGCTTGACTTCGACAAAGACCACGACATCGCCATCCCGCCCGATCAGATCAATCTCACCTGTGATCCCGCGCCAGTTCCGGGCACAGATCGCGACACCCCGATCTTCATACAGCCGCGCGACCGAAGCTTCGGCAGCATGTCCTGCGTGATAATTCTGCAGACCGCGCGCCGTGCGGCTGCGCTGAACGGGAGAGGCGACAAAGTCGAAAGGCATCAAGCCGGTCCTTTGTTGCGATCAAGCGCGATCCGGTACGCAATCTTGCGCGACACGCCCAGAGTTTGCGACACAAAACTTGCTGCATCCTTAACGCGCATCGTCTTCAGCGCCTCATCCAGGGCCTTGCCGATACTTTCCTCCGACGCCTCCACCGGTGCGGCCCGGTCAACCAGAACCACGACTTCCCCCTTGATCTCGCGGCCTTCAACCTCGGCCAGCAGATCCTCCAGCCGCCCGCGCAGCACCTCCTCGAAGCGCTTGGTCAGTTCCCGGCAGACCACGGCCTGTCGCATGGGGCCAAGCGTGGCCACCATGTCGCTCAACAAGGCTCCCAGCCGTTTCGGGCTTTCGTACAGGATCAGCGTGGCCTGGGTTCCCGCAAGTTCGGCCAGAAAGCTGCGCCGCGCCGATTTCGCCGACGGTACAAAGCCCGCGAACAGGAAACGGTCCGAGGGCAACCCCGACAGCGTGAGCGCGCAGATTGCAGCGCATGGCCCGGGGGCGGCGGTCATCGGCAGGCCCGCCGCCGCCACGGCCCGCGCCAGTTCGAACCCCGGGTCCGAAATCAGCGGCGTCCCTGCTTCGGAGGCATAGGCAAGGCTCTTCCCCTCAGCCAAAAGCCCCAGCAGCCGTTGCAACGCCCCCGTACCGGAATGGTCGTGATAGGCGATCAGCGGGCGTCCGTTCAGCGCGATGCCATGGATCTCCATCAGCTGCTTCAGCGTGCGCGTGTCCTCGGCCACCAGCACGTCGGCCCCAGCCAGCACATCCAGCGCCCGAAGCGTGATGTCCCGCGCCGCCCCGATCGGCGTCGAGACGAAATGCAACCCCGGCGGAATGGCGCGCAAGGCCGGTTTTGCCAAGGAATCAGGCATGTCCGTGGGTTGCCTCACAAGTTTACTTCCCGCATCGAACCCTTTACCGTGGGCCCCAATCGCAGTCGCACTGCAACAGTGAGGAACCACCATGTTGTCCGTATTTCGCCGGGCCCGCAAGTCGCTGGGTCAGTTGTGTCTTGGCATTGGCGCCGTGGTGCTCTCCGCCTGCGTGCCTGCGGGCAGCCCGACCGCCTCGGGTCCCGGCAACGGCGGCTCGGTACAGGTCGCACTTCTCGTGCCTTCGGGGTCCGGCCAGTCGCAGGACGAGCTTTTTGGCGCGAACCTCGAAAACGCTGCGCGGCTTGCCATGGCAGACCTGTCGGGCGTGAAGATCGACCTTCGCGTCTACAAGACTGGCGGCAGTCCGGCCCAGGCCTCGGCGCTGGCGAAACAAGCGGTGGACGAAGGCGCGCAGGTGATCCTGGGGCCCTTCTACTCCGAGGAGGCCAACGCCGCCGGGGTCGCCGTCGCAAGTTCTGGCGTCAACGTGCTGGCCTTCTCGAACAACGCTGCCATTGCCGGGGGCAACGTCTTTGTTCTCGGCCAGACCTTCGACGTGACCGCTGGGCGGCTTGCAAGCTTTGCCGTCCGGAACGGCAAGTCCAAGGTCATGATCGTGCATGACCGCAACGTCGCCGGCGAAGTCGGCAAGGCCGCGATCGAACGGGGCGTCGCCGCGGCTGGGGGCTCGGTCGTGGGCGTCTCCTCCTACGAATTCTCGCAGAACGGCATCGTTCAGGCGGCTTCGGGCATCGTCAGCACCGCGAAATCCTCGGGCGCGACGGCGCTGTTCCTGACGGCAGACACGGCGGGCGCGCTGCCGCTCCTCAGCCAGCTTCTCGTCGACAACGGGATCGACCGGAACACCACCCAGTTCATCGGCCTGACCCGCTGGGACATCCCGCCTGCCACGCTGGCGCTGCCCGGCGTGCAGGGCGGCTGGTTCGCGATGCCCGACCCGGGCCTGACCGCGCAGTTCCGCTCGCGCTACGAATCCGCCTATGGCAGCCAACCGGTGCCCGTCGCGGGCCTCGCCTACGACGGGATCGCCGCCATCGGCGCGCTTGCGGGCAGGGTGAAGGCGGGTGCGCCCCTGTCCAAATCGGACTTGACGCAATCGGCAGGCTTTGCCGGGGTCTCCGGCATCTTCCGGCTTCTGCCGAATGGCACCAACCAGCGCGGCCTTGCCGTGGCCCAGATCCGCGACGGTCAGGTCGTCGTGGTTGACAGCGCGCCGCGCAGCTTTGGCGGCGCCGGGTTCTAGGGAACGGGTCCAGCGATCGTGACAACACCTGCGGCGGTCCCCACGGTGCCCTTCGAGGCCGGGTCCGCCTTTCCCGTCCCTGACCGCGCGGCGCTGACCGCACAGGTTCTCGACGCCCTGAAGGCCGCAACCGACGCCAAGTCGGCGCGGGCCCTTGCAGTGCGCGAGCTGCAGGCCGCCAAGGCCGCCGCCACCTCGGCCTTCGAGGCTGCTTTCCTCGCCTCTCCGCGCCACGCCCGCGCGCTGATCACCGCCCAGGCCCGGCTGACCGATGTCCTGGTCGAGGTGACGCTCGCCGCTGCCATGCGCCTGCACCCGCTGGCCAACCCCACCGAGGCCGAGCGGATCGCTGTCCTGGGCGTCGGCGGCTATGGCCGGGCGGAAATGGCGCCCCAGTCCGACATCGACCTTCTGTTCCTGACGCCCTGGAAGATCACCCCTTGGGCCGAAAGCGTCATCGAGACGATGCTTTACATGCTGTGGGACCTGAAACTGAAAGTCGGCCATTCCAGCCGTACGGTGAAGGACTGCCTGCGAATGGGGCGTGAGGATGTGACGATCCGCACCGCGCTTCTGGAACACCGCTTCATCTGCGGCCACGCGCCCCTGGCTGCGGAACTGGGCGACCGGCTTTGGGGGGAGCTCTTCAAGAACTCGGGCCCCGAATTCATCGAGGCCAAGCTTGCCGAACGCGCTGAACGCCACAAGCGGCAGGGCGGCCAGCGCTATGTGCTGGAGCCGAACGTGAAGGAAGGCAAGGGCGGTCTCCGCGACCTGCAAACCCTCTACTGGATCGGCAAATACCTGCATCGCGTTCCAAGCGCGGAAGGGCTGGTCGGGGCCGGGCTTCTGAACCGTGAAGAGTTCGACAGTTTCGCCCAGGCCGAGGATTTCCTCTGGGCCGTGCGCTGCCATCTGCACTACATCACCGGGCGGCCCAGCGACACGCTGACCTTTGACCTTCAGGTCGAGGTTGCGGCCCGCATGGGCTATCGTGACACCGCGGGCAGGCGGGCGGTCGAACATTTCATGCAGGACTACTTCCGCTTTGCCACCCGCGTGGGCGAACTGACCCGCATCTTCCTGACCGAGCTTGAGGCCCGCCACGCCAAGCGCGAAGCTTCGCTCTTCGGCATCTTCAAGATGACCAAACGGGTCAAGTCCGGCTACAAGCTTGTGCAGGGCCGGATCGACCTGAAGGACCCGCAGGACTTCCTGAAGAACAAGCTGAACCTGCTGCGCGTCTTCGAAGAGGCGCTGCGGACCGGTTACCTCCTTCACCCCAACGTCATGCGGATCGTGACGCAGAACCTGCACCGCATCGACGACGACATGCGCGAGGACCCCGAGGCGCAGCGCATCTTCCTCGACCTTCTCCTTCAGCACGGGAACCCCGAACGTGCCCTGCGCCGGATGAATGAACTAGGCGTCCTGTCCGCCTTCATCCCGGAATTCGAAGCCATCGTCGCGATGATGCAGTTCAACGTCTACCACCACTACACGGTCGACGAACACATCATCCAGACGATCAGCTGCCTTGCCCAGATCGAACGGGGCGAGCTGGTCGAGGAATTGCCGGTCGCAAGCGGAATCCTGAAAGCGGGGGTGAACCGCCGGGTCCTTTACATCGCGCTCCTCCTCCATGACATCGGCAAGGGTCGGCCAGAGGACCACTCGATACTCGGCGCGCAGATCGCCCGGCGCGTGGCACCCCGTCTCGGTCTGGATGCCGAGGAATGCGAGACAGTGGAATGGCTGGTGCGCTACCACCTTCTGATGTCCGACATGGCGCAAAAGCGTGACATCGGCGACCCGCGCACGGTCCGCGACTTCGCCAAGGCGGTGAAGACGCGGAAACGGCTGGACCTGCTGACGGTGCTGACCGTCTGCGACATCCGCGGGGTGGGCCCTGGCACCTGGAACAACTGGAAGGCCATGCTCCTGCGGCAGCTTTACAAGCAGACCGCCGAGGCGCTGGAAGGCGGGCTTGAGACGCTGAACCGCGAGAACCGGCAAGAGGAAGCCACCCGCGCCCTGGCCGACCGGCTCAAGGGCTGGGACCCTGCGGCGGTGGACCATGAGACGACCAGACACTACGCGCCTTACTGGCAGGGCCTCTCCACCGACACGCATGAGGTCTTTGCCCGCCTCCTCCAGGGCCTTGGCGACAACGAAATCCGCATCGACCTGCACCCCGACCCTGACCGCGACGCCACCCGCGCCTGTTTCGCGCTGGCCGACCATCCGGGCATCTTCTCGCGCCTTGCGGGGGCGCTGGCGCTGGTCGGCGCGAACGTGGTGGACGCGCGGACCTATACCTCCAAGGACGGCTATGCCACCGCCGTCTTCTGGGTCCAGGACATCGAAGGCCACCCATACGAAGTCAGCCGCCTGCCCCGCCTGCGCGGGACGATCGACAAGACGCTCAAGGGCGAAGTCGTCGCGCGCGAGGCGCTCAAGGACCGCGACAAGGTCAAGAAGCGGGAACGCGAGTTCCGCTTCCCGACCCACATCACCTTCGACAACGAAGGCTCGGAAATCTACACGATCATCGAGGTCGACACCCGCGACCGGCCCGGCCTGCTGTTCGACCTGACCCGCACTCTGGCCGTGAACAACATCTACATCGCCAGCGCCGTGATCGCCACCTATGGCGCGCAGGTCGTCGACACCTTCTACGTCAAGGACATGTTCGGCCTGAAGCTGCACCAGAAGCACCGGCAGGAGGCGCTGGAGAAAAAGCTTCGCCAGGCCATCGTCGAAGGCGCAGAGCGGGCCTTCGCATGAGCCGCGGCATGATCCGCAGCATCATCACGCTCGGCGGCTGGACGCTGGTGTCACGCGGGGCGGGGCTGGTGCGGGAACTGATGATGGCCGCCTATCTGGGCGCAGGGCCTGTGGCCGACGCCTTCAACGTGGCCTTCAGTCTCCCCAACATGTTCCGCCGCTTCTTCGCCGAAGGGGCGTTCAACCAGGCCTTCGTGCCGCTGTATTCCAAGAAGCTGGAAGCCGGAACCGATGCCGAGGATTTCGCGCAGAATGCCTTCTCCGGCCTCACCGCCTTCCTGATCGTCTTCACCCTGATCGGCACGCTGGCCATGCCCGTCCTCGTTTGGGCCATGGCTTCGGGCTTTGTCGGCGACGGTCGCTTCGACATGGCGGTCGACTTCGGGCGGATCACCTTCGTCTACATCGGCTTCATCTCGCTTTTCGCGCTCCTCTCCGGCATCCTGAACGCCCACGGCCACTTTGCCGAGGCCGGGGCCGTCCCGGTGATGATGAACCTCGTCTTCATCGCAGCCATGCTACTGGCAAACAGCCGAGGCTGGGACATGGGCCTGACGCTGGCCTGGACCACCCCCATAACCGGGATCGCCCAGCTTCTCTGGACCCTCTACGCCGCCCGCCGCATCGGGTTCGTCCCGCGGCTGAAGCTCCCCCGCCTCACCCCCGACTTCCGCCGCCTGATGGTCAACATGGGCCCTGCGCTTCTGGTTGGCGGGGTGGTCCAGATCAACCTCCTCGTCTCGCGCCAAGTCGCGTCGGGCACTGAGGGCGCAATCTCTTGGCTCGTCTACGCCGACCGCCTCTACCAACTCCCCTTGGGCGTCGTCGCCATCGCCGTCGGCACCGTCCTCCTCCCCGAACTTTCCCGCCGCCTCCAGGCGGGCGACAGCGCGGGGGGGCGTGAGGCGTTCAATCGCGGCACCGAATTCGCCCTCCTTCTGACCCTCCCCGCCGCCGTGGCGCTGGTCGTCATCGCCCTGCCGATCACCGAGGTCCTCTACCAGCGCGGAGCCTTCGGCCCCGACGATACCGCCGCCACGGCCCTCGCTCTTGCAATCTACGGCCTGGGCCTCCCCGCCTTTGTCCTGCAAAAGGCCCTGCAACCCCTCTACTACGCCCGCGAAGACACCCGGCGGCCCTTCCAGTACGCCGTCTGGTCGATGATCCTGAACGCCGCCCTCGCCTTCGGTCTGATGCCCTGGATCGGCTTCTCCGCCGCCGCCTGGGCCACCACGCTCTCGGCCTGGGTCATGGTCATCCAGCTCTGGTGGGGCGCGCGGTCCCTGGGAGAGGAAACCCGTTTCGACGCCCGCTTCCTGTCCCGCTTCTGGCGGATTTGTGCGGCCTCGGCCCTGATGGGCGCGGCCCTCTGGGGCGGGTGGAGCCTGCTGCAACCGATGCTCGACGCCCGCGCCTACCGCATCCTCGCGCTGGTCCTGCTGATCGGGATCGGCATGCTCAGCTACGCCATTGCGGCCCTTGCCCTCGGCGCGGCAAAGCTGTCAGACCTCAAGGCGCTCCGCCGTCAGCGCTGACGCAGCTGGTCCATCACCCGCCGGAACCCGCCGGGGCTCACGACGATGGACAGAACAAACCCCGCCGCAAAGCCCGCGACATCCGCCACCCACTCCCAACCGCCGCCGAACAAGACGCCGAACAGGAACTGGAAGAACAGAAGTGCCCCGATGAGGCTGAACGCCCGGAACTTGTTCGCGCCCACCCGCTCAAGGCTTGTGAAAAGCGAATAGGTGAAGGCCCCGATCAGCCCATAGACCGCCGGATAGGCCCCGATCAGCGGCGTGCGTAGGTCGGGGATCAGAAGACCATAGGCCAGGGCCCCCACCGCCGCCGACCCGATCACAACGACCAGCACCGCCCACCAGCGGAACACCTCGGCCACCCATTTCCCCAGCGCCAGAAGCATGACCACGGCAAAGACCGCATGGGTGAAACTGCCATGCACCAGCGTGTAGCTCACCAGCCGATGCAGCTCCTCCACCGGACCGCCCGTTTCCCACTGGTACTTCACCAGCTCGGGGAAAAGCCCGAACCGCTCCACCGCCTGCAGCCGCCAGCCCACCCCTTGCGGCCCGCCCACCAGCCCGCGTTCGGCCAGGGACAGGACCAGCTCCATCGCGATGATCGGCAACGCCATGACCCAGACAATGGGCGGCAACGGGTTCAACGGTGGGGCGTTGTAGTCGGAGTTCATGCCGGTCCTGCTGATTGACGCCTGTTGCCCCTTCGATTACGCGGATTGCCAAGCTTTATCCAGACGGAGCCTTCCCATGTCCTCAGCTACGGCGGTCCAAACGCCGAAAGCCTTCAAGCCCCGCATCTTCTCGGGCATCCAGCCCTCGGGCGGGCTGACGCTTGGCAACTACCTTGGCGCGCTCAAGCGGTTCGTCGAAAAGCAGGACGAGGGGATCGAGACGATCTACTGCATGGTCGACATGCACGCGATCACCGTCTGGCAGGACCCGGCGAAGCTGCGCCACCAGACCCGCGAAGGGGCCGCCGCCTTCATCGCCGCCGGGATCGACCCCAAGCGGTCCATCCTCTTCAACCAGTCGCAGGTCTCGGCCCATGCCGAGCTTGGCTGGATCTTCAACTGCGTCGCGCGGATGGGCTGGATGTCCCGCATGACCCAGTGGAAGGACAAGACCGCCGGCAAGAACGCCGAAGCGGCGAGCCTGGGACTCTTCGGCTATCCGGCGCTGATGGCCGCCGACATCCTCGTCTACCAGGCCACAATGGTCCCGGTGGGTGACGACCAGAAGCAGCACCTGGAGCTTTGCCGCGACATCGCGATCAAGTTCAACAACGACTACGGGATCGACTTCTTCCCAGTAGTGGAGCCCCTGATCGAGGGCGCGGCGACCCGCGTCATGTCCCTGCGCGACGGCACCAAGAAGATGTCGAAGTCCGACCCCTCGGACCAGTCGCGGATCAACCTGACCGACGACGCCGACATGATCGCCGCCAAGATCCGCAAGGCCAAGACCGACCCCTTGCCGCTTCCCGAGACCGCCGAAGGCCTCAAGGACCGACCCGAGGCGCGGAACCTGGTGAACATCTACGCAGCCCTCGCCGGGCATACGGTCGACCAGGTCATCCGCGACTTCGCCGGGGCCCAGTTCGGCACTTTCAAACCGGCTTTGGCCGATCTAGCAGTCGCCAAGCTCTCGCCGATCACGACCGAGATGAACCGCCTGATGGCCGACCCGGGCGAGATCGACCGCATACTTGGCGACGGGGCCGACCGCGCCGCTGCCATCGCCGAGCCCATTCTTGAACAGGTGTTCGACATCACCGGAATGATCCGCTCACGCCGGAAATGATCCACAGGATTCAGCGCCGCGCCGCTGGTCCTGTCACAAGATCGATTCATCGGGCCGATAGCGTCCCAAGTGTTCGGAGATGCGATCTGTCCCCATCGCCTGCGGCCTGCCGGACTGTCCCCTGATCGGCGCGGCCATCCCGACATGCCCCCATGCGCCCCCCGCATGGGGGCTTTTTTCTGCCGCCGAGCGTGGCGGATTGGGGTCAGGAGCCCCTCTGGGCCAAGTCTTTGACTCTCCAGACTCTCCCCACCGCAAAATCCACTTCTCCACAGCTATTTTCGCAAGAAATCGCTTTACAGGCTTCCGCTTTGGCCACACCATATCTAGTAAGGGCTGTGTCGGGCAAACGCAGACCCTTGCCAGATACCCAGTTTCTAGTGGGTTTCGGCCCGCCGGAAGCTTCATAATGAGGCAGGGCATGTCGCTTTCGGAAGACTACGCTGCGATGGAAGACCTCCATCCCATCGACATCGTTGAAACCCTGGCCGAGCATCACGCCTGGGAGTTCGACCGTGTCACCGACGACCAGATCGCCATGGCGGTCGAGGGCCAGTGGCGGACCTACTCCCTGACGCTCGCCTGGTCGGAACAGGACGAAACCCTGCGCCTGATCTGCACCTTCGAGATGGACCCCCCCGCCGAAAAGCTGCCCGCGCTGTTCGACGTGCTGAACCGCTGCAACGACATGGTCTGGTCCGGCGCCTTCACCTGGTGGGCCGAGCAGAAGCTCATGGTCTGGCGCTATGGCCTCGTGCTGTCCGGCGGCCAGATGGCGGGCCCGGAACAGATCGACCGTCTGATTGCCAGCGCCGTCATGGCCTCCGAACGCTTCTATCCGGCCTTCCAGCTTGTTTCATGGGGCGACCAGTCCCCGGCCGAAGCGATGAAAGTCGCCATTGCCGAGGCCTACGGCCGCGCCTAACCTCCCCTCGTCTAGAAGGGGATTTCGATGACTTTGGACCGCGTGGCCCGGGATGGGCTGGTGCTGCTTGGCTGCGGCAAGATGGGGACGGCGCTACTGACCGGCTGGCTTGTGGCAGGCGTACCACCCGCCTCGGTCTGGGTGATCGAACCGAACCCGACCGACTGGCTGAAAGGCAGCGGCGTCCACCTGAACAAGGGCGTCCCGCCCAAGCCTGCCGTGGCACTCCTCGCCGTGAAGCCCCAGATGATGGGGGCAGCACTGCCTTCGCTGCAGGCGCTTGGCAACGGCACCACCCTCTTCGTCTCCATCGCCGCAGGCACCAAGATCGCAACGTTCGAGGACGTCCTCGGCACCCGTACCCCCATCGTCCGCACCATGCCGAACACGCCTGCGATGGTGGGCCGCGGGATCACCGCGCTCTGCCGCAACGCTCATGTCTCCGACGCCGACTTCGCGCTGGCCCGTGACCTGATGGCGGCCGTCGGGCAGGTGGTGAATCTGTCCAGCGAAGACCAGATCGACGCCGTGACCGCCGTCTCCGGCTCCGGCCCCGCCTATGTCTTCCACCTGATCGAAGCGATGGCCGCAGCAGGCGAGGCCGAGGGCCTGCCCCCCGACACCGCCATGCAGCTCGCCCGCGCCACGGTCTGCGGGGCAGGGGAACTCGCGTTCCAAAGCCCCGAGTCCGCTGCACAACTGCGGATCAACGTCACCTCTCCCGGTGGCACCACCGCCGCCGCGCTGAGCGTGCTGATGGACCCTGATACCGGTTTCCCCGACCTCCTCAAACGTGCCGTCAAAGCCGCCGCCGACCGGGGCAGGGAGCTCGGCAAATGACCATCACCTACGCCGATTTCGAAAAGGTCGACATCCGCGTCGGCCGCATCACCCGCGCCGAACCCTTCCCCGAGGCGCGCAAGCCCGCCTACAGGCTCTGGGTCGACTTCGGGCCCGGGATTGGCGAAAAACGCTCCTCGGCGCAGATTACCAAGCACTACACCATCGACCAACTGATCGGCAGACAGGTCCTCGGTGTCGTCAACTTCCCGCCCCGTCAGATCGGGCCGGTGATGTCCGAGGTCCTGGTCCTCGGCCTGCCCGACGAAGACGGCGCGGTGGTGCTGATCGGGCCCGGGCATGATGTTCCGTTGGGAGGAAAGCTGTTTTGAAACCGAAGATCCTGATCACCCGCCCCTTGCCCGACCGCGTTCTGCAAGCCGCGCGGGATCGGTTCGACGTGACCCTCCGCAACCGAACCGAAGTTCTGACCGCCGAAGAACTCCGCGCCGCGCTGCGCGACTACGACGCCGTGCTGCCGACGCTCGGCGACCGCTTCCAGGCCGACGTCTTTGCCGACGTCCCTGCACCCCGCGCGAAGCTGCTGGCGAACTTCGGCGTTGGCTACAACCACATCGACGCCGAGGCCGCCAAAACCACAGGGATCGCCGTGACGAACACCCCCGGCGCGGTCACCGATGCGACGGCCGACATCGCCCTCAGCCTCATCCTGATGACCGCCCGGCGGCTGGGAGAGGGCGAACGTCTCCTCCGCTCCGGCGGCTGGGACGGCTGGCACCCGACCCAGATGCTCGGGACCCATGTCACGGGCAAAAGGCTGGGCGTGATCGGCATGGGCCGCATCGGCAAGGCCATCGCCAAACGCTGCCACTACGGCTTCGACATGGAGGTGGTGTTCTACAACCGCTCCCCCGTCGCGGATACCGGAATGCTTGCGCGGCAGGTCGATATGGCCGAGGCGATGGCCGCCGATTTCGTCGTGGTGGCGGTGCCCGGTGGCAAGGCGACGCATCACCTGATCGACGCCAACGCCCTGGCCCACATGCGGAAAACCGGCATCCTGGTGAACATCTCGCGCGGCGATGTGGTCGATGAACACGCCCTGATCGACGCCTTGCAGCAGGGCCGGATTGCGGGCGCTGGGCTTGATGTCTACGAGTTCGAACCGAAAGTCCCCGCAGCGCTGATGGCGCTGGAGAATGTCACGCTCCTGCCCCATCTCGGCACGGCCTGCCTGGAGGTGCGCGAGAACATGGGGATGATGGCCGTCGCCAACCTGATCGCCTGGGCCGAGGGCAAACCGCTTCCGAACCAGGTCAATTGAGGCGCGCGGGTAGGGTGGGCAATCTGCCCACCCTACGCAGGCAGGTCACGCCGCAGCCTTCTCGCCCCCGAACCGCCCGTAGAAGGTCTCGCCTTTCTCCGCCATCTCGCGCAACAGCGCCGGGGCATGGAACCGCGGCCCGAACTGCGCCGTCAGGCCCCGGCAAATCTCCACCGCCCGGCCCGCACCGATGATGTCCAGCCACGAGAACGGCCCACCCGACCAGGGCGCAAAGCCCCAGCCGAGGATCGCCCCCACGTCGCCCTCGCGAATGTCGGTCAACACGCCCTCTTCCAGCGCCCGCACCGCCTCCAGCACCTGCGCGAACAAAAGGCGATGCTGCACATCGGTCAGCGAGGGCTGCGCCTTGTCCAGCGGATACTTGTGCTCCAGCCCTTCCCAAAGACCCAGACGCTCACCCTTGTCGGAATAGGCATAGAACCCCGCGTTGGACTTCTTCCCCAGACGCCCATGGTCCGCCATCCAGAACAGCACATGGTCCACCGCCTCATCCGGGTAGTCCTTGCCCATCGCGGCCTTGGTGGCCTTGGCGATCTTCACCCCAAGGTCGATGGACGTCTCATCAACCAGCTGCAACGGCCCCAGCGGCATCCCGACCAGCTTCGCCGCATTCTCGACCAGCGCCGGTTCCACCCCTTCGGCCACCATGCGGATGCCCTCGTTGATGTAAGGAATGATGCAGCGGTTGGCGTAGAAGAAGCGGGCGTCGTTGACGACGATCGGGGTCTTCCGGATCTGCCGCACGAAATCCAGCGCCTTGGCCACGGCGCGGTCGCCCGTCGCCTTGCCCCGGATGATCTCCACCAGGTTCATCTTGTCCACGGGGCTGAAGAAGTGGATGCCGATGAACTGCTCTGGCTGTTGTGAGGCCGCCGCGAGGCCCGTGATCGGCAGGGTGGAGGTGTTCGTCGCATAGATGCAGTCCGCGCCCACCGCGGCCTCGACCTTGTGTGTCACGTCCGCCTTGATCTTCGGGTCCTCAAAGACCGCCTCGACCACCAGATCGACCCCGGCCAGCGCCGCATAATCGGTCGTCGCCGTGATCCGCCCCAGCACCTCGGCCTTCTTTTCTGCCGTCACCTTGCCGCGCTTCATGCCCTTGTCGAGGATGCCCTCGGAATGCGCCTTCCCGCGATCCGCCGCTTCCTGGCTGGCATCGATCAGCACGACCTCGATCCCGGCATTGGCGCTGACATAGGCGATCCCCGCCCCCATCATGCCCGCGCCGATCACGCCCAGTTTCTTCACCGACTGATCGGCGGCGGCAGGCCGGTTCGCGCCCTTCTCCAGCGCTTCCTTGTTGATGAAAAGGCTCCGGATCATCGCCGAAGACGACGGGTTCATCAGCACGGAGGTAAAGTGCCGCGCCTCGATCTTCAGCGCCGTGTCGAAGGGCACCAGCGCGCCTTCATAGACCGCGCCGAGAAGCGCCTTCGCCGCCGGATAGACCCCCATGGTCTTGCCATGCACCATCGCGCTGGCCCCGACAAAGGTCGGGAAACCCGCCGGGTGATAGGGCGCGCCGCCCGGCATCTTGTAGCCCTTCGCATCCCAGGGCTTGACCAGGTCCGCATCCGTCGCCGACAGCACCCATTCCTTGGCGCGCGTCAGCAGGTCCTCGGGCGCCACGACCTCGTCGATCAGCCCCGCGCCCTTGGCCTCCTTGGGCGAGACGAGCTTGCCCTCCAGAAGGAACGGGGCCGCCACCATCGCTCCCAGCCTGCGGGAAAGCCGCGTGGTGCCGCCCGCGCCGGGGAAGATGCCGACCATGATCTCGGGCAGGCCGATCTTGGCCTTGGGGTTGTCCGCCGCGATGATCCGGTGGCAGGACAGGGGCAGTTCCAGCCCGATCCCCAGCGCAGTGCCCGGCAGCGCCGCGACGATGGGCTTGCCGCCCTTCAGCGTCTTCGGGTCCATCCCGGCGCGCTCGATCTTGCGCAACACATGGTGCATCTGCATCACGCCGTTGAAGATCGCTTCGGCCCCGCCAGCGCGCATCTGCGCGATGACGTTCAGGTCCATCCCCCCGGCGAAGTCCTTCTTTCCGCTAGTGAGGATGATCCCCTTCACGCCAGCATCCGCCAGCGCCTGGTCGATCAAACCGCTGAGCGCCATGAAGGCCTCGGTCGACATCACGTTCATCGACTTGGACGTGACGTCCCAGGTGATGGTCGCGACGCCGTCGGCGTCCGTGGTCATGGTGAAATCGGTCATCGGTTCGTCTCCTTGGGCCAGCCGGGGTAGGGGGTGCCATCCTTGTGCGACAAGGTGCGCAGCCCGTTCCGGCGCGAATAGTGCAGGTCGATGTCGGGATAGGTCACCTCATCCTCGGGCAGGCGAGTGCCCGCGACGAGATAGGTGACCGGCTGGTCGGTCCGGTTTTCCAGCTGGTGGGCGTTGGCGACCCCGGCGGGCCAGCAGACGCAGGTGCCGGGCGGCAGGTCATGTGCGCCGTCGTTCTCATGCAGGGTCACCACACCGTCGAGGGTGTAAAGGAACTCGTTCTCGTCCGAATGCCAGTGCCGGTGTCCAGACCGCGCGCCAGGCATCAAGGTTTCGGTAAAGGCCCCGAACTGGGTAAGTCCGCCCGCGTCGGACAAGGGATGCGCAATGAAATCGCCAAGGTCGTCGAAGGGTGACTGTGACGCTGGCGGCGGGCCTTCCCCCGGGACAGACCCCGCGCGCAGAATGTTGGGCCGGGACGTGCCGTCCCAGGGTCTGCCCCAGGGCGCGCGGAGGTTCAAAAGCTCCTCCGGCAACGCGCCCGACCGCAGCACCGTCCCGTCCGCCGCCTCGATCCGCCAAGTGGTGGCGTCGTTGATCTGTCGGCGGCCCTCGTCTGGATAGGTGCAGATGTCGCCCTTGCACCGCGACCCCAAGATCAGCCAGCGCGCGGGCACGTCGCCCCGGTTGGTCAGGTGGTGGCCGTTCGGCTGCCCATGCGGCCAGCACACCGCATCGCCGGGAAAGAGGTCAGTCAGACCGGAATCGTCGCGCAGGGTCGCCGTGCCCGTCAGCATGTAAAGGAACTCATCCTCGGCCGAATGCCAGTGACGGTGGCTCGACCATGCCCCGGGGTCGAGCGTGTCAAGATAGGCGCCGAACTGCGTCAACCCGCCCGCGACCGACAGGTGCAGCGTCTGCAGACCGTCTTCGCCACTGGCGGGCGCAGAGGTGGGATTGACGATCACGGATTGGCCTTCAGGGTCGCCACGCGGTCGATATGGGCAAAAAGCTCCGCGTCGGTGACGGGCCAACGCGCAGCTGACAGGTAGTCATACTGTGCTTCCGAAAACAGCCAGCGATCGCCGCGCCGGACCAGCGTGTGCCGCGCGACATGCGGGTAGAACAGCGGCTCGCCCTCCACCAGCGCATGGGTGTGGTGCCAGCCCTCGATCCGGTCGCGGGCGACATAATCCGCAGCCCGGGCGACCCGCTCATAATGCGTCACCCCGCGCGCCTTCAGGCCCTGCGCCAGGGCCTCGAAGGTCGGCCGCAAATCGGGTGTCGTGGACACCAGCAGGTCCGCCTGCGCGGTATGGACCATGTAGGGCAGGTCGATCATCGCGGCATAGGCGTCGAAATCCGCGGCGAGCACGGCCCGGGATACGACATCCAGCGCCTGCTGATAGATCGTGATGGGGTTCATCGCGGGCCTGTCCAGTCGCTGCCATCCTTGTAGGTAAATCTGGCCTTTCCGCCCCCGATCTCGACCCGCAGGTCCACGTCGGAATAGGTCGCCACTTCGCGCGCGGCCTTGGTGCCCACGACCAGGAACCGCGCCACGCGGTCGCTTCGGTTGATGAAATGGTGTCCGTCGGTCGATCCCGCCGGAAAGGCCGCGCAATCGCCCGCACGCATCACCGTCTCCCCCGCGTCCTGCACCAGCGTGCACTCGCCTTCGGTGACCATCACGAACTCGTCCTCGTGCTGGTGCCAGTGGCGCAAGCTGGACAGCGCGCCCGGTTCCAGCGTCACAAGGTTTGCCCCGAACTGGGTCAGTCCGCCCGCATCGCCCAGCCGCAGCGAGGACCGCCCCTTCATCATGCTGGCATAGGGTTCCGGATAGATCGAACCGGTCTTCACGGGAACAAGCGCAATGTCGATCACGGGCATCGTCATTCCTCGTCTGTGCTGGAACCGCTGTCGCGGAACTGCTGCTGAAGATCGCGCTGCTGGGCCAGCGCAAGGTCGGGGCTGATGATTGGGACGATCGAGTTGCGCTCCATCGCCTCGATCCGGCAGGCAAGCCAACGCCCCTTTGCCGACCGGACCAGGGTCATCACGTTCAGATAGGGCGGCCGCAGCTGCTGGCCCCCGCTCAGAAGGAAAGTGTCGTGCTCGCCGACGATCACGTCCCGGTCTGCCGTGGTGAACCGGGCGCTCCGGCAGACGCGCAGGTAGCTGTCCGCACCCATGGCGCGAAGCCCCGCAACGAAATCGGTCATGATGATCAGAACGTCGTCCGGCGAGGTCATCACGTATTCGGCGTCCGCCGTCACGGTCTGGTTCGGCAGTGCCAGATGTTCCAAAGCAAGCTTCAGGTCCGAGGTCCAAAGGGCCTTTGACACGGCATCAAGATTGGCCTGGTAAATCGCCGATGCGACCAGGTCACCCTTCACTGCACTCAGCACCACCACGAACTCCCGAAAACCCAACCAAACTTGTAAACTCGTGGCAGATTGTTCTTGAACGTTCAACAGTAGCCGAGGCTGAGCCTGTGTCCTCAGGCCGTCAGCGCAAGGACCTCGATCTGCTGGTTCCGCCCACGATGCCCAAGCTGCGTGTAGTTGACCATCTCGATCCGCAGCCCGTCCCTGGTGTCGCGGCAGTAATAGATTGCCTGCGACAGGCCTGCGCCATCCGGCGCTCCGCCGATCTCGTGCCAGTCGACCCAGACCCGATAGCGACCGCCGCGCGGCAGCTCCACCGCGGTGACCTGCGGCCGCATCGTCCCGATCCCGCGCGCCGTCAGCGACAGACGGACATGCGCCAGGATCTCGCGCGCCTGGTCCTCGCTGCCAATCAGCAACAGCCGCTCTTCCAGAAAGACCGGAAGCGGAAAGGTATAGGTTGAAAGCAAAGCCTCGATCCGGCCCGACAACAGCAGGTCGCCCCGACGCGAAAGATGCGCTGAAATCTCTGAAACCGCCACCGAAACGCCCTTCAAAGCGATTTGAACAAGCGACCATCTTGGGAGAATCATGCTTAACGCGACGTAGGTTTGCGACACTGCGGCGTCGATTTGCGACATGGGCCGGAAAGCGTGACGCAACGTCGGAAGGGCGGGTCGCCAGCGGCATCGCGCCTAGACCCTTTCGATGATCGTGGCCGCGCCCATGCCGCTTGCGATGCACAGCGTCGCCAGGCCCAGTTCCTTGTCCTGCCGTTCCAGCTCGTCCAGAAGCGTCCCGATGATGATCGCCCCGGTCGCGCCCAGGGGATGCCCCATCGCGATCGACCCGCCGTTCACGTTGACCAGCGCCGGGTCCACGTCGAAGGCCTGCTGGAAGCGCAGCACCACGGACGCAAAGGCCTCGTTCACCTCGAACAGGTCGATGTCGCCGATCTGCACTCCTGAATCCTTCAGGATCTTCTGCGTCGCGGGCACCGGCCCGGTCAGCATGATCGTGGGATCGGTCCCGATCTTGGCCGTCGCCCGGATCTTCGCCCGCGGCTTCAGCCCGTGGGCCTTGCCGAACTCGGCGCTGCCGATCAGCACCGCCGCCGCCCCATCCACGATGCCTGACGAGTTGCCCGCATGGTGGATGTGGTTGATCCGCTCCAGATGCGGGTACTTCATCATCGCGACCTTGTCGAAGCCCGGCATCACCTCACCCATGTCCTTGAACGCGGGTTTCAGCGCCCCCAGCGCCTGCATGTCGGTGCCCGGCCGCATGTATTCGTCGGTGGCCAGGATCGGCAGGCCGTTCTGATCCTTGATCGTCAGCACGGATTTCGCAAAGCGTCTCTCGGCCCAGGCCTGTGCCGCGCGCTTCTGCGATTCCATTGCCAACGCGTCCGCCTGGTCGCGGGTAAAGCCGTATTCGGTGGCGATGATGTCCGCCGAAATCCCTTGCGGCACGAAGTAGGTCTTCATCGCCAGCCCCGGATCGACGGCAATCGCCGCCCCATCCGACCCCATGGCGACCCGTCCCATCATCTCGACCCCGCCCGCGATATAGGCCTGGCCCGCCCCGCCCTTCACCTGGTTGGCCGCCAGGTTCACCGCCTCCATTCCGCTGGCGCAGAAGCGGTTGATCGCCAGCCCCGGAATGCGTTCGTCCAGGTCACTGGCCAGCACCGCCGACCGCGCCAGGCACCCGCCCTGTTCGCCGACCTGGGTGACGTTCCCCCAGATCACGTCTTCGATGACATGGCCTTCCAGCCCGTTCCGCTCCTTCACCGCGTTCAGCACCTTGGCCGAGAGCGCGACCGAGGTCAGCTCGTGAAGGGAGCCGTCAGGCCGACCCTTGCCGCGAGGGGAACGGACAGCGTCGTAGATGAAGGCGTCGGACATGGGATAGTCTCCTTATGCGGGGAAGGCCCGCTGCATCAGGTCATAGGGGTGCTTCCAGCCGGGCAACGCGGCGATGCGGTCCAGCCAGGCGTCGATATGGGGCCAGTCCTTGCGGTCGAAACCGTAGGGCTCGGGGTAGTAGAGGTAGCCGCAGCACGACAGGTCGGCGATGGTCGGCCCGCTGCCCACAATCCAGTGGCGGCCTGCCAGATGGTCGTTCAGCACAGCGTAGGCGGCCTTGAGACGCCCCTGCAGGAAGGGGATCACGGCCTCGGGCCGCTTTTCCGGGGCCAGGAAGTTCATCAGGAACCGGCAGGTGCCGATCGTGGTCGACAGCTTGTGATTGTCCCAGAACAGCCAGCGCAGGATTTCCTGCCGGTCAAAATCCGACGTGCCCCCAAACTGCCCCGCTCTCTCGGCGATGTGGTCAAGGATCACGCCGGACTGGGTCAGCGTCAGGTCGCCATCGACCAGCACGGGGACTTCGCCCATCTCGTTGATCTTGCGGAACTCTGGCGACCGCGCCTCGCCCTTGAAGAAATCGACGAAGACCGGCTCCCAGGCCATGCCCGTCATTTCCAGCGCCAGGGCGCATTTGTAGGCGTTGCCGCTTTCGCCGAAGCAGTACAGTCTCATGCCGTCCCTCCCAAGACTGGCGGTCGGGCCTGTGGGGCCCGCCCCTGGGGTGAAAGCCTAGAACGCCTCGGCGGCCAGCGCCATCACGGTGTCGGCGCCGCTTTCGATGCGCATCAGGTGCATTGCACAGGCGGGCAGCTGGCGGGCCATGTAGAAGCGCCCGGTGGCGATCTTGGCCGCGTAGAAGTCGCGGTCCTGCGCACCTGCATCCAGCGCGTCATAGGCAGCCTTCGCCATCCGGGTCCACATCAACCCCAGGCAGACATGGCCCATCATGTGCATGAAGTCATAGGACCCGGCCAGCGCGGCGTTGGGGTTCTTCATCCCGTTCTGCATGAAGAACATGCCCGCCTGCTGCAACGCCTTCGACGCAGTCTTCAAGGGCTCGACAAAGCCCTTCATCCGGTCGTCGCCGTCATGCGCCTTGCACTCGGCCTTCACCATCTCGAAGAAGGCCATCACATGCTTGCCGCCGTCGGTCGCGAGCTTCCGGCCCACCAGGTCCAGCGCCTGCACGCCGTTCGCCCCTTCGTAGATCATCGCGATCCGGGCATCGCGGGCGAACTGCGACATGCCCCATTCCTCGATATAGCCGTGCCCGCCAAAGACCTGCTGGGCCTGCACCGCCATGTCAAAGCCCTTGTCGGTCTGGAACCCCTTCAACACCGGGGTCAGCAATCCGATCAGCCCATCGGCGGCCATGTCGCCCTTGTGCGCCCGGTCGATCAGGGTCGCGCCCCAATAGGTCAGCGCGCGGGCACCTTCGACAAAGCTCTTCTGCTCCATCAGGTTGCGGCGGATGTCGGGATGGACGATCAGCGGGTCCGCCGGGCCGTTCGGGTTCTTCGCCCCGGTTACGTCACGGCCCTGCAGCCGGTCTTTCGCATAGGCCAGCGCATTCTGATACGCCGCCTCGGCCACCGCATAGCCCTGCAGCGCCACGCCAAGCCGGGCCTCGTTCATCATCGTGAACATGGCCTTCATGCCCTTGTGGAGTTCCCCCAAAAGCCAGCCCGTCGCGCCGTCATAGTTCATCACGCAGGTTGCATTCCCGTGGATGCCCATCTTCTCTTCGACCTTGCCGACGGACACCGCATTGCGGTCGCCGAGCGAGCCATCCTCGTTCACCAGGAACTTCGGCACGATGAAGAGGCTGATCCCCTTCGTCCCCTCGCCCCCGCCCGGGGCCTTCGCCAGCACCAGATGGACGATGTTCTCGGCCATGTCATGGTCGCCGGCCGAGATGAAAATCTTCTGCCCGGTGATCCTGTAGGACCCATCCGCCTGCGGTTCCGCCTTGGTGCGCAGCAGCCCCAGATCGGTCCCGCAATGCGGTTCCGTCAGGTTCATCGTGCCGGTCCAATCGCAGGTGACAAGCTTCGGCAGCCACTTCGCCTTCTGCTCCTCGGTCCCGTGCACCAGAATCGCCGAATAGGCGCCATGGGTCAGGCCCTGGTACATGTTGAAGGCCATGTTGGCCGAGACAAACGTCTCATTCACCGCCGTGTGCATCAGGTAGGGCAAGCCCTGCCCGCCGTATTCCGGGGCGGCGTCCAGCGACATCCAGCCGCCTTCCGACAGGGTGCGGAACGCCTCGCGAAAGCCCTTTGGCGTGCGGACCACGCCATTCTCCAGCCTGCAGCCTTCCACGTCGCCCACGGTGTTCAGCGGGGTCAGGATGTCCTGCGCCACCTTGGCCGCCTCGTCAAAGACGGCTTCGGTAAAGCTGCGGTCCAGGTCGGAGTAGCCCGGGATATCGGCCTCGCTGACTTTCAGCACATCGTGCAGCAGAAACTGCATGTCCTTTACGGGGGCGGTATAACCGGGCATTCCTCACTCCTTCTCCCTGTGCCGCGCCGCTTTCGGCGCAGGACTTGTCGTCAGGCCGCGTGCGGGGGCACCAGGCCTTTGGCTTCCGCTTCGGCCAGTTCCGCCTTCAGCTCGGCGATGGCCGTGTCCAGCTCTGCGCGCTGGGCTTCCATCTCGGCCAGCCGCTTCAGCGCCAGCTCATAGGCCTTCTGCCGCTGGGCGGTCAGCCCGCCGTCGCGGTCGTACAGATCCAGCGTCTGCCGGATATCCTCCAGGCTGAAGCCAAAGCGCTTGCCGCGCAGGATCAGCACCAGCCGCGCCCGGTCCCGCCGGGTAAACAGCCGCCGCGTCCCGATCCGGATCGGATTGAGCAGCTCCTTGGCTTCGTAGAACCGCAGGGTGCGCGGGGTCAGGTCATAGGCCTCGCACATCTCGCGGATGGTCATCGCATCACTTGGCAGATTGGTCGTCATGGTCATACTCGTCATGGGAAACAGCACTGCGGCCGCAAATGCTGATCCCGGGTCTAGATTACCAGAGCAGTTGACGTTAACGTCACTGTAACGTCACGTCAGATTTCTGCCTGACGTGAAGTCAGCGCGGCCTGGTCAATCAGCGCGGGAGAAAGCGCTGCCCCGACAGGAAGCTGCAGGTTCGGATCAGCGCAATGAAAAAGGGTCTTGGCCATCGACCAAGACCCCCGTCTTCTGGTCTGGAAACCTCAGCCCTTCTTCAGGACCTTCGATCCCAGCAGTTCCGCGATCTGCACAGCGTTCAGCGCCGCGCCCTTGCGCAGGTTGTCCGACACGCACCACAGGTTCAGCCCGTTCTCGATGGTCGAATCCTGCCGCACCCGGCTGACATAGGTCGCAAACTCGCCCACGCATTCGATCGGCGTGATGTAGCCACCGGCCTCGCGCTTGTCGACCAGCATCACGCCGGGCGATTCCCGCAGGATGTCCTGGGCCTCCTGCCAATCCAGGAACTCCTCGGTCTCGATGTTGATCGCCTCGCTGTGCCCCACGAACACCGGCACCCGCACGCAGGTCGCGGTGACCTTGATCTTCGGGTCGAGGATCTTCTTCGTCTCGGCCACCATCTTCCACTCTTCCTTGGTCTCGCCAGAATCCAGGAAGACGTCGATATGCGGGATCACGTTGAAGGCGATCTGCTTGGAAAACTTCTTCGGCGGAACCTCGTCCGTGGGGTTGTAGACGGCCTTGGTCTGGTTCCAAAGCTCGTCCATCCCTTCCTTGCCCGCGCCACTGACGGACTGGTAGGTGCTGACCACCACACGGGTGATCTTCGCCCGGTCATGCAAGGGCTTCAGCGCCACCACCATCTGCGCGGTCGAGCAGTTGGGGTTCGCGATGATGTTCTTGTTCTTGTAGGCGTGGATTGCGTCCGCGTTCACTTCCGGCACGATCAGCGGGATGTCCGGGTCGTAGCGGTAGAGGGACGAGTTGTCGATCACCACGCAGCCCGCTGCGGCGGCCTTGGGCGCATAGACCTTCGTCGCCTCGGAGCCCACGGCGAAGAGCGCAATGTCCCAGCCGGTGAAGTCGAAAGTGTCCAGGTCCTTGGTCTTCAAAGTCTTGTCGCCAAAGCTGACTTCGGTGCCGAGAGATTTGCGCGACGCCAGCGCAGCGATCTCATCGACCGGGAACTCGCGCTCGGCGAGGATGTTCAGCATTTCGCGGCCCACGTTGCCCGTGGCACCCGCGACGACGACCTTGTAGCCCATCGGGGTTCTCCTTTGATCGTCCCAAAGGTGGGACGGGCGGCTGTTAGCGTGAAAGGGGCGGGGGGAAAAGCGGATTCGCGCGGCCAGCGTCAGTCCGTCCGGTCCTGTGACAACAGGTAGACGGCAAGCCCAGCAGCAGTGACCAGCGCGAAGAACAGGAACACCGCCTCGAAAGGAGCAGCGGGGGTCACCGCTTCGGTCCCCGCATGGATGCGGCCCGTCAGGATCTGCGCGATCCCGATGGGCGCTATGCCGAACAGGTTCAGAAGCGTCACCCCCCGTCCCATCAGCTGCGGCGGGAAGAAAGCCCGCCCATGCGCGATGACCATCGGAAAGCTCGCCCCGAAGAACCCGGCGGCAACCAGAAGCGCTGTCGCCACCCAGGACGGCGCGGCCGCGAACCACCACAGGCCCAGCAGGCAGACCAGCGTCACCGCATTGCCGCCGAAGATCACCCACTTCCGGGTGCCAAGCCAGCGATCCATCGGCCCATAGGCGAAGTTGCCCACCACCATCGCCAGCCCGATCCACAGGCCCACCCGCCCGATCTCCAGCGGGTCCGCTCTGTGCACATCGGCGAAGTACGGCCCGACCCACAACCCGCGCAGCCCAGCAATCGGCGTGTAGCACACCACCATCATCGCCAGGATCGGCCAGATCGCCGGAATGCGCAGCAGGTCCAGCAGCGATCCGTCCCGTGCCGTTGCCAGCCGGGGCGGATCGCGCACCAGGCCCAGGATCGCCAGCGCCACGGCTCCAGTGATTGCGGCAAGGCCCAGCACCGTTTCCCGCCAGCCGAAGGCCTCGACCGCCGCCGACAGCGGCAGCGACGAGGCGACGTTCCCCAGCGCCCCCACCCCGATGGTCATCCCGGCCAGCGTCCCGAAAACCGCAGGCGGAAACTGGCGCGCGAAGATGAAATAGCTTGCCATCAGGACGGGTGAACACCCGACCCCGATCAGCGCCATCGCCAGCTTGATCTGGAACGCCCCCGTCGCCTGCGAAAACAGGAAGGCCCCGCCCGCGCCCACCGCCATCAGCACGCCGGCGGTCAGTCGTGGCCCGATCCGGTCCAGGCTTTCGCCGATCGGCACCTGCATCGCGGCAAAGGCCAGAAACCACCAGCCCGACGCCGAGGCAAGGTCAGCGGCGGTCACACCAAGCTCTGCCTCCAGCACCGGCGACAAGACCGCAAGGAAGGCGCGGTAGAACTGGCTGAACACATAGGCAAGCAAGAGGGCGGCAATGCCAAGGCGCATGGTCTGGCTCAGGCCGCCTGTGCCACCATCTGCCGCTCGCGGATCGGCAAGTGCACCAGCGCGCTGAACGCCCCAACCCCGACCCCGATCCACCAGACGAGCGTATAATCCCCGTTCAGGTCATACATCCGCCCGCCCAGCCAGACACCCAGGAAGCCGCCGATCTGATGGCTCAGGAACACCACGCCATAAAGCGTGCCCATATAGCGGATGCCGTAGATATGCGCGACCAGCCCACTCGTCAGCGGCACCGTCGCCAGCCACAAGGACCCCATCACCGCCGAGAAGACCAGCACGGAAACCGGCGTGATTGGCAAGAGGATGAACACCGCCGCCGCAATGGTCCGCCCGACATAGATGCCGAACAAGAGGTACTTCTTCGTGTACCGCTTGCCCAGATATCCTGCCGTCAGCGTCCCCGCGATGTTGAACAACCCGATCACCGCAATCGAAACCGCCCCCAGCGCCGAAGTCGTGGTGATCCCCAGTCCGGCCAGCGTGGACCCCGCGTCGATGGGCGAACACAGCTCGGTCACGAAGGCCGGGAAATGCGCGGTGATGAAGGCCAGCTGATAGCCGCAGGAAAAGAACCCCAGGAAGATCAGCGTATAGGACGGGTCCTTGAATGCCCTTACCAGCACGGTCCCCAGGCTTTCCTCCAGTTCCTGCTTTGACGCCAGCTGCGGGCTGCGCAGGAACGGCAGCGCCGACAGCGTTGCCAGGATCACTACGGCAAAGATCATGAACACCGTCTGCCAGCTGTAGCTTTGCAGCAGGAACTCGGCCGTGGGCGCCCCGAAGACCTGCCCGGCCGACCCCGCCGCCGTGGCGATGCCCAAGGCCATCGACCGGTTCTCGGGGCTCGATGCCCGGCCCACGATGGCCAGGATCACCCCGAAACCGGTCCCGGCAATGCCAAAGCCTACCAGGATTGCCAGCAGCTGGTGTTGTCCGGGCGTGATCGCATAGGCCGAAAGGACCAGCCCCGCCGCATACAGAAGCGCGCCCGCGATGATCGCCCTGCGGTCGCCGAACCGCTCCGCCAGCGCCCCGAACAAGGGCTGCCCGATGCCCCAGGCAAGGTTCTGGATCGCGATGGCCAGCGAAAACTCGGCCCGCGCCCAGCCGAACTCTCCGGCGATGGGGATCTGGAACACGCCAAAGCTGGCGCGCACCGCGAACGAGATCATCAGGATCACGCATCCGGCAATCAGGACGGGGGTTATCAGGGGGGCTTTTGTCATCGGCGGCGCTCCGGCTCAGGCACGCAACCTGCGCCCGGGGCCGGAAAGGGTCAACCGCGATATTGTGCCCGTTACAGACCGCATCCGCCCCAGCGCAAGCACGACGTGGCCGATGTGTCGCAGCACGCCGGTTTCTTCCGGTTTCACAGGCCTGCAAACGCTTTGGGCTTTTTCCGAAGGCCCGCCAAGATTAAGCCGCAGATGAGAATCCAGACGGGGGGCCGGAATGACCGAGTGGTGGCGTGGCGCTGTGACCTATCAGGTCTATCCCCGGTCGTTCCAGGATTCGAACGGCGACGGGGTCGGCGACCTGCCCGGCATTACCCGCAGGCTTGACCACATCGCAGCGCTGGGCGCGGACGCCGTCTGGCTCTCGCCCTTCTTCAAAAGCCCGATGAAGGACATGGGCTATGACGTCTCCGACTATTGCGACGTCGACCCGGTCTTCGGCACGCTGGCCGACTTCGACGCGCTGATCGCCCGTGCGCACCAGCTTGGCCTCAAGGTCATCATCGACCAGGTCCTCAGCCACACCTCGGACCAGCACCCCTTCTTCGCCATCAGCCGCAAGGACCGGGTGAATGACAAGGCGGACTGGTACGTCTGGGCCGACCCGAAACACGACGGCACTCCGCCCTGCAACTGGCTCTCGGTCTTCGGCGGGTCGTGCTGGCAATGGGACGCGCGGCGCAAGCAGTACTATCTGCACAACTTCCTGACCTCGCAGCCCGACCTCAACTACCACAACCCGGCCGTCCAGGACTGGGCGCTTGCCAACATGCGCTTCTGGCTGGACCGCGGCGTCGACGGCTTCCGCTTTGACACGGTGAACTACTTCTTCCACGACCCCCTGTTCCGCGACGACCCGGCCGACTACCGCGTCAAGGCTGAACCCGAGGCCAACCCCTACGGGATGCAGTACCACATCTTCTCGAAGAACCAGCCCGAGAACCTTTTGTGGATGGAACGCATCCGCAAACTGCTGGACGAATACGGTGCCGCCAGCGTGGGCGAAATGGGCGAGGCCCACCACGCCATCCGAATGATGGGCGAATACACCGCGCCCGGGCGGCTCCATCAGTGCTACTCGTTCGAGCTGATGGGCTACGACTACTCCGCCACCTTCTTCCGCGACCGGGTCGAGGGTTTCTTCAAGGGCGCCCCCGACGGCTGGCCGATGTGGGCGTTTTCCAACCACGACGTCGTCCGCCACGCCACCCGCTGGGCCAGGCATGGCACCAGCACCGAGGATGTCGCTAAACAGGCCGGCTCACTCCTCCTGGCCTTCGAAGGCTCGATCTGTCTCTGGCAGGGCGAGGAACTGGGCCAGACCGACACCCCCCTGGACCTTGAGGAACTGACCGACCCGCAAGGCATCAACTTCTGGCCCGAGCCCATCGGCCGCGACAACACCCGCACGCCCATGGTCTGGGATGCCTCGCCCAACGCGGGCTTTACCACAGGCAAGCCCTGGCTGCCGGTGAAGCCCGAACAGGCCGCCCGCCATGTTGCAGGCCAGGACGGCGCGCAGGGCTCGGTGCTGGAGCACTACCGCTCCACCCTGGCATTTCGCAAAGGCTCGGCGGCGCTGCAGGCGGGCAAGACCCGTTTCCTCGACCTGAACGAACCAGTCCTTGGCTTCATCCGTGGCGACGGCGAAGGCGCGCTTCTCTGCCTCTTCAACCTCTCGCCCGTCGCGCTTTCGGTGACCGTGTCAGGCGTCAGCGCCCCCACTGGGCCATCGCTGCACTCCGTCCTGCAGGACGACCGCCTGACCCTTGGCCCGAATGCCGCAGCCTTCCTGCCGGTCACCGGCACGGTGTCGGTTCAGGCCTGACCCAGGCCTACCGTTCTGTCCACAGCACCCCGGCCGGGGGGATGGTAACCCCGCCCCATTCCGCCGGAACCGGGTTGTAGTTGAACAGGAACCGGTGCGTCGCCGTATCGCGCCGCCGTAGTCCTTCCGGCAGCGGATCGCACTCCAGCCCCTCCGCTGCGCAAACGCGGCTCAGGATGCGAGCCAGCGCCACCTCGTCCGGCCAACCGGCCAGGTAGTGCAGCTTTCCCGTCGAGACCAGCGCGGGCCAGCCGTCCTCGGCCACTTCAACTTCCTGCGCCGAACCCTCCAGCTTTTCGCGCCAGTTCACCAGCGCTCCGCCCTGCGCCAGCGGCACCGGCACGTCCGGCGGCAGGCTTTCCACCCGGGCGATCACGGCGTCCAGTTCCGGCAGGGCAGGGGGCAGGGGCACCGGGATCGAGAAGTCCTTCGTCTTCGAATTCGTCCGCGGCCCCAGGATCGCCGTGCCCTTGAAGCTGGCCAGCGCGGCCTTCAGCGGCTCGGACAGGCAGAAAACGCCGGGAGCCAGCACCAGCTTGTAAGCAGACAGGTCCGCCACATCGGGCCGGACAAAATCCACGTTCAACCCCAGCCGCCGCAGGCCCTTGTAGATGTGGAACACCAGCCAGAAATACTGGAAACTCCGCCCCTGCGGCTGGATGTCCCAGGCCCAGTCGGACGCATAGTCGAAGACCAGCGCGACATCCGCCTTGCCGGTCCCGGCCTCCGCTGGCATCGCCGCCAGCTCCTGCGCGACCTGCTCGGCCTCGCCAAAGGCCTGCGCGGGCGCACTGTCGGGCCGCAACAGCCCCGCGTGCATCTGCTCCTGCGCAAAAGGTGCCTGCCGCCAGCGGAAATAGCACACCGCTTCCGCCCCATGCGCAAAGGCCTCCCAGGCCCACAGCCGCGCCATTCCCGGCAAGGGATCGGGGTTGTAGGGTGCCCAGTTCACCGGGCCCGGCTGCTGCTCCATGATCCACCAGCGGCCCTTGCCGACCGCCCGATAGAGATCGTGGTGGAAGGCCTGGAAGTCCGGGTCGCCCTGCCGCACGAAGCGCCGCTTGTGCTCGGCGTCGGCCGGAATTCGGTCCGACAGGAACCCCAGCGGATAGCTGTCCCAGGACGCGATATCCAGGTCGTCGCCCACGTCCCAATGGTCGAACTCGGTGATCGCGCCCATGAAGTTGTGCGCGACGGGGGCGGCCGAGTGCTTGCGGATGATCTCTACCTGCAGCTTGTTGAAGGCGCGCACCTCGTCACTGGCGAAGCGGCGGAAGTCCAGGACATGGGACGGGTTCGGTTCGCACACCGTCAGGTTCGGCAGGCCGATCTCGCGGAAGTCGCGGTATTCCATCGACCAGAACACGTTGCCCCAGGCCCGGTTCAGCGCGTCCGGCGACTGATACTTCTGCGCCAGCCAGTCCTGGAACGCGGTCTTCGCGGCCTCGGAATAGGAAAGCGTCGTCTCGTTGCAGGCATATTCGTTGTCGGTCTGCCAGGCGGCCACATGCGGGTTCTTCCCGTAGCGTTCCGCCAGCGCGGTGACGATCTTCGCGCATTCGGCGCGGCAGCCCTGGTGCGAGAAGTCATAGTGCCGCCGTGACCCGAAGACCTTTTGCCGACCCTGGGCGTCCACCGGCAGCATGTCGGGGTGACGGTCGATCATCCAGCGCGGCGGGGCGGCCGTGGGCGTGCCCAGGACGACCTTCAGCCCGCGCGCGCCCAAGGTCTCGATCGCGCGGTCCAGCCAGGCCCAGTCATAGCGCCCCGGCTCGGGTTCCATCCGGCTCCAGGCGAATTCGCCGATCCTGACCCAGGTCAGGCCCAGACGGGCCATCCGGGCGGCGTCCTCGGCCCATTGCGCCTCGTTCCAGTGTTCGGGGTAGTAGCAGACACCAAGCGTTCTTTTCATATTTTGACCTGAGGTTCGGGAAGCCCCTTGGCGACGCCGGGGAAGGCGAAAAGCTGGCCCGAGGCCGGATGCTTCGCGCGCGCCTCGGCGTCCATGTGTTCAAGGGCAGTGGTGACGAAAAGGGTTTTCAGATCTGTGCCGCCAAAGGCCGGGCAGGACGACTGCGGCGCGCCGGTGGTTTCCACAACCTGCAGGAAGGCCCCGTCCGGCCCATAGGCAGCCACCCGCCCCGCGCCCCACTGCGCATTCCAGAACCGCCCCTCGGCGTCAATTACCGCGCCGTCAGGGTTCAGCCCAGAGCGGGCGAAGTCATGCCAGACCACCGGCTCGCCCTTCGGCCAGCCCGCAGCATCCAGCGCCACCTTCATCACCTTGCCCTCGGCCGTGTCCGAGAAATGCGCGGCCCCCCCGTCCGGCGTGAAGCAGATCGAGTTGGGGATCGTCACCCCCGCGTACAGCTGCCGCACCTCGCCGCCATGCCAGCGCCAGATCGCGCCGATGCCCTTCTCGGCCCGTCTCCCCATAGTCCCGAACCAGAACCCGCCCTGCCGGTCCGCGCGCCCGTCATTCGACCGCGTCGCTGGGCTGCCCACATCGGCCACCGCCACCCGCGCCCCCGTCGCCAGATTGAACCGGAACAGCCCCGTCTCGCTGGCGATCAGCAGTTCATCCTTGCTGATCCACCCGGCGGCCGAGACCATTTCGGCAAAGCTCCAGGACCGCGCCTTGGAATGCAGCGTCCGGTTCAGGATGTCGAACCAGAACAGCTCTTGCCGGATGGGATGCCACAGGACGCCCTCGCCCAGCTCACAGGGACGCGCATCGAAGATCATCCGAACACCTCGTCATACGCCGCCACGATGGCCTCAGCCCGGCTGGCAATTTCAGCTGTGGACAGTCCCGGCACATAGAGCGCCGTCCCGATCCCGAACCCGTTCGCCCCGGCCTTCGCCCAGTCGGCAAAGTTCGCCGGCCCCGCGCCCCCCACGGCATAGACCGGCAACGCCTTCGGCAAGACCGCCCGGATCGCCTTCAGCCCCTCCGGCCCGATCAGGCTGCCGGGGAACAGCTTCAACCCCGTCGCCCCCGCCTTGATCGCGGCGAAACATTCCGTCGGGGTCATTACCCCAGGCCAGGACGCCATCCCCGCCGCCACCGTCGCCCGGATCACCTCGACGTCCGCGTTCGGAGACACCACCAGCGTTCCCCCCGCCGCCTTGACCTTGGCCACCTCCTCGACCGTCAGCACCGTCCCCGCCCCGATCTCGGCCCCAGGGACCGCGGCGACCATTGCAGCGATCGACTCAAACGGCTGCGGAGAATTCAACGGCACCTCGATCCGCGTGATCCCGGCCTTCACCAGCGCCCGCGCCGCGTCGGGAGCCTCGGCCGGAGTGATCCCGCGCAGGATCGCGATCAGGTTGCGATGGCTCATCTTGCGCCCTCGGTAACGGGTGACAGCGAGGCGAGACCCGCCAAAGTGCAGTCCGTCGCGTTCAGCCGGGCCGCCTCGACCCCCTGAATGCCAAGCGCCCGCGCATAAGCCGCCGACAACTTCTCCGCCCCGATCAGCGTCACGCGCTGGCCCAGCCAGTAGGGCTTGGCTGCCGCCAGTTCCGTGCCAATGAGCAACCCCGACAACCGCGCCCGCGCCGCCTGCGGGGTCAGACCAGCGATAAGCCCCTCAGCCCGCAAGGAAAACAGCCGCGCACCCAGCTTCTCGGGTTTGGACAAGGCATCCGACACGCCCACATCAAACGCCGCATCGTCCCAGCCGCCCCCCTGCATCCCATGGCGCAGGACCGACGCCTCGGACAACAGCGCGAACATCTCGCCGGTCATGAAGGTCTGAAAACTGACCACTTCGCCCGCGCTGACATGCACCCATTTCGAATGCGTCCCCGGCAGGCACAGAACCCCGTCATAGCCCGGCATCATCTGCAGGGCGCCCGCGATCTGGGTCTCTTCCCCCCGCATCACATCCGCCGGACTGGCCTGCTTCAACCCCGGAGCGATCGACACCCGCAGCCGCGCATCGGTCACCGGCGCCTGCACCAGCCCGCCACGATCCACGGGGGAACACGGCACCGCCCGATAGGGTGCCTCGCACCAGCCCTGGCGGCTGCCGACCATGCCGCAGGCCACCACCGGCGCCCCGCCGCCCAGCCAGCCGCCGATCAGCCGCACCAGCGCAGGCTCGAACCCCTCACGCGAAAGCTTCCCCATCCCGTCGTCCGACGACGCCTCGGCCAGCACCCGGCCATCCGCCCCCATCGCCCAGGCGCGCAGGTTCGAAGTGCCCCAATCGACGGCAATCCAGGCGGGTGCAATTTCACTCATGACGAGATGAACCCTCCATCCAGAACCAGCGTCTGCGACGTCATCATCCGCGAGGCGTCCGAGGCCAGGAACAGCACCGTCCCCGCCATGTCCTCGGGCTGAATCTCCTCGGGGATGCACTGCCGCTTCAGGTGGGCCGACAGGCTTTCCGGCGTGACCCACATTTCCTTCTGCTTCGCCGTCAGCACCCAGCCCGGCGCCACCGCGTTCACCCGGATGCGGTCCGGCCCGAACTCCCGCGCCAGGGTCCGCGTCATCCCCACGATCCCGGCATTGGCGGTGATGTAGGCGGCATAGCCGGTGTCGGCCATCATGAAGCTGATCGACGAGAAGTTGATGATCGACCCACCGCCCGCCGCCTTCATCCCCGGGATGACCGCCTGGCAGGCAAAGAAATACGACCGCAGGTTCACCGCCATCGACCAGTCCCAGAAGGTCTCGTCAGTCTTCAAGGTCTCGTGCCGCTGGTCGTTCGCGGCATTGTTCACCAGCACGGTGATCGGCCCATGCACCTTGGCCGCCGTGGACAGGGTCAGCTGCAGCTGGTCGGTGACCGAGATGTCGCAGGGCAGGAACAACGGCCGGTTGCCCGTGGCTTTTTCCATCTGATCGCTAAATGCCGTGGCGTCGGACCGCTGGCAGAAGGCGACCTTCGCCCCCTGGCGCAGGAACGCCTCGGTCAATGCTGCGCCGATGCCCGACCCGCCGCCGGTGATGAACACCGACTGGCCCTTCAGATCGTCAAAAACCGCTGTCATGCGTAGTGCCTTTCACGCTGCCTTGCGTGGTCTTACCCGGCTGCCAGCCCGGTCGCCATAGGACAGGCCGACAGACGCACTCACTTCACCGCCCCAAGCGTCAGACCGGCGATGAAATGCTTCTGCATCAGAAAGAACATCGCCACCGGCGGCAGCGCGGCCAGGATCGACCCCGCGCTGACCAGATGCCACTGCGCGATCCACTGGCCGTTCAGCGACGACAGACCCGCCGTGATCGGCTGGCTGTCCACGCCTTGGGTCAGCACCGTGGCCCAGAAGAAGTCGTTCCAGATGAAGGTGAAGACCAGCACCGACAGCGCCGCAATCGCGGGCCGCATCAGCGGCAGCACGATGTACCAGAAGATCCGCCATTCTGTTACGCCCTCGACCCGCGCCGCCTCGATCAGTTCAAACGGCAAGGCCTTGATGAAGTTCCGCATGAAGAGCGTGCAGAACCCCGTCTGGAAGGCGATATGGAACAGCGCCAACCCGTACCAGGTGTCGTACATCCCCAGTTGCAGCGTCATGTCGCGGACCGGGACCATCAGGATCTGGAAAGGCACGAAGTTCCCCGCCACGAACATGAAGAACACCAGGATGTTCGCCCGGAACCCGTAGACCGCCAGTGCAAAGCCCGTCATCAGCGATAGCCCCACCGCGCCGATCACCGTGGGGACCGTCACCCAGATCGAGTTCAGCATGTATTGCCCGATGGGGGTTTCGGTGAAGATGAACTTGTAGTTCTCCCAGGCGATGCCCGACGGCATCCCGAAGTAATTCCCCTGCGCCAGGTCCGACGCCGGCCGCAGCGAGGTCAACGCGACGCCCAGCAGCGGGAAGAGCCACAGGAGCAGCGCCACGGGCAGCGCGATTGTGTAAATCCACTGCGCGGCGACGGATGATTTCTGGATCGGACGCGGAAACATCTCAGCGCTCCCTCTCGTCGCGCCACATCTTCCAGATGAAGCCCGAAATGAAAACCATCATGATCAGGAACAGCACCACGGCAATCGCGGCGCCATAGCCCATGCGGAAGCCGTATTCGCCCAGCGCCATCTCGAACATGTAGTAGGACAGCACGCGCGACGACCCGAACGGCCCCCCGTTGGTCATGATCGACACCAGGTCGAAGGACCGCAGCGCCCCGATGACCGTCACGATCACCGCGATGAACGTGGCCGGGCGCAGCTGCGGCAGCACCACATACCACAACATCCGCCAGCCCTTGGCCCCATCCAGCCGCGCCGCCTCGATCTGGTCGGGCGCGACGTTGTTCAGGCCGGTCAGGTACAGGATCATCACATAGGCGATCTGCGGCCAAAGCCCCGCCGCGATGATGCCGTAGGTGACAAGGTCGGGGTCGGCAAGGATCGCGGTGCCCTGGCCGAACAGCTTTTCGGTCAGCAGGTAGAAGAGGCCGAAGTTCGGAGCGTAGAACCAGGCGAAGATCAGGCCGACGACGACCTGGCTGATGACAAAGGGGAAGAAGAACAGAGACTTGTAAAGCCGAATGCCCGTCACGGTCTGGTTCAGGAAGATCGCGATGAAGAGGCCAATGGGCAGCGCCAGCATGTACAGGACCAGCCATTTCAGGTTGTTCCACAGGCTGACGGTGAAAGCTGGGTCGGTGACAAGCTCCTGGTAGTTCCCCGTGCCGACGAAGCGGCCCATGAACTCGCCGTCCTTGTTGTACAGCCCGTCCCAGTCGTAGAACGACAGTGTCACGCTCTGGACGATGGGCCACAGCACATAGACCCCGAACATCAACAAACCGGGGGCCAGGAACAGCCACGGAGCCACGCTCCTCTGGGTCCAGCGCCGCGGTGTCGAAGCTGCCTCAGCCATGTTCTCCCCCCAGAAAACGAAATGGCAAAACGGAAAAGGCGCCCCCCGTGAGGGGAGCGCCCATCGTCAGATCACTGCGGATAGAGCCGGGTGCGGGCCTGCTCCAGCCGCTCCAGGATCGCATCGCGCTGGTCCGGCTGCACCAGGAACTGCTGGAAGCCTTCCATGCCGACCTTGGCATACTCGGCATCCGCGTCGCGGTCCCAGAACTGGGCGATGCCGCCCGTCGCAGTGGACAGCGACTGGAAGCCCGCGGTCAGGAACGGGTCGGCCGCATCGACCGTCGCGTTCTTGTTGGTGGGCAGCTGGCCGACGGCCGCGTTCCACTTGGACTGCGCTTCCGCGCTGGCCATGTAGGCCAGGAACTTCTTCGCATCCTCGGGGTTCTTCGCGCCCGAGGTCAGGTGGATCGTGTCGGTCGGCGCTTCCTCGGCCCGGGCGACACCCGCGGTGATTTCCGGGAACACCATGAAGCCCAGGTTGTCGTTCGTCATCCCGCCTTCCTTGAAGACGCCGACGGCGAAGTTGCCCATCACGTAGTTCGCAGCCTTGCCCTGCACGAGAAGGGCCGCCGCATCCTGCCAGTCGATCGCGGCATGGTTCGCGGTGACGTAGGGCTGCAGCTTGGCCAGATTGTCGAACACCGCCGCCACTTCCGGCGAGGTCCACGAGATCTTGCCGGCAGCGAGGTCCGAGTGGAACTGGTAGCCGTTGGTGCGCATCGAGACATAGTCGAAGATGCCCGCAACCGGCCACAGCGCCGACGAACCCGTCGTCACGCAGTCGATGCCCGCGGCCTTGAACTTCTCGCAGTTGGCCAGGAACTGATCCCAGCTCACGCCTTCTGCGCCGGGAACGTCCACGCCCGCCGCCTTGTAGGCGTCGCGGTTATAGTAGATGCCCCACTGATAATAGGTGTAGGGGATCGCATACTGCTTGCCGTCGATCGTTGACGACAGCACCGACGAAGCCAGCGATTCGTTCAACCCGTTGTTCGCCCAGACGTCCGAGATGTCGGCGAACAGGCCAGCCTCGACGAACGGACGCATCCGGTTCGCGGCATACCAGTTGGCCAGGTCCGGCGGGTCCGCGGTCAGGAAGTTGCGGATCGCGTTCTTGTAGGCTTCGTGGTCGAAGTTGGTCATCTGAATGTCGATCTCGGGGTTCGCGGCCTCGAAATCGGCGATCAGGGCTTCGGTGGCCGCCAGCGGAATCGGATCCCAGTCCGCGTTCCACGTGACAACGCGCTTGTCCTGCGCGAAGGCCGATGTGGACAGCATCAGCGCTGCCCCGAGCGCAAACGCGCCCGTCAGTTTGTGAACCATGGTTTCCTCCCTTTGGTTTCACTATTTGAAACTTAGTCTTGAATATTGAAAACTATGTCGGCTATCGTCTATCCTGTCAACAACGACGTTCCGGGGAGGGGACGATGGGCGCGGAGGGGCACGCAGACGGAACGGTCGGCAAGGCGCTGGACGTCTTGGACATGGTGGCCAGCCACGGCCGCCCCGTGCGCTTCTCTGATCTCCTGACCCAGTCCGACTATCCCAAGGCCACGCTCTACCGCCTTCTGCAGACCCTGACGCACCAGGGGATGCTGACGCTCGACCCCGATACCGGCACCTATGCGCTGGGCGTCCGCCTAGTGCGCCTCGCCCATGCTGCTTGGTCCCAGTCCTCGCTCGCCCCCATCGCGCGGCCCTATCTCGATGAATTGGCACGCGAAACCGGCGAGACGATCCATCTGGCGCAGATGGACCTCGGTCAGGTCCTCTACGTCGACAAGCGCAATGCCGCAAAGCCAGTGGAGATGTTCGCCCAGGCCGGCAAGGTCGGCCCCGCCTATTGCACGGGCGTCGGCAAGGCGATGCTCGCCTACCTGCCCCCCGAGGCGCTGGAGGCCGCCCTTGCCCGCCAGTCCTTCCACCGCTTCACCCCCCACACGCTCGCCAGCCGCGCCGCGCTCCTGGAAGAGCTCCAGGCGATTCGCAAACGCGGCCACGCCTGGGACCGGGAAGAGCACGAGGCGGGAATCATCTGCTGCGCCGTCCCGATTCTCTCGCGCCAGGGACGGGTGATGGGGGCCCTGTCGGTCACCTCGACCACGGCACGCACGACGTTGGAGGACCTCGGGGCCCAGGCGCCGATGGTCAGGGACATTGCCGCCAAGATCGCGGCGGAAGCGGAAAGCTGGCGCTTTCCAGAACAGGTTTAACCGGGGGGAGGAAACCCATGACGGGAGTGACGCTGGAAAAGGTCGTCAAACGCTTTGGCGACGTGCAGGTGATCCACGGGGTCGACTTGGAAGTAGACGATGGCGAGTTCTGCGTCTTCGTCGGCCCCTCGGGCTGCGGGAAATCGACGCTGCTGCGGATGATCGCGGGGCTGGAGGAGACGAGTTCCGGTGCCATCCGCATCGGGGCGCGCGATGTGACCTACATCGACCCCTCCGAACGCGGCGTGGCGATGGTGTTCCAGACTTATGCCCTCTACCCGCACATGACCGTGGCGGAAAACATGGGCTTCGGCCTGAAGATGACCGGCCACCCCAAGGCCGAGATCGACCGCAAGGTCGCCGAGGCCGCCCGCATCCTCAAGCTGGAACCGCTCCTTGAACGCAAGCCCAAGGCCCTCTCCGGCGGCCAGCGCCAGCGTGTCGCCATCGGCCGCGCGATCGTGCGGGGGCCCGAGGTGTTCCTCTTCGACGAACCCCTCTCCAACCTCGACGCCGAACTCCGCGTCGAAATGCGCGTCGAGATCGCAAGGCTTCACCGCGAAATCGGCGCGACGATGATCTACGTCACCCACGACCAGGTCGAGGCGATGACGCTAGCCGACAAGATCGTCGTCCTGCGCTCCGGCCGGATCGAACAGGTCGGCAAGCCCCTCGACCTCTACAACAACCCGGACAACAAGTTCGTCGCGGGCTTCATCGGCTCGCCTTCGATGAACTTCGTCTCCGGTGTCGCCGAAGCCGGGTCCGTCGCCGCCAAAGGCCTTTCCGGGTCGGTCGCCACCTCTGTCGCCCTTCCCGCCAAAGGTGCCGAAGTCACTGTCGGCCTGCGGCCCCAGCACCTGAAGATCGGCCCCGGCGACACCCACCGCGTCGAACTGACCGAGGCCCTGGGCGGCGTCTCCTACGTCCACCTCACCGCGCCCTCGGGCGAAAAGCTGATCGTCGAACGCCACGACCAGGTCAGCCTGGAACCCGGCGCCAAGGTCGGTGTCAGCTTCGACGTGCGGGACGCGATGCTGTTTGACAAGGATGGGCTGCGGCTGCGCTAAACCCGCGCCGCAACCCCCAATGCTCAGGCCCAGAAAACCGCCATCTGGTAGATGATCGGGATCCCGGCCAGCAGCATGAACGGGAAGGTGGTCCCCAGGGACGCCGTCAGGTAGATCCCCGGGTTTGCCTCGGGGAACGTCGCGCGCACGGCGGCGGGGGCGTCGATGTAACTCGCCGAAGCCGCCACCGCGCCCAGCACGAAGGCCGACCCCACCGACAGCCCCGCCGCCGTGGCAAGGCCCGTGACGATGAACCCATGCACCAAGGGCATCACCAGCCCGAAGGCCACCATCCGGCCGCCGACGGACGCAAACTCCCGAAACTGCCGCGCAGCGGTCATCCCCATCTCCAGGATGAACAGCACCAGCACGCCCCGGAACAGGTCGACGAAGAACGGCTCGATCTTGGCAAAGTTCGTCTCGCCAATCGCCGCGCCGATGACCATCCCGCCGCCCAAGAGCAACAGCCCCCGGCCCCGCAGCGTTTCCTGCAGGATCGCCGACAGGGGTGCCCCCCGCCCGCCTTCCGCACGTGCCAGAGCCAGCCGTCCGTAGAACAGCGCCACCAGAATCCCCAACTCCATCAGCGCCACCAGTCCGGTGATGAACCCTTGCATCGGCGTCCCCATGCTCTCGGTGTAGCTCTGCGCCACCAGGAAAGTCACCGAAGACACCGACCCATACAGCGCCGCCACCCCCGCCGCATTGCGGATGTCCAGCCGCAGCGCCAGCCGGGCCACCAGAAAGGCCAGCGCAGGCACGCCCAGCACGATCGCCAGTGTGACCAGCAGCGCCGGGCCGATCCCCGACAGGTCGGAAGTCGCCAGTTCTCGCCCGCCCTGCAGCCCGACGGAAAACAGAAGGAAGATCGCAAAAATCCGGATCACCGGCTCGGGGATTTCCAGGTCGGACCGGATCAGCGTGGCGAGGATACCCAGAAGGAAGGCCAGGGTGATGGGCGAGATCAGGTTCTCGATCAGAACAGCGGTATCCATGAAGGTCTCCAGGGTTTCAGGCCCCGGGTTTCTGCGCTGCGGCTATTGAAAAGAGAAACGGGAAGTTCAGATATGACTTATCGGCGATTGGAATGAGACCCCGATGCACGACATTGACACCCAGCTGCTGCGCACCTTCGTCAGCCTGGCCGAAACGCGCAGTTTCAGCCGCACGGCGGGCCGTGTCGGGCGGTCGCAATCCGCCGTCTCCGGCCAGTTGGCCAAGCTTGAGGCCGCGCTCGGCGTCCGGCTCTTTGCCCGCGACACCCGCAACGTCGCGCTGACTGCGGAAGGCGAACGCCTCCTCCCCGATGCCCGCGCCATGGTCGCCCAGGCCGATGCGATGCTGGCCCGGTTCCGCGCGCCGGACATCGCCGGTCTCGTGCGCTTTGGCAGCCCCGAGGACTTCGCCAGCTTCTACCTGCCCGATATCCTTGGCGTCTTTGCCGCCGCCCATCCGGCGGTCGAGTTGCACGTGACCTGCCAGCTGACCCTGCCGCTGATCGCCGAGTTCGAGGCCGGTGAGCAGGACCTGATCGTCATCAAGCAGGACCCCGCGCAGCCCCACCCCGGCGCACGGACGCTCTGGCGCGAACGGCTGGTCTGGGCCACCGCGCCGCAGTTCAACACCACCCGGCGTCCCGTGCCGCTGGTCCTCAGCCCCGCCCCCTGCGTCTACCGCGCGCGGGCCCTGGGCGCGCTGGAGGCAGCGGGTTGGGACTGGCTTGGCGTCTACACCTCGCCGTCGTTTGCCGGGGCGATTGCAGCGGTCCGGGCGGGCCTGGGTGCGACGGTGATGCCTGAAACCATGGTGCCCCCGGGGCTGGTGGTGCAGGACAGCTGGCCCGCACTGGCCGAGGCCGAGATCGCCCTCCTGACCCCGCCCCGCGCACCCGCCGCCGTGCAGGCGCTGGCCAGTTTCGTGGCCGAAAAGGTCCGGCGCTAGACAAGTGTTCGCTACGTCACCAGCGACGAGGAGACGACGGCGCACGAGGAGCCAACCTTTAAGAAACCCTGAACGCCCACAGCCAACCCATTGATTTCAAACGGTCAGAAAATCTGTCCACGCAGGACAGCCTCAATGCCCCGCCAGGAACTTCTCCGCATCCAGCGCCGCCATGCAGCCCATCCCGGCGCTGGTCACCGCCTGCCGGTAGATGTGGTCCGTCAGGTCCCCCGCCGCGAAGACCCCCGGAATCGCCGTCCGGGTCGACCCCGGCTCCACCACCACATACCCCCCCGAATGCAGCGGGAGCTGGTCCTTCACCAACTCTGACGAGGGGGCATGCCCGATCGCCACGAAGAACCCGTCACAGGGGATCACCCCCTCCGCGCCCGTCTTCACGTTCTGGACCCGCACCCCCGTGACCCCCAGCGGAGCCTCGGTCCCCAGGATCTCGGTCACGGCGGTATCCCAGACCACCTCGATCTTCGGATTCTTGAACAGGCGATCCTGCATGATCTTCTCGGCCCGGAAACTGTCGCGCCGGTGCACGACCGTCACCTTCGACGCGAAGTTGGTCAGGAACAGCGCCTCTTCCACGGCCGTATTCCCGCCCCCGATCACCACCACTTCCTTGCCGCGATAGAAGAACCCGTCACAGGTCGCGCAAGCCGACACGCCGAAGCCCTTGAACTTCTCCTCGCTGGGCAACCCCAGCCACTTCGCCTGCGCCCCGGTCGCCAGGATCACCGCATCCGCCGTGTAGGTCGTCCCGCTGTCCGCCGTCGCCACGAAGGGCCGCTTCGACAGGTCCAGGCTTTTAATGTAGTCCGAGATCACCTCGGCCCCCATCGCCTTCGCATGTTCCTCCATCCGCACCATCAGGTCCGGCCCCTGCACCGAATGGTCGCCCGGCCAGTTCTCGACTTCCGTGGTGATCGTCAGCTGCCCACCCGGCTGCAGCCCCTGCACCAGGATCGGGTTCAGCATCGCCCGCGCCGAATAGACCGCCGCCGTGTACCCCGCCGGGCCCGAGCCGATGATCAGAACCTTGGTAGCCTTCGTCTCGCCCATGCTGTCCCCCGAACCTTAGGCCCCCGATATATCCATCAGCGACCGGGCCGGAAAGCCCCCGCATGGCGGGTCTGCAGGCCGCGCATGGAACGTTTTCTTGCGCGAGGTTGAAATAATATTGCGCAACCGACGCCCGGCGCGTAAGTAAGTCAGTGCAACGGAGGCACCATGGTCACGCACAAGCTGGATCCCATCGACCGTCAGATTCTGGCCGAGTTGCAGGCCGATGGTCGCATGACCAACGTGGAACTCGCCAGCCGCGTCGGCATTTCGGCACCACCCTGCCTGCGCCGGGTGCGCGGGCTGGAGGAGCAGGGCTACATCCGTGGCTACCACGCCGATATCAACGCGCGGGAACTGGGGTTCGAGGTTCAGGTCTTCGCCATGGTCCGCCTGAACTCACAAGCCGAGGCCGACCTTGCGGCCTTCGAGGCGCGCTGCCGGGCCTGGCCGCTCGTCCGCGAATGTCACATGCTGAATGGCGAGATCGACTTCATCCTGAAATGCGTCTCGCCCGATCTGTCCAGCTTTCAAAGCTTTCTGACCGAAGAACTTCTGCGCGCCGATCACGTGGCCAACGTCAAGACCAGCCTGGTGATCCGCTGCGCGAAGGACGAACCGGGCCTCCCCTTCGACGTGCTTGAGGCGCGGTTGGCGAAGAACGCCTGAGCCTGTCCGCCAAAAGTGGGAACCGGTCTTGGCGCAAGACAGGCGCCGAGAGATGCCTTAGCGCGAAGCGTCGCTCATCGGGCGGGTCGCGGTCTTCAGGCGCATCGCAAAACCCTTCTGACCCGCAACCATCGTCCGGCCCGAGGTCTGGCGCACCGTGGCACGGGCAAGAACGCGGCTGTCGCTGGCATCGCCCACAGTTTCAAGGATCGAAAGGATCCACCGGCGCTTGGTCTTCATCTGGATGATCACGGAAAATTCCCCAATCCAATACAACCTGTTGGGGAATGATTTGCCGGAAATTGCGGCAGGGTTGGGGAGGAACCGTGCAGCAATCTGGCCATTTTCATGCCGGATTCGGCCAGTTTACAGCCGGATTACCGAGATCAGGCGCCCATAATCCGCCTCTCCCGCATGGGTTGTTCGGCGGAAGGAATAAAAGCGTTCAGGGTCGCGATAGGTGCAGTGGCCGGTCCATTCGGCATGGGCCACCCCCGCCCTGCGCAGGCGGTGCAGGCCATAGCCTGGCAGGTCGAACAGCATCCGGTCCCCGGTCCCGTTGGCAAAGAACCGGGTCGAACCCTCGTCCTCGGTACGGAACCGGTCGAAGAATTCGGGACCCACTTCATAGGCAGCCTGGCTGATCGTGGGTCCGATCACGGCGGTGATGTTCTGCCGCCTCGCCCCCAGCGTCTCCATCGCGTCCAGCGTCGCTTCCAGGATCCCATCGACCGCCCCGCGCCAGCCGGCATGGGCAGCACCGATGACCTTTGCATCCGGATCGGCGAAGAGGACCGGCTGGCAATCGGCAGTCAGCACGGCCAGCAGGACCCCCGGCGTCGCCGTCACCAGCGCGTCGGCTTCGGGCCGGATCGACAGCGGTCCGGTCACCGGCAAAGCGCGGGCGGAATGGACCTGATGCACCGTCACCAGTGCCTCTGGCCCCAGCCCCATCGCCTCGGCCACACGGGCGCGGTTGATCGCGACGATCTCGGTCTGGTCCGACGACCCGGTGCCGCAGTTCAGCCCCGCGAAAATGCCCGAAGACGCCCCGCCCTTGCGGGTGAAGAACCCGTGGCGCGCGCCCAGGGCATCCGAGGTGATGATTTCCAGCGTCGAGGGCATCAGGCGAATCCGGGGGGTGGCGGGGCACCGGTCGAAGTCACGGCCAGCACCTTGAACAACGAACCCATTTCTTCCGGATGGGTCAAGCGCCGATGCGCAGCCCGGTGGCTTTCCAGCGCAGCGCCGGTCAGGTTCCGCGCCAGCCGCTCGGCCCTGGCGTCGATGCCAAGGCGGGTCAGGAACGCGCCCTGCGAGGTGTAGAAATGCGCCTCGGCAGCCAGCGCCTCGAAGTCCACATGCGCGGTCAGATCAGCCTCGCCTGGATGGGCGAGCGTGTCGTCAAAAGCATGTTTGCGCAAGGCCTGCAGGGTGTCCCCCCGCGACCGCCAGTCGCCGTAGTCGATCACCAGGGCAAGCCCGCCGTGATGATAGAGCCGGTGATGAACCTGTCGCATCACATAGCGCCCGATCCGGTTCTCCTCGATCACAAGGCCGTCTTCGCGCTGGTGCATCGCCATGGTGCCGGGAATCGTCGGATGTTCCGCCAGGCCGAAGCCAAGCGCCCCATCCTGCAGGCCGATCAGGCGTTCGTGCCAACCGCCGTTCACGAACTGGTACTGGTGGATCGGCAGGGCATCGAAGAACTCGTTTGCCACCAGAAACAGCGGCCGCTCGGGCAGGTCGCCTGCCGCCTCGATCCAGCGGAGGCCGAGGTCGGTCCCGCGGCTGATCGTCTGTTCCTGCTTGCGGCGCAGCACGGCAGAGGCCTCGACCAGCGCCACCTGCGCTGAGGCGTGAAAACCCGGTACGCCCTTGGTCGCCCGCAGGATATCCGCCATCAGCGTGCCGCGTCCCGGCCCAAGCTCGGCCAGGGTGAAGGGCGCGGGCGACCCGCGATCCAGCCAGGCCTGCGCCAGGGCCAACCCCAGAAGCTCGCCGAACATCTGGCTGATCTCTGGGGCGGTGGTGAAATCCCCTGTGGCCCCGAACGGGTCGCGTGTCGTGTAATAGCCGTGGACGGGGTGCAACAGGCACTCGGCCATGTAGTCTGCCACGCTGATCGGCCCGCCCTCGCGGATGCGACGGGTCAGCAGGCGGGCAAGCGGGGTCATCTCTCGCGGGCGCGGAAGGCGAACCACAGGCCAACGGCGATCATCGGCAGCGACAGAAGCTGCCCCATCGTCAGACCGTAGCCGCCCCAATGCACGGCAAGTCCCACCGGGTTGCCTTCCGAGACGAACTGCGCGTCGGGCTGGCGGAAGAATTCCACCACAAAGCGCGCCAGCCCGTAGCCCACCAGGAACACCCCCATCAGCGCACCGGGACGCTTGAACCAGCCGCGCCGGAAACCAAGCCAGAACAGGACCAGCGCCAAGAGCAGCCCCTCCAACGCCGCCTGATACAACTGGCTTGGATGCCTGGCGCAGACGCCCACCAACTCCCCGCAGGTCTGCGCCGCAGCACCGGGGAAAATCACCCCCCAGGGCAGATCGGTCGGCCGTCCCCAAAGCTCGGCATTCACGAAATTCGCCAGTCGCCCCAGCATCAGGCCGACCGGCGTAGCCACAGCAAGAAGGTCGCCGAGTGACAGCATCGGGATCTTCTCTCGCCGGCAGAACCAGATCGCAGCGATGACCACCCCGGCAAAGCCGCCATGGAAGGCCATGCCGCCCTCCCAGACCCGGACGATCTGCAACGGGTCGGCCAGATAGGTCGGCAGGTCGTAGAACAGCACATAGCCCAGCCGCCCGCCCAGGATCACACCCAGGATGATCCAGGTCAGCAGCCGCTCCACCTGTTCCGGCGTCAGCGGCGGCTCTCCGGCCCAAAGGCGCGGCGTGCGGACGGCGCGCAGGACGATCCACCAGCCGAACAGGATCCCGGCGATATAGGCCAGCGCATACCAGCGCAGCGCGAGCGTGAAGCCGAAAAGCTCGACCTCGATGAGGTTGGGCGAGATGTCGGGGAAGGGGATCATGCGGGCCTCGTCGGTCTGGGACCGCTTGTCGCGGGTGGGCACAGGGATGTCAACCGCGCCTTGCCCTGCGGGCGGGGCGGGGCCATATAGGGACCGACGCAGGAGGCCACCATGCAGACCCGCAACAAGTTCTTCGACGACATGAGCCAGCTCATGACCAATGCGATGGGCGTGGCACAGGGTGCCAAGACCGAAGCCGAGACGGCGATGAAAAGCTGGATCGACCGCTGGATGGCCGACCGCGATTTCGTCACGCGTGAGGAATTCGACGCTGCCCGCGCCATGGCGCAAAAAGCGCGCGAGGAAAACGCCGCGCTTGAGGCCCGGATCGCAGCCCTTGAGGCGGCGCTGGCCAAGAAGAAGGGCTGACCCGTCCGCACCGGCCCTGTGCGAAAAGCGCGATAGTCCGAAAGACAAGCGTGGCGTAGGCTGAGGCACCCTGTGAAGAAAGGTGCCGCGATGTCCCTGCCCCCAGAAACCCGCGTCGGCCATGTCCACCTCAAGGTCTCGGACCTGGACCGCGCCATCGGCTTCTACTCCGGCATCCTCGGCTTCGACGTCATGGCGCGCTATGGCACCCAGGCGGCCTTCCTCTCGGCGGGCGGCTATCACCACCACATCGGCCTCAACACCTGGGAAAGCCTTGGCGGATCTCCGCCGCCCCCCGGCCATACCGGCCTTTACCACACTGCCTTCCTGTTCCCGGACCGCAAGTCGCTGGCCAACGCCCTGAAGCGGCTGGTCGAGGCGGGTTATCCCCTGACCGGCGCCTCTGACCACGGCGTGTCCGAGGCGCTCTATCTCGACGATCCCGACGGCAACGGGGTCGAGCTCTACCGCGACCGGCCCCAGGCCGACTGGCCGCGCCACCCGGACGGCTCCTTGGCGATGTTCACCAAGCGGCTGGACGTGCAGGCCCTTCTGGCCGAGGCCGACTAGACCCGGATCAGCCGGAATGCCGCCGAGGCCCCCCAGCCCGCCAGTGCCGCCAGCACCAGCGACACAAGGCCATAGATCAGGGGCTGCTCCTTGGCGAGGTTGAAGATGAACCGCTCCAGCCCCTCTTTCCGCACGCCGATCAGCCGCTCTTGGCGGGCCACCACCTGCTTGTCGCGCAGCAGGAACATCCGTACCTTGTACTCGCCCTCGGTCAGGTTCGACGGCAACACGACATCCGTGCGGAACAGCGTGTCCTCGGTCAGCTCGACATTGCCTTCCAGGATGCGGTAGCGGCCGTCGTTCGTGCGGACACGCAACAGTGCCAGGATGAACTCGCCCGACCGGTCCGCTTCGGCCGCGATGCCGATGGCACGGATCACCCGCTCGATCGTGATGCCGTAGCGCAGGTTTTCGGTATCCGACAGGATGTGGTTCAGCGGACCGGTGGTCGCGACTGCGTAAAAGCTTGGCGCGCTGTCCACGATGACCGAGGCATTGTTCACCCAGATCCCCGCAACCCGATCCTTGCGCCGCACCGCCACCGGCGTCGACGGGCCCTCGACGGTGACGATTACCTCGAGCGGACCCTTCCCCTCGGGCGGCGGCGCGTCGCGTTTGACCGCCCCGTAGATCAGGATTTCCGATCCATCGAAATCGGCCGTGATCGACACCCGGCTCTGGCTCAGGCCCGAGACGATCCCCTCTTCCTGCGCAAGGGCAGGCGAGGCGAGTGCGATCAGAAGGGCCAGCGCGCGGATCATGGCAGCACCAGCGGCGCGACAGAGTAGAGCTCGTTCGGGGTGACCAGCAGGTCGACCGCGATCCGAAGCGAGACCGCCAGCACCAGAAGCGACAACAGGATGCGCAGCTGTTCCGCCTTCAGCCGCACCCCCACCCGCGTCCCGATCTGCGCGCCAACCACGCCCCCGAGGATCAGCAGCAGCGCCAGCAGCATGTCGACGGTCTGGCTGTTCACCGCATGGGCAACCGTGGTGAAGCCGGTGACGAAGATGATCTGGAACAGCGACGTGCCGATCACCACCTTCGTCGGCATCCCCAGAAGATAGATCATCGCGGGGACCAGGATGAACCCACCGCCCACCCCCATGATTGCCGACAGAAAGCCCACGGCGGCGCCAATCAGCGCCGGGGGAATGACGCTGATGTACAGGCCCGACGCGCGGAACTTCATCTTGAAGGGCAACCCGTGGACCCAGGAATGCACATGCGCGCGGCGGACCGTCGCCCCGGTCTTGCGCGCCCGCAAAAGGCTCCGGACGCTCTCCTGGAACATCATCGCGCCGATCAGGCCCAGAAAGATCACATAGGACAGCTGGACAAACAGGTCGATCTGCCCCAGCCGGGTCATGATCCCGAAGACCCAGACCCCGATGGCCGACCCGACGACGCCCCCCGCCAGAAGGACGCCCCCCATCGCAAAGTCCACGCCCTTGCGCCGAAGCTGCGCCAGCACGCCCGAGATCGACGAGGCGACAACCTGGTTTGCGCCGGTGGCCACCGCAACGGCCGGGGGGACGCCGATGAAGAAGAGAAGCGGCGTGATCAGGAACCCGCCGCCGACCCCGAACATGCCCGACAGGAACCCAACGATTCCCCCCAGCCCCAGGATGAGGAAGGCATTGACCGACACCTCGGCGATGGGAAGGTAAAGCTGCATCGAGGCGGCCAGTCAGCAAGCGAAAGCGGCGGAGTTTCCAAACGGTTGCGCCCCTTTGCAGGGGATGTCAAATCCCGATTCGCTTACTTCCTATGACGCAGAAATTCCCGCAGAATCCGTTCCAGTTTTGCCGCACCCAGGGGGGCCATCGCCTTGGTATGCTCGTGGCTGATCTTCTCGTCCGACATGCCCGCGGCCATATTGGTGATCGTGGAAATCGCCGCCACCTTCAGCCCCAGGAACCGCGCCAGGATCACCTCGGGCACCGTGGACATGCCCACAGCATCGCCGCCAAGCAGCTTCAGCATCCGGATTTCTGCGGGCGTCTCGAAGGACGGGCCGGAGTACCAGCAGTAGACGCCTTCGGGCAGGTCTACCCCCTGTGCCACCGCCGCCGCCTCCAGCGCCCGGCGCAGGGCGGGGTCATGTGCGTCGGTCATCGGCACAAACCGCGCGTCGGTCTTCTCTCCGATCAGCGGGTTCAGGCCCGAATAGTTGATGTGGTCCGACAACAGCATCACGCTGCCCGGCGGCACATCGGGGCGCATCGACCCCGCCGCATTGGTCAAGATCAGGCTTTCCGCCCCCAGCGCCTTCAGGACCTCCAGCGGCAGCAGCATCGCCCGGGGATTGCCGCTTTCATAGTAATGCTCCCGCGCGCCGAAAACGGCGACGCGGACGCCCTCCAGCGTGCCGACATGCAGGTTCGGGTTGTGGCCCGACACGCCCACATGCGGGAAACCGGGCAGGTCGGAGTAGGGGATGGCAATCCCGTCCACCGCCTGGGCCAGATGCCCAAGGCCCGAGCCGAGGATCAGCCCCAGGGCAACCGGCGCCTCCCCGGCACGGGCGCGGATCAGCTTGGCAAGCGTTTCGGCATCGGACATCAGCTGCGCCTCTGGATAGCGGCGGAGCGGGGGGTTTCACACCCCCCGCACCCCCCGTGGGATTTTTGGGGAAGAGAAAGACAATCTTAGTCGAATTGTCAGCGTTCCTTCACATAGGGCTCGCCCCCGGCACGCGGCGGGATTGCCTTGCCGATGAAGCCTGCCAGCACGATCACCGTCAGGATGTAGGGCAGGGCATCGAGGAAGGGCACCGGAACCTTCACCTGCACCACGCGCTCTACCACGTCGGGCCGCAAGGCCAGCGCCTGGAAGAAGCCGAACAGCAGGCAGGCATACATCGCCGCCACAGGCCGCCACTTGGCGAAGATCAGCGCCGCCAGCGCGATATAGCCCCGCCCCGCCGTCATCTCCTTGCCAAAGCCCGCCTGCAGCGCGGTCGCCATATAGGCCCCCGCCAGACCGCACAGGACGCCGGTAATCATCACCGCCGAAAACCGCAGCCCCTTGACGCTGACCCCCGCCGTGTCGACCGCGGCCGGGTTCTCGCCCACCGCGCGCAGCCGCAAGCCATAACGGGTGCGATACAGCACCCACCAGGTCAGCGCGACGATGCCGAAGGCGGCATAGACCAGGATCGAATGGCCGGAAATCACTTCACGGTAAAGCGGGCCCAGGATCGGAATGCCACCCAGTGCATCGGCGAAAGGCAGTGTGATCGGGTTGAACCGGGCGGCGCCCTCCAGCGGCGGGGTGCGCCCACCCTGACCGAACAGCGACTGCGCGGTCAGGACCGTGATCCCCGAGGCGAGGAAGTTCAGCGCCACCCCGGCGATCAGCTGGTTGCCGCGGAAGGTGATCGAGGTGACACCATGGATCGCGGCAAAGACCAGCGATCCGGCGATCCCCGCCAGGGCACCCACCCAGGCCGACCCGGTGTAGAAGGCCACCGCCCCCGCGCACATCGCGGCCACCAGCATCTTGCCCTCCAGCCCGATGTCGAACACGCCGGACCGTTCCGAATACAGCCCCGCAAGGCAGGCCAGCAGCAGGGGCGTCGCCAGCCGCAGCGTCGAATCGAGGATCTGCAGAAGGGTTCCGTAATCCATCACGCGGCCTCCAGCCTGGACGAGCGGAAGAGGGCGAAGATGCGGACCAAGAGCATCCGCACCATCATGTCCAGGGCGCCGGTGAACAGGATCACCAGGCCCTGCACCACGGTTCGCAGCTCGATCGGGATCTTGGTCCAAAGCCCAAGTTCGGCCCCGCCCTGGAACAGGAACCCGAAGAGAAGCGCCGCCAGCACCACGCCCACCGGATGGTTCCGCCCCATCAGCGCCACCGCGATGCCGATGAAGCCCGCGCCCGACGCCGAGTTCCCCAAAAGCCGCTCCGCCTCGCCCATCACGTTGTTGATCGCCATAAGGCCCGCAAGGCCGCCGGAAATCAGCATGGCGATCATGATGATCTTGGTTGGATTGATCCCGGCATAGCGCGCGGCGGGTTCCGACTTGCCGAAGGCCCGGATCTGGTAGCCCAGCCGCGTGCGCCACAGCAGCAGCCAGACCACCACTGCCATCGCCAGTGCGATGAAGAAGGTGACGTTCGCGGGCACGCCAGAGGTGAAGATCAGGTTCAGCCCCGGGATCTCGTTGAAGCTTGGCAGATGCGCGGCTTCGGGGAAGTTCGCCGTGGCCGGGTCCATCTTACCCGGCGGGCGCAGCACGTCGACCAGCATGAAGATCATCAGGCTGGCGGCGATGTAGTTGAACATGATCGTGGTGATCACGATATGGCTGCCGCGTTTCGCCTGCAGATAGGCCGGGATCGCCGCCCAGGCCGCCCCGAACATCGCCGCCCCCAGTGAGGCCGCCACCAGCGCAATCGTCCAGTGCGGCCAGGGGATGAACAGCACCGCCAGGGCGACACCAAGGCCCCCCAGCTGCGCCTGCCCCTCGCCACCAATGTTGAAGAGACCCGCATGGAAGGCCACCGTCACCGCCAGCCCGGTGAAGATGAAGCTGGTGGCATAATACAGCGTATAACCCCAGCCATAGGCATTCATCACCGAGCCCTGGACCATCACCGTGATCGCCTCCCACGGGTCCTGCCCGATGGCGATGATGACCAGGGCCGAGATGATCGCAGCCAAAAGAAGCGAGACAAACGGGACAAGGGCGACATCGGCCCAACGTGGCAAGCGGTCCATCAGGCGATCTCCCCAACGACAGCGACGGCTGCCCTGACTTCGAGAGCTGCTGACATTTCTCCGACCGGTCGAAGCGCGCACTTGATCATGCTGCGGTTTCCCCTTGCAGGTCCATTTCCATGCAGACGTCGATCCCCGCCGCCGCGCCGACGAACTCGTCCGACAGCGGCACCTCGCGGAACCCGGCGCGCCGGTAGATCGCCTGCGCCGCCAGCATCGTCTTGTGCGTCCACAACAGGCCGCGCCGATGGCCCATTGCCCGGGCCTCGCTGAGCAGTTTGCCCAGCATCTGCCCGCCGATCCCGTGCCCGCGTGCTTCGGGTGTCACGAACATGCGCTTGATCTCCATCACCCCGCCACCACGGTCGAAGAAGGCCACGCATCCAGCCGGATTGCCCGAAAGCCGCGCCAGCACAATTCCACCGCCCGGAGGCCCGTAGCGGCCGGGCAGGCTTGCCAGCTCGCGCTCAAGGCCTTCGAAGACGGCAGGATTGCTATCCTTCGCGATCTCCGCCATCGCCCAGCGGACAAAGGCGCGAACAAGGTCGCGGACCGCATCAAGGTCCGGATCGGTCTTGGCGCTCGCGACTGAAATCACGCCGCTTCCCCCTTGCCAGTGACCCCGGCCATCATGAGGCCCAGTTCCCGCTCGTCGGTCTTCTCGGGATCGCGGAAGCCCATGATCTTTCCGTCGAACATCACCGCGATGCGGTCCGACAGGCTCATGATCTCGTCCAGTTCGACGCTGACCAAAAGGATCGCCGCCCCCGCATCCCGCAGGGCGATGATCTGGTTGTGGATGAACTCGATCGCCCCGATGTCCACCCCCCGCGTCGGCTGGCCGATCAGAAGAAGCGCCGGGCTCTGTTCCATCTCGCGCGCGACGACGATCTTCTGCTGGTTCCCGCCCGAGAAGGACTTGGCCGCCAGCGTCGGAATCGGCGGGCGGACGTCGAACTTGGCCATTTTCTTCTCGGTGTCGGCGCGGATCGCGTCGTTGTCCATGAACAGCGCGTTCTTCTGGTAGTCCGGATCGTTGAAATAGCCGAAGGCCACGTTTTCCCAGGCGGTGAAGTCGAGGATCAGCCCGTGGTGATGCCGGTCCTCCGGCACATGGGCGATGCCCGAGGCCCGGCGGCTTTGCCCGTCCGACCCCGCGCCGGACAGGGGCAGCGGCGCGCCCTTAAGCGTGGCAGTGCCCGTCGCAACCTGCATCCCGCCAAGCGCCGCAAGAAGCTCGGACTGCCCGTTCCCCGCAACACCCGCGATGCCCAGGATCTCGCCCGCCCGGATCTCGAAACTGACGCCCTTCAGCCGCTCGACCTTGTGCTCATCCCGCACCCGCAGGTCCTTGACCGACAACACGACCTCACCCGGCTTGGCCGGGCCCTTCTCGACCTCCAAAAGCACCTTGCGGCCCACCATCAACTCGGCCAGTTGCTCGGGGCTGGTCTCGGCGGTCTTCACCGTGGCGACCATCGTTCCCCGCCGCATGACGGAAACGTTGTCGGTCGCCTCCATGATCTCGCGCAGCTTGTGGGTGATCAGGATCACTGTCTTGCCCTGGTCCTTCAGCCCTTTCAGGATGCGGAACAGATGGTCGGCCTCGTCCGGGGTCAGCACTCCGGTGGGCTCGTCCAGGATCAGGATGTCGGCCTGGCGGTACAGGGCCTTGAGGATTTCCACCCGCTGCTGGTGGCCGACCGACAGGTCCTCGATCAGCGCGTCCGGGTCGACGTCCAGCTCATAGTCCCGCGCCAGCCGCTCCAGCTCTTTCCGCGCCTTGGACAAGGAGGTGTTCAGCATCTGGCCTTCCTCGGCCCCGAGGATGATGTTCTCCAGCACGCTGAAATTCTGCACCAGCTTGAAATGCTGGAAGACCATCCCGATCCCGGCGCGGATCGCGCTCTGGCTGTCGGGGATCGGCGTCAACTGGCCGTTGACGAAAATCTCGCCCGCGTCGGCCTTGTAGAAGCCGTAGAGGATGGACATGAGCGTCGACTTGCCCGCACCGTTCTCGCCGATGATCCCGTGGATCGTGCCCTTCGGCACCGCGATGTTGATGTCCTTGTTCGCCTGGACCGGACCGAAGGCTTTGGAAATGCCCTTCAACTCGATGGCGTAAGCCGCGTCAGCCATATGTTCCCCCTGTCGCCGGGCCGACCGCTTATGTTGCGGCTTCCACACCCGCCCCTTGCAAAGATGCCGCGCCAAGGGACTGGCGCGGCATCATTCCTTTCAGGCTGTCAGCCGATCAGAACGTGGCGGCCGGGCAGGTGTTGTCCGACATGTAGTCGTGCACGACCAGCTCGCCCGACTTGATCTTCTCGGCGGCCGCATCGACCGCAGCCTGCATTTCCGGGGTGACGAGCGAGGCGTTGTTCTCGTCCATCGCGTAGCCGACGCCGTCGTTCGCCAGACCCATGACGTTGATGCCGGGGGTCAGCGCCTCGCCTTCCTTGAAGGCTTCGTAGACGGCGTTGTCGACGCGCTTCAGCATCGAGGTCAGGACCGAGCCCGGGTGCAGGTAGTTCTGGTTCGAGTCGACGCCGATCGACAGGATCCCCTCGTCCGCAGCCGCCTGCAGGACGCCCACGCCGGTGCCGCCAGCGGCTGCGTAGATCACATCCGCGCCTTGCGCCTTCTGGCCCTTGGCCAGTTCCGCGCCCTTCACCGGGTCATTCCAGGCCGCCGGAGTGGTGCCGGTCATGTTCAGGACGACCTTGGCGTCGGGCTTCGCCGCCAGCACGCCCTGGGCATAGCCGCAGCCGAACTTGCGGATCAGCGGGATGTCCATGCCGCCGATGAAGCCGACGGTGCCGGTCTTGGTGGCGAGGCCCGCCATCATGCCGACGAGGTAGGAGCCTTCATGCTCGTTGAACACCACCGATTTCACGTTCGGCTGTTCCACGACCATGTCGATGATCGCGAACTTGGTGTCCGGAAAGTCGGGGGCAACCTTGTTCAGGACGTCACCGAAGGCAAAGCCGGTCATGACGACGGGGTTCGCGCCCGCTTCAGCCAGACGCCGCAGCGCCTGCTCGCGCTGGGCCTCGTCCTGCATTTCAAGTTCCTTGAACGTCCCGCCGGTCTCCTCGGCCCAACGCGTCGCGCCGTTGAAGGCGGCCTCGTTGAACGACTTGTCGAACTTGCCGCCCAGGTCGAAGATGATCGCGGGTTCGGCTGCGGCGACGCCCGACAGAAGGGCGAAAGCGCAGGTTGCCCCGGCGAGGGATTTCAGAAGGCTCATGGGTATTCTCCCGGTTGATAAACACATCGCCGCCCTGTCCGCCGGTTCCCCGGTCGCGGGCGGTTCCTGTCGCTGATTAGGGGTGAAGGCCGCATGGGGGTCAAGCGGGATTCTTTCGGGCCGCAGCGGCAACTTGACCTTTTGGTCAAACTTCATCCCTGCGGCGCGGCAGTAGCCAATTCGCGCGCCAGAACCAGCGCATCGCTGCGGGTGCCGTCCGGGTCCCGGTAATAGTCGCGCCTGAGCCCCGCCCTGGCAAATCCGGCCGATTCGTAAAGCGCAAGGGCGGGGGCGTTGTCGGCCTTCACCTCCAGGAACGCCCGCACGGCCCCCCGCACCTGGGCCTGGTAGACAAACCGGGCCACGAGTTTCCGGCCAAGCCCCAGCCGCCGCGCCTCGGGGGCGACGGCCAGGGTCAAAAGCTCGGCCTCCCCCGCGACGGCCCGGCCCAGCAGGAACCCGGCATCGCCCTCGACCAGCAGGAAGGCAAGCGGATCGGCCAGGAACCCGGCGAAATCCGCGGCGCTCCAGGGTGGGGGCGACCGGAAACAGCGCGCATGCAGAAGGGCCAGGGCCTCGGGCGTCACGGAAGGATCACCGGCGGCGGGTCAGAGGGCGGGGCGGCATCGGCCCCGCGCAGGTAGAAGGGCGCGGGGCGGGGTTGCGGGGTCGCGGCGCGGTCCTCCCCAATCCGCGCGATGGCTTCGGCCAGAGCCATGGCAGGGGGCAGCCCAGCCGGCCCGGCAGCCGAGCCGGTGGCCGGGCAGGCAGGCACGATCCGGTCTGCCAGATGTGCCTCGCCCGGTCCATCTGGCGTGAACAGCTGGACATAGACCTGCCCACGCTTTGCGTCCTCGATCACCATCAGCGGGCGTGGCAGGCCGTAAGCCAGCGCCTCCAGTCGCGTCACGCCAACCGACGGGATGCCCAGCCCCAATGCCAGACCCCGTGCAGCCGCGACGGCGATGCGGACCCCGGTGAAGTTGCCCGGCCCGGTGCCCACGGCAATCGCCTTCAGGTCTGACCACCCGATCCCGCCCTCGGCCAGAAGCTCTTCCAGAAGCGGGATCAGCCGTTCCGCCTGCCCCTTCTCCATCGGCTCCAGCCGCTGGATCACCCGGTCCGGCAAAAGCAAAGCGGCCGCGCAATGCGCGG